>Ga0208414_1000341_pt1 | contig 50646 bp, 48 predicted proteins | sample AntAceMetag02UKE_FD_184770 | JGI IMG/M metagenome (GOLD analysis project Ga0208414, IMG submission 184770) | Saline lake microbial communities from Ace Lake, Antarctica - Antarctic Ace Lake Metagenome 02UKE (SPAdes) (version 2) | ecosystem: Environmental > Aquatic > Non-marine Saline and... | reverse complement strand
AGTCGATATTCCCTGCGTCCGCACCGTCCACACCGTCCACACCGGGTGCACCGTCGGCACCGGTTGCACCGGCCGGGCCGGTTGCACCGGTTGCACCGGCCGCACCGGTTGCACCGGTTGCACCGGGTGCACCGGCCGCACCGGTTGCACCGGTTGCACCGGCCGCATTTGACGATTCGAGTGCAACAAGCGATTCGAGTGCAATAACGCGGCTGGTCAGGTCAATGAGGCCGGAACTTGTTGTGTAGCCGACAACATCAACAATGACATGCATTTTAGCACCTGGGGTGGGGGTGCCGTAATAGAAACTGATGTGACCGGCGTTGACACCAGTCGTTGGTAGTGGGACCGTCATTTGGTTCGCGATCACCGCGCCAGACGCAAAGTTCAGTCCGGCTGTTGCGGGGACACCTGTTGCTGTGCCTGTGCGGACCGACAAGAACCCCGACGCAGCCGGCAATGCTGCAGTGACGTTCAAAATCACACCCGTCGCGCCAGCCGGTACGACCTGCTTGGCAACGATGCTCGACGTCGCGTCGATGTAGGTGTCAATCATCCCGGTGACTGTCAGCTTGGGCATTGCACCAGCAGTGACTTGGTCCGCTAGGCCAATGGCGTGGCGGGTATCGGCTATTCGAACCGATTCGATGGTGACGACCGTCGATTCTGACGCTCCCGGCAAAGCAAGTATCTGGGCGGGTGTCACAACCGACCCAACCACTGCTGCCGAAGCAACCAAACACAACACGGCCGATGCGCCAAACAGGCGCCGAACAGTTGACGAAAACATAAGATGATCCCCCGCGGGTAAACTGGCAAAACCTTGACGATTTCAAGATTTAATCTTAATGTAATGCATATTTCTGTCATGTCAAGCCCTCAAGCCTGTGGAGCCGATGTGGTCGAAGTTCAGAGTTGATCCCGGAGCGCTACAGGAGTTCTGTGTTTCTGAGCGATGTTCGAAGTCGTTGAGTTGCGAGGAGCGTCTGCTTGGAAGCTGATGCGACGGGTCTGTGCGCGCTGCTGGTCTGCTGCGTGCGGGTGACCCGAAACAGCAAGGAGTGGTTCGTGCGGGTTGCTGAGATTGTCGAAGACTTCGCAGATGAGTCGATACCGACTGAGGTCCGACGCACCATCGCGAAGTGGGCGGATCAGATCACGGCATGGCATCAATCTCACATGACCAACGGGCCAGCAAGCTCCAGATAGCGGTCAACAACCCCGCGGAACGGATCAACGAACGCAGAATTTCAGGGCGTCACGGTGGTCGAACGCACCGTGCGCCCTCCCGGGTTCTCTGCGATCACGAAGTATGTGCTGCCCGCTGCACAATCGAACGGCACATCGAGCGAGCCGGCAGGCGGCTCGCCCGCGCTGAAGATCTGTGAGTCGGTACCGATTGCGACGGAGACTGACTCGGCGCCGATCACTTCCCACTGCAGCGTGACGGTGCCCTGGTCGGCGTTGGCGCACCCGATTGCGGCCGAGGCGTTGAAGTCGAAGAAGACCGGAGCGAGTGAGTCGTTGCCACCCGCTGTCTGGGCAGGGCTGGTGAGCACGGGGCCGTCTCCGACCGGCTCGCTGCCGTTGTCCGCCGCGGTCTGCGCGACGCTCGGCGCCTGAGTGGTCGATGGAGCCGACGTGCTGGCCGCAGTCGGGACAGCCTGGACCGTCGTTGTCGATGAGCTCGGCGCTGTTGATCCCGGGGCATCGGGCTGCGGCGTGAGAACTGACTCGCTGTCTTCGGAATCCGCAATTTCACCGACGTTGGCGACCGTGGAACGGGCCTCGACGGTGGCTTCTGGAGCGCTGGCACAGCCAGCTGCGATCAGGCTGACAGCAGAAAGCAGAAAGATGACTGGGCGCACAAGATGACAATAGTTCGCGGCTGTGCAGCGTTCAGCGATGTGGTGCTTGCTGCTCAGGCAAGCGACAGTCGTCCTTCGATCTCGCCGTCGACGATCTCGCCGGTCGAGGCGAATCCGTAACGGACGTACAGCGGTTCGGGCGACCCCCGGCCAGGTAGCCAACTGATGTCGAGCGCGGTCGCACCAGCTTCTCGGCAGTGTTCGACGATCAAATCAAGCACGCAATGCCCGACGCCGCGCCGCTGGTGCCGTCGGTCGATGAGGAGCCGCCACAGGTACGGAATCGGGTGCGCTTCGGTCGGGGCAGTGAGCATGACGAAGCCAACCAGTTCGCTGTCGGCCTCGACGGCCCGCAGCCAAGGTTCGACGGGGCTGCCCTGGTGGGGTGCGACGAACAGTGCCTCCCGAAACGACTGTTCGATGGGCGGCACGAACTGGCGCTGGCTGTGGTGCGTCGATAAGGCCGCGACCGCTGCCGAGTTGGTGTGGTCGATCGCGACGAGTCGCACGTCGCCTGCGGGATGGCGCGGGCGCGTTGTCCATGCGGTGTGCTGCTCGCGAGTCATGCCGTAGAGCCAGTCGTCGCTGTTGTCGTTGCCGACCCAGAACGACAACAGCGTGTGGCCTTCGAATACGAAGCCGGTGCGCTCCAATACCTGGGCAGACGCGGTGTTGTCGGGGTGCAACATGGCGCTCAGGCGTGTGACCTTCCCATCGTCGAACAGGCGGGCACAGACTGCTTCGACAGCCTCGGTCGCGTACCCCTTGCCCCACGCCGTAGGTGTGAGCGAGTAGCCGATCTCCGCCGAGCGGCCGTCCCAAGTGAGGCGTATCGGTACGTCGCCGTAAATCTCGGTATCGGCCAGGTCGGCAATCGTGAGCATCCACCATTCGTCGTGCACGGGGCCGGGCATCGCGGCCATCTCGTCGACGGACTGCTCGGCCCGCTCAGCCGGGTATGGCAGCGTCCAGGTCTGCCACTTGGCAACGTCGGGGTTGTTCCTGCGCTCGGTGAGTGCATCGGCGTCGGTGCGCCGGACCGGACGCAGGAGGAGTCGTTCGGTGCGGATTGGCTCGAATGTCATGAACGCCGGGCGGCGAGCACGGCGGCAAAGTCAGCGGCCGATGTTCCGGCATCGAGTGCACTGCGGACTCGGTCGGCGTCGGACGGTGGGGTGAGCCCACCTATCGGCTTGTCGACATCAAGGTTGCACGGGAACGGGTAGCCCTCGGCGGCAGCGGCAACAGCGCAGTCGACGAGTGCTCGGTCGGCGCCGCCTTCGAGACGAGCAAGAAAGACGGGGTAGAGCACATCGAGCATGGCTCCACGATCGACGGCTTCGAGGGTGCGGCCCATTGCGGTGCCAACTTGGAGCAGGTTGGCAATGCGATAGACGTCGGACGTGACGTTTGTGCCGGCACCGTGAAAGAGCGCCGGGTTGAAGAACACTGCGTCGCCGAGTTGGAGCGAGAGCTGTACGTGGTGGTCGGCGAAGTACGCCTTGAAATCGTCGCGCCGCCAGGCGAGGTAGCCGGCCTCGTACTTCTGCGAGTGCGGCAGGTACATCGTCGGCCCGGTTTCGAGCGGCATGTCGCAGTGCGCCACGGCGCCCTGCAGCGTCATCATGGGGGACAGACGGTGGACATGCGCTGGGAAACTCGCCGCTTCCTCGTTGGTCATGAAGCCGAGGTGATAGTCGCGATGCGGTTCCTGCGCTGCGCCGCCCGGGTTGACCACGTTGACCTGGGACGTGACCTGATAGGCGGGCCCCAACCAGGCGGTGCTGATCAAGTCAACGAGATCGTTGCTGTAGTAGTCGACGAACACGTGCGGGTCGTGCAGGGCCAGTTTCTCGAGTGCATTCCAGACTCGATCGTTGGCGCCCGGTTTGGCGAAGTGGTCGCCGCCGCCGATGGCGTTGGCCTTTTCTTTCGCGATCAGTTCGAAGAACGCCGCTGATGCAGCATCGACGACGGGCTGTTCGAATGCGCCGCGGAACACCACGATTCCAGGCCCGTTGAGGAGGGCGTCGGCCAACTCGCTCATGACGGCGCGTCGGCCGCCCGGCGACGCCGTTGCCTCGCGCAGGGACGAACTGTCGTAGACGACGGTGCCGCGTTCGATGGTTACAGCGTGCGGATAGTCGGCGATGTCGGCAGATTGCTCGACGAGCGCAATGAAATCATCGATTTCGCATGTGTCAGAAGCCAACCAGGTCATGACCCCAATGCTAGGCGTTCGCGTCGCTCAGGGCGAGCTGCAACTGGCCGTCGGAGCGTTGTCCGACGCCGGGTGATTCAGTCTCGTCGCAGTGCGGCGACGAGACCGTCGACATCGAGGCCGAACTTGGTGTGCAGGTTCGCCGACTTGGGGTCGTGGGGGACGAACTTGGTCGGGATGCCGAGCACCACGACGACCGTCGACGGATCGACGGATGTGATCTCGTCGGCGATCGACATGCCGATGCCGCCGGCGCGAATGCCGTCTTCGATCGTGACCACCCGTGAGTGGCGGGCTGCATCGGCGATCATCGCCGGGTCGAGCGGGGCGCAGGAGCGTGCATCCCAAACAGTGACCGGCGTGCCGGATGCGGCGAGCTGTGCTGCAGCCTGCTCGGCGGTCTCGAGCATCTTGCCCACAGCGATGACACACACGTCAGCGTCGGCGGGTGCAACGACCGATCGAGCAAGCAGACCGGAGCCGACCTCGTGCTCGGTCACCTGGCGTGCGGCGCCTCGTGCATAGCGAATCGCGACAGGGCCCTCATCGGAGAGGCTGACGGCGTCATGCAGCATCTGCGCGAGTTCCTGGGCACTCGACGGGGCCAAGACACGCATACCCGGTACCTTCGAGAGCAGAGCCATGTCGTACACGCCGTGGTGGCTTGCACCGTCAGGGCCGGTGATGCCAGCCCGGTCGAGGCAGAACACGACGGGAAGGCGGTGCAGGGCAACGTCGTAGACGACCTGGTCCCAGGCCCGGTTGAGGAATGTCGAGTAGATGGCAACGATGGGTCGCAGCCCGCCCATTGCCATACCCGCAGCACCGGTGACAGCGTGCTGCTCGGCAATGCCGACGTCGAAGAACCGATCGGGGAACCGTTCTTGGAACGGGATCAAACCGGTCGGACCTGGCATCGCAGCGGTGATCGCGACGATGCGATCGTCGGCATCGGCTTCTTTGATGAGTGCTTCAGCGAATGCCTGGGTGTAGCCCGTGGAGACAGCCTTTGGCGGGCCAACGGCCGGGTCGAAGGTCGGTGCATCGTGGAGATGCTTCTCGTCGTCGTCTTCGGCCGGCGAGTAGCCGCGGCCCTTCTGCGTCAGCATGTGGACGAGAATTGGACCGTGTTCGCTCAATTCGATTGCGTTGTGGAGAGCGTGCTCCATCTCTTCCACGTTGTGGCCGTCGAACGGACCGACGTAGCGAACGCCCAGTGCCTCGAAGAACGACGGCGGCTGCAAGAACTCACGCACACCGGCCTTGAAGGCGTCCATGGCGGCTCCGGCCTGATTGCCGACAAGCGGCAGGCTCTGCAGATAGTTTTCGATACGTCGCTGCCGACGGACGTACACAGGGTTGAGTCGAATGTCGGTCAGCGCGTGACTGAGCTTGCCAGTCACTCGGTCGGTGAACGTCGGTTGGCTGGGGTGTGCTGATTGCTCGTCGCGGCCCTGCATGCTCGCCGAGAGGTTGGACACGGTCGGGGCGTACGAGCGGCCGTTGTCGTTCAAAACAATGATGACGCGCTTGCTGCCGTGACCGATGTTGTTGAGGGCCTCGTACGCCATGCCGCCGGTCATGGAGCCGTCACCGATGACAGCGACGATGTGGCGATGCGAGTTCGTGCCTGCATCGCGGGCGACGGCCATGCCGTATGCGTAGGAGAGGATCGTCGACGCGTGGCTGTTTTCGACGTAATCGTGCTCAGACTCTTCGCGGCTCGGATAGCCAGAGAGCCCACCGACCTGGCGGAGCTGTTCGAACTGGGCTTGGCGGCCCGTGACGATCTTGTGGACGTAGGCCTGATGGCCGGTGTCCCAGAGAATGGCATCGGTCGGCGATTGGAAGACGCGGTGGAGGGCCAACGTCAGCTCGACAACACCGAGGTTGGAGCCGAGGTGCCCGCCTGTTTCAGAGACGGCATCGACGATGAAGTCGCGAATTTCGTCGGCGAGGCCGTCGATTTCGGCGTATGACAGCTCCCGTAGATCAGCGGGTGTCCGAATTCGATCCAGTGCCATTGAGCGCAGGATATCTGGCTGCCCGGGCACGCAGTGCTTCGGGCTCGGGCTGGTGCTCTGGCTCGTCCGTATTGCGCCGTGCTTTCTGGCACGCCCTACAGTCCTGACATGTCCAGCGATTCTCCCTTCGATCTCACCGGCCGCGTTGCTCTCATCACCGGAGGGAACAGCGGCATCGGCCTCGGCATGGCCGAGGGGCTCGCAGCGCACGGAGCAGACGTGGCGATCTGGGGAACCAACTCGGAGAAGAACGAACGAGCTCTTGACATTTTGAGCGACTATGACGTCGAACTGCTGTCGATCGTCTGTGATGTCAGCGACGAGTCAGCGGTGATCGAGTCGATGCAGGAGACGGCCGATGCGCTCGGCCGGATCGACGCAGTGTTCGTCAACGCCGGGGTCAGCGGCACGTCGCCGAGCTTCCTCGAGATGACCAGCGAAGACTGGCGCCGTGTGATGTCGGTCAACCTCGACGGGGCGTTCTACACCGCACGCGAAGCGGCCAAACACATGGTGGGCCGGTTCGAAGAAGGTGACCGTTCGGGCGGATCGATCGTGTTTACGTCGTCGGGTTCATCCGAGTTCGGCTCGGCATCGGGCCAGCACTACGGGGCCACCAAGGCCGGTGTCAACGCGATGATGCGGGGCATCGCCGTTGCGCACGCTCGCCACAACATTCGCTGCAACTCGATCCTGCCGGGTTGGATCGAAAGCGACATGACCGCCAACGCGTTCGGCTGGGACAAGTTCGTCGACAAGGTCATGCCGCGTATCCCATCTCGGCGGTGGGGCACGAAGGAAGACTTCGCCGGGATCGCCACATATCTCGCCAGCTCGGCCAGCACCTACCACACGGGCGACATCATCCGAATCGACGGCGGTTTCCACTCGTTCTGAGCAATGCTGACGTCATACCGAGGTCACACCGATGTCACACCGATGTCACACCGATGTCACACCGATGTCTGACTGCGGTCTGACTGCGGTGTGACAGGTCCTCAGCCGGTGGGGCGGCGGTACACGCTCACGTGCTGGGTGCTCTCGGAGTCGAACGGGGTGCCCGCCATGTCGGCATAGCGGGCGTCGAGCACCAGACCCGCGGTGGCTGCCATGGCATCGAGTTGTTCAGGAGTCGCCCAGCGCACCGACCACGGTCGAAGTCGTACGCCGCCGGTTTCGGTGATCTCGATGAACTGCCCTTCGGCCTGCTGGGTCGACGGGGTCGTTTGCGACACCGACAAAACCACACGGTCGACAGCCATTGAACGCACGGAGACGTCGCTGCCTGCCGGTGTATCGGATTCGGGGACGAAAGCTTCGACGACGAAGACACCCTCGGGGGCGAGTCGAGCTGCCACGGCAGCGAAGCAGGCCTGCTGCGCTCCGTTGTCGAGCAGGTTAAAGATGGTGTTGTAGGCGATCAGCGCGGCAGCGAAAGGCCCATCTGGCAGGTCGTCGACCATGTCACCGTGCACGACCACGACCGAACCGGCGGTGTCGAGGGCGTGCAATTGATCGAGCATTTCTCGACTCGAATCGACGGCGGTGACGATGAGGCCAGCTCGCGCCATTGGGACAGCGAGCCGACCCGTCCCCGCACCCAACTCGAGCACCGGGCCGACGGTGCCGACGGTGCCGACGAGGTCGACCATTCGGCTGATGGTGGCCGCAACGTCGGTGACATCGCCATACCAGTCGTCGTATACGTCGGCGAACCCCTTGCCGTAGGAAGTCGAGTCGTAGCCGCGCATGGCCGCAGTGTCGCGCACTGCGCCCCGATTTGGCCCACAATGTGACTTCTTCCAATGTCAGACTTTCCCCCTACGACGAACGCCGCCCATGGCGATCCGACGACAACGCCAGTGTCGCGGCCGACTGCCTGGGCAGAAGTTGACGCGCCGGCGGCCACCCCGAGGCCGGTCACGGCCCAGGCAGTCACGGTGGCACGTCGGCCGATCCAACTCCGCCGAAGCCGCAATCACGTGCTTTCCGCGCTCGACGACGGCGGGAAGATGTTGCAACGTCGAGGGCGAGATTTGCTCGTCGGCTCGTCGCTGCTCTTACTCCCGGTGGTCGCACTTAACCTGTGGGCGACCACGGTGGCCTTCGATCGTGGCGGCTCGGCCACGTTGACCGCATTCGGGGGCGATGATGTCGGTACCGGGATCGATGACGTGGCAGCCATACTTGCAGTTGTCTGCGCCAGCTTCGCGGCGGCGGCCGTCGGCTGCTTTGCGTCGGCGGTACTGATCAGCGAACGGTTTGGAGCCCCTGTCGGGCTGTGGCCAGCATTCCGGTCGACCGTGCGTCGGGTGCCAGCGGTACTCGTTGCCTGGGCGATTGGTCACTGCTGGGTGCCCTTCTTCGCCACGTGGGCTTTGGCGAGTCGATCCGATGATGTCGTTGGTCGACTCGTCGTCGTGCTCCCCATCGGGGCGCTCCTTTCGGCAGCGACGTTGTACGCAATACCGGTCATGGTCGCAGAGCGCGCGGGCCCGCTGCGCGCGTTGAAACGCTCATGGCGACTCGCTCGGACACGTTCGTGGGCAACGTTCGGCTTTGTCCTCGCGTCGGCCCTGCTTGGATCATTACTCTTTGCTGGCATCACGTTCCTTCCTGTACTCGCCGAGTCGGGCGGGTTCATCACGTTCGGCAGCTACACCTGGTTGGCGCAGGGCATCACCGGCCAACTTGGGGTGATTGTCGTCGTACCGCTCGTCGCGTTATCGACCGCTGAGATGTATCTCGCAGTCAGACTCGATGCCGAGGGTATGGACATAGCGCTCGACGCCGACGCAGCTTTCGGGCAGCGGGATCCGGCATGATCTTGCTGGGGAGAGTCGCCGGCATGTTGATTTGGGGCGCCGACGGTGGTCCGTTCGGGCCGGTCGACGTCGATCCTGATGCCACCCGTGACCTTGCCCGCGACGTTGCCTGCCGCCTCACCGCAGCCGAAGTTCGTTGCTCGCCGCCCGAGCCGAACCCGGCTGACTTCGATCTGCCTGACCTGAGTGGGGGCGGCGCAGGGTTTGGCCCCTTCGGGACGTTGCTGGTGGTGCTGCTCGTCGCAGCGTTGGTTGCCGTCGTTGTCTGGATGGTGGCCAAGGCCATCAAGGAACGCGATATCGACGACGACGATGACCTCATCGACCTCATCGACCTCGACGAAGATCTGGACGAGGCCGTTGGCGAACGGATCATCGACGAGCAACAACCACCTGACAGGTGGCGCCGCGCCGCTCAGGAGCATCGCACCGCTGGACGTTTCCGTGACTCGGTGCGTTGTGAGTACCGGGCACTCGTTGGCGACCTCGCCCGCGCTGGTGCCATCGACGAGATCCCTGGGCGGACATCGGGCGAAGAGCGTGCACAACTTGCGTCGCTCGCTCCGGCGGTCAGCCAGAACTTCGACGATGCGGCCGACATCTTCGACGCAGCATGGTTCGACGACCACGTGGTCACTGCCGACGCCGACACGCGGTTCGTCGCGGTGTCGCGTGTCGTGCTCGACACCGTTCTTGTTGGCACGGGCCGGCGACGCGAACGGCGAGTTTCATGAGCCGGGCTGCAGCATCGACCGAATCGATTGGCGTTGGCAAGGGTGCGCTCGCAGCACTCGTCGTGGTGGGTACCGCTCTGGCATTGCTCCTGATCGTGCGTGCCCGACCGGCACCTGACCCGTTTGACCCTCGATCGAGTGCGCCCGACGGTGCAACGGCATTGGTGGAACTGTTGGAGCGCAGCGGTGCTGACGTGACGATTGGTCGCATCGTGCCGGCACCCGGCAGCGACACTCGTCTCTTGGTCTTGGCAGATCAACTCGATGACGAACAACGATCGGCGGTGATCGACTTCATCGAGGCGAGCGGCGTGGCGATCGTTGCTGACCCGTCGAGCACTTTGCACGGCGGGCCAGCCGTTGAAGGTGGCAGCATCGAGATCTCCGGCCCACCTCTCCCGACCGATCGGCTCGATGTCGACCGTGAGACCAACCTGCGCTCTGGCGAGTGCAACATCGCAGCACTCGAGTCGTTGCGGGGCCTCTACGTGCCTCAGGGTCTGCTCTTTCCGGTTGGGCCGACCGAACCGAAGTGTTTTGCACGCAGCGGCAACTCGTTCGTCATCGTCAATTCGATTGGGGACGGATTTGTCGTTGGCCTCGGCGACAACGAGGTCTTCGTGAATCAGTATCTGCGACGGGCCGACAACGCAGGATTGGCCGTAGCGCTCTTGACGCCGGCGCCAGGTTCGTCGGTCAGCATCGTGCTGGGAACCGGCGCAACAGCACCGGTGTCCGAAGTGAGGGAAATTGGGGAGGGCGAAGACACGCTGATCGATCTTGTCCCCGACTGGGCTTGGATGGCGCTCGTTTTGGTGGCATCGTCGTTCGTTGTGTTCGCAGTGTCACGCAGCGTTCGTGTCGGAGGCGTGCTCGACGAACCGCTCGTCACCCCGATTGCCGGCAGCGAGCTGGTGGCGGCAACCGGCAACCTGATGCAGCGCGCCAAGCACACGCCCAAGGCGGGCTGGCTTTTGCAGACGCAGTTGCACCGTGACCTCTGTCGCGAGTTTCGCATCGACATTGCTGCTCCGCTTGTCGAACTCGACTCAGCCGTCGCTGCCCGATCTTCGATCCCTGCCGGCGATACCGATCTCACGCTTCGTCAAACCGTCTCGACCGACGTCCAACTGCTCGCCCTCTCGGGCCAGATCGATCGCATCCGAAAGGAAGTCCTCACATGACCGACACGCCGAACCCATCGTTCGCTGCTCCTCCACCTTCACCTCCACCCTCCACTCCAGCGCCCACTCCAGCGCCCACTCCAGCGCCCACTCCAGCGCCCACTCCAGCACCCACTCCAGCACCGGTGAAACCGACTGCACCGTCCAGCACCTCGTCCGAAGCGCGTGATGCCGTGCTCGCCGTGCGCGACGAGGTCGGCAAGGTCATCGTCGGCCAGCAGGGTGTGGTGAGCGGCGTGATTTCTGCTCTTCTCGTCAGCGGACATGTGCTCCTCGAGGGAGTCCCTGGCGTTGCGAAGACGCTTCTCGCGAAGAGCGTCGCTGCGGCATTCGACATGGAGTTCTCCCGCGTGCAGTTCACGCCTGACCTGATGCCATCGGACGTGGTCGGCATGACCGTGCTGGATCAGGCTCCGGGTATGGCGCCGACATTCCGGTTCCGCGAAGGACCGGTCTTTACCAACCTGCTGCTCGCCGACGAGATCAACCGGACGCCGCCGAAGACCCAGGCGGCGCTGCTCGAAGCAATGGAAGAACGACAGGTGTCGATCGAGGGCAAGAGCAGACTGCTGCCGAATCCGTTCCTGGTGATTGCGACACAGAACCCGATCGAACACGAGGGCACGTTCCCATTGCCTGAAGCACAGCTCGACCGATTCCTGTTCAAGCTCGTCGTCGGCTACCCGACTGAAGACCAGGAAGCCGAGATGCTCGCCCGACACCACGCGGGGATCAACCCACATGCAACGAAGCAACTGATTCGGCCGGTGGCGAATGCTGCGCATCTGCTTGCAGCCCGTGCCGAGATCGATGCGATCACCGTCGAGCCCGCCGTGCTCCGCTACATCGTCTCGTTGTGTCGGGCAACCCGCGAGTCGCCGTCGCTCCAACTCGGGGTATCACCCCGTGGCGCCACCTGGCTCCTCCATGCGTCGAAGGCGTGGGCCTGGCTGTCGGGGCGGACCTTCGTGACGCCTGACGAGGTGAAGTCGGTGGCCAAGCCGTGCCTCCGCCACCGTGTGCTCGTGCGCCCCGAACTCGAACTCGAAGGGACAGCTGCCGATGCCGTCCTCGACGGTTTACTCGCCGCTGTCCCGACGCCGCGCTGACCGTTGTTGCAGCTGTGCGCCGCGTGAGCGAATTCAGTCGACCGGTCCCGACCGGTTGGTTCGCGCTCCTTGTCGCGCTTGCAGCGATCCCCGTGATGGCGCTGCGATCGACATCGTGGCTTGTCCTTGCTGTGATTGGGGTGCTCGCCATTTTGCTGGCTGTAGTCGACGCTGTGCTCGCCGTGCGGCCGCGTGATATCGAAGTCATCCGCGAGTTCCCGGCGGCGCTGACCGTCGGAGAGCCCGGCCAGATCGCCTGGCGGGTGCGGAGCCATGCGACCCGATCGACGAGCGTCACGGTCGCCGACGCAATCTGGCCCAGCCTGGCGGCCTCTCGTCGACTGGCGTCGTTCGTGCTCGAACCGCGTCAGCAACATCGATTCGGCGCGCACATCGAGCCGCTTCGCCGCGGTCGCTTCCCGTTCGGAGCAGTGACCGTGCGCACGGTCGGCCCGATGCGACTGATCGCGCTCCACACCAACCGCACGGTCGACGGCACCATTGCGGTGATGCCCGCCTACCCGTCGCGTGAGCTGATGGGGACCAAGATGCGCATCCCGTTGGAGTCGGGCGTGCGTGCCGTGCGGACGCGAGGCACCGGCACCGAGTTCGACCAGCTCCGCGAGTACCGACAGGGCGATGACTTTCGCAAGGTCGATTGGGCAGCGACGGCCCGGCAGCAGCACGTGATCGTCAGGGACTATCGGGCCGAGCGCAATCAACACGTGGTCGCGATGCTTGACAACGGCCGGATCATGGCGGGCACCGTCGGCGACACGCCACGCGTCGAACACGCGATGGACGCAGTGCTTGGGCTGACGCAGGTCGCGTTGCGCCTCGGTGACAACGTGGGGATGCTGACCTTCGACAGTCAGGTGCGGGGCATCGTGCCGGCGCGTCACTCGAAAGCTCAGTTCTCGAAAATGGCTGAGGCCATGTACCTGCTCGAACCAGCCCTTGACGAAAGCGCATACCACGTCGCGTTCAACAGCGCCGCGGCCCGGTTCCGCCGTCGGTCACTGTTCGTCGTCTTCACCGAGTTGGTCGAAACGGTTGTGGACGACGCGCTCATCCCCGCGCTCGCGGCGCTCACTCGGAGGCACCTGGTCGTCGTTGCGTGCGTGCGTGACCCCGATGTGGCCGACTGGGCTACGCAGTCAGGCCACACCGCTGCTGCTGATGCGTACCGATCCGCAGCTGCGGTGGCCGCCCTCGAAGCGCGCGAGCGAACGATTGCAAAGTTGAGAGTTACCGGTGCTTTGGTGGTCGATGCCCGACCCGGCGCTCTGGCAACCGACGTGGTCGATCGCTACCTCGAACTCAAGACGTCAGGCCGCCTCTGAGCGGCACACGTCGTCAGTGTGATGGAAATGGTGCGCATGTTGACCAAAACCATCACGCTGACGAGGCTTCGTGGGCGCGGGCTGCCCGTCGGCCGTAGACAATCGGCCATCCCCAGAATGCCACGAAGGCGAGCACGCCGATGCCGACCCGAACTGATGTGGGCCATGGTCGGCCGGTGACGAATCCTTCGATCAGCCCGGCGATGAACATCGCCAGCACGAGGCCGATGATGACGTTGCCGACGTAACGCCCGTCATCGGCCAAGGCTCGCCAACGTGTCCGGTTGCCCGGAGAGATCACGGTCCATCCAAGGCGGAGCCCGGCGCCCCCGGCGACGATCACCGCGGAGATCTCGAGGAGGCCGTGCGGCAAGATCAATCCCCAGAAACGTTCCCATTCGCCGACGTGCGTGAACAGCCCGCCAGCGACCCCGCCATTCGCGCCGTTGTAGATGAGGATCAGCGCCGTAAAGACACACAGCAGGATTCCTGCGGCGAAGGCGAGGATCGCAACGCGCACGTTGTTCAAGAAAACCTGGCTGGCGAAGTTCTGCGCCGGTTGGCTCGAGTAGTACTCCTCGAAGTCGCGTTCGATGTACGACGTCCGGATGGCCTCGTCGGCGGTCAGGTTGAACGCGTCGGGCGAGATGCCGATCCAGACCATCATGATGATCCACGGCACCAGCGTGAAGGCGGCGGAGGCAGCGATGAACCACCGGATCGACCACACCGCAGCGGGGAATGACACGGTGAAGAATCGGACGATGCCCTTGCCCGGTTCGGTGTCGCGGGTGCCGTACAGGACTCCGTGTGCCTCGGCGACGAGATAGGTGAGTCGACCGATGAGCGCATCATCGCCCCGGTAGGCGAGCCGGGCGTGGGCGAGTTGGCCGCCGGTGCGCTGATAGAGCCCGACCAGCTCGTCGAGTTCGTCGGGACCCACGTTGCTGACTTTGCGAGCGCGCTTGGTCAACTGTTCGAGACGCTGCCATTGGTACTGATTCGTCGCGACGAACGCATCGATGTCCATGTCAGAACCGACAGTACCCGCCCGTGTCTTCCACCGGGCCCTACGGTGGTGACGTGATGGATCTCGCAAACGGCGCTGGCCGCGCGGACAGCAATCGAGGGAGCAGCAATCGAGCTGGCATCGTCACACCCGAAGCGGTCCTGCTCGATGTCGAGACTGCAGGGTTTGCTTCGCGAGCGACCGCGGGAGCCATCGATTTCGCCCTGCAGTTGGTCGCTTTCTTTATTCTGCTGCTGATCGGAGTTTTCGCATTCGGTGAGGGTTCGACGTTCAACACATTCGCTGCGTTCGTGGTCTTTGGACTGCTCTTCGGATATCCCATCGTCTTCGAGACGTTGCTCCGCGGCCGAACGCCTGGCAAGGCAGCGTTGCGGCTCCGAGCGGTCACCATCGACGGCGCACCGATCCACCTGCGCGAGGCGGCCTTACGGGCGATGGGCGGTGTCGTTGACCGGCTGCTTCCTCCGGGTGGCATCACCGGAGTGCTGTTCGTGCTCGGGACGCCACGTCATCAACGAATCGGCGACCTCGTCGCCGGCACCATCGTGATTCGCGACCCCCGTCAATATGTGCCGGCGCCAGCACTTTGGTTCTCGCCGCCACCTGGCTACGAAGCATATGCAGCAGCCATTGACCCATCAGCGATCACGACTGAGCAGTACACCGTGGTGCGCTCGTTCCTGACTCGTGTCGGCACGCTGGCACCGCACGTGCGGCTGGCGTTGGCAGTCGACCTGGCCGATCGTCTGGCTACAGCGATCAACCACCCGCGTCACCCTGAGGTCCACCCCGAGGCGTATCTTCTGAGTGTCATTTCTCGCTATCAGCGAAGCGTCGGTCCAGCGAGCCCGACCCCGTGAGCGTCCGGAATCGGAAAGCGAAATAGCCGCGCAGAGTTAGCCGCGCAGAGTTAGCGGCGGCGGGAGATGCGTTCGGTGGCTTCGCTCGCAGCGAGGGTGACTGCGGCAGCGGCAAGCCCCCACAACACGCCGACGGCGATGCCGACGATCGCACCGACCACAAAGATGGCCAGCAGCCACACGAGTTGGTTCGGTTTGAGCTTGAGATCACGCTGCGCGGCCACGTCAGCAGTATTGCCGGTTCAACCGTGCCGATAGCGTGACCACGTGAATTCGCCCGGGCCTGTCGACACGGCCATCACCTACCTCGACCACGCAGCGTCGGCGCCCATGCGGCCCGAGGCGATCGAGGCGATGTTGCCGTATTTGCGCGACCAGTACGCCAACCCGTCGGGCTCACATCGTTTTGCCCGTCAGGCCCGCCAGGCCGTCGACGAGTCGCGTGACCGTGTCGCCGCCGTCCTCGGTTGCCGTCCCAACGACGTCGTGTTCACCGGGTGCGGAACCGAGAGCGACAATATGGCGATCACCGGCGCCGTCACCCGATCAGGTGGCGTCGCCGTGTGCCCCGCCACGGAGCATCACGCGGTCCTCGAAGTGGTCGAGCACCACGGCGGAGTTGTCGTCGGTGTCGATCACGCTGGTCGTGTCGATCTCGAGCATCTCGCTGCCGCGCTCGATGAGATTGTCGCGGCTGATCGTTCCGTCGCGATCGTCAGCGTGATGACGGTGAACAACGAAGTCGGTTCGATCAATGACCTTGCAGCGGTCCGCCGTGTCGTCCGTCGACACGCGCCGGGTGCGCTGCTCCACACTGATGCGGTGCAAGCGGTTTGCTGGCTTGACTTGCGAGAGGTCACACCCCACGTCGACCTGCTTGCGCTGAGCGCGCACAAGTTCGGCGGTCCGAAGGGTGTCGGTGTGCTCGTCGAGAACGGCGGCCCCAAGATCAACCCCTTGATCATCGGTGGTGGCCAGGAACGTGAGCGGCGCAGTGGCACCCACAACACGGCGGGCATCGTGGCCGCATCTGTCGCGCTGGAACTGGCCGATGCTGAGCGGGCAACCGAAGTCGTGCGCATTGCTGCACTGCGCGATCGGCTCGTCGACGAACTGTGTACCCACCTCGACGGGGTGACCGAGACACTCGATCGCAGCGAGAAGATCGCTGGCTCAGGCCATGTGTGCATCGAAGGGATCGAGAGCGAAGCGCTGCTCTTCTTGCTCGACGAAGAGGCGGTGTGCGCATCGGCAGCATCGGCATGCGCCAGCGGCGCCATGGAGCCGTCGCACGTACTCGCCGCCATGGGAGTCCCAGCTGAGCGGTCCCTCGGGGCGCTCCGCTTGACGCTGGGCCACACGACCACCGACGCAGACGTCGACCGCGGCGTGCACGTGGTCACCAAGGCAGTCCAGCGGCTGCGCTCCCACACAGATCAAGCCCACACAGATCGAGGTATGGCATGAAGGTGATGTGCGCGATGAGCGGCGGAGTCGATTCGTCCGTTGCAGCACTGCTGCTGCGCGACGCAGGCCACGAGGTGGTCGGTGTCACCATGAAGTTGTGGGGTGGCGACAGTGACACCGGGTGCTGTTCCGTTTCTGATGTCGATGACGCCCGTCGAGTTGCACAGCAGCTCGGTATCGACCACCTCGTGTTCAACTTCGGTGACGATTTCGACAAGCACGTGGTCGACCCGTATGTCGCGGCTCACGCGAACGGCACGACACCGAACCCATGCATCGAGTGCAATCGATCCGTCAAGTTTGCGCGCCTCGCCGAGCGGGCTGACCTCCTCGGCTTCGATGCAGTCGCGACCGGCCACCACGCAAATATTGGTCGGACCGACACCGGCGCGTACACGCTGCTGCGCGGCGATGATCCCGACAAAGATCAGAGCTACGTCGTGCACATGCTCGATCAGCAGCAGTTGGCGCGCACCATGTTCCCGGTCGGGGGAATGCACAAGTCGAAGGTCCGCGAGCTCGCAGCCTCCATCGACCTCCGGACCGCCGACAAGCCGGACAGCCAGGACGTCTGCTTCATCACCTCGACCGGAGGACGAACCTCGTTCCTCGGCAACCGGATCCCGTTCAACCGTGCCGACGTCGTCGACACCTCCGGCGCGAAGCTCGGCGAAGTCGAGGCGGTCGAGATGGTCACGATCGGCCAGCGCAAGGGCCTCGGCCTCCCGGGGGGTGGCCCCAAACGCTACGTGATCGACGTCGACACCAAGGCACAGATTGTTACGGTCGGTGCTGACAGCGACCTGTTGCGCGACGACCTCACCGTTCGGCGGATGGCATGGGTCGACGGTCCGACGTCTGGCGAAGTGCTCGTGCAGGCAAGCGCACACGGGACTCCAAAGGCTGCGACGATCAACGTGTTCAGCGACGGCGTTGATGACCACGTCGACATCGTGTGGGCTGAGCAGCAACGCCGGATCGCTCCCGGCCAGAGCGTCGTGTTTTACGACCTGTCTGACACCTCTGTGCTCGGCGGCGGCATCGCCGACTGAATCTGCCCCTGGTCCGATTCAGAGGAGGCGAATACCGCGGGCCGCAGCAGTCGCCAGCGCTTCGCCCGGCCTGCTCGGGCTGATCAGGAAGCCCGTCATGTGGATGGCTTTGCCGCCCGGATCTTGCGGGGTGAATGCAAAGACCGTCGTGACGGTTTCGAGCGCCTGGACTTCGAGGGCGTAACCACTGGCCGGGCCGGTGAGGTCGGCCGCTTCGGTATCGGCAGGGGCGAGGCGCATGCCGCCGAGTTGATCGGAACGAACCATCAGCGTGTCGGCCAAGACGACGGGGTCGTGCACCACCAGGCCAGCGGGAACAAGGACGAGCCAGCGGCGCGAGAACCGATGCCAACGAGGGGTGAGCAGGACGAGGCCAGCCACACCGATCGCGCTGAGTAGGCCGCCGAATACGTACGACTTGGCGGCGAGGAGCAGTGGACCGAACACAATGATCGGTGCCCATGTGGCCCACGTGACGATGGCCGCGGTGCCCGCTGCGACAGGAAAACGCAGGGGGAGCCGCTCCTCGTCGCCGTAGGAGGATGCTTGGACGAACTGGCGCCCGACATCGGCCGTGAACATGGCGAACAGAGCGATGCTTGCCGGAATGGCCAGAGCCGCAACCTCGATTGCCTCAGCGCCGCCGACGACTGCACCGATCGTGACGGGAAGGACCAACGGAGCGAACACGCGAGCGACCGTCAAAGAACGCACCGAAGGGATCGCCAGTGCGAGCATCACAGCGCCCCACGGGGCCCAGCCACCGATGGCGGCGGTCCAGCGCACGGCATCACTCCGACCGTCTACAGCCCCCTGCAGGGCTGCTCCACCGAACACGGCGACAACGATCCACGCGACCCGCGCCACCCATGCTGCACTGCGCGCGCTCAGCGCGGTCATGTCCACCGAAGCCATGCACACATGTTGCCGGGAACTGACGACTCTCACGACAGTCGCGGACAGATCATTTTCGCATCCGCTCGGATTCGGTTGCAGGGCCTCCTGCGTGAAACGATGAACATGTGATTGCAAGGGACAGCCGATTTGCCAACGGGGCAGCAACGAGCGTGGGCGCACTGCCTCACCGTGACGCGGCAGCTGCCGCGGCTTTTGCGATGGGCGAATTCGAGATTGCCACTGTTCCGTCGCTGCCGAACGTGGCGGCATTCACCGCCGACGCACTGGCGACCGAACGCCTCGACGATTCAGCGTTCGCCGGGCTGCACGCCTTCCTCAACTTGGCCCGCAATGTGTCGCTCGACGGACTACCGCTCACCTGGCATCTTCCTGGCCCGCTGACGATCGGCGCATCACTGTGCGAAGCGGGCGTCGAGCCGGCCGAGGCGTTTGCGCTGGCGGTCAAGGTCGTGCGGAGCAAGTTGGTCGACGTGGCTGCTGAAATCTCCAGCGCACTGCCCGCCTCGCCGCAACTCGTCATGCTCGATGAGCCAGCGCTTGCCGACCTGATGGCACCCGACTTTCCGATCCCGCCCGATCATGCGATCGACGTGATCTCCAGTGCGATGGCGTCGTTGACCGGGGACGTCGTCGTCGGCATCCATTGCGAAGAACTCTGCGACCTCGCCACGATGCTGGCTGCTGGCCCGGGAGTCATTTCGGTGCCGGTCGACGAAAAGCTGGTCGACTGGGCCGGATACATCAACCGGTTCCTCGACGACGGCGGCGTCATTGCTTGGGGCGTTGTTCCCACGGGCGGGCCGCTCGCGTCCACGTCCGAACGGTATTGGCGTCAGCTCAGCGAACTCTGGTGCGAACTGGTGGCTCGTGGGTGCGATCCGGTGGCGCTGCGTCGCCAGAGCATGGTCACGCCGGGCGGCAGTCTTGACGCCCACGCGGTCTCGGTCGCCCGTCGACTCGCCCGGATGACGGCCGAAATCTCTAAGCGGGTCAAAGACCAGGCCAACGCGACGCGCTTCGCGCTCGGCGCCTGACTCGATTGAGTCGCTCGGGATCGCGTTCTAATACGCTGCGATCTGATGAGCTCCGGTGCGACCTCCCCGCAACACCGTGTCGGCGAACTGCGCGTACAGATCGCCCATCACAACGAGCGCTATCACACGCTTGACGACCCCGAGATCGACGATGCCGTCTACGACGCGCTGGCACGCGAACTCCGAGCGCTCGAGGCTGAGCATCCCGACCTGATCGTTCCAGATTCGCCATCGGCTCAGGTTGGCGGATTGATCAGTACAGCGTTTTCCCCTGTCGAGCATCGGGTTCCGATGACCAGCCTCGATAACGCCATGGACCGCGACGAACTGCGTGCCTGGGCCGACCGTGTCGTCAAGGGTCTCGATGGTCAGATCCCGACCTTTGTCTGCGAGCTGAAGTTCGATGGCCTGGCGATGAGTATTCGCTACGAGAAAGGCCAGTTCATCCAGGCCGCCACGCGCGGCGATGGCCGTGTCGGCGAGGACGTCACCGACAACGTCAAGACGATTGCCGACGTGCCGCACGAACTGACCGCACCGGATGACGGCACGTTGCTCTCCGCTGTCCCGCCGGTGGTTGAGGTGCGTGGCGAGGTGTACATGCGAACCTCTGCCTTTGATCGGTTGAACGCCCGCGCCGTCGCGGCAGGGGAGAAGCCGTTCGTCAACCCTCGGAACTCGGCAGCCGGCAGCCTGCGCCAAAAGGACGCGACCAAGACCGCCGAACGCGAGCTGTCGTTCTGGGCGTACCAACTCGGCGAGGTCATCGACGGCCCCGAGTTCACGAGCCACGTCGACACGCTCAACTGGGTCGGCGAACTCGGCTTCCCGATCAACGAACACGTCAAACGATTCGACACCATCGACGAGGTCGCGACGCACTGCAAGCAATGGCAGGAGGAGCGCCACGCTCTCGACTATGAGATCGACGGCGTGGTGATCAAGGTTGACGATCCGAAGCAGCGCGACATTCTCGGGTTTACAGCGAGGGCGCCCCGCTGGGCTATCGCGTACAAGTTCCCGCCGGAGGAACGGACCACCACGCTGCTCGACATTCAGGTGTCCGTCGGACGAACCGGGCGCGCCACTCCGTTTGCAGTGCTCGACCCGGTGTTTGTGGGTGGCTCGACAGTCGGAATGGCAACACTGCACAATCGCGAGCAGGTTGCGGTCAAAGACGTGCGACCCGGTGATCTGGTGATCGTCCGTAAAGCCGGCGACGTCATCCCCGAGGTGGTCGGGCCCGCCGCTCAAAACGTGCGGCCGAAGGGGAGTGTGGCGTGGGAGTTCCCCGTGGACTGCCCGGGCTGCGGCGTTGCGCTGATCCTGCCCGAGGGTGAGGCTGACACCCGCTGCTTCAACCCGGATTGCCCGGCGAAACGGATCCAAAAAATCGCGTACTTCGCGGCACGCGTCGGGATGGACATCGAAGGTCTCGGTGAGCAGATGATTGAGAAGCTTGTCGGTGTCGGCCTGATCAACGACGCTGCGGACCTGTATTCCCTGACGGTCGAACAGTTGATGGCGCTCGATCGAATCGGCGAGACGAGCGCCACGAACCTGGTCGACTCGATTCAGAGTTCGAAAGACCGTCCGCTCCACAAGTTCATTCGGTCGTTGGGGGTCCGCCATGTCGGCCCTTCGGCCTCGCAGGCGCTCGCCGACACATTCTTCACGCTGCGCGACATCATGAGTCGTTCGGTCGAGGAGATGGCGGCCGTCAACGGTGTGGGCGAGGTCATCGCCACGACGTTCAGTGAATGGTTGGCTGAAGCCACCAACCGAGAGCTGATCGACCGGTTCGAGGCTGCAGGAGTCAACTTCGGTGACCCCGATGCGGCGGCACGCGCCGCAGAAGCAAAGGCAGCGATTCCACAGACCCTTGAAGGCAAGGCCGTCGTGGTGACCGGAACGCTTCCCGGCTACAACCGTGAGGAAGCTGAGTTGGCCATTACGTCCCGCGGCGGCAAGAGTCCGGGCAGCGTCAGTAAGAAGACGTTGGCGCTCGTCATTGGCGACAGCCCGGGAGCGAGCAAGCTGACAAAGGCCGAGTCCCTCGGGGTGCCGATCGTTGAAGCAGGTGGTTTCGAAGCGCTGTTAGCAACTGGCGACGTGCCGGGGCCAGCATCAGGGCCGTCGGAGCGCGAGTCGGAGCGCGAGTCGGAGCGCGAGTCGGAGCGCGAGTCGGAGCGCGAGTCGGAATAGGTCAAACGACGACGAAGGTCCAGCTGTACGACTTGGCGTTCTCTCGACCCTCGTCGAGCCGCCAATACACGACGCGGACCGTGTGGCGACCTTGCGTCAACTCGGTGATCGCCGCATTCTCGTTCGGGACGAACGAGATCACTGCGTTGCCGGGGTCAAAGATGGCTGTCGGTGGCAACGCGAGCTGCTCGCCAGGTTGGGCTTCGAGCCGTCCGATATTCGTTGTTTCGAGCTCGATGTCGTCGACGATGAGCACCGCTTCGTAGCCGAACTCGAAGTCGACAGCGATGCGCTCCTGCTGCAGGACCTGCACGGCGTTCTCGACGGGTGAGATCGATTCGATGGCGAGAGGCCGCTCGATACCTTCGTCGCCGGTGATTGCGGTGAAGAACCCCCAAACAATGAGCGCAAAGCCAGCTGCGATAACAAAGCTTGCGATCAGCAGGCCCCGGTCAGGGCGCCGACGCCGCGGCGCCGCGCTCGCCTGCTCGATCTCGCTGGTCGGCGGTAGATCATCGGCCTGAGCAGCATCGGTTGTGTCGATGTCGGTCACCTCGTCAGTATGCCGGACCAAAGCGCCCAGACGGCGGTGACAGCTGGTGCAAGGTGCCTGGCGCCACTCGGTCAAGCTGAAGCGGTAGATTTTGCCCGCTATGGCTGGCAACGATTTCGATGCAAATGAGGCTGTCGACAACAGCGGGCTGACAGGTGGCGTCCTCGTGGGCCGCGTGCTCGCAGACCGGTACCGCATTGCCGAGGTCGTCTCGGCTGGAGCGAACACGATTATCGCGAACGCGTTCGACAGCGAAGCCAATCAGCCTGTCACCTTCAAGATCGTGCGCCCAGAACTAGCAGGCTCCGAAGAATTCCGCCGAGATTTCCGCAAGCAGGCCGAACTCGCCACTGCACTGAGTCATCCGAACATCGCCCAGGTCCTCGATTGGGGCGACGTCGATATCGATGGCGAATCGGCGCTCTTCTGGGTAGTCGAGTATCTGAGCGGTGGCAGCCTGCGTGATCTGTTCGACCGAGGTCGGCTCCTCGAGCCGTCGCAGGCGCTTGTGGTCGGCCTCGAAGCCTGCCGAGCACTTGACGCAGGGCACCAGCGCGGGATTGCCCACACCGAGGTGACCCCATCGAAGCTGGTGTTCGGCGAAGACCGCCGCGTCCGAATCGTCGACTTTGGTCTGGCAGAGCTGATCGGGCGCAGCGCCTGGGACGAACCGGCCACGGTCGCAACGCACGTTGCTCGTTACGCCTCGCCTGAGCAGGCACTCCGCGTCGACGTTGGTCCGAAAACTGATGTGTACTCACTCGCCCTGTCGCTCCTCGAAGCCGTGACCGGTGCAGTTCCGTTCTCGGGCGATTCAACAGTGGCGACGCTGGCCGCCCGAGTTGGCAAGCTGATGCCGGTGTCCGCCGACCTCGGCTCGCTCGCCGCAGTGCTCGAACGTGCGGGGCGTCCCGAAGCAGATGATCGTTTCTCGGCAGTCGAATTTGGTCGGGGCCTGGTCGCGGCTGCCGAGACGCTGCCCCGGCCCGAGCCGATTCCGATCGTCGCGGCCACACTCTTCGACACGTCCAAAATGCGCCGGCCGACCGATCCGACGGGCGGAATTGAACGCCCTGCTTTGGCGCAGCTCGACGACACCGACACCGACACCGACACCGACACCGACACCGGCACCGACATCGGCGTGGGCGATGACGACGCAGGTGGATCGGTGGCTGCTGCTGATGCTGCTGCTCTCGCTGCTGCTCTCGCGGTCGCTGCACTATCGCAAACGGACCATCTGACTGCCGATGACGCGTTGATCATTCTGCCTGACATTGCTGACCTTCCAGCCGTTTCAGTTGAGAGTGGGTTCGACCGCGCAGCGTCGGTTGCCGATGCAGCGGCGCAGATCGCTGCGAACACGCGGGTCACGCCCGCCACCGAACAGATGCCGATTACTCAGTTTGCAGGCGCTCCGGCGGCAGCAACCCTGTACGACGACGAGCGGCCGAGACGGCGAGTTGGTGCCATCGTGACGTTGTCGCTGTTCATCCTCGCCGGGCTCGCGGCGGTTGCCTTCGCGTCGTTCTTTCTTCTCCGAACCAAGTCCTTCGAAGTTCCCGAACTCTCTGGTGTTGATGAAGCGGTCGCGCTGAACGAGATTGCTGGCAACGACTGGCTGGTCTTTACTGAGCTTGAGCGCAGCGATGAAGAGCCCGATGCGGGCCAAGTGATTCGAACGTTCCCCGCAGCGGGCGCGGTCTTGGAAGAAGGTGACGAATTCCGCATCTACGTCAGTGAAGGGCCGCTCTTCCGCGTGCTCCCTGAGCTCGCCGAACTGTCGATCGCTGACGCCCAGGCGCTGCTTGAATCAATTCAGCTCACGAGCTTTGCCGATACTGAGGTCTTCGACGAAACACGCGCCATCGGTACGGTGCTGGGATGGCGGGTCGTTGGCGCCGGAACGAGTCTCGCCGGTGACCAGGTACTGCCTGGCACGAGCATTGCGCTCACGACATCAAAAGGTCCGGCACCGCGCGCTGTACCGAATGTCGTTGGCTTGACGCTGGAAGACGCACAGGTTGCAGCAGCGGCGGTCCAGCTCAGCGTGGTGGCTGGAGAGGACGTGTTCAGCAACGACGTACCCGTCGGCATCATTGTCAGCCAAGACGCAGCAGCCGACAGTGAATTGCCTCGTGATGGATCGTTCGCCGTGGTGCGCTCGAAGGGTCTTGACCTCATTGCACTGCCCGAATTGGAAGGCCTGTCGTTCACCGTTGCACAGAACGCACTCCTCGACGCAGGATTCACCATCGGCAGCTTGCTCGGGACGACCGAAGGCGCATTTGAGTCGATCAGCATCTCGGTTGAGCCTGTTGGTGACCTGTACCCGCGGGGCACCGCGGTCGATCTGATTTTCCTGTAGGCCAAGCGAACACCCCGCACCAAGTACGGCCGATGCCGCTCCAATCGGCGCGCTCTGCAGGTGAAGTGGTCGATTTGCTGCGGGGTACCGTTTCGTCTCATTGGGGCCAGAATCACTAGATTCGCTGGTGTTGTCCGGCGTTGGTGCCGGGCCAAAAGACAGTGGGAGATTCAATGACTTCGCTCGACGGACGTGTGGTGATCGTTACTGGTGCTGGTCGTGGGATCGGGCGAGAACATGCGCTGTTCTTCGCCCAAGAGGGCGCCCACCTCATCGTCAATGATCACGGTGGTGCAAACGATGGGTCGGGCGGCGACACGACGCCTGCCGAGGAAGTTGCAGCCGAAGTTCGAGCACTTGGCGGTCAAGCGATTGCGAACACCGACGACGTGTCGAGCTGGTCGGGCGCCGAGCAGATGGTCGCATCAGCAATCGAAGTCTTCGGCGATCTGGACGTCGTTGTCAACAACGCTGGCATCTTGCGTGATCGCACGCTGGCCAACATGACTGAACAAGAGTGGGACTCCGTGATTGCGGTCCACCTCAAAGGGCATTTCGCGCCAACCCGCCACGCCGCTGCCTACTGGCGCGACGAGCACAAGGCCGGGCGTGGCAAGCGTCGCAACTTGGTCCACACATCGAGCACGTCAGGGCTGTTCTCCAACCCCGGGCAAGCCAATTACGGCGCTGCCAAGTCGGGTATTGCCACGATGAGCCAGATCGCTGCGAAAGAGCTGCAGCGCTACGACGTCGTCAGTAACTGCATTGCACCGGGGGCACGTACTCGCCTCACGCTGGCAACACCGGGCCTCGAGGACATCATGGCGGCACCGGAGGCTGGTTTCGACAACTGGAACCCGGCGAACGTCTCGCCCCTGGTGGCCTACCTGAGCACGGAAAGTTGCCCATTCACCGGGGAGACCTTCTACGTGAAAGGCGGAGTCGTGAAGCGTGTGAAGTCGTGGGAGATGGCTGACCGGATCGAGAAGTCCGGCGCCTGGACTGTCGAGGAACTGGCCGACGCGATGGCACCGATGGCGCAGACACCGCCCGTCGTTGCCGATATGAACTGACAGCCGACTTCGGCGGCAGCCGCTATTCGGCTGCGGGGGCTGGATCAGTGATGTTGGCGATTTCCTGAGTGATCTTCTCGGAGAAGTCGTTCGCCGGGATGGCGGTTTGCATCGCCATCATCTTCATCATGTCGCCTTGGACCTTGATTTTTCCGGCCATGAAGGCCTGCATGGCAACGGTCTGATTCTGCTCGACGAACAACGCCAGGGCGGTTGCGTAGTCGGTGCTGACGGTGGCGTCGGGCTCGTCGAGTGCGCCGAGCTCAAGCTGCAGCGCACCGGTCGAGGTATCGAAGTACGCATCGACCTGGCCGTCGCCGAAGGGCACCTCGATGATCGACAGGTTGATCTTGATGCTGACGGTCACCTCGGGGACCTCATCGGCGTACTTCTCACGAATCGCTCGTGCCGCCGTCATCCAGTCTTCGCTCAAGAACGCATGGGTCATAGACAACACGATACCTGTGACCTGCGCGCAGGGAGAAACGCAGGACGACAGGCCAAATGCGCCATACTGCGACAGTGATGCGACGAGTGATTTTGGTCATGGCTGCAGTGACGCTGATTGCGTCGAGCTGCTCGGCTGGCAGCGACGACGCTGTTTCTGAGACTGCTTCTGACGCTGCTCCTGAGGCTGTTTCTGAGGCTGCTCCGGATGACACAGAAATCAATGAGGAACTGGTCGAAACCACCGAAGTCGCGAACTCCAATCAGCAGGTCACCGACTTGGATGATGCAGAACTCGCAATGTTTCTTGCTGCACTGAGTGACGACGAACTCGACGATCTACTTCTCGAACTGGATGACGACAGCTACAACCGGATCCTCGACGTCCTCGAGGCAACCGAGGTAACCGACGACGAGCCGCCCGTGACGGACGGTGATTCTGCGGTCGCTGGCCCGGACGAACTCGATGAAGACGAGCAGGCAATCCTCGATGAGCTGCAGGAGAATGGCTTCTGCGACCCGGCCGACATCGAAGACGGGGGCGTTGTCACCGCCATGCACTTCGTCGTGAAGGGCCAGCTGCAGCCGCCTTGCTCGGGCGAGGTGGACCCTCGCCTTGAGGCAGCCTGGACCGCAATGGCCGACGTGACGCCGGCTGCACTGCTGAGCGACATTTCGCTCTTCGCAGGTTTTGAAGGGTGCGATACATGCGACACCCTGGCGTTCGTCACCACCCTCGACGATGACGCCGAGTTCTTCCTGATGGCAATCGACGTTGAGGCCGGCGTCGACGACCTCAACGAGCTTGCTTTGACGATGCAGCATGAGTTAACGCACGTCTTCACCCAAGTTCCAGCGACTCAGCTCGACATCTCGATCCCCGCTGAAGAGTGCACCACGTACTACAACGGAACTGGTTGCTTCCGCGAAGGCGCCTACACCTGGGCTTGGATCCAGCGGTTCTGGGACGCGGAGGCGCTGGCCACTATCCCCGCGGACGGTGATGTGAACGAGGAGGCAGGCGAAGCGCGCTGCGTGGCCGACGCCCCGTACACCGGCCCCTATGGCGCGAGTAACCCCGAAGAAGACATCGCCGAGGTGTTCGCGGCCTACGTGTTCGACGTCGAGGTCAGTGCAGCGCTCGACGAGAAACTCGCCTTCTTCGACCAGTTTCCGGAGTTCCGCGAAGTGCGTGAGCGGGCCGAGGCGCTCGGGCGCCACGAAGCTGCATATTCCTTCGACAACTGCTGATCGATCGAGAACTGCCTAGGCAGGGGTGGTGGTCGTGGTGATCTGGTCGAGGAACGGTTGGTCGATGTCGAACCCGAGGCCGGGTGATCGAGGGACCGTGACGTGGCCGTCGTGGATCGTGATTGGGTCAGTCACGATGTCTTGTGCGTAGAAGCGGGTCGAGGCGCTGATGTCACCCGGCAACGTGAATCCGGGGAGCGACGCGAGGACAGCGTTGGCGGCTCGTCCGATACCCGTTTCGAGCATTCCTCCGCACCACACGGGGATACCGGCGCTGACGCACAGGTCGTGGACCCGGACAGCTTCGAGGTATCCCCCGACTCGGCCGGGCTTAATGTTCGCGATCTCGCAGGCACCCAATGCAATGGCATCGGCAGTTCCAGTAGCTGAAACAAGTGACTCATCGAGGCAGATCGGTGTGTCGACCTCGGCGGCTAACTGGGCGTGGCCGATGATGTCGGCCTCTGGCAATGGCTGCTCGATGAGCAGCAGGTCATAGGCATCAAGGCGTGCGAGATGAGCACCATCGGTCCGTCGATAGGCCGTGTTGGCGTCGACTTGCAGGGGCGTGTCGGGCCCGATGAGGTCGCGGACCGCAGCGACGTGCTCGATGTCAGAGCCGGGCTCGATCTTCAGTTTGATACGAACGTAGCCGTCGTCCATGTAGCCCTGCACGGTTGTCAAGAGCGAGTCGACGGTGTCGTGAATGCCGACACTCACACCACTCGGGATCGTCAGCCTGGTCGCACCGAGGAAGTCGGCAAAAGAGGTGCCCGTCGACCGCAGCTGGGCATCGAGAATCGCCATCTCGATCGCGCCCTTCGCCATTGGATGGCCGTGAAAGCGAGCCATTGCTCGAGTCGCTCCGGCAGCATCGATCGGGCCGGCGTGACGCACCGCGGGAATGAGGTGCGCGAGCATTACGTGCTGGGCTCCGTCGACGTACTCGGGCGAGTAGGTCGGCTCAGCGAGTGCAACACACTCACCCCAGCCCTCGGTCCTGACACCGTCGCTGTCGATCAACTCGACACGCACCAGGAGGATGTCGCGATCGGTTTCGACGCCGAAGCTGGTCCGGAACGGTGCGACGAGGGCGAGTGCGATGCGGCGGAGTTCGATGGCTCCAAGTGTGAAGATCCGTGCGCTACTCATGATGCCACCACGTAATCGCCGTCACGAGTAAAACCGACGATCTGAGAACCAGACGTGAGCGCCTCGTTCAATGCCGATCGTGTCGAGCCGCGCCATCGAGCGACCTCATTCGGGTCAGTTCGGCGCAATGTCACGATGTCGTCCGGCGTCGGGATCAGCGTGACGCCAGGCTGGCCAAGGTGTGCAGCGCCGTCGCGGGGTGCAGCTTCGGGATCGGTCGCAGTCGACCACGCCATGAGTAGACGGTCAGAGTCGTCGCCGGCGTTGATTGCATCGGTCATCGTCCCGTAGAAGTGTGGGAGGTACTCGTGAACTTCCGCTCCAAGAATCGCGATGTTGAACCAGGCGTTGCGCTGGACGAGCGGGTCGAAGGTCCAGACAATCCATTCGATTCCTCGGTCGAGCGCCCATTGCTGTTGGTGCAGCTTCATTGCCCGACCGAGGCCCGTGCTGCGGGCCCCAGGCAAAATGCCGGTGACATGGCTGTGCAGTGCCGGCTGGTCATGGTGGACGGCGAGCACGCCAACGGAGGCACCGAGGATCTCGCCGCGGCCATCGTCACCACGGCTCATATCGAACGCTCCGACCACGTAACCGCCGGCGTGAGAGATCGCCATCAGCATCTCGAGCCGGATGATCTCGGTTGCCGAACCCCACACCTGTTGGAACACGTCGCCCAGAACGACCATTTCGGCGGCGATCGTCAGCTCCCGGATCTGGATCTGGGACGGTGACGACGACGGTTCCGTGCCGGCAGGCGGAGTTTCGCCGTTCGCAGTGTCGATGGTGCTCATGCCTGGACTTCCTCCGCAGCATCGCTTGACGCCAGCGGAACTGGTGTCGGTGTCGCTGTTGCAAGCGCCGACTGTGGATGGGTTCCCCGAGCGACACGGTACGCGCTGCGCACCGCAAGCGCCTTACGAACCTCGGGTCCGACGTCGTCTGCGAACTCGGTGCGGTAGGTGTCGTCGGTGGTGAGGACGACAGTGAAGTACATGCCAGAGAACGATCCGAGGAATACCGAGACCCGGAGCAAGGGCTCGGACAGGATCAGCGGGCGACCGGCAAAGGACCACTCCGCGAGAATGTGAATCTCATCGAGCCGGGTCCAGCCGAGGGTGGTGGTCTCGGTGATGGCGAAGAAGCCGAAACCGACGAAGAAGCCGGTCAGCGCCACCGTCACGAGGGTGATCTGTAGGGCCTGTCCAAACAAGACGATTAAGCCGATGTTGAAACGTTGACGCAGACGAAGCCGGTCCTCGACAAGTTTGCCAGAGGGGGTCTGTAGCCCGGCTGCTGGTGTCCCTTCCAGGTGCTCATCAATGTCGCTCCACGACTCGAATGACCGCATCGCGCGGATCACACCTGGAACCCGGCTCAATGCGAAGGTCACCCCGAGCGAGGCGAACGTCAAGATGACCACGACGTAGGCCCACCCGTTCAGGGTGCCGGCCATCTCCCAGACTTCGGCGTTGATGAACAAGAAGGTGTTGAACAGCAGCAGCAGCGGGAGTGCACGGGCGACGAGCGAGCCCAGCCCGGTCAACTGATTTCGGCCACGCCGCAGACCCCATCGTGTGAGCGGCCCCAGCCCGTACGAGGACCAAATATAGATCGCTGCGAGGAGGACGGTTGCGGACAGGACGCTCTCGATTGCATCGCCGGTCTGCTCGAACAGCAGGGCGGGGACGGCCGGGCCCAAGAGGAAGAGCGCCAGTTCCGGCGCATCGATATCGGTCGGCCGGGCGAAAGCCGGAACGCCGCGTAGGCGATTGGATAACACCCAGGCGGCCAACAGCATGGCCATGACGGCCACGGCGACGAAGAGATTCCGTTGGAGCGACCAATCGGCGAGGTTCAGCGCATTGAGCCCCTGCAGCAGATATGCGACGACGAGTAGTGGCAGTGCGCGGGTCCACGCATCGAGCACTGATCCGTCGCTTTTTCGCTCGACGAAGTGCGGAACACCGCGATCGACGAACCAGAGCTCGATGGCCCGCAGATCGGGTTGTGCGGAGTGGTCATCGGACACGTCTCGCACGGTACATCCTCGGTGATCGGTGGCCGCGACGAGCAACGATGCAAACGGTTCGTCAAATCTCTTGGAAGGGGGACCGGAGCGCCGATAGGAATTCACTATGGCTCGTATCCTGGTGACAGAAGAAATTGCTGACGGTGGACTCGAACGGCTTCGTCAAGCCGGTCACGACGTTGACATCCAGGTCGGCAAGTCAGCCGAAGAACTCCTCACGATCATCCCGGGGGCCGCAGCGCTCATCATCCGCTCCGCGACACAGGTCAATGCAGAACTGCTCGCAGCTGCCAACAATCTGATGGTGGTGGGCCGTGCTGGCATTGGCCTCGACAACGTCGATGTTGCTGCAGCCACCAAGCAGGGCGTCATGGTCGTCAACGCGCCGCAGAGCAATATTGTGTCGGCCGCAGAGCACACGATGGCACTGCTGCTCGCCACCGCGCGCAACGTTCCTCAGGCCCACGCCGCGCTGGTCGCTGGGCGCTGGGAGCGCAGCCGCTGGACCGGGGTCGAGCTCGTCGACAAGACCCTCGGTGTCGTTGGCCTCGGCCGCATCGGCAAGCTCGTTGCTGACCGCGCGAAGGCGTTCGGCATGCGAATCGTGGCCTACGACCCGTTCGTCTCAGAAGATCGTGCGAAGGTGATGGGCGTCGAACTGATGGGTCTCGATCAACTGGTGGCGGAGTCAGACTTCTTGACGGTCCATCTCCCCAAGACGCCCGAGACGCTTGGCCTCATCAACCGAGACCTGCTGCTCAAGGCCAAGCCTTCGCTGCTCGTCATCAATGTCGCCCGCGGCGGCATTGTCCATGAAGGCGATCTGGCTGATTGCATCCGTGATGGCGTGATTGCGGGTGCTGGTCTCGACGTGTTCTCGACCGAGCCCATGACCGAGTCGCCGCTGTTTGAACTGCCGAGCGTCGTCGTCACCCCGCACCTCGGTGCGAGCACCAACGAAGCCCAAGATAAGGCCGGCGACACCATTGCCACCATGGTCGAGCTCGCTCTCGCCGGCGAGTTCGTGCCGTTCGCTGTCAACGTCGATGCTGCCGAAGCAAACGAGACGCTCCGTCCGTACCTGCCACTCGCCGAGCGTCTCGGTGCGTTGTTCGTCTCGCTGAATGGCTCGCTCCCGAAGACGCTTGAGGTCTGCACCGAAGGTGAAATCGCCGGTTACGACACCCGCATCCTCGAACTCGCTGTTCTGAAGGGCTTCTTCGGTGCCATTTCTGACGAACCTGTCACCTACGTCAACGCGCCACAGCTCGCCAAGGAACACGGCGTCGAAGTACGTGACGTCAACTGCGCTACGGCGGCCGACTACGTCAACCTCTTGACCCTGCGCGGCGGCGGGCATTCGATCGCTGGCACGCTCTCGGGCCCGCGGAACGATCAGCGCATCGTCAACATCGACAACATCCCGTTTGATGTGCCTCCGGCCGACCACATGGTCGTCATCACGAACGACGATCGGCCGGGCGTCATTGGCACCGTCGGCACGATCCTCGGCAACGCCGAGGTCAACATTGCCGATATGGACGTCAGTCGCGTCGACGGATCCGGAACGGCGGTCATGCTGATTGCTCCGACCGCTGCCATCCCCGAGGCCACACTCGCTGCGCTGCGTGCCGCCCCTGGCATCATTGATATCAAGACCCTCTGATCATTTTGGGCGGAAGTTCACGCCCGTCACACTCTTGTCACGCTCCGGTCAGACCAAAGCGTGACAAGAACATCACGCTCGGTCTGGGTTGATCGTGAGTGATGTTGCGGTGCGTTGCGCCTCGGCCCGTGCCGCCTCAGCAAAATCGTCGCCGCTGCTGGCGTAGAGCACCGCTCGCGAGGAACTGACCATCAGCCCGTTGTGGGCTGCGTTGGAACCGTGTTCGACGACGGTCGCAGCATCGCCACCCTGTGCTCCAACGCCGGGCACGAGAAACGGGACGCCGGGTGCCGCGGCTCGCACCTCGGCGAGTTCTTGCGGGTAGGTCGCGCCGACGACCAGGCCGCAGTCGCCAAGCTGGGACCACTCGTTGGCGACCCGCTCGGCCACGTGCATGTAGATCGGCTTGGCACCGTGCTCATCAGCAGTGACCAGCGACTGGAAGTCGTCGCCGCCGGGGTTACTCGTGCGGCACAGGGCAATGACGCCGCCGCCACCGTCATTGGTGTGCTGGAAGAATGGTTCGACCGAATCGGTCCCGAGGTAGGGGTTGACCGTCACTGCATGTGCGCCATACCGACCGAACGCCTCGCGGGCATAGTGCTCGGCGGTTGAACCGATGTCGCCGCGCTTGGCGTCGAGGATGAGGGTGACGTCTGGATAGGTCTCCCGGATGTACCTGCAGATTCGTTCGAGCGCAGCTTCTTCACGTTGGCTCGCGAAATAGGCGACCTGCGGCTTGAATGCGCAGACGAGGTCAGCGGTTGCATCGATAATCGCTCGGCAGAACCGTTCGGTTGCATCGGGAGCTCCGTCGAGCGGGCTCGGCATCCGGGCTGGATCAGGGTCGAGGCCGACACAGAGCATCGACGACGACGCCGCCCACGAACGTTCGAGCTGCGCGTGAAATCCCACGCTGGAAACCTACCGAAAATGGCCCGAAGCGGCGGAATCTCCGTCGGCTCAGGCGGCGAATTGGACAGTGGGCGAACAAGCGGGCGAGCGAGTTGTGGTCGCGCGCTGCTGGGATTACTCGACCGTAATTGCTGCGGTTGGGCACATGTCGGCTGCCTCGTTGACCTTGGCGGCCAACTCGGGCCCTGGATTTTCCTGCAGAATGTAGAGGTAGCCGTCGTTGCGGACCTCGAACACTTCGGGGCACACCTGCATGCATGCGCCGGTCGATGCGCAGCTGTCGAAGTCGACGGTGACCTTCATGGTGTTTTCTCCTGTGTTGTCCGGGGTGTTGTTCGGGGTGTTGTTCGGGGTGTTGTTCGGGGTGTTGTTCGGGGTGTTCAAGCCTTGGCCGGACGGTAGCCGTCCGCGACCGCGTCGGCCGCAGTGGCATAGCAACGCTCTGACTTGGTGCGGTCGTAGAAGCGGCCGCCGGGAACGTGGAAGATCCCTGAATTGTTGTTTGCCTTGATCAGGTGCGAGTCGGGGCACGAACCGTCGGCTGTCGGCGGCAACCATGATCCAGGCGCAGCATCGGGCCGCGCGTCCGGCGAGTCGGCGAGTCCATTGACAACCGACGCCATTACCGGAGCGCTGTTGGACGGTTCGAGTGGTGGCCATTCCGGCGGTGACGGGGGTGTCGGCGGCGCAGTGCGGTCTCGCCACCACGACCACGTGACTCCGCCAACGGCACCGATCAACACCAGCCAGAGGGATCGACGCACCGCTGTCACCATCCAGGTCATATCGCCCAACCTAGTCAGACCAGCGTTCGGTCTCGCAGCGTCTGCGTGATGATTTTGACTGAAATGGGCACCAAAAACATCACGCAGACGAGACCTCGGCAGGAACGGTGGTGTTATCGGCGCTCGCGCTGACGTTCGAACGCTGCGAGGACGGCTCGCAGCGAGGCGGTGGTGATGCTCGGATCGGTGCCGAGACCCCAGCGAACGTTGCCGTTGCCGTCGACGGTCTCGAGGTACGCGACAGCCCGAGCGTCAGCGCCCTGCCCAATGGCGTGCTCGGCATAGTCGAGCACGTCAAAATCGCCGCCAACAGATCCACCGAACTCATCGGTGAGTGCGGCGACGAAGGCTTCAACTGGGCCATCGCCCGTTCCGTGCAACGAATGCGCCACACCTTCAACCTCGAGTTGCACCTGAATTGTGGTCGTGCCGCCATCATCGCCGGAGGCGCTGTGCAGCTCATGGCTGCGCAGTTTCATCGTGGGCGTTGCGGGCATGTACTCGGCCTGGAACGCATCCCACATCACACCGGGCGTGATCTCGGTGCCTGAATCCTCCGTAATGTGCTGGATGGTTTTGGAGAACTCGATCTGGAGCCGGCGCGGCAGGTCGAAGCCGTGCTCGGTCTTCATGACGTACGCGACGCCGCCCTTGCCGGACTGGCTGTTGACGCGGATGACCGCTTCATACGTGCGGCCCACGTGCTTCGGATCGATCGGCAGGTACGGCACGGCGAACTTTGGGTACTCGCCCGAGGTCGTGTCCCGAGTGGCGTCGAGGGCGTCGAGGCCCTTCTTGATGGCGTCCTGGTGGCTCCCGGAGAACGCGGTGTACACGAGGTCGCCCACGTATGGGTGGCGAGGTGAGACCGGCAGCCGGTTGCAGTACTCGGCGGTGCGGCGCAGCGCATCGATGTCGGAAATGTCCAGCTTCGGGTCGACTCCGTTCATGAACAGGTTCATTGCAAGGTTGACGACATCGACGTTGCCGGTGCGCTCTCCGTTACCGAAGAGCGTGCCCTCGACGCGGTCAGCGCCGGCCATCACGCCGAACTCGGCAGCCGCAACGGCGCAGCCGCGGTCGTTGTGCGGGTGGAGTGAAATGAGGACCGACGTGCGGTCGCGGATCGTGCGCCCGAACCACTCGATGACGTCGCCGTACACGTTGGGGGAGTAGCACTCGACGGTAGCCGGCAAGTTCAAGATGATCGGATCCTCAGGCGTTGGGGCGATCACGTCCATGACGGCCTCGCACACCTCAATGGCGTAGTCGGGCTCGGTCAGCGTGAAGCTCTCGGGGCTGTACTCGTAACGGATTTCGGTCGCTGACCCGTCGGCTCGGTCTGGCAGCGCGGCCTCTTGCTCTTTGCAGAGCGTTGCACCGGTGACGGCGATCTGCTTGATCTGCTCTTGGTCGAGGCCGAACACCACGTCACGCTGGAGCGGGTTCGTCGAGTTGTAGAAGTGGACGATTGCTCGTGGAGCGCCGCGCAGGCCCTCGTACGTGCGGGCAATCAACTCGGGGCGGCACTGGACGAGTACCTGGATCCAGACATCGTCCGGAATCAGGTCGTCCTCGATCAGCAGCCGGAGGAAGTCGAAGTCGGGTTGGCTCGCCGACGGGAAGCCGATCTCGATTTCTTTGAATCCCATGGCGACGAGTTCGGTGAACATTTTCAGCTTGCGGGTCGGGTCCATCGGATCGATCAAGGCCTGGTTGCCGTCGCGCAGGTCGACCGAGCACCAGAGCGGTGCAGTGTCGATGACCTGATTGGGCCAGGTGCGATCGGTCAATGTGATGGGAACGAAGGGCGCGTACTTGTTGAACGGCATCTGCTTCGGAGTGCTGGGTGTCGGAGGCATAACTTCTCTCAATGGGAACGTGCGGTTTGATGTGGCGAGCGTCGGTCGGGGTCGAAAAAGCAAAAACCCCCCGGCCGGAGGGGCGGAGGGTGCGGGCAGGCGCGACGACGTGCGGCTGCCCTACATAAGCAGAAGAAGGCTCGCGGTGATCGATCGCTGCATACAAGTAATGCTAGCACCGGTCGGCCAGCGTGGGAAACGCAACTGGACAACAGCATGTGGGTGAAACCGGCTGACCGGGCTACTGCGAGCGGTACCCTGACGGACACGATGACAGAAAATACAGCACGACGCGGAGCGCCTCGTCGCAAGCGGACGCCACGAGACTCTGATGACTCGTCCCGTGATCACGTCAACACATCGAATCTGACAACGGTGAACATTCTCCCGCCGGTCGAAGCGCCGACAGGTTTCTTCGATCTCGGTGTCCCGGCGCGGATCGACGACGGCCTTGCTGCGTGCGGTTTCGCACAGCCGTTCAACATCCAGACCGAAGCAATTCCTGTTGCCATGGCTGGAAATGACGTCTGCGGACGAGCCAAGACTGGCTCGGGCAAGACCCTTGCTTTCGGCATTCCGATGCTCGCCCGCATCACTGACAAAGCAGCGCCGACCAAGCCGCTCGGCCTTGTTCTCGTACCGACACGGGAGCTGGCCATTCAGGTGGCCGAAGTGCTCCATCCCGTTGCGCAACACGCTGGTATGAATGTTCTGCCCGTTTACGGTGGGGCATCTCGTCATCACCAAGTTGAGGAGATGGCAAAGGGCATCGAGCTTGTGGTCGCCACGCCGTTGCGTCTCATCGACCTGATCAAGTCCAACGAGGTCAGCCTCGAAGACGTCCAGATCGTTACGCTTGATGAAGCTGATCGCATGGCCGACGACGGGTTTACCCCGCAGGTCGAGTGGATTCTGCGCCACTGCGTCAACCGCAACCAGACCATGCTGTTCTCCGCGACGCTGGACGGCGACGTCGGGCACCTCATCCGGGCATATCAGACCGATCCTGTCACGGTGGCCGTCGACGAGGCGACCGACACGGTCGGCAATATGAGCCACCTGTTCCTCGGCATCCACCACATGGATCGCGACAAGGTGATCGGAGCGATCGCTCGCGGCATTCCGAAGCTGATGGTGTTTTGCCAGACGAAGCGGCAGTGCGACAAGGCCACAGAGCGGCTCCAAGAACTCGGCATCGATGCCATGGCGATTCACGGCGATCTCCAGCAGAAGACGCGTGAGCGCGTGATGCGCTCATTCGCCGAAGGCAAGCTGCAGGTTCTCGTGGCCACCGACGTTGCTGCCCGCGGTATCGACATCGACGACATCGGCGCGGTCATCCACTACGAGCCGGCCAAGGACGTCAAGGACTACCTCCACCGTTCTGGCCGCACGGCTCGTGCCGGCCGTGACGGCTGGGCAATCACGCTGTCTGAGTACAACCAGGTCACCCAGGTTCGGATCCTGCAGCGGATGATGAAGATGGAGCCGACGAAGGCAGTCGATGTGTTCTCGAACGACAAGCGTCTCGAGCAGCTCGAATCTTTCGGCGACGACATCAAATCGGCCGCCACGCTGGCGCCGTCCATGTCCTGACGCTGAGCTGATTATTAACTGAGTTCGCGCAATTCGCGCTGGCTCACATACGTGGTGACCACGCCGATCAAGCCGACCAACGCCGCACCACTGATGGCTGCGCCAGTGTTCGTCCACGCCGCGATAGCGCCGAGGATCAGCGCGCCGAATGGCATGATGCCGAATGATGTCAGCGCATAGAGCCCCATCACGCGGCCCATCAGAGGCTGTGGTGTGTTCGCCTGGATGAGGCCCTGGTTCATGTTGATGTAGAACCCGCCAGCCAAGCCCATGAAGAAGGCGAGGACCAGAACCTGCCAGAAGTCGGTGGTGCGACCGGTCAGGATCGTGATGGTCGAACCGCAGATCAGGGCACGTTGGAAGGCTGCGCCCTTCTGTTTCATGTCACCCTTGCGCATCACCACGACGGAGCTGATCGCGATGCCAATACCCATCAGTGCAAAGGGCAATGCAGCATCGCCCGCCGTGCGACCCAGACCGTCTTTGACGTGCGCCTGCAGCGTGACCATGACCGCCGGATTGACGGTGAAGCTGGCCATGACCAGCAGGCCGAACAGGACGCGCAGGTTGGCGTCGCCGAGAACGTGACGAAGCGCTTCTCTCATGTCGGCGATAATCGGCCGCTTCGGCGGCAGGTCGATGTGCGGCGGGATCTCGAGTCGCATCAAGAAGATCACGCCCGCGAACATCAGGCCTGACTGGAACCAGAATGCTCCGTCGAAGCCGTACTGGTCGCCGACGACCTTGGCGAGCACCGGCCCAAGGATCAGCGACAGCGTCATCGCTATGGCGTTGACCGCGATCGCGCTGAACAACTGCTCCTTCGCGACCAGGACCGGGATCAGGGAGGAACGGACCGGCTGGCCGATGGCTGAAGCGGCACCGGCGAAAAGGGTCATCACGATGACCCAGCCGAACGAGATCGTGTCGGCACGAACTAACAGCGCAGTGACGGCCATCACAACCCCACCGGTGACCTGCGTCCAGATCAGCATCCGTCGACGGTCCCATCGGTCTGCCCATGCGCCAGCCTGCAGCACGAGCAACGCTGCCGGGAGTCCCAGCGTGAACACGGCAATGCCCTGGTCGCTTTCGCTCCGGTTGAGTCCGTCGAGGACCAGCCATCCGAAGACGAACCGTTGCGCGTTGGAGACCAGAAAAAAGGAGAGGTTGTTGAGCCACAGCAGCCGGAACGGCCGAACAGTGATGGCGTTCGCTGGCTGCTGGCTCTCCGTTTGTATTGTGGTCACCCTGTGACCTTGTCAGATCTGCGCAAGCGGATCGTCAGTTGGGGCGGGCAATGAAGACCGGAATAGTGCGGTCGGTTTTCTCGGCGTACTGGGCGTAGGTCGGGAAGACCTCGACCGCTCGCTCCCACCACGCCAGCCGCTCGTCGCCGTCGACAATGGAGGTGGTGTAGTCAGCGGGCTCTGGGCCGTCCTGGATCTCGCACAGCGGTTCGGCCACGAGATTGTGGAACCACGACGGGTTCTGCGGCGCGCCGCCGATCGACGCAACGAGTGCGTACTCGCCTTCGTGCTCGACGCGCATCAGCGCGAACTTACGCAAGTTGCCACTGGTTGCACCCTTGGTGGTGACGACGATGATGGGGATTCCGGTCTCGCGCAGCGTGCTCGCCTCGCGGCCGTTCGTGGCCTCGTAGGTGTCGACCTGTTCGCGGACCCAGTCCATGGTGCTCGGGACGTACTCTCCAGTCAAAGGCATGACGTCGACCGTAGACGAGTTCTTCGGATCGCATCGTGTTGCAGCGCCGCTTGACGACCGGTCGAGATGGGTAGCGTCTCGCAGCGTGAAGTCCCAACGTCTGCTCGCCATGTTCATATCGATCGTGTGCGTCGTAGCGGCCTGTAGCGCAAGCAAGTCCGGATCGGACGGCGCGCCTGTCCCGACCGTTTCGATTATGGCCACCACGGTGCCCGAGCGCGCTGCAGGAGACGATGGTGACATCGGGCAGACCTGCACCGAGCTGCAATTCGTCCAAGACCTGTCGGATCAGACCACGGCATCGACGAACGAGATCCTGCAGCGTGTTGCCACGGACCCAGGAGGCACGTCGGAGGTCGAGACCATCGCCGCATTCGCAACCCTTGCCGCTGAGATCGAGGCGTCGCTCCCGGAAACGTTGGCGGCCTACGATCGCGCTGCCGCTGTTGCCCCACGCGGCATTGATGCAGAGATTCGTGCCGTCGCTGACGGCACGGCACGACTGACGCCGGCACTCGTCGAGGCATTCACCAATATTCGGACTGCGGACGATCTTTCGAACATCGAGGGGATCTTCGCTCAACCGGAGTTGCAGGACGCAGCAAGCGATGCAGGAATCGCATCGCTGCGGCTCGACAACTTCACCGGCCCCAACTGCGGGTTCCAATTTTCCAACGGCTGAGCAGGTGCGGTGCGCGGTTGTGTGCGCAGGTGTCGCGAGCGAACAGCGCTGAGTCAGGCGAGGAGGAGCGCGTCGCCGAGGCGAACGATGCCACCTTGGACCACGCTGGCGGTGATGCCAGCTCGCTGACGAAGCGCAGCTTGGGCGCCGTCGCCGAAAATCTCATTCATCAGGTTGCACGGCGCGCAGTCACGCCAGACGGCGAGTTCGACCTCGCCGATGGTGAAGCGCGCCCCGTGGGTGCGCGGGAGTTCGTCGAGGTCGACAACGATGTTGCGCCGAGTCCGCAGCCCATCGAACTGCTCAGTGCCTACATCGGCGGCGGCTCGGGCGAGCTCGCCGGTGCACACGATCGAAACGGCTCGTTTCTTGCCGGCGTAACGGTCGCCTTCGATGCCGATATCTGTGAGGAGCGTCAGCGTGTCATGCCGGGTGATTGCGGCGCCATACGACGACGCAGTCCCGAGTGCGAGAACGGTGCTACTGGCCACGAGATCCGACTGTAGCGGTCACACTGTGCCAGGCACAGTGTGACCGCTACCGTTTGCTCCATGACGCTGACCGAGTCTTCGCCTGCCGACATCATCCGTGACCATGCCAACGATGCGTGGGTTGGGATCGTCCCCCTGTTACACGAGTACATCGCGATCCCGAACGTGTCGCCGGACTTCGACCCTGACTGGCGTGAACACGGCTTCATGGCCCAGGCCGTCGAGCTGATCGCCGGATGGTGCCGAGCCCGCCCGATTCCCGGCATGACGATCGAAGTGATGGAGTTGCCCGAGCGGACACCGATGATCGTGATCGACGTTCCAGCGTTCAACGGTGGCTCGAACGACGACCCGGTGCTCTTGTACGGCCACCTCGACAAACAACCGGAAATGGAAGGCTGGCGGGATGATCTCGGGCCATGGACGCCGGTTCTCGAAGGCGACCGGCTGTACGGACGGGGCGGCGCCGACGACGGCTATGCAGCGTTCGCCAGCCTGACGGCCATCGAAGCCACGCAGGCTGCTGGCGGAGCCCACAATCGGTGTGTTGTGCTGATCGAAGCGAGCGAAGAGTCGGGCTCACCAGATCTTCCGGCCTACATCGAAGCACTCACCGACACGATTGGCACGCCCAGTCTTGTGGTGTGCCTCGATTCAGGTTGCGTCGACTACGAACGCATGTGGGTCACCACGTCGCTGCGCGGCATGGTCATGGGCATCCTGTCTGTCGACATCGTGACCGCTGGCCTGCATTCGGGCGATGTGTCGGGCATGATTCCGTCGTCGTTCCGCATTATCCGTTCGCTGCTTGACCGCGTCGAGGATGCTGCGACCGGAGCGATGTTGCTGCCCGAACTCATCGTCGAGATTCCACCGGGCCGTGTCGCCGAGGCGAACGACACTGCACCGCTGGTTGGCGCGTATGCCGACAACTACCCGTTGGTCGAGGGGGCCCGAGCGGCGGTTGATGATCCAGCCGAACAACTGCTTGCTCGCACTTGGTACGGCACGCTGAGCGTCGTCGGCGCAGACGGCCTGCCGCCCACGAATCGGGCCGGCAACGTGCTTCGTCCGTCGACGTCACTCAAGCTCTCGTTCCGACTCCCCCCGACCGCCGATCCGAAGGCCGCGGCTGCAGCGATCACTGCGGCGCTGGAAGCTGATCCGCCGTACGGCGCACGCGTCTCGTTCTCGAACGTCGATGGGGCTCCCGGCTGGGACGCACCTGCAACGGCGCCCTGGCTCGCCGATGCGCTGGACGCCTCGTCGACCGCAGCATTCGGACAGCCAGCGCGCAACTTCGGTGAGGGCGGGTCGATCCCCTTCATGGGCATGCTCGGCGGAAAGTTCCCCAAAGCACAATTCGTCATCACCGGCGTGCTCGGCCCGGACGCCAACGCCCACGGCCCCAACGAATACCTGCACGTCCCGACGGCTCGCAAGCTGACGATGGCTGTGGCGCACATTCTGTCAGCCCACGCAGCCAGATAGTTGCGAAAGGGGCCTGACCCCATTCGTAACTCTGGTCGTGCTGTGATCAGCGGCGCGGCCACAGACCGTGGACGGTCCAGCCTTCATCAGCGAAGCCGACCGCATCGGCGACGTGTGCGCTGGCGAGGTTGCTCGATTCGTGCAGGTACGTCGGAATCGCACCGTCGTCGAGCACCCAGCGCGCCGCAGTCGCCACGAGGCGTCGAGCGAAGCCTTGGCCCCGGGCTTCTGCTTCGGTGACCACGGCGAGTTCGTAGCCGTAGCGGTCATGGATCTTGATGCCCACGGACGCAATCACTTCGCCTGCATCGTTGCGGGCAACGAGACGAGGGCCATTGAACGGAGCAAGCCAGGCCGGGAGGTCGGAGTTCTGTGTGGCAATCCATTCCCCGAGGGCCTCGATTGTCGGGTCGACAGTCGTTGTCGATCGGAACACACCGGCGCCGAAGCGGGCCGCGCCCAGACCGAGGATCGCGCCAAGTTCGTCCCCGAGCCCAGCACGGTCAGGCCCGTCCGCCAGAGCGGCTGCTACAGCGTCGGCCTGCAGCGGCGGGACGGCGATGATCGTTGCCCGCCCGTTTCCAACACCGAGCAACTTGCGAATCGAGCCGTCCCAGGTGGGTTGCAACCGGGCCGGGTCGCCGACCACGGTGATGCCGTCCGCCAGTGGCGGCCACTGACCCACCCACTCGGTGAGGTGGAGCCGCAGCCGTTGCTCAAGATCTGGGTGTGTCTCGGCCATGTTTGGCAAACTAACCGGCCGCCCCGCCAACCACCCCGCCAACCACCCCGCCAACCACCCGGCCAACCACCCGGCCAACCACCCGGCCAACCACCCCGCCGGCCACTTGCTGACGCCGAGAAGGAGTCAGCTGGTCGATTGAGCGCCCGTTGGTTTGGGTATCGTCGGGTCATGACCCGCACTTCTCGCCACGTCAACCTCGCCTCCCGACCGAACGGCGCTCCCGTGCCCGAGAACTTTGAAGTCGCGGAATCGCCAGTCCGTGACCTGGAAGATGGTGAGGTCATGATCGCCAACCGTTTCATGTCGGTCGACCCGTACATGCGTGGTCGCATGAACGACGTCAAGTCGTATGTGCCGCCATTCCAGATCGGTCAGCCGCTCGAAGGCGGGGCCGTGGGCGAAGTGATCGAATCGAAGTCGGGCGCGGTTCCGGTTGGAAGCTATGTGGTCCACAACCTCGGATGGCGCGAAATTGCAATCGTCCAGGGATCGGCTGTTCAGCAGGCCGCAGTCATCGACGGGGTCTCGCTGTCGGCGAACCTCGGCGTGCTCGGCATGCCGGGAATGACTGCCTACGCCGGGCTACTCGACGTTGCGTCGTTCAAGGAAGGCGACGCTGTGTTCGTGTCCGGTGCAGCCGGAGCTGTTGGCTCGCTTGTTGGACAACTCGCAAAGCTGAAGGGCGCTTCACGTGTCATTGGTTCGGCGGGCTCCGACGAGAAGGTTGCGTGGCTCACCGATGTGCTCGGCTACGACTCGGCCTTCAACTACAAGTCCGGTCCTGTCGCCAAGCAGCTGTTTGCTGCGGCCCCTGATGGCATCGATGTCTACTTCGACAACGTGGGCGGCGAGCACCTACAGGCAGCGATCCATGCCCTCAACCCGATGGGCCGGATCGCGCTGTGCGGCGCGATATCGGCGTACAACAACACCGAGCCGGCACCGGGGCCGAACAACATGTCACTTGCAATCGGCAAGCGGCTGAACCTGCGTGGTTTCATCGTGAGCGATCACTGGGACATGATGCAGGACTTCATCACCGAGGTCGGCGGTTGGCTCGCCGACGGCACGATCAAGCACGACGAAACAGTAGTTGAGGGCATCGAGCACGCTGGCGAAGCATTCATCGGGCTGCTCGCCGGTGCCAATACCGGCAAGATGGTCGTCAAGATCTGACGCGGTGCAGCCGTGCTGCTGATCAGCGTTTGAAGACTTCTTGGGCCAGGTTGATCCCGCGCGTGTCGCCGAGTAGTCCCTCGTCCATCCGGTTCATCACATAGGCGAAGCTGATCTTGCGGTCGATGTCGACGATGATCGACGAGCCGCCCCAACCACCCCAGTAGGCGTAGTTGCCCTCTGGAAGATACGGGACTGCTTCGGAGTGCAGGGCGTAGCCCATCCCGAATCGCACCGGGAGGCCGAGCACCTGGTCGACGCCGTGGGCCTGCTCTTCGAAGATCATCTGGATCGTCTCGGCTGACAGGAGTGACACCCCGTCGACGGTGCCGCCGTTTGCAACGATTGCTTGGACGCGAGCAACGGAACGGGCGTTGCCGTGGCCGTTCGCTGCACCGATGCAGGCCTGGCGCCACTCAGGCGTCCACGACTCTTCGGCGCCCGGCGCAGGGCCCGTAAAGGTCTTGATCAGCACACCGTTGGGGTCGAGCGCTGCGAGGTCGAAGTCGAGCGGGGGCGGCGGAATCACATTCGACACGCGACCAAATTCGGTCGGATCGAGCCCGATGTGGAAGTCAGCGCCGAGGGGCCGAGCGATTTCCTCGGCAAAAAAGTCGCCGAGCATGCGACCGTCGATCCTGCGGATGACCTCGCCGATCAGATGGCCCTGATTGAGTGCGTGATAGCCGGAGCCTTCGCCCGGCGTCCACCACGGCGCCTGTGCGGCAAGCATCGACGTCGACTTCTCCCAGTCGTAGATGTCCTCGGTCGTGACGGGCTGTTCCCAGGCGCTGACGCCGGACGTGTGGCCCATGAGGTGGCGGACTTCGATGTCGCCCTTGCCGTTCTGGGCAAACTCCGGCCAGTACGTCGCGACCTTCTCGTGGAAATTGAGGGTGCCCCGCTCAGCGAGAACCAGCGCCGAGAGAAAGGTCATTGTCTTGGTCGTCGACCAGACGTTGACGATCGTGTTTTCGGACCACGGCGTGGTCTTGGCCTCGTCGGCCCAGCCGCCCCAGATGTCGACGACGGTTTCGCCGTCGACCGTCACGGACACCGAAGCTCCGACGTCTTTGCCGCTGTCGACGGTGCTGCTCAGGAGTTCACCGAGCTTGCTGTATTCGGGAGCGGATGTGCCGTGGATCTCTGCCATGCGATCAGTCTGACTGGTCGCTGAGTTTCAGTTGGGGTCAGACCCCAACTGAAACTCAACTGGAACTCAGCCGAGCCAGGTCGGGCGACTGCTTTCGAAGCTCGCGATTTCGTCGATGTGCGTCATCGTGATGCCGATGTCATCGAGACCGTTGAGGAAGCGGTGCTGCGTTGCTGCGTCCATCGGAAACGGCTCGTCGATGCCTGCGGCCGGGACTTCGACCTTGAGTTGTTCCATGTCGACGACGATTGACGTGGCAGCGTCAGCTTCGATAGCGCCCCAGATTGCTTCGACGATGGCCTCTGGGAGGATCACCGGGACGAGGCCATTTTTGGTGCAGTTGTTGCGGAAGATGTCGGAGAAGCTGGGCGCGATCACTGCATCGAATCCGTACTGTTGGATGGCCCAGACGGCGTGCTCGCGGGACGAACCGACACCGAAGGCCGGGCCGGCCACGAGGATGTTGGCGCCTGCGTAGCGTTCGTCGTTGAGCACGAAGCCCTGCTCGTCGCGCCATGCCGAGAAGAGGCCTTTTTCGAAGCCGGTGCGCTCGACCTGCTTGAGCCAGACGGCGGGGATGATCTGGTCGGTGTCGACGTCGGAGCGCTTCAGCGGCACGCCGGTTCCGGTGATGATCTGGACAGATTTCACTTGGCCACCTCCGTGTTGCCGCGTGCAGGGAGGTCGGCAGGTGTGCAGAATGTGCCCTTGATGGCTGTTGCCGCGGCAACCGCAGGCGAGACGAGGTGGGTACGACCACCGGGGCCTTGGCGGCCTTCGAAGTTGCGATTGCTGGTGGATGCTGCACGCTCCTTGGGAGCAAGCTTGTCGGGGTTCATCGCGAGGCACATCGAGCAGCCCGGCTCGCGCCAGTCAGCGCCGGCCGCTGTGAAAATCTTGTCGAGTCCTTCTTCGATCGCCTGGGCCTTGACGCGGTGGCTGCCGGGAACGATCAGCACGCGGGGCACCGTGACGGTGCGCCCTTCCATGACCGCAGCTGCGGCTCGGAGGTCTTCGATCCGGCTGTTGGTGCATGATCCAATAAATACGGTGTCGACGCTGACGTCGCGCATTGACTGGCCGGCTTTGAGGCCCATGTAATCGAGTGCGCGTTGCACGGTTTCCTGTGCGGTTGTGCTCTCGAAGTCGCTCGGTGAGGGGATGGGCCGGTCGATCGGGCCCACCTGGCCGGGGTTGGTGCCCCATGAAACGTGGGGCGAGATGTGTGCGGCGTCGAGCACAACGGTGGCGTCCCACACTGCGTCGTCGTCCGAAAAGAGCGTCTTCCAGTCGGCGACCGCTGCGTCCCAGTCGGCACCCTGCGGTGCGTGCTGGCGGCCTTCGAGGTAGTCGAACGTTGTGGCATCGGGGGCGATGAGTCCGGCCTTGGCCCCAGCTTCGATCGACATGTTGCAGACGGTCATGCGACCTTCCATCGACAGTGCCCGGATTGCAGATCCGCGGTATTCGATGATGTGGCCGATGCCGCCGCTCGTGCCGATTTCACCGAGGATCGCAAGAATGACGTCCTTTGCGGTGACGCCGGGTTGCAGCTCGCCATCGACGGTCACTGACATCCACTTGGGTCGGCTCTGGGGCAGTGTCTGCGTGGCGAGCACGTGTTCGACCTCGCTGGTGCCGATGCCGAAAGCGATCGCACCGAAGGCGCCGTGTGTGGCGGTGTGCGAGTCGCCGCACACGATGGTCATGCCCGGCATGGTGCGGCCCTGTTCCGGGCCGATCACGTGAACGATGCCCTGGTCAGGATGGCCCATCGGGAAGTTGGTAATGCCGAACTCGGCGGTGTTAACGCGGAGGGTGTCGATCTGTTTCGCCGAGATCGGATCGGCAATCGGTTGATCGATGTTCTCGGTCGGCACGTTGTGATCTTCAGTGGCGAGCGTGAGATCGGGACGGCGTACGCCGCGCCCGGTGAGGCGGAGGCCGTCAAATGCCTGCGGGCTCGTGACTTCATGCACGAGGTGCAGGTCGATGTACAGCAGCTCTGGTTCGCCCTCGGCGGAGTGGACCAGGTGGCGTTCCCAGACCTTTTCTGGCAGTGTCTTGCCCATGTGATGCTCGGTTTCTACGTCAGTTGAACGGGTAGTGGCGTTTCCCACATCGTGAGATATGGTTCTTGCAATATGGATAGCGTAGCGGCCAGTTGCGGCTCCACCGAGATTCCGAGCACAGGTGTTGGCGTGCTTGACAAGTCGATGCTGGTGCTTCGAGCTGTCTCGGTCGAGCCGCAGGGACTATCGCAGCTCCAGCAATCGACCGGTCTCCCGCGGGCCACAGCTCACCGGCTGGCCGCGGCGCTCGAAGTGCACGGATTTCTGCGCCGTGACGGCGAGGGCCGATTCGAACTTGGTCACGGCCTGGTCGCTCTCGGGCAGCAATCAGCCGAACGATTCCCGCTTGTCGACGTCGTCCGGCCGATCGCTACGGCGCTGCGCAACTTGACCGGTGAGGCTGTCCAGCTATTTGTTCGCGAGGGCTCCCAGCGGCGGTGCGTGCTCTCGCTTGAGTCGTCACATGGGCTTCGGTGGATCGTGCCGGAAGGGTCGTTGCTCCCCATCGATGTCGGCTCATCTGGGCGTCTTTTGGCCGGCGAGCAGACCAAGACCGGCTGGTTGCAAAGCGTCGGCGAACGCGAGGCCGGTGCGGCGTCGGTGAGCGCCTCGGTGCGCTCGGGTGACGGGACGATCGTGGCGGCTCTCTCGGTGAGCGGTCCGGTTGAGCGACTCACGAAACAGCCGGGCCGCCGATTCGGCCCTGCCGTCGTAGCAGCAGCGGCCGAAATCAACCTCTGACCGGCTCGGTCAGCGAGTCAGCGAGTCTGCGCTGACGCCGCGCGGTATTCCTTCCACAGCCACCACAAAAGTGGGAGCTGGAGCGGCAGGCGGATCCAGTTGGCCGGGCCGGTTGCCGTGTCGACGCTGCGACTGAACCGTCCCTCGACGAGCTGAGGCTCAACGTGGTTGACAGCCATGTCGACGTTCGCAGGGAACACGGCAATCGTCAGCGCGAAGAGCCCGAGTGCCGAGAGCTTGCGCGTCCGTGGGTGCAACATTCCGATTCCGAAGGCCAACTCGGCCGCCCCGCTTGAGCGGTTGGCGAGTGCAGCATCGGGGAACCAGTCGGGCACGATTGCTTCGAAGAAGTCGGGCTTCGCAAAGTGGGCGATCCCGGCACCGGTGAACAACATCCCGGCGCCGATCGCTGACGGGCGAGAGATCTGCATCGCCACAGTCTGGCGCGACAGCCGGGCTGTTGACGAGCACCCCACTGTCACATTTTTGTCACACTTTGGTCTGACCTCGGTGTGACACGCCGCCACAGATCGGCGTGTCAGTGAGGGTGTTTGGAAGGTGAGGTGAGGTGTGGGGACGACGGTGACAGGTTCGGGCGAGGGCGCGCCGGTAGCGTGCGGTCCATGCGTCGCACGGTTCCCCTCATTGTCATTGCCTCACTGGCCATTGCTGCCTGCAGCGGGTCCGATTCTGCTGCGCCTACAGATGATTCAGTGGCGAGTGAACAAGCGGTTGCTGACGAGGGCGAGGCTTATGGTGACACCGCCGGAGAGACGCCCACTTCTGATGCCACGCCCACGTCTGATGCCGACGAGGGGCTGCTGAGCGAGGCGAGCGCCGACAAGCCGACCGACATCGACTTCCCCGGTGTCGACGTCGAAACACTCGATGTGACCGTGCTGACCAAAGGTGACGGCCCGATTGCCGAGGCTGGCGACACGGTGATCGTCGACTACATCGGGGTGCGTGCGCTCGATGGTGTCGAGTTCGACAACAGCTACGACCGCGGCACACCATTCGCTGTTGGTCCGCTCGGTCAGGCGCAGGTCATCCAGGGCTGGAACGACGGCCTCCTCGGCGCGCAAACCGGTGCTCGTCTCCAGCTCGACATCCCGAGCGCTCAGGCATACGGCGAGGCGGCACGCAGCGATGTGATCCGCGAAAACGAGCCGCTCACTTTCGTCATCGACGTTCGCTCGGTCATCAAGGCGCCCGATGTGTCTGAGGCTCCGACGGAGATGGGTGTCGAAACGTCTGAGGGCGCCACCGACCTGTCGTTCGAAGATCTGATCGACGGTGACGGAGCAGTCCTCGAGGACGGCCAGACCGCAGTGTTCAACCTGATGCTGTTCCGTGCCGACAGCGGTGTGCTGCTCGACAGCACCTGGACCAGCGAACCAATTCAGATCCCGATGAGCGAGGGCCAGTTCGCGGCCATTGTGCAAGGCATGCCCGGCATGAAGGTCGGCGGTCGACGTGCGATCACCTTCCCACCGTCACTTGGTTTCGGTGAGAGTGGCAACCCGCAGGTCGGTCTGCCCGTCGGCGTCGACGCAGTGCTCGTCGTTGACCTGTTCGGCGCTTTCTGACCGCAGGGTTAGGCGACTCGCGTGCCACCTTGGAAAACCCGAGCGACGCGCGGCCGCATGTCGCTGACGTCAAGATCGGTACCTGAGAATACAACGGCGTCGAGCACGTCGAGTTCGTCGGCCATGAAGTGCACGTGGCAGTCGAACAAGCCAGGAGTGACCAGATGGCCGGTGCCGTCGAAGATCGTGCCCTTGGCCAGGGTGGTGCGTGTCATGCCCACACCATCGCGCAGCGGGGTAGCTGCGGGGGAGGGGGAGTAGCTGGGGGAGTAGCTGGGGGTAACGGCAGATTTATCGAGTGGCCAGCCAGGTCGTTTCGGCTTCGCCGATGGGCGAGTCGGGGCCAGCGTCGACGAATGGCCACAGCTCCGAAGCGATGCGCCGATAGTTGCCCGACGCGTTCAGCTCACCCAAGAGCGCGTAGAGCCCCAGGTTGATGCGCTGGATGAAGACGAATGCTCTCGGCACGGTGGCGTACTGGCTGATCGGGCTGGCACGGTCGAACGTGTGGCGCACGATCTTGTTCGCGTATTCGCGCGTCCATGTCATCACTGCATCGTTGGCGACCGTGTCGTAGAAGAGCGAGAAGTACTCACCGACTTCGTCGGTGCCGACGGGGGCTCCTGGCTGCAACATGCCAGCCTCTTCGACGATGCGTCGGAACTCCGCATCGTCATGTTTGACTGCTGCGGCCTCGACCATGGATGCGAACGTGGCCAGCTCATCGGGGGTGAAATGTTTGACGAGCCCGAAGTCGAGGAACGTCACGGTGCCGTCGTCGTGGAATAAGTAGTTACCCGGATGCGGGTCGCCGTTGAAGGCACCCATTCGGTAGAGACTGCGGAAGACGAAACGGAAGATCACCTCACCGGCATGGTCGCGCTCGGCCTGGGGCCGTTGCAGTAGCTCGGCCCAGCCGAACCCGTCGACGAGCTCGGAAGTGAGCACTCGTTTTGTACTGAACTCGGGAATGATTGCCGGAATCCGAAAGAACGGATGACCCGCGTAGTACTCGGCAAACATCTGCTGGTTGCGTGCTTCGAGCTCGTAGTCGACCTCTTCGGCGAGGCGAACCTTGATTTCGTCGACCATCTCGGTCGGGTCGAGGCCGCCAAAGCCCTGCTTGAGAATCGCTCCGAGCAGGTCGGCGTTTTTCAAGTCAGAAACAATCGCCTGGTCGATGCCCGGGTACTGCACTTTGACGGCG
>Ga0208414_1000334_pt1 | contig 51833 bp, 73 predicted proteins | sample AntAceMetag02UKE_FD_184770 | JGI IMG/M metagenome (GOLD analysis project Ga0208414, IMG submission 184770) | Saline lake microbial communities from Ace Lake, Antarctica - Antarctic Ace Lake Metagenome 02UKE (SPAdes) (version 2) | ecosystem: Environmental > Aquatic > Non-marine Saline and... | reverse complement strand
ACCGAAAAACTCAGAGGTTCTTGCTTTTGAGAGTGAGGGAGAGATGGTGTTTACATCAAGCGATGTGTACATAGCTAATCCTGGTGGGGACATGGTTGCAGGAAGTTTTGGCTCTGTAGTAGACGAATTTTTTCAACAATACTTTACGTCCTCAATCCTCAGACAACTCTTGGCAGATTTAAGAACTCCACAAGAGTTTTCTAGACTTTTTCCTCAAGGGGTAGAATCTGGTGGAAGGTCTGTGGGGGTTGCTGCTGGAAGAAAATATTTTAAGGTAAGAGGGGCAGGGTTAAATGAGTCTTTCTAACTTCGGGTTTGCCCCAACTGTTGTGAATAATTACCTCTGGAGCGTAATGAAGTTGGTGGAGCCATCTCTTTCCAGTCCATCAAACTATGGGTCAACCATCCCCTTTCTCCCGCTAGGCGACGCGGCAGCGGGAACCCTGGGGTGGGAAGACAAAACGTATGTTATATATGACAGAATGTTTAAAGCAATGAAAGACCCATCCTATTGGGTGAAGTGTGAAGAGGTTAAGTATCAGTTAAAGGCAAAAGAGCAAGATACTTTTATTTGGGGATCTGCAATACAGCAAATTCTTGACAGACACGATGATGCAGCAAAGGATGTTAATAGTTGGATAAGGAGCAATGGTGGGGATAACGCTTATCCCATATTCTTCCATAGTCTAAGGGTGTTTCAGCTATCAGCAAATCTGGCGAGCGATTCAACAAACACAAGAGATTTGAGCTCAAGGTCTTTTTATGTAACAGAGTTTGCAGTCGATATGAAATACCACTACACGAAATCCATAGAGGATTACCTATAAAACGGTGATATAATATAAAAGAGGGAACGTCACCATAAATAAAAATATGGAGAAAGAGGTGAAAAGATATGGCATATACACGCGGAGATTCAAAAAACATTATTGTCGGCGCAGCAGCAATGTTCGTTTCGACTAGTGCAGATTTTGATCCAGCTACAGTAGTCTTCCCAGACTTTGTTGAGGATACAAAATACATTGACACGCTAACAGACTCAGTAGATGGTCAAGCTTTGGTTCGGAACATTGGTTACACGACCAATGGTCTCGAACTTCAGTTTCAGCCAGATTTTGGGGAGGTTCAGGTAGATCAACTTCTTGACGTTGCAAAATTGTATAAGCAAGGAATGCAAGTTAATCTTAATACTGCTTTTGCAGAGGCTACGCTTGAGAACCTTTTGGTTGCTATTGCAGCACCATCAGCTGATTATAATGAAAGCACAACACTTGACAATCCAATGGATAGTGGACCTGCATCAACAGCATCCGTGCTTGAAATGACTTCAGGAGCTATTGGCGAATGTCCAGTAGAAAGAGGTCTTGTTGCAGTTGGACCAGGCACAGGAGACTGTGACCCAGGAGCATACATTGAGCGCATTTATGTTGCTTACCGTGCTCTGTCTATTGACAGTGTGACTGTATCAGCAAAAAGAGATGAAGCTTCTATGTTTGAAGTTTCATTCCGTTTGCTTCCGGCAAACAGCGGTTCTTATGGAAAAATTGTTGATAGAACGATTAACTCTACGACCTGATAAAACATAATAATAACTGAATAGTCAGCAGCCCCTAGTGCGTTTTGCACGGGGGCTGTTGTCATTTTCCACCGTTATTTTCCTGGGGTAGCTATGATATACTTTACCTATTAAATACCAGAAAGGGTAAAAAATGGCCACAAGCGTATATGAAACAACAGAAATCGAACTTATGGATGGTACAAAGATTAAGGTACGACCACTAAAGATTTCTCTTCTCAGAGAGTTTATGAAGAAGTTCGAAAGCATTGCAAAGGTAGCAGAAGACAACAGCAAGTCAATGGATATTCTTATAGATTGTGTTCAGATTGCAATGAAGCAATACTCACCAGAGCTGGCTACAGATCGTGAAAAACTAGAAGATGTGATAGACCTTCCAAACGTCTACAAAGTAGTAGAAGCAGCATCGGGAATTAAGTTTGATGACGAGGGAAACGTAGCGGCGACGGCGATTCGTGGTCTGAGCTAGATCTTGTAAAGATAGAGTCCGAAGTGTTTCTTTTGGGAATATGGAAAGACTTTCAAGACATAGAAGACAGCCTCTGCATGGCAGAGTTAACAGTAATCCTCGTCGCTAAAAGAGAAAAAGAATATGAAGATAAAAAATTTCTCGCAGCCTTAAAGGGAATAAACCTGGATGGCGAAAGCTCTCAAAAGGGGCAAAAAGAGTGGGAAGATATGAAGTCTAGAGTATTTACTGGAGGATCAGCAAAAGACTCTAACGACATAACCTCATTGCAAGGTCAGAATGCAGCTAAAGCTGGTTTTGGAATAAAGAACGGCTTGGAGTATGATTCATCAAACACCTCTAAGAATCCTATGAGATAATGGTATAATTCACTAGAGGTGATAGTTCATGGCTAACGACGTAAATGCTAATATTAACATAGGGGTTGACTCTACTCAAGCCCTTGCATCACTGAGGTCTTTGCAAAGCCAAATATCCACTTTCAACAAGTCCGTAATAGCAAGCAACGCATCCGCTATCGCAGCCCAGAAAGGGGCGGTGGCTGGACTTGCGGCCCAAATAGGGGCAACAAAACAGTTCTCGACATCAATAGTAAACGTCGAATCTAGCGTATCTCGGCTGGGTAGGTCCATAGACTCAAACAGACTCTCCCTTGGACAATACTTTAGGTATGGAATTGCCTCAAGTAAAACTTTTGGGAGTGTGTTTAAAAAAGAACACATAGAGATGACTGCTGTCGCGTCCTCAAGAGTAAAAGCCCTTCAAACTCAATACATTGCTTTGGCGGCTTCCCAAAATGGATTAACCAAGTCCATGGCAGTAAGACCTTTAAATCTATTTAACGCATCTACAGCAATAGCAACCCAGAGACAGATATTATTTGGAAAAATGCTTAGAGATGGATCGACCTCATTAGTTAACTTTGGTAAAAATACTCAGTGGGCTGGTAGGCAGTTGATGGTTGGATTTACCGTTCCTTTGACAATTTTTGGAGGAATAGCTGGAAAAATCTTCATGGACTTAGAAAAGCAGATAGTTAATTTTAGAAGAGTGTATGGAGATGCCACAACACCGCTAGAAGAAACTAACGGAATGATCGAGCAGATAAAAGAGCTTGGTTCTGAGTTTACGAAGTACGGCATTGCTGTAAAGGACACGATGAAGCTTGCCGGAGACGCCGCCGCCGCAGGTGCGTCAGGAGACGACTTAGTGGCTCAGACCGTCGGTGCCACGCGTCTTTCAACTCTTGGTATGATAGATCAGCAGCAGGCATTGACGGCTACGATTGCCCTCCAGTCTGCGTTTAAACTAAGCTCTGACGAGCTTAATGAATCTGTAAACTTCTTGAACGCAGTAGAGAACCAAACTGTTTTGTCTCTTGATGACGTCACGGTTGCGATTCCAAAAGTGGCTACCATTATCAAGGGGCTTGGCGGAGATGTTCAGGACCTATCAGTCTTCCTGGCGGCAATGCGCGAAGGTGGGGTTAATGCTGCAGAGGGAGCAAACGCACTGAAGTCAGGTCTTGCCTCTTTAATTAACCCTACAAAAGGAGCAAGAGAACAGCTTGAAGCGGTAGGAATAAACATCGACTCAATTATTAACGCCAATAAAGGGGACATTAGAGGGATGGTAATGTCTTTTGGGGAAGCTCTGGGAACTTTAGATAAATTCTCAAAGCAGCAAACACTTGCAAAGGTTTTTGGAAAGTTTCAGTTTGCAAGACTTGGGGCACTGTTTGAAAACATAAACGAAGATGGATCTCAAGCACAGAGGGTAATTGACCTTACTGGTCAAAGCGTTGAAGAGTTAGCTGAACTTGCAGATAAAGAGCTTGGAGCCATCGAGGATTCCATTGGTGTAAAGTTTACAGGAGCCCTAGAAAGACTAAAGCTTGCAATCGCCCCAATTGGAGAGATGTTTCTAAGAATTGCAACCCCAATAATTGAAGTGGTAACAAGGCTTTTGAGTAAGTTTGACGATCTTAGTCCAGGAGTCAAGACTTTTATTACCGTTCTTGTGGCAGGGGTAGGAATAGTTGTCCCATCAGTAATTATGCTAATTGGTCTGTTTGCTAACTTTATTGGTCAAGCTATAAAGGGTGCTGCTATGTTCAACAACTTCTTTAATAGAATTCGGGGTGGAGGATCAGATTTGAAGTATTTGTCTTCTGCAGAACTTGATGCAGCCGCAGCTGCCGCTTCTCTAGAAGGAAAAACAACAAGCCTGACCAATGCACTAAACTTACAGAAAACTTCCGTAATGAACCTTTCGAGAGCCTATCAAAACTATGCGGCAAGTGCAATGTCCACAGCAGCGATTATTCCCAGAGGTTTCGCTGGTGGCACAGCGGGGGCAGCTCCAAGAAGGATGGCAACTGGAGGAGTTGTGGGGGGAACGGGAAACAGAGACACCGAACCAGCACTTCTTACCCCAGGAGAGTTTGTAATTAATGCAGAATCTTCTAAAAAGTTCGGACCACTGCTCACATCCATTAACGAGGGTGACGTTGGAATGTTCAATGAGGGAAAAACTTCTGGGAAAAAGTTATTCAGTGTGGGTGGACAAAGCATACCTTTGAACGTATCGGGATCGACCGAATTGGCAATTAACCGTAGGATTTCAGAGGCAGCCAGCTTGGGAGAGTCAGCCTTAGAAGCACTTGCCAGGGAGCTGATGAAGTTAGTTAATGAGGTAAGTCTTCTTACTCCACAGGTAGATAGTGCCCTGAGAGCGGCACCAGAGCTAAGTGGAATGAGATCCATAAAAGACAAAAATTATTCGGCACCAGAGTTTATAAGAAAACAAACTGCAGGCCTAGGATGGGAATCAAAATCTAAAGAGATAGAGGCAATACAGTCAAGAGTTGCTCAAAAGTGGAACCAGTACGGGGGGGCTACGGAAAAACAGCTAGGAAATATGGCTTCCGTCCAAGCCTCTCACTTAACAAAGATGGAGGACAGCTTTGGGGGCAAGATTTGGTCACCAAAAAACCTGACCCCAGACCTGGGAGCTATAAACAACTACCTTAACAGAGTAGAGTCAATGACACTAGACACTGCCAACGGTTCTGAGGTAATGAGCGAGCTAGTAAAAGCAACAGGTATGGAGTATCAAGAAGTGTTGTCGGAAGTCCAGCGCCTCCAACAGGGAATTCACCCACAAACAAGGGAATCTTTCGAGGTTTTAGATGCCTTGGCAGGACTAGATGAGCAATACTCTTTGCAGGAAATACAAGCAAGAGAGCAAACAGGTTTGTCACAAAAAAGAACAGGACAAATGAAGAATGCTTTGGGGGTAAACGCCGCCAGCGGAAGTCAGGCATCAGCCGCGCTAGCTACAACTCAGGTAAGGCTTGCCGATAACTCATCATCGTCTTACATTAACACGATGAAACAACGAGCTTATCGTGAAGCAGAAGATGTAACTCAAGGTGCTGTCGATGGTGGGAGAAGTGGGCAAGGGTCGAATTCTCCATCAAAAAAGATGAAGGTAGTGGGTGAAGAATTTGTTGATGGGTGGGTTTCAGGAGTAGCTGGCAGCAAAGGGGAAGCGGTACGGGCCTCTCAAGCAATGTCAGAGTCTGCAGTTCAGGCAGCAAGATCAGGACAACTCAGCATTCTCGACATAAATAATAGTCCAGTACAGGGAGAGCTTTTCAGCACATCAGGTATGCAGGGTTCTGGAGATGGGTTTGTTCCAAATGTAAACGGTCCAAGACAGGGTGACCAGGGGAGAATTCATAACATAGAACAGGCACACGGGGCTGCCATAGAACAAAATACGAAAAATGTTTTAAAATCTTCAGTTGCGGCAGAGTCGTTAGGAAAAGAACAGTCGAAGCTTAGGGGTGTTTCTTCAAAATTTGGAAAGACATTGACTTCAGGAGGATTAAAAGTAAATGGAGCAATGGGGGCTGTTAGTGGAATGGCTTTTGCTGCATCCATGATGGGGGGAGGAATGGGAGAGTTTGCTCAAAAAATAATGCCAGCAGTCTTTGGTCTACAAGGAGTTGTTATGGCTTTGCCAATGCTAAAAGGAGCGTTGCTTCTGCTAGCAAACCCCATAGGGTTGGCTGTAGCAGCTTTTGTTGCAGTGGGAGCAGTGGGTTTTTTGCTAAAAAAGGGAATGGACAATACCATAGCAGCCGGTAAAGAGATGGCAAAGTCTATGACCATTGCAAAAGATGAAATAGACTCCTTGGCAGGATACTTTAAAAACAATGTTAGAGATTTAAATAAAAAAGGAAATATTTCTGAAATTGAAGGATTGACCCCAGAGTCACTTGATCAGGGAAGAGAGTTTGTTCAAAGCGACTTTGGTAAAGAGTTTGTTGAGGGAGCTAGGAAATCTTTTGAAACGAATGCTTCTGGTTTTGCTAGAAATCTTTCAAATCAGCTTGCCGTGGCAGTGATTAACAATGCTGTAACTCCAGAACAAGCAAATGCAATTGCCGCTGGTGTAGCAGAAGCTTTGGACAAGTCAGAGCTGACAGCAAACATTATAGGGCAGCTAGGGATAATTTTAGATCCCGTTGGAAATGATATAACAAACTCTCCCCTACAGATAATCGCACAAATTACTGCAAACGTTGAAGCAGATGAAGATTACTTAAAGTCTCAAGCAGAAAAAGCTGGTAAGTCCTATGGAGATTCTTTCTGGGATAACGTCTTCAACTTCGGATCTTGGTATTCTGGAGAATACGATGAAATGATTAATACTAGCGTTGCTTACTACGACTCTTTAATTGCAAACAGTAGCACTCTGGCCAATGTAGCTAAAAATGAACTTGCAGCCCAAGATGAAAAAATTAAAAAAATAAAAGACCAGCTCAAAAAAGAAAAAGACATAGAGGAGCAGAAAAAACTCCAAGGTAAATTGCAAGCCGCGAGAGATCAAAAAGACTTGATCGCTGCAGAACAAAAAGCAATTATGGACGAAAGAAGGAAAACAGCTGTAGATTATATGTCTTCTAGGGAAGATGCTGAACTTAATGCCGTTTCCCACGCGGCGAGACAAACTATAGAAGCTCAAGCTCCAGGTCTTGATGCAACTTCTGCAGCATATTCAGCAAGGACTGCATTAGCTGCAAGAAGAAAAGAAGATGGAGAAGATCTTTCATTTGCAGAATCAAGGAAATCCGTACGCTCTTTAGAGTTTGATATTCAAGTGGGAAATATTGATGCGATGTCATACAAAATAATGAATGATCTAATTTTAGAGGGGGGAGGTGCTGAATCAGCTGCATCAAAAACCATGGGATTAATATTTGATTTACAAACACAAGGAGATGTAGGCGAAGCAAATGAAATTATAACACTGTACACATCTATGACAGAAAAGCAAAAAATAGAATTTGATGTCGTTGTAAATACTACAGGAAAAAAACCAGAAGATATTGTTGCATATGCTAAATTCCTAAAAGAACTTCCAGATAGCATTCCAGACTCAATAAGAGCCGAAATAATTGTCACTGCAGAAGAAATGTCAACAGAAGAGTTAGGGGATCTTACTTTAGTTCTTGGTCAAATAGGATCTTTACCAGAAATATTAAAAAAGATAATAAATGTTGAGTCTATAGGAGAAGATGGTCTGAAAAAAATGACAGACGCATACTCAATGTTTCAAAATAAAAAAAATGCTAAAAAACAAGCAGAAGTCGCCTTCGGAACAACCGATCCAAAAACCATAGCAAGCAACCTTGATGCAATGGGGCTAAGTCTTCAGGAGTTTGCTAAAAAACCATCTTCTTTTAAAATGGCAATCATGGCAGTTGCAACTCTAGAGCTGATACCGCCAAAATTTGTGACTGAGGAGGGGCGAACCGCAGCAGCAGAATGGGTGGCAAATGAAAGAGCGAGGCTTATAGCGTCGACGAGTGAAACCCTTAAAGTTACTCCAACAAAGAATAACATAGAAGACGATAATAAACCTGATGACGATGGTGAAAAAGGCAGCAGTCCTGCAAAGTCTTTCTTCCAACAACTTCTTGATGATACAAAAGCAGACCTTGCTCTTTTCCCAAAAATGCTAAACAAGCTTAAAGGAAAAGGAATTCCAGAGCAAATAATTGACATGATTGGCGGAGGAGAAGAAGGACTTAAGAAAGCAAAAGAACTTCTCAACGTAAGCAAGAAACAACTAAAAGATCTAATCACCAGCTTTAATAAAAACCTGGTAAACGAAGCAATTAAGGCATCCAGAGTAGAAAAAAATAGAAAAAAACAAAAGAACCAAGCAATCGATATTCTCATGGCGAGAGGGATGTCTAGCGAAGACGCTGTTGGGTTTGCCTCCGATGCAGGAAGAGTCCAAGAACTTCTGACAGCAGAACTAGACAAAACAGGAAAGGCTACCAAAAAGGTTGTCAGAGCCTACGAGTCAATGAAAGACGTACCAGAATACTTAGATCCAATAGAAAAAAAACTCAAAGATATTAACGATGTATACAAAGCATCGATGCTTCCTCTTCAGGAAAAAATTGACAAGCAGCAAGATATAGTTGATGCAATACAAGAAGAGTTAGATGCTCTTAAAAAAATAAACGACACTGATCAAAAGAAAACAAGGTCTCTTGAACGTCAAAAAGAAATGATTCAGAGACAAATAGAGGATCATGAAAGAATAAACGAACTAGATCAAAGAAAAATAGACACACTGCAAAGACAAGACGAATTAAGAAATCGTGAAGCAAGTGCTATGGGCCATGAGCTAGAAGTTCTTTCTGACATGGAAAAAAAGATTCGTGAAACATATGCGGAAAGAATTGATGCATTAGGAAAGGTATCGAGCCTAAACAATAACATCGTGCAACAGCAAAAGGATCAACTTGGAGTGTCTCAGGCCTTGGCAGAAGGAGATATTTACGCCGCCACTATCGCCGTACAACAGATGAGGCAGAATCAAGTTAAGGCAGCACAGCAACAAACAAGGGGTGCCTTAAATCAGTCAATGGAAAGTTCTGTTGATAGTCTTAAAACAAGCGGCGGCTTGACAAGAGACGAGGCAGAAGAAAGAATTAAGCAGATAAAAGAACAGTCTTACCAAACCTCATTGCTCATCAGGGATGTCGAAGATAAAATATTTAGTAACAACCTGCTTCTAATTCCTCTAAAGGATCAGCTATTGTTAAGGGATAGAGAGATACGAAACATTGCAGATGTCATTTACAACAGAGAGACACAAATACTTAAGATAGAAGAGAGCAAGCTCGAACCAGCCGAAAAACTGCTGAAAAGTTACTCAGAGCAAGCACAAGAAAAGAAAAAGCAACTTGACATAGACTCAGGATTAATTGATGGGGCAAACCTGTTGTCAGAAATGACAGATGATCAAATTGAAAGAGCTGGTCTTTTAGGATCTGCTTGGTATGAAGTGGGGAAGCAGATTGATCAAGCCATGAAGCTAGCAGCAAGGCAAAAGGTAGAGCTAAACAACGTCAAGCCAATGGACAAAACAAAGAAGAACTATGACTCAAAAATAGCCCAACATAACCGAAAGATAGAGAGAATAGATAAAAGATTAGATTCAACCGTGGACGCAATCCTAGGTTCAGGACAGGATGCACTTAACAAGAATATGGGTGGGAGAATTATGAACAAGGTTGCTGGAAGCATCCCTGGTTCTGGAGGAAGAGACTCTATAAGTGCAATGCTGACACCAGGAGAGTTTGTTGTTCGTAAGTCTATGGTGGAAAAGTATGGAGCCCCAATGCTTAAGGCAATAAATCAAGGATCGTTTGTCATGCCAAAATATAGCTCAGGTCCAGATACCCCTAGCATTAGCAAAAAGGGTGGTGCATCTACAAGCATTAACGCTCCAGTGTATAATAACTTTAGCGTCAGTGTGAGCGCAACAACGAACGCCAACGCTGACGACATAGCAAACAAGGCTGTCATGAAAATTAAACAAATGCAGAATATGCAAGTGAGGAGCAGTCGTGGCTAGTAGTGGTTACATGTCTGGAAGAAAAGGGTACTTAAAAGGGGCGAGCCGCCCACAAGCAATCCTTCTGTCAAACAACCCAGGAACGCTTGACGGTGGTCAGTATGTACCAACAGGCATTGAGGGGGAAGATTTCATCATACTTACCGATGGAAATAGATCAGAAATATCCATAACACCTCAAAGAATTGAGTCCCGACAAAGAATGGTAAACGGAAACATGCGTTCGTACTGGACAGCAGATAAGCTAAACCTGTCCACCTCCTGGGCGAGAATACCATCTAGGGCATTTTCTGGAGAAGTTTCCTTTGACAACACCACTGGTCAAGTGGTTGAAGATGCATCGACATATTCAATGTATACAGTTGATGGAGGTGCTGGTGGTGTTGACATTCTGTCTTGGTATGAAGATCATACTGGACCGTTTTATGTTTTTCTTGCATATGACAAGTTTAGGGTTAATGGAGTGGAAAACTTTAATAGGCTTGGGGGGTACAATCAAGTGTTAAAAATGTTCATATCTTCCCTTGACTACACTATCGAAAAAAGAGGCGGAACTTGGTCAAGCGGGGGGACTTCAACTGGATTTGACTTCTGGAACATCAACCTATCCTTGGAAGAAGTTTAATGTTTAAATCGGAAGAGCTTGCCAATCACTTAAAGACATCAGATACTGTTCAGGTGGAATCGGCGGTATATGCTGAGTGGAACATGAATCATCCTGATAACATCGCTAGGCTTGGAAACTACAGATACAGGCCAACGTACACCGCATCTCAATACTACTTGCTCCCAATGAGCTATGACTCATCAGACATTGGAAATTACTATACTGGAGCAACTGACGCAGATGTTGCCATTAGCAGTGGATTTGACGATGACGATCAACCAACTCTGTTTATCTCACAAAAAGAAAAAATGAAACTTCTATATTCACTTGAAGAGTGCATAAAGCCCCACAGACCAAGGTCTGGAATAAACAAGCCTTTGTACCTTGGAAGTTCCGGCAGCTCCTATGAATCTTCTCAATACATCACAAACCCATCTCCAATAAACAAGGAAACGGGGGTACAAGAGGTAAATCAATCTTACATAGTCAGAAGACCTAGATACTACATGTCTCACAAAGATGACTTGTTTAAATATTGGACATCCTATAGAACTGAGTATGGACTTCCCACCCCAAGAATAGGTGAGTCGGATGCTGCGACTTTAAGGCAGGTAGAGCGGGGAATATCCTTTACAGACAACAATACCCACTATATAGAAGATGCAGTCCCATTTGTCGTCTATAAGGATCGGGTACCATCAAACAAGATAGTCATAAAGGTTCAAACAAACGTCGGAGACATAGATCTTGGAAACTTGAGATATGGTGATGAATCAATACCCGATCCAATGTATGGAGATTTAAATAAGACTACCCCAACATCATGGAGAATTGAAAAACTAAATCAGGATAGTAGTTGGGAAGAAATAGAAAGCTTTGGAGCAAACTCTTCGAGAGATGACGGCTCCGCGATCCTGGGACCAGACGGGATATTAGAGGTTTCCTATGGACTAAACGTACCAGAAGAATATCAGGAAATTTTTATATTTGCAGATACAATTTCTAGCAGCACCCTTCTTCCAAGCAGTGCCCCAGAGGGCTACTCTTATTTGGTAAAAGAGACAGATCACGAACTGGGAATGATGTATGTTTATATAAACTCTCTGTGGGAGAGCTTTGCCCCAGATTACTCCTGGAAGGTTTCAAGCGAAGGGATAAACTACAACAGCAAGTTTGTGAGTAATGCCTCAAACCCAGATTACTTTTTTGATTCTAATGGTGTAAAAAAGTTTAGGGAGTTTGAATGGATAGGGGGAATAAGAATTGTTGTTCAGACAATGAACAAAAATAACTGTACCTTTGACCTGATTGAGTTTTCTCCAAGACTTCTTGTTGACATTAGTGATTCTGTTTCCTCTTTTTCAATTACAAAAACAATGTCAGATTTAGGAAACAGCTCTTTGCCAGTAAGTGGGCTGTCCGTTTCAACAGGTTCCTTGGAAATTTTCGACGTTGACTTTTCTTTTAACCAAAACAATAACTTTGACTTTGACTTAAATACGGGAAGCATTCTTTCCCCCTACCTAGACATGCCCATAAAGTTTTTGTTCTATGACATCACAAAAAATGTAAACGGAACAGATTACTTTATTCCGGTAAAGAGTATGTATTCAGAATCTTTTCCTCAGGTAACAGGATCAGCTGCGACCGTTGATATTCAGCTAAGAGACTTGTTCTTTCTTCTTGAATCAATGCCAGCCCCTGAAATACTTCTTACCGACATCTCTTTGAGCTCAGCCATAACCGTCCTGCTTGACTTTGCGGGTTTCTCAAATTACAACTTTAAGAGAGTTGCAGGTTATCCAGAAATAATAATTCCTTTTTTCTTTGTTGAGCCGAATCAAAACATTGCAGAGATATTGCAAAAGTTGGCGGTGGCCAGCCAGTCAGCAATGTTTTTTGATGAATACAACAATTTAATAATTATGTCAAAAGAATACCTACTACCCAACACGGAAGAAGAAAGGGCAACTGACAACACCCTTTATGGACAAGTTGAGGGGGATAACCTTCCGAACATTATAAATCTGTCAGCACAAGACAAGCTGGTTTACAATGATGGTCAGGTTAACTACACAACTAGATACATTCAAAGGTCTATTGGGTCTACTCAAACGGCACAGAAGATTGATCAGTATAAACAGTTTGTGTACAAGCCCGTTCTTTTGTGGGAAGTTCAGGGGAGAGAATCAAGGCAAACCCTCAACCAGATAGGGGCACAGAATGCAGGATACACCCTGGGGGCGGTACCATTAAACTCAGACCTATCAGAAGATCTCCCCTACGTCCTTGGAAACATCATATACAATGACATTATTGACGTTGGGGAAAATGTGTATTGGATTCCATCATATTCAGGATACTTTTATGCTAGTGGAGAGATTATTAGATTTGAGTCAATAGAGTATGCCGTATCAGGACAAGCAAGCCCTGTATGGATAAATAATAATCAAGAGTATCAAAACTATATGTCTGCACTCACGTTTAATGGGAAGATGTATCCAACAGGAAACGTAAGAATCTACACAAAGCCGGGTTATGAGCTTGTGGATGGGGTGTCCAGCATGACGGATGGAGTGATTGTTAATAACGGCAGGGGTCAGTTTGGGACACCAGTTGCATCTCACAATGCTGGATTAATCAATGACAACTATTGGACAAATAATGATTATGTCCGTGGCTGTATTATGGATGCATCAAAGTACTTGTTTACCACTGGATCTTACATAGATTATCCTTCAGGACTTTCTCAAGGGGTTGCCGGAAAGATCAAGAATGAACCTTACCTTGACGCAGACATCCTTTCACAATCATCAACCAGGAACGGAGTAATTAAAAACTTTCTTGCAGATAGATATGCTACAGAAGAAGAGATAAACTACTATAAAACAACGGGACCAGGAACAGTTCAAACCTCTGCCCTAATACTCAAAGGTCCAAGGTTTGATGAAAGCTTTGCTCCATCTTCCTTTGTATCCTACATCTACAAAGACTTTGTTGATCAAGATGGCCAGGCAGTTCCATACAAGCACTTTGGGACAAGAATGAGGATAATTGGAAAGGTGGAGTCTGGAACTAATAATTCTCAAACACCCATAGGTGGGTATCCGATGTTTGAGGGGGTGTCCGGTGGACATCTGTATGAATCCTCCGGATCGATATCACAAACTTCACCAGAACAGCAGATAAAAATTTATGGAGGATCTGGTGGGGTCGGATTTGGAATAAACAAGACAACAAATAATGGATATTTTTTTGAGATTGTAGCTCTTACGGCAGATAATGTTGATTCCTATGCTTCAAACAACAGCTCTGGAGTGAAGTCTGCAAACATATTAATTTCCCCAGCAGCTACCTGTGTTGCCAACACCGTAACTGTTTACACAGAAAATCAGTTTGACTTCCAGGTGGGAGAATTGGTTACGGTTTTGGGTCTGGTTGATGCAAATGACCCAACAAACACAAGAACTCCTCTAAACGGAGAATACTCAATCACTGCAATAAACACAAACAAGAAATCATTTCAGTATGTAGTTAGTCCATTATCCCCCCTCACAACAACAGCATCGACGGGAGGAAATGCATCTCAATCTATTGCAGAATACACAAACATCTCAAACATATACTTCTATAAAGTTCTTTCTGATGGAAATGGAAATGCGGTACCCGTAAAACTTTGGTCCGGTCTTGGTCAGATTAACGTTGACGGTGGAGAGTTTATCGGTCAGAATAGGTTAGCGGGAGAGTCGTCTACAACGGTATACGACCTCGCTGCGGAATATGTGAATGTTGGAACAGCAAGAAGATTTTTTCTATACTTGAATGGAAAACAAGTTGCAACAGTTGACGATACAGATCCTCTACCCGAATATAACAACATGGCAATATTCTCTAGAGGGTCTTCGAGATGTATGTTTGAAAATGTATATGCACTGGCAAGCAACTATTCAGAAAACACAACCTTCACCCTTGACACCGGAATATCAAAAATATTTGGAGATTCAGAGGTGGACGCAACAGAAGCACTAAGAAAATATGCAATAAGTGGAATAATTCAGAAGACCTATCTGTCTGGAATTAGTTCGAGCGAACCACCAAAGCATAAGATTTATTTTGAAGAATTTGGAACAATACTGAGGGAGATGTCCCACTTTAACGTTAAATATGACAGAGCTTATCCAGCACTGTATGCAAAGCTTATGAAAATTCTAAACAGGTATCAGGGCTACTCTGTCTCCGGATTCTATGCTGGTTCGTATGGAGCGGATTTTTTAATTTTTAACTGCACAGACTTCTTATTAAATCTTGACGATACGTCCGGAAACTATTTAAGAATTCAGGGAATAGCCTTTACTCAGGACACAACCTATAGCCTAACAGTAGATGACTACTACAAGAAAAAGTCTATTCTCAAGAACACGGAAGTCGGATCATCCTCAACCATATTCAATCCACTTAGAGTTATAGATGAGTATGACAAGATTAAAAACTCTAGAATTAAGTATGGAATAAAGCAGTTTTCGGCAATAGACAGTCCATACATCCAAAGTACCGATGTTGCGGAGAGCATTTTTGGTTGGGTAATAGACAAAGTTCGATCCCCCAAAAAATCTGTCGGGATAAACACTTTTGCCACCACAAACCTGCAGCTTGGAGACATTTTAACAATCGATTACAAGGATAGTCAGGGCGGCTTGATTGACATAATATCTCCAGACAATACAAGGTTTGTCGTGTACAATATGGAATACAAAAAGGATGATTCCGGACTTACAACTACGTTATACTTGGTAGAGGTATAATATGGGATTTAGCAATTATGGAGACGTAGAGGCAGCTCTTAGGGCAGAGTCTGACCTTTGGGGTGCCGATCAAAACAAACCAGGGTTTGAAGCTGCAAATGCAAATGCTAACGCGGCAAGGGCTTGGTGGGCAAACTATCAATCTGCTCCTCCCGCGCCCCAATCTCCACCACCTCCACCGCCTCCCCCTCCAACCCCACCAAGCCCATGGATTACAACAAGCTCTTATAAGTCCCCCTCTGGAATAAAGCAAGCTCAGCCGGACATTGTTTTGGATTCAGAGGTAACAACATCTGCAGACTATATTGCTGAAAGATTTTTTGAAGAACTCGGAGGAACAGAGTTGATAAATTTATCTAGACATGACTTAATTGATGGGGTTCAGGTATCCTATAACCCAATAGCAAACTTATCAAAACTAAGACAAAGATTTAATCCAAATAACATTATTGCCACTGATGCCCTTTCAGATAGTGAATTTGCAAGATCAAGCATAGATTTGGTTTCAAGAGGAATGAATATTCCACTTTTCAATAGTAGCGGAAACTTAATCGTAGAAGTTGATATAATTAGGTCAGAGGAAAATATTGAGGTTGAAATTTCTCAAAGCGGAACATTGACAAGGATTGAATTATGATTACAGACTCAGGAAAAGAAATTATATCAAAGTACCTTTTGGGACAGATTCCATCATATGCAAGCCACATATCTATTGGATGTGGAGCAAAGCCATTAGATGCAAATGATGTCGCCCCCTTACCAGCAGAGCTAGCAGCAAAAACTAAGATGGATTTTGAGATGATTCGTGTACCAATATCATCAAAGGGGTTTGTTGACGATAACGGAACAACCAAGGTTTCCTTTACAGCAGACCTTCCAAAAGAAAACAAGTACGACATTACTGAAATAGGTCTGTGGTCTTCCGGAAGCAACAGTCTGGCAGCAAGCTTTAACAGTCGGACAATATTTAACTTTTCAGAAGATTGGCAAGCCCATAGCACATCTATCTCAAGCATAACAACCCCAACACCACCGGGAATAACGGGAGATATAACAACAGCCCTTAAACAGTTTAGAGCATCAAGCAGTGACAGCGTTTTTTCTACCTCAGAGCGCAGATCAAGAAAGGAGGGTCCAAGATTCCTTGATTCAAAAATTTTATTAAGGGGAGACTCCTCTGTTATTCAAGGGGCAACAGGCTCCTGGAGTGGAGAAAATCCATCCTTTAATGTAAACAACAAAGAAAAAGCTGGAACGACGGCAATCCTAACAACGGTAACCCACCTTCTTAATGTTGGGGATAGCATAACGGTAAATATATCTGACTTAGAGTTTGATGGAACCCATGAGATTACTGCAAGAACCAACACAGAGATAACATATGAGCACGACCTATCCAGCACCGTTGCGTCCATTGCAGCAGCGGGAACCGTGGTGTTTTCAGGATCAACACATATCCATCTAAACGCCATCAACTTTGATATCTCAAAAAACTCACCATCAGACATCATATCCCTAGCCTTTAGTTTAATAGATAAAGATTCTGTAGGGGGTGGAGATCCCGACTATGTAAAGATACTTGTTGAATTTTATAGAAATGAAACATCTATTACCACGGGATTTGCAAAGGCAGAAGTGTATATAGCTGGGGGTGAGTTTGCCAATGATAGGTACAAGGTTGTCGAGATTCCAATATCTAGCTTAATCACAAGCCCAGACTTCAGCTCGGAGCAAATAAGAGTAGCAAGGGTTTTTGCATCGGTAATCTACACGGCATCAGGAGAGCAGATGTCCTCACCCCTTCACTATGTGGAGCTAGAAGGACTTCGGATTGAAAATGAAACTACAATAAATCCAGTATATGGAATGGTTGGATACTCCATCGTGAGAACTCCTGATGGACAGCCAATTCATAAATATAAGAATACCAACAACTATGTTGAATTTAGGTTCAATCTGGATGTGGGATAATGCCACAGATATCAATACCAAAAGAAAACTTTTTTGAAACCGACATCTACACTAGAAAAGAAAGCGTAAGATATAGGATTGTCTCCGAAAACAAAAACAATTTTTCTTACTGGTCTCCAATATTTTCCGTAGATACCGGATTTGACTTCATTCCCTATAACAACGTCACAGTAGATAGGACATCAACTCAGGTCTTAGCTTCCTGGGCACTAGCTCAAGTAAAAAAAGATGGTATAGACATCGCACTGCTGCCAGAATACGATGTTTGGATTAGGCTGGGGCTATCTGAGGCAACGGGAGATTGGAAATACTCCCAAAGAGTTATAGGAAACTCCTTTAGTTTGGTGGAAGATGTGGGTGTTTTGGCAATCAGCTATGCAAGTGTGGAGGTGTATAGGCCAATGAGACCAACCGATCATAGAATTGACCTATACGAGGTAGACCAGAGCGCAGCAGCCCTTAAAGTTGATCTCATAAAAGACACAATGATCATGCCAACTGCGAACATCAGTAACGGTGATGCCATGAGATACACATCCCCCACACCCCTTGGAGGTCTGGTTAACGATACCACATATTACGCAAGAGTATACGCCACCGATGAGGTTACCTTTCACCCAACAAAACAGGATGCGATAGATGACACGAATATAGTAGACATAACATCAACAAACAACTTCTTTGGATATTTTAAGTCACAAGAGTCCCTAGTTTATGATTTTTTGCTATACTCAGAGTATAACGTTCCATCGTAATGATATAATTAACCAGGAGATAAAATGGCAAGAGTACCCCTTCCCGACAAGGGACAACCCCTAGACGTAACGTATATCTATCAGATAGCTAACGCGGTCAATGATATATCAGATGCCATATCTACGGCATCATATAACTACACCTCCGTAGACACAAGATCCCTCGGCAGACAAGATCTAAAAAACAACAATGCAAAGTTTTATGCAGGATACAAGGATATCGTTACAGAAGAAAACGTTTCCTCAAACACCACAAAGCCATGGGCAATTGACTTTGCATCAGACTTTAAATACATTCCCGTAGTCACCGCAACTCCAGTAAATATTGGTACTAGTTCGGTGGGAAACGATGTAACGGTCGTCATTACTCAGGTATCTACAACTAGGGTAGAGGGAGTTGTTAGGTTCAACTCCTCTGGACAAGTTAGTACATCTGTAAACATCATTGCCATTGGCATCCCAGCGTGATATAATTAACCGCTATGTTATCTTGCAGAAGGTGTAAAGGGAAAGTTTTTGTTGATAGGCTATTTAGCTCTGAAAACCATCTAGAGACTTTTTGCATTATTTGTGGGGCAAGAAGATTTTATCATAACTGGAGTTCAGATAACAGGGAGGCCGTATGGCTGCTGGAGACGGAGAAGAAGAGATCAAGAACAACACAATCACCGTTATAAGAAGGCCAAGAAGAAAAGTCTGGTTCTTAAACGGAGATTTGGTTAGAATTGCTCATACCAGCAGGGCAGCAGGAATTGTTACATTAGACAATTTAACAAAAGACAAAAAAGAAGTAACGACTATTGTCGAATTTAAAAAGAAAAGAAAAAGAGCTTTTACTGTAAAAGAAGCAGCTACCCTGTTAAACTATCACAGAAAGCACATCCCCAGACTTGTTGAAAAAGGTTTAATACCCAACCCAATAGGCGAGCTTCCAGGAGGGGTCAGGGCATTTCATCATCTATCATACTACTCAGAAGACATCATCATGGAGGCAAGAAGAGCAATGGCCCAGATACACCATGGATGCAAAAGAAAAGATGGATTGATTACAAACAACAAGGTACCCACTGAGCAAGAATTGCGCTATGCCATGGGGGATGGTATCCTTCTTTATACAAAAGATGAAAATGGCAAGTTTACCCCAATATTTTCTGAAACAATATAAGGGTTGACAGGAGGCTTAGCTTCTGATATTATAAAAACACACAAAACTACGGAAAGGTTTTTTATGGAACCAACGAGAATACAGTGGACTTTGGGGTACACGGTGAATGTAGGAAACTTCCAGTCACTGCGCCTTGATTGTCAGATAACAGACTATAAGCACGAAGCCGAAACAGCAAAAGAGGCATCTGATCGTGTATACGCTTTTGTAGAGCAAGAGCTAGTAGAAAAACTCAACCAAGCAAAGGAAGAATTAGGATGAAAAACAAAGAAAACAACTCAAACGCATACATCGCACATGGAGAGAATGCCTTTCTTATTTGTGGATACGGAAACACCTATGGATCAGCCCTAAAAAAAGTGGGTAAGCTAATTGATACCACTGTAAAGAAGAACCCAGAAATCCTGGTTCTTGGACTGAACTCCTCATATGATGAAAGCGGAGAGTTCTGCGTAACAGCAACGCTATCTACAGCAGGTGTCTAGTGTCTGATCGTAAGAGCAAGTTTGCTCTTATCAGTAAGTTCGAGCAGTATTGTAAAAAAAACAACATAGTAAGAGAGCCAATTAACAAGTATAGCGAGCAGTGGGCAGCAGATGCACTGCTAGAATCGTTTAAGTATGAGGACATTCTTTCTGCAATGGAATACTACTTTAAGATAAATGGTTCTCCAAAGTGGAAAGGGTTTGCCAACAATGTAGATCGTCTGCTACAATCCATTAAAATGCAAGAAGAAGATGATCAGTTTCGATCAGAGATGCGTATAAAAGCGAAGGACTGGGCCAGTGACTAACCTAGAAGCAAAAACTTTGTCGGCGGTACTTAACGACAAACAGATGCATGTATTGCTGCAAGCTAACGTGGAGTCACTTTTAAGAACTCACAACGACATCTGGGAATTTACCCGTAATTATTATGATCAGAATCAATCTATACCACCAATAAGCATCGTTAAGCAGCAGTTCCCAGACTTTGACTATACTGCGGAAACTGGAGCAACCAAGCACCACCTTGACGAACTTAGACAAGACTATCTTGTTGATAACGTAAAGATGATGTTGAGGGCTGCTGCCACAGACGTTCAGGAAGGAAAGGCTACAGACGCACTTGATAGGTTAATAACAGAAACCTCTAGCATAAAGCGAGTTACCTCAACGGTCAGGGATCTAGACGTTACTAACATTGACGAGACCATTGCCTACTTCGAACACATCAAAAAGATGAAGGAGAGCGGCAATCATGGAATCTATACAGGTATTAAGGGCTTTGACATGTTCATGCCATCAGGTATCGTTCCCGGGCAGCTGGGGGTCCTCCTAGCCTACCCTGCAATAGGGAAGAGCTGGATGGCACTATACTTTGCGGTAGCTGCTTGGAAGAATGGAAAGACACCGCTAATTGTTTCCTTAGAGATGACAGAATCAGAAGTAAGAAACAGGGTGTTGACAATCATTGGAAACGGAATGTGGTCTCACAGAAAGCTCAGCTCTGGACAGGTTGAAATTGACATGTTCAAGAAGTGGGCAGAGAAAACGTTTGAGGGAAAGCCACCAATACATATTGTTTCTAATGAGGGTATAGGAGAGGTTTCACCCAGCGTGGTTAAGGGTAAGATTGATCAGTACAAGCCAGACATTGTTTTCCTAGACTACCTTAACCTAATGACAAGCAATCAAAAGACTGACAACGAAGTTGTTAAAATGAAAAACCTTAGTCGTGAACTAAAGCTTTTGGCCATTAGCGAGCAGGTTCCAATCATAGCAATCTCTTCTGCAACACCAGATGATGTAACCAACATGAACAGCGTTCCGACCCTTGGTCAGACCTCATGGTCAAGACAGATTGCCTACGATGCCGACTTCCTGCTAGCCTTGGGTAGAGCACCTAATAGCGATGTAATAGAGTGTGTCTTCCGAAAATCAAGAAATGGGCCGCTAGGAGATTTTCTGGTTCAGGTAGACTTTGACGGTGGTAGATTTGTAAACAAAGAGTTTGCATAGGTGATGTATACTTGAGTCATGACGGATTACCTTCACAAGAGAATAAAAAGATTTGAGCTGTCGGGTCAGATACTAGACGACTCCTTTATTCCAAGGATGAGGGGTGAATATATAAGGCTTCTTTCTGATTCAATGAAAGAAACCGGATATGTTCAAAGGTACGATATAGGTCCAGACTGGTCGCTATCATACACTGGAAACTATTATGAGTTTGTTTTAAGCTTATATGGATCATATGTAGGGAGAAAGAGTGCAACATGTATAGAAGGTTTGGACAAGAATCATCCAATATATACACGGGTGAGCAAGTCAAGAGAGCCCTCTCCTGGTCAGGAACAGACATTGAATCAGAAGTAGACTCTGACTATTTGATATTTTGTCCATACCATAATAACTATCGAACACCTGCGGGAGAAGTTAGCAAGGAAAAGGGGACCTTCTTTTGCTTTTCTTGCCATGAGTCAAGATCTTTAATTGAGTTAGTTATGCATACAACAAAGAAGTCATACTTTGAATCTTCAAGATTTATTGATTCAGCCAAGGAGGAGATAGACATCCTGGGAAGCTTAGATAAAATACTCGTTGAGAAAGTAGACTATGTTTCTTATGATGAGATACAGATAAAGAGATTGGGCAGTCAGGGACGGAAGTCCCCCAGGGCAGTCTGGTATTTTGAAAGTAGAAGAATTAGTACAGATTCGATGGCTAAGTTTTCTTTGGGGTACAGCGAAAAACAAGACATGATAACAGTACCAATTAATGACCCTAGTGGCTCTATGTTTGTGGGATTCGTTGGTCGCAGCGTTGAGGGTAAAAGATTTAAAAATACCCCCAACCTTCCAAAGTCCAAGGTTCTGTTCAATTTGCACCGCGCAAAAAGATATGATACAGTCTACGTTGTGGAGTCCTCATTTGATGCGATCAGGCTGGATCAGTGTGGCTTGGCATCGGTGGCCTCCCTAGGTTCAAATATTTCAAAGTTTCAGATAGAACTATTGACAAAGAGCTTTAACTCTATGATAGTTATACCTGACAATGATGATGCTGGCAAGAATATGGCCGACAAAATCATAGACAAGGTAGGCACAAGGGCTGTAGCTTTTAGCCTACCAAATAGATTCAAAGATATTGGCGACATGAGTGATGCTGATATAAAACAGTTAGATATAAAGACCAGCGACCCACTGCTGGCAATGTATAAATAAAATATAAGGAGCGTATTATGGGTGTAATAAAGGGATTAAAACAAATGGAAAAAGCCTTAGAGCGTCCATCAGTTTCCGGCGAAGGCGGAATCAAGGTTCGCTGGCTAAAGCTGGATGATGGTCAAAGCTCCAAGGTTCGTTTTATCAATGAGCTGGACGAAGACTCTCCCAACTTTGATGTCGAGAGAGATCTGGCTATTGTTGTTTCTGAGCACACAAATCCAAAAGACTACAAGCGAAAGGCTGTCTGCACAGTAGAGAGCGAAGGGCGATGCTTTGGATGCGAGATGGCTCGCAAAGAACCAAAGAGTGGTTGGAGAGCAAGGTTCCGATTTTACACCAACCTCCTTGTTGATGATGGTCTAGAAGATCCTTACGTTGCCGTATGGTCACAGGGAGTAGGAAAGCAGTCTGCATTCAACACTCTCAAGGAGTATGCGATTGATACAGGATCTATTTCTAACCGAACCTGGCGCATGAAGCGCAATGGCAGCGGAACGGATACTACCTACATCATTCTTCCAGGAGATCCAGACACAGAAAAGCATGACTGGACTGGAGTAGAGCCCTTCAACCTAGAAAAGGTTGTTCGTGAAGTAGCATATGCAGAGCAAGAGTCCTTTTACTTGGGATTTGAAGCTGCCGGAACAAGTAATACCACCAACATTGATTGGTAATTAGGCTGGTAGGAGGGTATACTCCATCGTGCTGAATTCTCGCAACCCCTAGGGTGGTTATAGTTAATCGGCAAAGCGAGGTTGAAATCCAGTATAGAAGTTGCCCTCCTACCTTTTTTATTAGATAAGGAAAACTAGTGCATAGCTACGAACCGCTTCACGTTCATACCCACTACTCCCTGATGGACGGAGTATCCAACCCCGAAGAGTATGTTGAAAAAGCAATTGAAAACAAGATGACGGCTATTGCCATCACTGACCACGGAACCCTATCGGGCCACCGCCCCATGGTCCGTGCTGCAAAAGCGGGGGGAATAAAGCCAATTCTTGGAATAGAAGGGTACATAACAGCAGATAGATTTGATAAGAGGGAAAAGAAAGAAAGAACAGACCCCCTTGATGTTATCTATAATCACATTGTTATTCTTGCAAAGAATGACCTTGGTCTAGAAAATCTGGGAAGATTGAATGAGATTGCTTGGAATGAAGGATTTTACCGTAAGCCACGAATTGACTTTGAGCTATTAGAAAAGTATCGTGAAGGCCTTATTGTTACTTCTGCCTGCATGTCAGGTCTTATTAATAAGGCAATAGAGGTTGATGACTACGCAGCAGCAAAGTCACACCTAAAGTGGTTTGGGGACAGGTTTGGGGAAGATTTTTACGTTGAGGTAATGCCTCACAACACAGCTGGAATGAACAAGGCTTTGATTGAACTTGCCGATGCAGCAGGACACAAGATTGTGGTGACTCCAGATTGCCATCATGCAACGGTAGATCAAAAAGTAATTCAAGAGATCATGCTTATAAACAACACACACGCCAAACTTCAAAAAGAGATTACATACGATAAGTCCCGCAAGATTGAAGATCCAATGAAACGGCTTGACTACCTATACGGTGAAGATAGGATGATGAGCTTTAATAAGTTTGATATCCACCTACTTTCTGGTGATGAGATGCATGAGGCTATGGGGGAGGACTCTCGTCCAGACATGTTTGCCAACACGATTGAGGTTGCGGAAAAAATAGAAGAGTACACCATCCACAGAAACTTAAATCTGCTTCCTGTTGAACATAAAGATCCCGATAAGATGATTAGAAAATATGCAGAATCCTTCTTAAAAGAAAAGGGACTGGATTCTAGTCAGGAATATGTTGATCGCCTTAATGAAGAATTAGATGCTATCAAGCAGAAGAATTTTGCATCATACTTTCTTGTTGTTCAAAACATGTTGAACTGGGCAAAGAAGAATGACATAATGGTCGGCCCAGGTAGAGGATCATCAGCAGGATCTTTGCTGTGCTTTGCTTTGGGGATTACAGACGTCGATCCAATTAAACATGGATTGCTATTTTTTAGGTTTATTGACGTTGATAGAGACGATATGCCAGACATAGATAGTGATATTCAAGACACCCGCAGAGAAGAGGTTAAGAGCTACTTAGAGGATCAATACAAGCACGTTGCCTCTATTGCCACCTTCCTACAGTTTAAAGATAAGGGTGTTGTCAGAGATGTTGCTCGCTGCTTTAACGTTCCTCTTGCAGATGTCAACAGGGCACTCAAGACGGTAGACACATGGGATGAGTTTGTATTCTCTAAAAATACCTTATGGTTTCGAGACAAGTATCCAGAAGTAGAGGTGTATGCAAACAAACTCCGTGGAAGAATTCGAGGTACGGGAGTTCACGCAGCAGGGGTTGTAACCTCAAAGATTCCCATTAGCCGCATCGCCCCAATGGAAACTCGCAGTGTCACCGGAAGCGACACAAGACTCCCTGTGGTTGCGGTAGATATGTCAGAAGCAGCGGATATCGGACTCATCAAGATTGACGCGCTTGGACTAAAAACCCTGACCGTTATCCATGACACGCTGAACATCGTCAAGGATCGAACAGGTAAGAAGCTAGACCTCCATAAGGTGGACATGGAAGATAAGAACATCTACGACATGCTTTCTGACGGACACACGAAGGGGGTGTTTCAGTGCGAGGCAACGCCATACACTAACCTTCTTGTTAAGATGGGGGTAAGTAAGTTTAACGAACTCGTTGCCTCTAACGCTCTTGTAAGGCCAGGAGCCATGAATACAATCGGCAAGGACTACATTGCTCGTAAACATGGAAAACAGGGAATAACATATGCAAGTCCATTGATGAAAGATTTTACTGAGGATACTTACGGTACAATTCTTTATCAGGAGCAAGTTATGCTTGCTTGCACCAACCTTGGCGGTATGAGTATGGGAGAGGCCAACAAGGTGAGAAAGATTATTGGAAAGAAGGGAGATGCCCAGGATTTTGACGAATTCAAAGAGCTTTTTGTTCGGAATGCGACTGGGCCACTTGGCGGGAAAGCTGCTGAAAAGATGTGGCATGACTTTGAAGCCCACGCAGGATACTCATTCAACAAGTCTCATGCGGTTGCTTATTCAACAGTTTCGTACTGGACGGCATGGCTAAAGTACTACTTCCCTCTAGAGTTTATGTTTGCCCTTCTTAAGAATGAAAAGGATAAAGATGCTAGAACAGAGTATTTGATTGAGGCAAAAAGAATGGGAATTCCCATGAGGCTTCCACATGTCAATGACTCTGGAATAGATTTTCATATTGAGGGAAAAGGTATTAGGTTTGGCCTATCAAGCATCAAATACATATCAGACAAGATAGCTTCTAGGTATATTGAGGCTAGGCCATTCTCGTCATACAAGGAGATAGAGGAGTTTACTTTTACCAAGGGGAATGGAGTCAATAGCCGTGCTCTCGCCTCTATGAGCACCGTAGGAGCCTTAACGTTCCCAGACCACCCAAGAGATGAAGAAAAAATTAAGGAGAGCATGTACGAATACCTTAATCTTCCGGAATTCAATATTCAGGTACCACAACACTACCATGCATACATAAGCCCAGTAGATGATTTTGAGGAAAAAGGGGCATACATCTTAATGGGAGTCGTCAGAAGCATTAAAAGAGGAAGTGGATGGAGCAGGGTAGATATCCTTGACTCCACGGGATCGATAGGAGTGTTTGATGAAGAAGAGACAACAATCGAAGCAGGTCGTACTTATATTATTCTTGTTGGATCTAACAGGATTCTTGAGGCGATTCCTGTGGAAGAGATACGAGAAAGCAAATCAGCGTTGGTACGGTTCCTAAACTACAAGCAGTTGCCGTATGGACAGGAGGAGTATTTTGTGTTATCCTTTAAGCCAAGAATAACAAAAGCCGGAAAGAGAATGGCTTCGCTTATTCTTGTTGACAGCGATAGGAACCTCCTCTCGCTTATAGTTTTCCCTTCAAACTTTGCAATGGCGTTCACAAGACTAGAGCAAGGAAAGGCATATAACATTAACTATTCAATTTCAAAAGATGAAGATCTAGTATTTCAGGAGGTAGTGGTAGCGTGACGACATTAGACAGCATGTCAAAGATGATTCATCAAAATGCAGTAGCAAAAGGGTTTTGGGAACCGAATACGGAGGGCAATCATACAATATTTTACCTTAAGCAGATTGCAATGATTCACTCTGAATGCTCTGAGGTTTTGGAGGCAATTAGGAAGGAGAAGGGAGATGAGGAGGTTGTGGGAGAAATAGCGGATATAATCATCAGATCCCTTGACCTCTTTGGCGGATTAGTTCGTGATGGATACACAGAGCTTTCTTTGGACGAAGTGATGGCAGAAAAGAATGTTTTTAACTTGACACGCCCAGTAATGCACGGGGTGCTAGCATGACATCAGTAGAAGAGGTGCTCGCGGGACTAAACCCAAAGCTGAGAAAGAAGATAACCCTTGGCAACGAGATAGCAGACACTCAGTTTGCAAAGACACCATCTTTTGGACTAAATAGAAGTCTGAACGGAGGATTTCCCTATGGAAGGCAGGTACTTGTCTGGGGGAACAAGTCAAGCGGCAAGTCATCATTCTGCCTACAGATAATTGCCCAAGCTCAAAAAGAAGGAAAAATATGTGCGTGGATAGATGCAGAAATGAGCTTTTCTCCATACTGGGCAACCCAGTTGGGGGTAGACACGGAAAACCTTATCGTCTCTACAGCCAGAACAATGAACGATATGGTAGATGTAGGTACGGACTTGATGAAGGCTGGAGTAGATCTTATAGTTGTGGATAGTATCTCTGCCCTGCTACCTGCAATCTACTTTGAAAAAGATTCAACAGAGCTGAAGCAGCTAGAAAACACTAAGCAGATCGGTGCTGAAGCAAGAGACATGACCAATGCCGTCAAGATGTTAAACTATGCTAACAATCAGGAAAAGCCTACTCTACTTGTCCTTATTAGCCAAGCAAGAAATAATATCGGAGCAATGTATGTGTCTCAGCAACCCACGGGAGGTCTGGCCACAAAGTTCTACTCATCAACAATCATAAAGCTGTTTTCATCTGAATCAGATAACCAAGCAATCAAGGGGAAGATTTACGTTGGAGACAAGATTATTGAGGAGAAGGTGGGCAGGAAGGTGAGGTGGGACGTTCAATTCTCAAAGACAAGCCCAGCCTTTCAGACCGGAGAGTACGACTTCTACTTTAGGGGTCAGGATGTTGGGGTTGACACCGTAGCAGACCTAGTTGACACAGCAGAGATGTTGGGGTATGTTGAACGCGCAGGCGCTTGGTACACAGTAGAAGGAGAAAGATTCCAGGGAAGAGAAAGGCTAATCCTTGGAGTAAAAGAAAATCTGGACATACAGGAAACACTCATAAGGAAGATAAACAATGAACAAGTTTAGCGTATATTCAGGTATCTTTGTTTGCCAAAGATGTGACCTAGAGGTAGACAGCCTTAGGCTATGGCATGAAACATTAGATCTGACATGGTTCTGTGAATCAAAACACACATCAAGAGTTTCCCTAGTATCCAAGGGTTACAGTGGTAAGTAATAACAAGAGAGAGCAGTCAGAGGCAAAACGAATGGGGGCAACCCCACACCCAAACTCCGGTCGTGGGACAAAAAAGGGTGACGCAAGCTGGAAAAACTATGTTCTTGACTATAAACACTTTACTAAAAGCTTTTCTATATCTCAAAGTGTATGGGCAAAGGTTGTTACGGATACGTTAAAGGTAGATAGAAAGAAGTCTCCTGCAATATGTCTTATCCTTGATGGAAAGACCAGGCTGGCCATTATTGAATGGTCTGAGTTTGAAAGGTTGGTAGAGTCAGATGAACCAGACAACAATTGCAATGGTTGATGGCCTGTATGAAATAGCAGAGTACATGGAAGACAAGGAACTGTCTCAGGCTCTAGAGTTTATAGCCAAGATAATCCTCAAGCCCGATATCCCACCCCATGTGGCTACTCTGGAAATTGTTAGACTACAGGCAATTGCTGCAAAGATGCAGATGCGAGCTACATGGATGGCAAATGTTGATAAATCAGATCGTCCAAGAAAAAACATTTATTTCACAACAGCAGCAGAGCTAGATAAGATTGTGGCAGCACTAAAATTCATATTAAAGTGATATAATTATTACCTAAAAAGATAGGAAAACAAAATGGCTAAGAACTTCTTAAAGCAAGTAATCGACAAGCAACCAGCAAACGCAATAGACACAAGGGCTTTTATTGAAAGCGTGGAGTCTGGATACACGGTAAACAGGAAAACTGAATTCAAGACTAAGAAATCATTTAGCCCATCAACCCTAGTATACGGAAGTGGGGCTTGCCCCAGATACTGGTTCTTGGCATTTTCAGGAGCAGACTTTCAGGATGATGTAGATGCATACTCCTCAGCAAACATGAGAAGCGGTATTGACGGACATGAGAGAATTCAGACAGCCATGGGTAATGTCGAAGGTCTCTTAGTAGAAAAAGAAAAAAGAGTTGTCGCTCAAGACCCACCCATCTTTGGTTTTGCTGACGGGGTAGTTCAGTGGGGAGAAGAGCAACTTATCCTAGAAATAAAGACAATGAGGGAAGAGTCTTTTGCTTATCGGAAGTTTGCTAAGCCACCCAACTACCACCTCATGCAGCTGTTGATTTACATGAAGGTGCTCGGAAGAAAGATGGGGATTCTTCTTTACGAAAACAAGAACTCTCATGAACTCCACGCGATTACCGTTGAGTCAAAAGAGGAGTATGACAACTGGATTGACTACGCCTTTGGGTGGATGAGAAAGGTTCGTGCTCAATGGGAAACTGGAGAAATCTCAAAGAAGACGTATAGATCTAACTCCAAGGTATGCAAGGGGTGTCCCGTAAGAGATGCTTGTGCCGCTGCCCCTGTAGGAACCCTCAAGATCGAACCACTGGAGTATCTTGCATGAAAAGTTGCGACTGGTGTTCTACTGAATTCCAGCCAAAAGTAAGCTACCAAATTTACTGCACTGTAGAGTGCAGGGAGCTTGCAACTAGAAAAAAGATATACGACAGGTATAGGAGTAATGGGGCAAAGAAAAGATCTAAAAAGAGAATCAAGTGTGCGGGAGAGTGCGGAACCGTGATATCCATGTACAACGAAAGTTTGTTTTGCAGCGTATGCAACGTAAACAAAAAGAAGGTTGACAAAATGATAGAAGACCTTAAGGGGCTTTTCGATTATGAAAAAGAGTAACGCTCCAGTTTCCTTTTGTTCTGTTGATGCTAGCACAATGAGCATAGCCTTTGCTTTTTTTGTTGAGTCAAACCTACATAGTTATGGAAAGGTAATGTTTTCTGGTTCTGGAATATATGAAAAAATTGCAGACACGGCCAAAAAAACACAGTCAATATTTAAGGCCATGCCCACAGAGTGTATGGTGATTGAGAAGACTATCTTTGCAAACAGTCCTATGGTTGCAGCAAACCTGGCCCTAAGTCAGGGGGCTCTGATTGCAGGTGCTACCATGTCCGGGGTAAAAGAGGTTCACTCCGTAGCACCGATATCATGGCAATCTTACATAGGAAACCCTTTGATAAAAAAGGAAGAAAAAGAAAAAATAAAAAGCATCAATCCAGGAATGTCTGCTGCGTGGTATAAAGCAAAAGAAAGAAGCATCAGAAAAGAAAGAACTATAGACATAGTTAGCTTTAAATATAACGTAAACATAACGGACAATGATGTGGCAGATGCTGTGGGCATTGGGATGTTTGCTATTGATAATTGGGACAAGGTGATAAAGCCATGAGAAGCATAGGCCTACATCTATCAGAAGCTTTTCTAAGAAAAAGATACGTTATGGATAAGAAAACTCCTGAAGACATTGCCAAAGAGTGTGAAGTGAGCGTACAATTAATATACCGTCAACTAAAAAAGTTTAAGCTAAAGAGGTAATGAAAAGATGAGCGATCCAGTAAACCACCCAAAACATTACACCTCTCATCCTAGCGGAATAGAGACAATACAAATTACAGAGCATATGAATTTTTGCTTGGGGAATGTAATAAAATATGTATTGAGGGCAGATCAAAAGGGTAACAGGCTGCAAGATCTCAAAAAAGCAGAATGGTATCTCAAGAGAGAGATAGCCCGCGAAGAAGCAGAAAAAGATGACGAAGGATAATCTAAAGAATTGTTCCCAGCCTTACTCTTTTGATAATGAAAAAAACAAAAAAGAAAAACCACAAAAAAGAATTGCTTCCAAAAAAAGAGAAGTACAGGAAATTCTTGGAAAGATAAAAGAAAAAAGCGGATGCATCGACTGCAATAAAAAATATCCATTTTACGTTCTTGATTTTGATCACGCTCGCGGGACAAAGGTATCAAACATAGGGCAGATGTTAGATTATTTTAGCATTGAGGACATCCTGAAAGAAGTAAAAAAGTGCGACATTGTGTGTTCAAACTGCCACAGATCAAGAACCTATCTTAGAAAACATGGATAGAGCTTTGTAAGAAAAAAGTCAAAATGTGTTGAACATCAACGACATTTGTGATATCCTAGTTAAGTTGCCGCCGCCAGGAGGAACAAATGACGAAATCGAAACTGCTAGGAGGAGTGTTAGTGTCAATAGTTATAGTCGGAACAATAGTTCCAGCTACCGCTTTGGTTTCTCCTCCGCAACAGGTGTATGCTAAGTCCACACCTACTGCGACGGTACAAGTCGTAAAAGTAAGCCATGAGTATCGGATGTCACAATCAAAAGATGCTAAAGACATGATGGGGTACGAAGATTCACTCTATCAAGGAAAATGGTACAAGGCAAAATGGGAGGATACTCGTAAGTGTATTATGTACGGTGAATCCCGATTCAACTATAGATCAGCAAACAAAACCTCATCTGCCAGAGGCGCGTATCAATTTTTAGATCGTCAATGGAGAGATGGGCTGGTTTGGATGATGTTAGAAGAATCAAAAGAATCAGAAGACGGCTTGTCGAAAAATATTAAAAAACTAAGAGACAAGCCAATACACAAATGGAATAGGTACTATCAAGATCGTGCCTTTTTTACAGCGTGGAGAAACAGCTCTGGAATGAAACATTGGTATCAATTTAATTCTAACTGTATGTAGTTCGGTGGGGGTAGGAAAACCAATTGCTAGGTGGCAACAATCCTACCCCAACCACTGCTATAATTGCCAATGAAAAGGAAATGGTAAAAATGGAAAACGAAATTGTCTTGCATCTAGAAGAAGTAAACCGCGTAGCCTCTGAGTACATCAAGGGGAACGACGAGTCATCCATAGCCATATCCTTAAAGATACCTAGAAACCGCGTAGTTAGTCTTTTGAACGAGTGGAGGAAGATGGTTTCAAACAACGAAGCCATTAGATCAAGAGCTAGGCAAGCCCTGGCAAGCGCAGATCAACACTACTCAGGACTAATAAAAAGATCGTATGAGGTCATTGAAGATGCGGAACAGGCACAAAACCTTGGAGCAAAGACAAATGCTATCAAGCTGATACTTGATATAGAAACCAAAAGAATTGAGATGTTGCAAAAAGCTGGTCTTTTAGAAAATAAAGAACTCGCAGATCAACTCCTGGAACAAGAAAGAAAACAAGACATACTGTTGGGGATATTAAAAGATGTTGTAGGGCAGTGCAAGACCTGTAAGCCTGAGGTAGCTAGAAGGCTGGCTGGCTACGGAGGACCGGATGAGGTTGTAACAATATGAGCATAGACTTTAATGACTTTTTGGGGGTACTTGACGACGATCCGTTTGAAGAGGTACCAGTTGATCTTGAAACATTTGTTTATAGCGTTGACTACCTAGCCCAACCCATACTTTCAGACATCCAGAGAGATCTTGTAGAGGCCATGAGTCAAATATTCAGAGTGGAGGACCTGCAAAGATTTTTGGGGGAAGATGAAGGATACAAGCATTACAAGAAATACACGAAGTCAGAGGTAATCCTGCAACTGGGAAAGGGGTCAGGAAAAGATCACACTTCTACAATCGGCTGTGCATACCTTGTGTATAAGCTTTTGTGCTTAAAGGACCCAGCAAGATACTTTGGGAAGCCACCTGGAGATGCCATTGACATTATCAACATAGCGATTAACAGCGAGCAGGCAAAGACTGTTTTCTTTAAGGGTTTTAAGAACAAGATTGCAAGGTCACCATGGTTTTCTGGAAAGTATGACTCAAAGGTAAACAATATTGAGTTTGATAAAGCTATAACGGTATATTCTGGTCACTCAGAAAGAGAAGGTCACGAAGGGCTGAACCTGATCCTAGCAATCCTCGATGAGATCTCTGGATTTGCTCAGGAGTCATCAAGTGGAAACGAAAATGCTAAAACTGGTGATGCTATTTACAAGGCGTTTCGGGCATCTGTTGACTCACGGTTCCCAGACTTTGGCAAGGTAGTTCTTCTATCTTTCCCTAGATATCCAGGTGACTTTATATCTAAGAGGTATGATGCCGTGGTATCTGAAAAAGAAGTAGAGCACAAAACCCACACCTTCGTTATCAATGACGATCTCCCCCATGATAGCCCAGACAACAACTTTACCATTGAGTGGGAAGAAGACCACATTCTTTCTTATAAGTATCCAGGAGTCTTTGCTATTAAGAGATCAACTTGGGATGCCAACCCAACAAGGAGCATTGATGACTTTAAGATTGCCTTTATGACAGACTATGGTGATGCCATGCAGAGGTTTGCTTGTGTTCCGTCCTTTGTCTCAGACGCATTCTTCAAACAAAAAGATAAGTTGGAAAAGGTAATGTGCCTACACAACCCCGTGGATAACTTCAAGAGGCTTGAGGCATCTTTTAAGCCACAGGAGGGTGTTAAGTACTTTCTTCATGCTGACCTTGCCCAGAAGCATGACAAGTGCGCTATAGCAATCTCTCATGTGGATAGGTGGGTACAGATAAGGACGTTTAACGACTATACGCAGACTCATCCATTTGTTATTGTTGATGCAATCGTTTGGTGGGAGCCGCACAAGGAAGGGCCAGTAGACCTGTCAGAAGTAAAAAACTGGATCATTAACTTTCGTAGAGATGGCTACGAGATAGGCTTGGTCACGTTTGATAGATGGCAGTCCTTTGACATCCAGCAAGAACTTAAAAGTGTTGGGATAAAAACAGACACCCTTTCTGTAGCAAAGAAGCACTATGAAGACCTAGCCATGCTTGTATACGAAGAGCGCGTTCTTATGCCCCACATAAGCATCCTGTTAGAGGAGATGAGTCAGCTCCGCATTGTCAGTGATAAAAAAGTGGATCATCCTCGAAAAGGTTCAAAAGATTTAAGTGATGCCGTCACTGGGGCGGTATACAATGCGATTGCACACAGCCCCCGTAACACCAATCAGGAAATATCAGTCCACTCATACAGCTCTTCTAACAAAGAAAGAATAGAAAAAGAAAAGTCTGAAGGGGTTGTTGAACCACCAAAAGCAACACCAGAGGTTCGTGAATTTCTCTCGAACATGGGTCTTATCTAATATAAGTAAAAGGAGAAAAAATGTTAACTGCATTCTTAATAGCCACAGCATTTCTTTTTGTGGTATCGGTTTTGAGTAACTCTGTCTACATAGCAAATAACTTTTCAGAAAGGAAGACGGCATCTATTATTGGGTTGATCATCTACACACTCATGTTTTCCTGGAGCATGTTGTTGATCTTTGACCAATATTCCTGACAAGGTGATACAATCATCTTGTGAAGATAGTAGTGATGCAACTAGACAAGAGAAGGTTCTCCGCAACACTTTACATCAATGATGAAAGAGTAGCGTCTTCTGTAGAGCCAAGACCTGGATGTGCAATAAGAACAGTTTTAAATCAAGTGCAATTAATGCATGGCCCCCCAGCAGGTGGCTTAGCTATAACAATCGATGGCTGGTAAAGGTGGTACAATTATAATATGGAATATTCGTTATTTGATCAGGATGAGGTTGACCCAAACATCGTAGAAGATGTTGTTTCAGAAATAGAGGGGCAAGAAAATGTATCTATTGAGTTCACAGAAGATCTAGTAGACTCTGACTATACAAAAGTAGACGAATCCGATATAGACTGGGCGGCCCTGTAATGGCAAAACTTTGTGCAGCAGGGGTAACCCTCAGAAACCAAATAAACAAAGAGTGGCCTAAGAGAGATAAATCTAGCGATGGCTGGATCGGAGATGCAGCACATGCAGCAAGAGACGGCTGGGGTACTAACGGAAAAGGCAGCTTTCACAATCCGGACCCTCGGGGAATCGTCCACGCGATAGACGTTGATGAGTCCTTTGGTCCAGGGTGGAAAAAGGGTACCACTGCAAAGAAATTTGCAGAAGAGCTCGCTACATACTGCAGAGAAGGAAAAGACAACGGAAGAATAGCCCACATAGTCTATGAAGATCAAGTAGCTTCAGCTACAAAAGATAACTGGAACTTTAGGGGATCTGGATTCTCCCATTTTCAACACATTCATATCAGCTTTACTAACAAGGCAGACTTTGGTGGAAAGAAGTTTTTTCTTCCAATGTTCGAGGATGAATTTCCAGTTAAAAAAGCACCAGTCAAATCAAAGCCATCTAAGACCTACCCAGGAAGGAATAGATTAGACTTCGGTTCCAGAAATGGTGACGTAAAGGATCTTCAGAAAAAGCTAATATCAAAAGGATTTAAGATACCAGCAGGGCCGACAGGTTTCTATGGATCACAAACAACAGAAGCAGTCAAGGCTTTCTATGCTTCCCTGGGGAAGAACAAGAATGGCATGGTGTTCGATCCATCTGCATGGAAATCCCTGTGGAGTTGACAAACACCATTCTTTTTGATAAAGTTTAACAAAGGGAGTTGAGAGCGTGTTCAGTGTTATCTTAATTTCGTTCAATCCATCTATCAGCCTCCTAATATCAATAGCTGTAGATCTTATAGAATATTTTAAAATAAGCAAGACGGACAGGTCATTTTTAAACATAGTAGAAGAGGCTGAAAAAGAAATGGAAAAGGACAGCGAAGGAATAAGCGTAGCTCTTATTGAAGACAAGGCCTACTGGGTAGTAAATAATACATTCTATCAGGCAGATGTGGTTGATGGACAAGTGGATAGAGACACCTCTAAGCCAATAGATGCCTTTGCCATGTCAGCAGGAGACCTCGCCAAAATGCTTTACATATTGGATAATCTGGGAGAGGAGACACCGTGAACATAGTTGTTCAAGGAACAAAAGAATTTTCAGACTACAATGTTTTTATGAGGGCTATGGGGGTAGCCCTGTCTGGAATAAGAGACAAAGAGTTTAACGTGTACTCCGTTGGACCAGCACAAATAAACTCCTTTACTGCTGAGTTTTGCAACATGTCAGAAAACAGCCTTAAGCAGAGAGGAATTAAAACAAAGTTTTACCGTGTACCTCAGTCCTTTGTAGAAGAAAACATGAAGACCGTAGACTATGTTGCTTTTTTGTCTACTCCAAATCAAAAGCCATCGAAGCTCGTTGCTTCTGCGGAGCTAAGTGGTGTCGAAATCGGTCTTTTTCGATACTAGTAAAATAAAAAAACCAAACAAATAAAACAGTCAGGAAAAAACAATATGTTAGTTAGTGATTTAGTAAAGATGGAAAAAATTGTTAATTCTCGTTCAGATCTTGGATGGGTTGGCTGGGATGTAGTTAAATACAAAAGAGGAAACTCTGCTCAATTTAACAAGAATGGTGTGATTTGGAAAGGTCAATGGCATCACGCCAGTGTATTCTCAATCACAGAGTTTGGGTGGAAAATTCCAAATTCGATTGCTGATGCCGATGTCTAAGTGGAGAGAAAAATCTAAGTGTTTGGGGATGGACACTAATATATTCTTTGACAAGTATGAGGAAGATAGGAGCATGTCCATCACAATCGATAAGTTTTGCCGTAGTTGTCCCGTTAGACAGGAATGCTTCGCCGTAGGGGTTTCCAACAAAGAGTGGGGGGTCTGGGGCGGAGTCTACCTAAAAGAGGGAAAGATAGACAAAGAGTTTAACCTACACAAAGAAAAGCAAGACTGGTTTGAGACATGGAAATCTTTGACGATGGAGGAAGGGTGATATACACCCCAAAGATTAAGTCACAGGTAAGAAAAATACCAGTACCGTCTGACTTTGCAATGGACATCGTGGAGTACGACATGGTTCCCCCCTATATTGGTCTTAGGTTCTACGAAAGCTACTGGAGACACATGTCAGAAAAGGAAAGGTTTAAGTGTATTGTTTATCTTCAAAGGGTAAAGGGAGTAATAGAGTCCTATGGAATACCTGTTACCCTTGATCCGGTGTACGATGTCCCAGGTGGTCAAAGACTTTCATGAGCATCTTTGTTTCTGTTGCATCTTATAGGGACGATCAGTTAAAAAAAACAATCGAAAGTTTAATTAAAAACTCTGAAAATCCAAAGGAACTTCGTGTTGTAATACTGTCTCAAGATAAGAAGAGGTCTCATCCGTCGTTCCCTGAATATGAGAACGTAGAGGTGATTGAGATGGACTTTCGTGAAGCAAGGGGGGCTGGCTATGCAAGAAAGATCTTGATGGATCAGTATAGGGGGGAAGAGTTTTTCTTTCAAATCGACTCGCATGAAAGATTTGCCCCATTCTGGGACACGAAGATGATTAAGATGTTTCATGAAATTAGCAAAGAGTCGGGGACAAATAAGATAATCTTAAGTCAGTACCCAGAGCCATACATTCCCCACTCTGATGGAAGGGACCACTACCCAAAGAACGATGATGAGTTTTGGTCTCGGCCCACCTGGACAGCAGTAAAAAACAACTGGCACGGATCGTGGACTGGATCAAGGGTAGACCTTAAAGACAAGACAAAGCCCCAGGAGTCCCACAGCATTTTAGCGGGATATATATTTGCCCTAGGCAGCTTTGTTGAGGAGGTTCCGTATGATGAGCGTATATCCTTTATGGGTGAAGAGCTTTGTGTTGCCATCCGTGCGTTCACGCGGGGATGGAAGATCTATGCTCCAAACGAAATGCTTGTTTGGCACTTCTATACGAGAAAAGATAGGGTAAAGCCTTGGAGCCAGATGGATGACTTGGCAAGAAGTGTTAACTGGATTGACTTGGAGATGGATTCCAAGAAGATGCAGGAAAGGATTCTTCGCGGTATAGAGAAGGGGGTGTACGGAATAGGTGATCAGAAAAAGTATTTAGAGTATCAGGAGTTGGTGGGGGTAAACTTTAATGATTTTTATGACAAGGGGATTCAGGAAAAAACAAACAAGTCTCCGCTGGTAGAAGAGATAAGCTTCTTAGAAAGCCTTAAGAAGAGCGGATGGTGCATAGGAAATGGTCACAAAGAATGCGAAACTCCAGGATGTGGATGTAAATGTCATTCTGAGAGGATCTTTTCTTCAAAAAGATAAACACACACCTTACACTTGACAGCATGTGGCGATTGATGTATAATTTTTTTAGTGAAAGGGTTTTACGATAATATATATAATAAAAAAATACCTGTCTTATTATTGCAAAGGATGACAAATGTTAGATGCTAGAGGAATACCAACAAGGGCTTGCCCGAACTGTGGATCAACCCTGTTTACCATTCAAGCATCATTTGATGATGATTATGAAATTGCAGGATACCTTTTAAACGCAGAGTGCTCTAACTGTAAGACAAAGCTAACGGCACCAACCCCACTTGATCTAGTAGAGATGTAGTGGAGCTGTATGCAAGGGTGTCTCCAAATCCAAGGGGGATGTTTAGATATTGCGTTACCTTGTGGAAGTCAGAAGATGGAATTGAAAGTGTTTGGCTTGCTCGTAAGTTTTTTAGGTGTACGTCCTCAATTAAATGGGCACAAATAAAAATAATAAAGCACGGGATGAAGTCCGGAAGCACAATACTTATTAGAGAAAAAGACATTATAAGGAGAAGTTGGAATGACTAACGAAGAGCTATTACAGAAAACACTTAATGCTACCATTGAACGGCTGGGCCGCATGGCAATTAACTATGAAGCAGAAATTGCAAACTTGGGATCACAAATCTTTTTGCTTAACAGCAAGATCAACTTACAAAACAAAAAAACTACAGAAGAGTAGTTGAGTTTTCACTTGACAGCATAAACAACAGTCTGTATAATATACCTACACACATAAAAAAGGAGATATAATGGATACAATGACTGAGGTTAAAGAATTATCAAATGGATTAAACTCATCAGATCGTTGTGATGCATGTGGCAGTCAGGCATATGTGTGGGCAAACGGAGTATCCGGAGATCTTTTATTCTGCCGACATCATTTTCTCAAGAATGAAGAAAAGATTCGTGCGTGGGCGTTTGAGATTATTGACGAATCTTATAAGGCTAACCACAAGTAAATAGATTTACGCCAGAGTCCCCTAGTGGCCGATGGGACCGATCTTGTAAATCGGTACAAAAACAACGCAGGTTCGAATCCTGCCTCTGGCTCAGCATTCCCAGATCGTCTAACTGGCAAGACGCCAGGCTCTGAATCTGGTAACCGTGGTTCGAAAATGTGGTATAATTGAACCATGACAGAGTTATCAGATAACATCGCAAGTCTGTATGACAAAGGGCTGTCTTATAGACAAATTCAGGCGCAACTTGGGTGCTCTAAGGGAACAATATCTTACCACCTTGGGGTAGGTCAGAAAGACAAGAGCCGCCATAGACAACGTGATCGGCGCGGTAGCATTAAGAAATATATACAAGATTTCAAGCAAGGGAAGAGATGTCTGGACTGTAGAGAAGAGTATCCAAACTTTGTTCTAGATTTTGATCATTTGGGGGATAAGAGTTTTGCTATTAGTCAGTTCTGGGCTCATACTTCTGACATTGAGTTGGTTAAGAGAGAAATCGAGAAGTGCGAGCTGGTGTGTGCCAACTGCCACAGAATAAGAACGTTTGCTAGAAATGCAAACGTAAGTGGTAATAGCCTGGACCTAATAACTTTCTATTCTTCGGAATAGTGTACTCTACAAGATCTAGATATCGCTCCAAAAGCAGGGCTCGGTATAGTTGTCACAACATAAACAGATTGGAATACATGTCTACCATATCGTTTTTAGGAAATTTTGGTGTTGATTATTCGAGTGAGTCTCACCATGTAAAGACGCTGGAGTCACTCGGTCATACAGTGATTAAGCTTCAAGAGGGTGAGGTTAGAAGCCAACAGGTTCTTCGTTGTGCAAGAAAGTCTGACCTTTTCGTTTGGGTGCACACTCACGGATGGAAGACGACGGGAACGATATCGATGGATTCAGTTCTTGATGAGATAAACAAGGATGGGATACCCACGATGACCTACCACCTTGACTTATGGTTTGGTTTAAGGAGACAGATCGATCTTGAGAAGGACAACTTTTATAAAACAATTGGACACTTTTTTACGGTAGACAAGTTAATGGCAGACTGGTTTAATGAAAATACCAATGTAAAGGGGCACTTCCTGTTACCTGGAGTGTACGACAAGGAGTGTTTCATTGACAAAGAATACTCAAATGACTTTGAACATGAAGTTATTTTTGTTGGCAGCAAGGGGTATCACCCAGAGTATCCGTACAGGCCAGAGCTGATTGAATTCCTTAGAGATACTTACGGAGATGGATTTACGCATGTTAGCGGGGATGGCGATACGGGAACCCTCAGAGGGAATAGTCTAAATAGAATCTATGCAAAGAGTAAGATTGCCGTTGGAGATACCCTTAATCTTGGATTTAAATACCCTTACTACACAAGTGACAGGTTGTTTGAGTCAACGGGAAGGGGTGGTTTTACAATTTATCCAGGAATTCGGGGTATTGAGGATACGTTTGTTGACAAGAAGGAAATTGTTTGGTATGAGCATGGAAACCTAGAGGATCTAAAGAAAAAGATTGACTACTACCTCGAACATGACGAAGAGAGAGAGTCCATTCGTTTAGCAGGACATAAAAGAACAAAGATGGATCATACCTATGTAAATAGGTGGAATGATATATTAAGGGGGTTGGATCTGTGAATGTATATATATACTCTACTAATCCTCAAGACTCTGCAAGCGATAAGTGGGATTACGGACTTTTAAATGAAATGTTTGAAAGAAACCACCTAAAACAAGAGGTCGTACAAGAAATACCAGAGTCAGACAGGGGGATAGTGGTAATTCCTGGTCAAGGAAATGCCGGTGCGGAAAAGGAAATATCCACACAGTTGTTAAAAATAAAAAGAGCAATACTTTTTATCAGTGGTGATGAGTGCGCCGACTTTGACGTAGACAAGATAACCCACCCCAATATTGAAATTTGGGTTCAATACCCTCACGAAAAGCACAAAAAGTACAACAAGTTTTTTGTTGGAGCACCAAAGCACATAAAGGAATACCGTCCTGGGTATCCTGTCAAGGATTACGACACATACTTTGCCGGACAAATAACTCACCAGAGAAGGCAGGAGCTTTCTCAGGTAATGCCCAAGCTCGTTAATAGCCTATATAGGCCCACAAGTGGATTCACACAGGGCGACCCACCAGAGAAGTATTATGAGTTAATGTCAAGGGCTAGGATAGCCCCTTGCCCATCCGGTGCCGTGGTAGTTGACTCCTTTAGATTTTTTGAGGCGATAGAGTTGATGTGTTTACCAGTTGCTGACCTAAAAGATTCAAGGGGTGTCGAGGCTGACTTCTTTACCTATGTGTCTGAAGTAAACCCTCCGGTAATCAGGGTGAAAGACTGGAACGACCTAGAAAAGTTGATTCCAGAACTGCTAAGTGACTACCCAAACAATATGCATCGGGCTGTGTGTTGGTGGATTAAGTATAAAAGAGATTTTTCGATAAAGATAATGAGGCAGTTGAATGAATAAGACAGACATAACGGCTATCGTCCCCATATCTATAATCCCAACTCATCCAGACACTGCGATTATTGAAGAGACTGTTAGATCCATTAGGCATCACCTTCCAGAGTCTGAGATAATTCTGCAAATTGATGGCCTTAGAAAAGAGAGAGCTGGTAAGAAGCCAGAATATGATGAATTCAAGAATAGAGTTTTATGGAAGTGTATGCATGAGTGGGGCAACGTGTTGCCGTTTATCTTTGAAGAGCACTCTCATCAAACAACTATGATGAAAAAAACAATAGACGAGGTTCAGACATCCCTTATTCTTTACATTGAAAACGACACCCCCCTGGTCATCGATAAACAGCTAGACTGGGAAGAGTGTCTGGATATGATTGAATACGAAAAGGCAAAAACAATTAGATTCCACTTTGAAGAAGTCATACCAGAACCGCATGAATATCTCATGTTTGAAAAAGAGGGTAACTTTATGAAGACTATTCAGTGGTCTCAGAGACCCCACCTAAGCTTGACAAAATACTACAGAGATTCCGTTCTCCCCTATTCAAATGAAAAAACATTCATTGAGGATAGGTTTCATGGAAAGGTTCAAGATGATGGGTGGGACGAGCACAAGCTCTGGATTTATCACCCAGATGGAGGGATCAAGAGGTCTTATCATCTTGACGGAAGGGCGGGAACCAGAAAGTTTACGAGTGATGATAATGGTTGGGGGTACAAAGAGTGGGACTAGGAATTATTGCCAGATGTGATAACACAGGATTGGGAAATCAAACCCTAGAACTCGTTAAGATGTTAAATCCAGATAAGGTTTTGGTAATAGACTCTAGCCCCTTTAACAAAAACAAACAGTACTCTGAAAGGTATCAGGATACAAGGCATAAGGTTGTTAGTGGCTTCCCCACAAGCTCAGACATAATCAATTTCTTGTCTGGAATAGACGTTGTAATTAGCTGTGAAACCTTTTATCATAAAAAGCTTGTAGACATGGCAAGAAAGAAAAAGATAAAGACAATTCTTCAATACAACTTTGAATTTTTTGGTGGATTCATTAGCCTGCAAGAGTCAATGCCAACGATTCTATTAGCACCAACTATGTGGAGAATTGACGAGATGAGAGATAGGTTTGGAGACCGTTCTAGGATAGAGTTTCTCCCTCCCCCAACAGATGCGGAAGCTTTTAACAAAAACAGGGTAGACAACATGAAAGATAGCAGAAAGCTCTTGCATATTGCCGGTAAAGCCGCTGCTCACGACAGAAACGGAACAGAGTCAGTTATAGAGATGTTAAAATACTCTGAATCTGACTACAATCTGGTAATCAAGAGCCAAACTCCCCTAGATATAGATTGTGATGACGTAAGGCTAAAGGTAAAAGTGTCAAATGAAGACAACAACGAAGATTTATACCATGGATTTGATGCCATGGTGCTTCCTAGAAGGTATGCTGGACTATGCTTGCCGATGAATGAGGCACTTTTAAGCGGCCTTCCGGTATTCATGACGGACATACCTCCGAATAACCTGATATTGCCTAAAAAGTGGCTGGCAGGGTCAGAAATTATTGGAAACTTCATGGCAAAGAAGAGCATAGACATCTATAGCGCAGATCCAAGGGACCTAGCAAAGAAAATAGATCAATACTTTGATGCATCAGACAAGAAATTGCTAAAAAAAGAGGCATTTTCCCTTGGGTATGAGACATTCTCGCAAGAATCGCTGAGGCAGAAGTACATAGATTTAATAAAATCGGTGTGATTTGGGGGTTGACAAGGGGCGTCACCTTAATGTACAATAAGAAAACGGAAACTGGCGCAAGGGGTGAAAGTGGCAACGAGAAGGTCAAAAAGAGAAGACCTGTCAAGACCTATACCCACTCCAGAAAGACAGATGGATGGACCAAGTGGTTTTTGCATAACAGAACACCACGAAACGTGTCCTTATCAATTTAACCATGGCAAGTGTGGATGCGCTTGTCATCAAACGAAAGGAAAGTAATGTCAAAATCAAAATATGGAAACAGCAACATATATATGACCCCACGCGAGTTTGCGGATCTGGTTCTAAGGTCTCTTGATGAGCAAAACTACTTTGGAAAAGATGAGGTTGCTCATCCAGAAGACATCGCCAACGCATTCTCTACGGTCGGATGTACGATTGGGACAACAATGTCTTGGGCAATATCAGAAGAGCACCGCACCCCCGTAGTCTCTGAAAAGAAAAATGCGGTAATGCAAACGGGAAGCCTTAAAAAGAACCTAGATGATGAATCTGGTGGACCCACCACAGCCCTGAACTATTCAGAGTGGAAGCATAAGGGATATCTGTGAGCCCCGACGAGCCGCAGTTTGAGAAGTATTGGAGAAATAGAATAGCTAAAGAAAGCGGTATGCTAAGCAAGACAATTGATATTTACGATTGGGTTCAATATGGAGTAGATATGGGGTGGTCAACAGAAGCCTTTTGTGAAACACACGAAGGATACAAGATGAGTGATGAAGAAGAAAAAGAATGGATTGACGGCGGAGATCCTTGCATGACTATTGTTAGGATTTGGTAGTGCCAGTATACACCTACAAGTGTGAGCTCTGTGGAGATTTTGACTATCATCAATCCATCAGAGATACAACCCTAGCCTACTGCCCAAAATGCCATGGTAATGTAACTAAAATGTTTCAAGCTGTGGGAATCAAGTTTAATGGTTCTGGATTTTACTCAACAGACAGTAAAAACAAGTAAGGTATAATAATTTTATGATCGGTATGCATTTTAACAGACCGGAAAGGGGCATTACTCCCTCAGATTGGGTAAGGCTATGGGATTGTGGCGTTACCTGGAAAGACATACATCTGGCACCCAACACATACAACTGGGATCGTTTGGACTACCTTGTAAACTTATACTCCGACAGAAAGATTGTTTATGTATTTGCCGCTACTCCTAAATGGTTAGCAAAAAATCCAAACAATCCCCACTTTGCCCCGTGGCTAGGAGAAGGATCAAACTCCATGCCCTCATCAATTGATGAGTGGAATAAGTTTGTCTGGAATGTCACAAAGAGATATAAAGGAAGAATAGATGCCTATGAGATTTGGAACGAACCCCAACTGGCAGACTTCATGTACCCATACACCTTAAGGAATAGAAACATTCTTGCGGAAATGACAAAGAGGGCATATTCAACAATAAAGTTTATTGATAGCTCTGTAATCGTCCTTGCACCCTCCGTACTTCCCAGATCTTCAAGTGGTGGAATGAAGAGGGGTATAAAAATGCTTTATGCCCTAAAAAGAAAAGGGTGGCCAGTAGATGGAATGACTTGCCACATCTACCCGGAAATTGGCGCGGGGGTATTCGAGTGGAGAAACCTATATAACGATGTGCAAGTAGCATGTAAGAAAACTAAAGCCCCAGGAGGCCTCTGGGTAACAGAAACAAACTTTAATCTTCTTGGATTCACTCCATCAGACAACCAGTCAAAGGCTCTTATAAGACTTCTTAGAGCGACTCCAGGTATTGACAAGGTGATGATTTTCTGGTATTCCTGGAACCAGTCATCAGAAATTGGCGGACTGCTCATAAATGAAAACAGCGCCGCATGGCAAGAAATAAAAAGTCGATTTTAGCTTGACAGAGTAACCGTCATCCTGTATGATTATAAGACAACGACAATAGCAGGGAGAAAAAATGAGTAAATACAAAATACTCTTTGAGCCATTTGAAAATGGCTACAACGTATACACGGGGACAACGGTAGAAGAATATGAACTACTGTGCTTTATAGAAAAAGGAAGCTTGTACGAGGACATGATCCACTACGAGTCAATGGGGGCAGAAGTTTTTATTGGCAATAAAGCCAATGTCTAGGGTTATGTTTGAGAAGGTCGATTATTGTGAACCAGCAATGCGGCAAGGAGATCCTGGAAGCGACAATCCGGGATATCAAATATGGTCTAACGAGTGCCCAGACACATGGGATTTTCTTGGTTTTATACTTGAAGAAGAGCTTGAGTCAACAATACAATACTATCGGTCGTCAGGAAACGAAGTGTACTTTGGTAAGTGGTATAACGAAATGGGGAAAAGTGTCGTATTGTAGATTTGGAGAAGCAGATGTTTACATCTACGACGATACCCATTTTGGTTTGATTTGCTGCATGTGCTCTATTGCACCCACAAAAGAAGTAGAGACCAACTTTCTTCTTACTGGAGATCTTTATACCGTCCACGAAAATTTTGTGGCGGGAGAGGATTATGACGAAATGATTAAGCATATAAGAAAACATAGGATAAACAAGCACTATGTACCAATAGGGGTAGATCAAAGACTAATTGAAGACAGAGACAAGATTGTTTCCAAGGAGGAGAGAGCATGAGTGAGCCGTCTATAGACACCCCCTTTGGAGTGTGTTCCCATACAAAGTATGAGGGTGGACCCACCTGCGTACATGATGCCTACCTTCGTGGATATGCAGATGCAGAGGAATTTTATACCAATGATTGTTTCTTTTGTGGGTATGGAGGAGAGTGGTCTACGTCTGCATGTGAAGATTGTTTAAGTAATCCAGCTAACAGTTGGTATGGTAAAAGATGAAAAGATACATAAGCGTGGAGGAAATGATGAATGACCTAGAGGGAGAACAAGCGAACAAGGAAGGCTTATGGGACAAGATTGACCGCCTTTGGTATAGAGTTAGGATGTTCTTTAGGTATGGGTGGAAGTATCCTCATCAGTATGTTGTTCGATCTTACCAAAGAGTTACCCGTGGATTTAGCAGCCGTGACGCCTATAGCGGAGACTCCTTCCTTGCTGGTCAAATTGCCGGAATTATGCAGTGGATCGTAGACAACGGCCAGGGATGCCAGATGACATACGCAGACCCCCTTGATGTAGAATTCCGTGACGTTGACGGTATGATTGAAAGACGCAATGCAGAATACGTCAAGCATATAGCTATCTTTAAGGAGTATGCGAAGAACGGGGTAATGCTTAACGCTGAATGGCAAAAAGAATTTGGCGGGGTACTTGACAAAGAGATAGAAGATTCGCTACAATGGTTATCCGAACACTTTCAAGAGTTATGGGACTGATATGATTAAAGCAACTACAGAGCATGGAACCTATTACCTAATTGACATGAAAAATTTAACAGCAAAGAGAGTTCCCGCTGCAGATCGTGGAGAACTTCTTTCTGATAATCAATGGTTTCATTTTGTTGGCCTTACATCCTTTGATCGGGAGACACAAGAACATTCTCTTGATCCGCTAGAATTGGGAAAGTCTTTGTACTTCATGATGTCTACTAGAGAGCAATATGATTGGCGTATCTCTACCAATATTGTTTCTATAGAAGAAGCTGAGGAATAATCATGGCACACAGAAAGTTTTGTGACCTTGCGGGTAAGCCTGGGGCATTGGTATACGAACCAGGATCAATATATGGGTGTACCTGTATCGTCCTTCCACAGGACGCAGGAGAGTACGCAGAGGGACTAAAGCTAATCCTAGAGAGATTCTCAGAGTCAATCTACCCAGGATTCCAGTGCGGTCCTGGCTGGTACAAGCTATTAATAGACGTAGATAAAAAGCTAAACTATCTTTGTCCTGAATATGAAATTCAACAGATTAAAGAGAAGTTTGGAACCCTTAGATTTTATTGGGGTATGCCATATAAGGGTGATTATAAAGCAGGACTATCAGATAGCGACAGAGAGATGATATTTACTATTGTGTCTGACGTTGTTCACTATGCAGAGAACTCATCTTCAATTTTCTGTGAAATTTGTGGCAACTATGGAAGGACCTTAACAAAGAACTATTGGCTCAAAACTCTCTGCAAGACATGCGCCACTGAAAAAGGGTTCGACTATGAACAACGGGAATCGGATTGACTTCCATCAGGATTTCTGATATGATTCCAGAACACAAGATGTGTTGCATGTGCTTTAAGTATACAAGACTTGAATCATTGTACATAGACGATAACAATAATCGCTGGGACATATGCGTCCCCTGCGGGGAAAGAGAAGCCAGTGACTAGTTTTATCATGAACGCAAGTGCCGGAATAGCAATCGGCAGCATCGTTGTAGTCCTATACTACCTATTGTTTAAGTAAGTAAATGAAATGATTGATATCCCACCTATGAAGGTATACGACTTCGCCACCGCACTTGCGTCCCCATTCGGTGATGAGTGGGTTCCCAAGGAAGAGACGACCCGTTGGTCTCAAGACGCCATGAATCACATTGTTGAATTAGACTTGGATGTGGACTACTGGAGGGCCATGTATTTTGATCTTCTCAAGCTGGCATCTCAGAGGGAGTGGAAGCACAATGTCCGTTCCTAATTCCTACACATGCATTAACTGTGGAAACAATGCTTGGTCTAGCCATGACAAACCCAAATTTGGTCGTGGTGGTTGTTTCGCTGTCCAGGGTCACGACTACCAGTTTAACAATCCAAACTTTGAAGGAGAAGAAAATGATTGAGATTCCTCGTTACCGAATGACCAACAACTTCTGTCATCAAGACAATGATAGCGGCGCATGGGTGCGGTACGGAGCTTACCTTGCTGCTGTTAAGGCAGCTGTTGAGACTGAGCGTATACGGTGCTTAGAGATCGTTGAAAACATTAACGGTGTTGCTGTGGGGCAGGATGGGTACAGGTGGTTAGAACCTCGTGGTGAATTAATAAGTAGATCGCGTGTTAAAACCGCGATTAGATGGGTGAAAGTTCAGGTATGAGTGATCAGTTGCAGCCACCTAACGCAGAGGATCTTTTGAAGGTTTTGGAAGAGACGGAGAACTACGTTGCTCTTGTTACTGGGCTGAAGCAACAGTTTTTAGATTGTGGCTGGTCTAACGAGGGCGCGGAAACCTTAGCAATACAAATGCTTAACAGCGCCACCCATAGGGCAATTAATGAGTGATGAAATCTTCACCTCTGAACAAATAGCAGATAGCATACTAGGGAGTGCTCTGGTAGAAATGCCGAAAGACTTTGTTGTTCCAGAAGGTCATAAAGAACTTATCATGTCTGTTGCTGCTGGAACTATTGACATTGAGGATGCTATCCGATATACTGTAGATCAATACAAAAAGGAGAGGTAGATGAGATTCTTTACATCTGACTGGCACATCGGTCATGAAAATATAATTAAATTCTGTGATCGTCCTTTTGCAAGTGTCAAAGACATGAATCAGTCTATTTTAAATACCATGAACAGAGCTGTGGGGCCAGAAGATGAGCTGTGGATTCTTGGAGATCTTGCTATGGGTAATTGGGACTATAGCATGAGTTTAGTGAAACAGCTTATCGCGGGCAGAATAGTTCTTATTCCGGGAAATCATGATAAATGTCATCCCATGCACAAGAAGTCAGAGCAATACAAAGAACGGTACACTTCCGCAAGAATGGAGGTAGCCCCTACAAATGTTTCTCTGTACATGGAAAGTCACCTCGTAGAAGTTAGTCATTTCCCCTATGGAGGAGATAGTGGACACGTTGATAGGTTTGTAGATTGGAGACTCAAGGATGAAGGGTCCTGGCTTGTATGCGGGCACGTTCATGAGAAGTGGAGACAAAAGGGTAGGCAGATAAACGTTGGGGTAGACGCTTGGGGAGGTAACCCCGTGTCAGAAGATACGATCAAGCAAATGATCAAGTTAGGTCCAGCAGACATCAACGTTATGGAGTGGAAGAAATGAATGATTTTGAAGAGTACTACATGTGCCCAAACTGCTTAACCCCATGGAAGTGCAATGGTCCACACATCAATGAGCCAGATATGGAGGGGTATGAGTCAGCCATGAGCGAAGAATATTTTCGGGGATACAGTGCAGGAGTAATGGAAAAAAACAACCTAGACGTCTTTTCCAGAAGAGTTTCAGACTCAGAGTCATTTGCATGGTTAATGATGGGCAGTGGCCACCCGGAAACGAGACTTCGGCAGCTAAGAGAATTGTGGCTGGAATACACCAGACTGGGTGGTGGATATTTTAATAGAATGAGACAACAGGGTGCTTTTATTCAAGAAGAAGAGGGAACAGAATGACAAACGACTATCAAGAACTTAATCTATATATACAGGACATGGAAGAGGATACATCTGTAGACCTCTATGTATACTTTGATCATCATGAAATGTATGTATTTAAAGACATTACCAGTAACCCAATTAGATATCAGGGCTTCTGGTCAGTTGATCACAAATTCTTTGGTGATATAGTAGCCACCGCACAGATTGAAGATTCTAAGGTTAAATTCTTTAAGGTGATCGAAAATAGGAAAAGAACTGATAGCCTTTAATTTCGGCGGAAAATAGAAAACAACCCACCCCACATCAATTGACATGAACAGGTATCTTCGATACAATAGTCATATATAGATGAGATTATGGAGGAGCAAAAATGAAACAAGTGTTTAACGGAGTTTTCGGCAGTACGTTTGTCTTTAGCCTTATAGCCTTTATCCTTTCTGCATATGCATCTGTCTGGACTGATGACGAACGATTTGAAAAGATTTTACTCATTTCTTTTTTGTTTATGATATTTTCCAGTTGTACGTTAACGGCGGGGCACATGTTAAACAATAAGAAGTCGGTTACCGATGAATGAGTATGAAGAAGCACAAGAGCTATTAAACAGCCTGCAAGAAGGAGATTGTGTAGAGCTATATGGTAGTGGAGTAGTTAGTCGTGGAGTTGTTGTTCACCCCGAAAGAAATGTAAAGAATGGCTTTCTGGATCTGCGTTACTTTGGTCCTAATGGCTTTTGGTCTTTTGAGATTCTTGGTCTTGGATCTTTTCGTTATGGGGATTGGGATACTTGGAGTGTAAAGCTTATCAAGAAAGGTACCCCCGGATTTAAATTTTCATATGATTCAACCGATAGAGAGTATGTAGATGCAATGATTGGATCGGTGAAATGATGAGTGAGATAAAAAGACATAGGTTGTACGACTGCTGCATGAGTCCGAGTAGGGAAGGCGCGTGGGTTCGGTACGAGGATCACGTTAAATGGGTTGAAGAATTAGAAGATTCGCACGAAGCCGAAATCAAATTGATGCGTTTAATACTTGAGCCGACACCTAAACCAAAGTTCAAGGTTGGGGATCGGGTACGGAATGACATGTTCATTGGAACAGTAACCGCAATGGAAACATATGACTATCAGGAGGATGAGTTTTGGGTTGCGTGGGACAAGGGTGGGCAAAGTCAATGCGATTATAGAACACTCACACTGTACATCCCACCTACACCCGCCGAACTGATCCCAACGTTGAAAGAACATGAATGGGTGCGGGGGGAATGGAATAACGGAAGGTCATTTGGCCCCTACTCTACTTATCTAAACGCCACCGGGGCACTTCTTGCAGGTGGGTTTTTACTTCGTTGGAGTAATCATAAGATCGAATCAGATGTTCGTTCAATCGAACGCTGCGACGCGCCGGAGGTGAAGTGATGAGTCGCGGCTACATATTGGTTGTATGCGTAAATCATTCTTCATGTGGGAGTTCAAGTCGCATCTATATCGGTAACATTGATCTAATTGATTTTGACGACTCTGCTTGGCACGGACAGCAAGTCGCTGTTCTCTGCCGAAAGTGCAATAGGAGAAGAGAAGCATGAAGACGACAGATATAGAGTATGATGCACAACGATGCATTTGGAGACTACCTATTGGTGATGGCGAGTATGTGTGTATCTATGAAGAGCTTGTAGCTGACGTTACTAACCACAGAAACCTTTCTGATGCCATATTAGAAAGACATGGTGTATATTTTCCTCTGTCGCTGTTTGGGTTTATTGCTGATGCAAAGCCATCCAAGTCTAGAACTATGAGAATTCCCATTCCACTACCTGCTAGGTTTGATTTTTCACATGACAGTGTAGAGTTAGGATATAACTAATGATTATTCGTAATGCTGCACAGTGTGCACAATGTAAAGACATTATTGAGTCTACACATGTTCATGATTTTAAGGAATGTTCCTGTGGTAATATCTTTGTTGATGGTGGCAAGGAATATTTACGACATGGCTGGAAAGAACTTAGTGAGTTTGTCAATCTTTCGGAGGTAGACAATTCATGATGAACTGTGATACCACTGTTGCCCTTATAGGGATATACTTTTAATGAAAAGCAGATTAAAGATATTTTCTACATAATTGATTAAATTTATTTATTCCTTGATGGTAAAGTTCATATTCTATTATTGATTTATTTTCAAAATCTTTTCTATTGTAGTTTGTTATGTAAGGCTCTTTTATTTTTTTACCTATGTTTTCATTTTTGTCCCCATTGCCCGAAGTAACATCATACATTTTTTTTAACAAATCTATGGTCCTTGTCATATCTTCTGTTGATCCAACAATGTCAAAATCTTTTGGATTTTTTGTATCAAAGTAAAAGGGATAGGTTGGGTTTTCTACACACCATTCCAGGTAATCCTCTACGCTCATACTATGTGTATA
>Ga0208414_1000332_pt1 | contig 51967 bp, 41 predicted proteins | sample AntAceMetag02UKE_FD_184770 | JGI IMG/M metagenome (GOLD analysis project Ga0208414, IMG submission 184770) | Saline lake microbial communities from Ace Lake, Antarctica - Antarctic Ace Lake Metagenome 02UKE (SPAdes) (version 2) | ecosystem: Environmental > Aquatic > Non-marine Saline and... | reverse complement strand
GGGACAGCTACAAATATTCCAATAAATATAAGGAGGCTTGTTCTCAAAAGTATCCTTTTTTAGCAGCTAATTCATTAGCTCTCAAGCACTGTTTTGACCAAACCAAAACGTTTTGGACAGTTCTGACCTAAAGTTTAGATCTTTATCTGAAACTTTTGTGAGCAATCAAGAGTTTATTGATTTTGCAAACTCAGAACATAGAGAAAACACGGAGAACACTCAAAGGAGATACAAAAAGAAATTAGACAAGATTCCATTTGAACGATTTGAGAATAGAATTAGACAATTTCTTTCCCTAGCCAAACAGAATAATATTAGAACTATTCTGCTTACCCATCCATCAATGGTTGGAACAGGCATTGATTCTTTAACCGGATGTAATTTAGAAACCATAGTTCTTTATGATAAATCTACTGGCAAGGAAATGCAGCAAAAGATTGAAAGATATAATAATATAACAAGGAAGTTGGCCAAAGAGTTTGACGTGCCTCTTATAGATTTATATGATATTATGCCAAGAAGTTCTGCATATTATTTTGATCATCAACACTTTACCAAAGAAGGCTGTAAACTAGTTGCAGATTCTGTTTGGGTTAGACTTAAAAACGTACTTTAAATGGCACTCAATAGGGTAATAGCAAGATTAGATATTAAGAAGAATCGCTTGATTAAAGGGATGCATTTAGAAGGGTGGCGTTTTCTTCCAAAACCAGCAAATGAATATTGTAAGCACTATTATCAGAATGGTATTGATGAAATAATTTATATTGATGTGGTTGCGTCTTTGTATGGAAGAGACGCTTTAATTGATATAATTAAAGAGAGTACAAATGATGTTTTTGTGCCAATAACAGCAGGTGGCGGAGTAAAGTCTGTGGATGATGCTTGGGCTTTGCTTAGAGCTGGGGCAGACAAAGTAGCCGTGTGTTCAGCAGCTATTAAAAATCCAAAACTCATAGAAGAAATTGCTGACCGATTTGGACGACAATGTATGGTTTTAAGCATACAAGCTCAAAAAAATGAAACGACTAAAAAGTACGACGCATATTACGATATAGGCAGAGAAAATTCTGGTCTTGATGCCTTAGAATGGATGAAAGAAGGGGTAAAATTGGGAGCTGGGGAAATCCTACTTACATGTATAAATACTGAAGGCACGCGTAAAGGGTACGATTTGGAATTAATTGAAGCAGCTTCTAAATTAGTTAATGTTCCTTTAATCGCATCAGGTGGAGCAGGAACAATGGACCATGTTTCTGATGCAATGAAAAGAGGAGCAAATGCAGCAGCGTTAGCTCATGCTTTCCATTTTAACACGATAGATATTCAAGACCTAAAGAGTCATTTAAGAGAAGAGAACATAGCGGTTAGAAAAGGATGAGAGTAGGAATAATAGATTATGGAATGAGCAACCTCTTGAGCATTTCAAGAGCCATAGAGAAGATTGGAGCTAGAGTAGAGTTGCTGGAAAATCCAGACAAACTGGTCCAAATGGATAAAGTCATTCTTCCAGGAGTTGGAGCATTCCCAAAAGGAATGAAGTCCATACGCGAAGGAGGATTTGAAGATGCTATTTTAGCATATGCTAAAACAGGAAAAGATTTTCTCGGCATTTGCCTAGGCATGCAAATGCTACTTAGCCAAGGGCAGGAAATTGAGCAGACCGATGGTTTGGATCTTATTGAAGGGGAGTGTCTTGATCTTCCTAAGACAGATTCTACTGGAAATATTAATATCGTGCCTCATGTGGGTTGGGAAAAAATAGAGAATTTTGTAGATTCAAACTTTACTGAATTAGATAATTCCTATATGTATTTTGTTCATAGTTTTTATGCCAAACCGAAGAACACAGGGGATATACTTTGTACTAGTTCATTTGGGGACTTAACATTTGCCAGTGGTATACAAATGGAAAACGTAACGGGGTTTCAGTTTCATCCGGAAAAGTCAGGTGAAAAAGGTCTTAACTTATTGACTAAGTTCTTAAATAAATAATGAGAATTCTTACAGTTATACCAGCACGAGGTGGAAGTAAAGGCGTTCCTGGAAAGAATACGAAAAACTTGGGTGGCAAACCACTCATTGCATACAGTATTGAAGCCGCACAACTGGCGGGATTGGAGCATATCGTTGTAAATAGTGATTCAGATGTCATTTTAGAAATAGCTAAGAAGTATGGTGCGGAGGTGTACAAGAGGCCCGAACAATTAGGTACAGATGATTCTAAATCTATTGATGTTATTGCTGAAATGTTGCAAGGCAAATATTCAGATTTTGATGCTGTATTGCTTTTACAAGCCACCTATCCATTTAGAGAAAAAGGATTTATTAATTCGGCAATAGAAAAGTTCTCAAAAGATAACTTGGATTCACTGGTGAGTGTGTTACCTATTCCTCATCAGTTTAACCCGCACTGGGTGTTTGAAGAAGACAATAAAGGCCATTTAAAAATTGCAACAGGAGATCAGGAGTTAATACCAAGAAGGCAAGAATTACCAAATGCTTATTATAGAGACGGGGGTATTTATATCACCAAGAAAGAGGTTTTATTGAACCATTCATTTATTGGTGGAAACCTGGGCTATGTAAAGTCTAATCCAAAAAACTATGTAAATATAGATACCTTAGATGATTGGAAGTTAGCAGAAGAAATGATACAAAATTGGGGTGATTGGACCCCATAAAATAGAGAATAGCTTATGTGTGGAATTGCGGGAATAATATCGCAGAAAAACAGGGAAATGGAATTAGATGCCATGTTGAAAATTCAACATCATCGCGGTCCAGATTTCACTGGGAAACAAATTGCAGGTAGTGCCTTTTTAGGGCATAACAGATTAAGTATAATTGATTTGCACGAAGAGTCTAACCAACCATTTTGCAGTTCGGATGGTAGATATATCTTAACCTTCAATGGGGAAATATATAATTATATTGAAATTAGAAAAGAACTTAGCGATTACACGTTTAGAACCAATGGCGATACCGAGGTTCTTTTAGCAGCTTATATTAAATGGGGTAAAAAGTGCCTGGATAAATTCAGAGGCATGTTTGCTTTTGCTATATATGACACTCAATCAAATGAGCTCTTCGCTGCACGAGATAGGTTTGGTGTTAAACCCTTTCATTATGCATTTGTGAATGGAGAGTTTGTTTTTGCAAGTGAGATTAAGGCCATCCTAGCCAGTGATATTGTTTCTAAAAAGTGGAACGAAAAAGTATGGGCAAATTACCTCTCATTTGCTCAGTACAATATGGAAGACGATACCTTTTATAATAAAATTTCACAGTTAGAGGCAGGGCATACTTTACACTTTAAAGACGGAATAATTAGAAAAGAGAAGTATTACGATTTTGAAGGCAGACTTGACTTTAATCAATGGCATGGTAAGACCGATGAGGAGATTAAAGCCAATATTAAAGACAAACTAATTGAATGTATAGAACTTCGATTAAGAGCAGATGTTAAAAGAGGGTTTAACCTTAGTGGAGGGGTCGACAGTACCTTACTATTTAGTTTAATAAAAGATCAATTACCTGCTCATAGTACTAAGGCCTTTACTTTTTATTGTGATGATAAAGGATATGATGAACTGGATTGGGTAAATCAAATTATTGGAGATACTGATTATGAATGGAATAAATGTTTGGTTTCTTTAAATGGATTTGAAGACTATGCTAAAAAGATTCAATGGCATGAGGATGAACCCTTCGCTGGACTGGCAACCATGGCTTATGCCAGAACGTTTGAAGAAGCAAGAAAGCAGAATTATTTAGTTATTTTGGATGGAAGCGGAATGGATGAGCAAATAGGTGGCTATGACTATTATTACAATCAAAGTGGAAGTTTAATTCAGGGAACCAATAGTTCACCGGTACGCAAGCACACCATTAATAGAGAATTTGCTGCAATGGCAGATAAGTATCAGTACAAAACACTTTTTGATGAGGAACTATTAAATTTACAATACCGAGATTTGTTTCATACCAAACTCCCTCGAGATTTGCGTATGACAGATAGAATTTCCATGGCCTTTTCTACTGAAATGCGTGAACCATTTATGGATCATGAGCTGATAGAAATGTGCTTTAGCCTTCCTTTTGAATTTAAGTTTAGAGAAGGACAGAGAAAATGGCTCATGCGTAGAATTGTTTCTGACTACATCAAAAAACCTTTGGTTGATGCACCAAAAAGACCAGTCCAAACTCCACAAAGAGAATGGCTGAGCAAAGATCTAAAAGAGTGGGTAACCGCAATGGCTCATAAGGGAATTGATGCTAGTAACTGGTTAAATAAATCAGAAGTGGATAAGGAATTAGAAGACTTCTTTACCAAGGACAATTCCAATAGTTTTTACATTTGGCAATGGGTAAGCTTGGGTTTATTAAATGACTAAAAGGCCAATTTATATCTTTACACATAAATTTCCTGAGGAAGATGGCGAGGTTTATCTAAATGATGAAATTTCTGCAATAGAGAACCAAGGATATGAAATAACCTATTGTCCTTATAATGTTTCTAGTCAGAAACAAAACGTTTTAAATAAAGGCTTAATTAAAGCTAGATCAGATAAAATAAAGGCCATTTCATATGTATTGGGTGATTTTTTTGTAGCGCCACTTTTACTTACAGTTAAGCGATTTCGGCACAATGTAGCCTTAGTTTCAGAACGCATTGCTGCTGCCAGGTTTTATGCCTCTAAACTTAAAGAAAATGCCATCGTTTACACTTATTGGTTTGATGAATTAGCCATAACGGCAAGTTTTATAAAACAGTTTAGACCCGATATCAAATGGGTTTCTCGTGCGCATGGCTTTGATGTTTACAAGGAACAGTCCGATGATGATTTTTTATTCTTTAAACAGAACAAATTGGCGTGGATAGATAAACTATTTGTGGTTTCAAAGAATGGGTTTGAATACAGCAAAAACGAACAACCTAGGTATGCATCTAAAATGAGTTTTAGCTATTTGGGAACCAAGTCGTTTGGTCCATCATCTATTCCATTAGAAGATACAATTAGTATTGTATCATGCGCATTCATAAGAGACATTAAGCGCCTTGACTTATTAATGGATAGTTTGGCTTTAATCAAAAATAAAAAAGTAAAATGGCATGTGATAGGAGACGGGCCAGAATTAGAACTTTTAAAGAATAAATCAGAAAGCTTACCTGAAAATATTAGGTGTATATTTCATGGAAATTGCAGCAAGGAAGAAATTTCAGATATCTATAAACTTCCCTTCGATTGTTTTATTAATGTTTCCTCAAGTGAAGGATTACCTGTGAGTATTATGGAAGCAATTTCTGCAGGAATCCCAATAATTGCTACGGATGTGGGCGGCACAAGTGAGATTGTAAACGACCATACTGGTTATTTAGTTTCTAAGGAAATTTCCAAGGAGGAGTTAGCAAATAGCATTATGGATTCTATGGGGCATTTTAGAGGTAAGGATTTTAGAATGGGTGTTCAACCCTACTGGAATGAGCATTTTAATGCAGATGTTAATTTTGCAAAATTTTACAAAGCGATTAGTGAATAGGCTGGGTATCTATATTTCCGTTAACTTTTCATTTTTAAAATATATCTTTTTATATACATTTGGTATAAAATCAAATAAGAAAGAATACATCAGTGGCCTCTGCCTTATTAATAAGCCTGAAGGAAGTTATAGAATTAAAGGGACGGAGCATACAGATTTAGCTGTAATTCTAAAGTATGCATATCGCTTGCTCCTTAAATGGCGGAAGAGTGATTTTAAACTTGAAATACAAAACGACAATGGAATTGGCTTATATGATGCTGCATTAGAATCTGAGGTACGCTTAAACTTTATTGAAAGTGTAAGTTCAGAAAGACCTGGACTATTTATACCAAAGGAGAGAGTATCATACTTAAAGCAAAATGGGCTGGTTGCTATTCTAAAGTTCTTTGTATTAGGGCTTGTTTCCCTTTTGTTATTTCCATTTTCTGTGAGCAGAAAAAGAGCTCAAGTGGCGTTGGTTTTGCATGAAGCGGATGAAGCAGCAACGCTTTTATACATCTGCAAAAAACACAATATTAAGAAGCTGTATTATTCCTGCATTTTTGAGAAAGATTCAAATGCAACGGCACTTTTGTTAATGAAAAGGGGAATTGAAGTAATTAAAAACCCTTCAGAAGATCCACTTTATTTTAGTAATCAAATGATAATTGCTTCCCAATTGGGAATTTGCAATCCTTATCAAAAGGAAGAAGTTAAAAAGTATAGCGAAACAATTTGGATCAATGGAACTCAGGATTGGTATCCAGAGACTCATTTAATTCAATTAAAAGGCAAGTCATTTCCACCAGCGGAAAAAGGAGTAATCGGATATTATTCAGGTAGCAGTTGGTTGCGAATTGTACTTAATTATAATTTAGTATCTGCAGCTTTTGATCCTTATAAAGCAGAAGCAGAATGTGAGGAACACATAGCCACGTTTATGAAGGAAAATCCTGGTTTTACGCTGCGTGTTTTTCTGCATCCTTTAGAAAAGAAGCATATTGCACTTACGCGTAAACATTTCGAAAATATTTGGCCGGGTATTACCTATGAGTATGAAAATTTAGCACTTCACACAACAGAAACTTTTCATAGATGCGATGTGGCAGTAACAGTTTTTTCTGGGGTAATGTTCTATAGGTATTACGCAGGATACAAAGGCTTAATGTATTGCCCATATATGCCTGGGTTCCCTATTGAGAATAGTATATTTGATGAGGTTGGTGCAAAAAATTATGAAGCTTTTAGCATTAAACTAAAAAGCCAATTAAGCCAAGACCAAGAGGGCTTTAAAATAAACACCTTAAGGAATAAATTTATTTATGGCTAAGCTGCTAATCATATGCTATACTTTTCCTCCCTATAATGGAATAGGAGGTAGGCGTTGGGCAAAGTATTGCAAATACTTGTTAAAGAAAAGTATAGATTTTGAAGTAATTGCTGCGCTTAGAAAAGGAAAAGGGTCTAATTGGATTAATGATACAGCGTTATATAAAGAAAAGGTAACATTCTTAGAATCAGGTTACCCTAAAGTTTTAGCCACGATACCTAAAACCATTTGGGATAAATTGGCATACAGGATATTCTTATTTAGAGAAAAGCATTTTAGCTCAGGGAACTATTATGACCAAAGTAAATATTGGAAAAACACTTTGGTCCCAGCGGTTGAAGAAAGGATAAAAAAAGGAACGGATACTATTATTTATAGTATGCCACCATTTCGGGGATCTTATTTTTTGCTTCCATTAAAAATGAAGTACCCACATGTTCAATTTATATTAGATGCAAGAGACCCTTGGAGCAATAACCGAACAAGTTTTGGTTTTGATTCATTACCAGAAAAGAATATAAAAAGTGAACTGGAAATGGAAAAGGATGTGGTTCGAACCTTTGATAAGATTCTTTCTGTAGCGGATAATATATCAGATTATTTGGCCAATCAGCACAAGGTATCAAAAGAGAAGTTTTTTGCCCTGAACAATGGATTTGATATTGATGAAATTCAAGAACCAAACAATGATGAAAGTAAGGTAAAATCAATTGTTTTTGTAGGTACATTTTACCAAAAAGCTAAGCAAACTTTAGTAGAGTTTGTTGACGCTATTGAAAGTATAGGAAGAAACCACCCCAATTTACTTGATAACATAAGTTTTGATTTCTATGGTGTAGTTCCAGATTACTTTAATGATGCAACAGCCAAGATAGCTTGCATTACGCACCATGGAACGGTTAGTTCTAAGATGGCTGGGCAAAAAATTGCAAATGCCTCAGCAGCAATGTTGTTTCTTGTGGATGACACAAACTATTCGTTTAGTACTAAATTCTACGAATATGCCAGCAATAGAAAACCTATATTGGTTTTTTCTAAACCTGGAAAGACCTCCCGATTTGTAAATGAAAACAAAATAGGGATGCAGATTGCTAAAGGAAATATTATGCAAGATTTGCTTCAGTTATTAGAAAAGTTGAAGAATAACGAATTGCATTTCAACTCATCTTTCTCTACGAAAGAGTTTGAATTGGACTTCTTAACAGATAGATTAATTGAGATAATAGAACATGACACCTGAAATCGTAAATAGTTCATATGTAAAAGAAATATTAGCACTTCATGAGTCTTTCCCAGAACGGAAAGAATTCCATAAACAAGTAGGTGAAGTTTTTAAAAGGATGTCTTCTGATGATGATTTTATGAAAGAAGTCATTAAACGAAACTTTAAAGACCAAGGTTTTTTAAATCAAGTATGGACGGGTTACAACATTCCATTTTTATACATATTTGAGAATGATTTTATAAATTTAAAGATTCATTTATTTCCACCACATCCAGAAAAAAAAGAACATGTAGCAGCTCATTGTATACACCATCATAATAACTACATGCTTACTACTTATGCTTTTTTTGGCGGAGGGTATGAGACCTGTCTTTTTGAAAAAAACATAGAAGTGGATTCTAAAACCGGTAAAACTAATTTACAAGTAAGGGACAATTTTAAGCAGACTGAACGCAACCCACACCTTGTGGACGCATGGGAGCCTCATGTAGTTTTTATACCTCAGGATCTTTCAGCAACGATGGTAATGTGGACTCCAGACAAAGTGAGGAGCACCGATAACTTGAGAAATAATCCGATATTAAAATCCTTAAAAACCCCACTGAGAAGGCTTATTAACGCTTTAGGGATGGATGATAGATTTGGAATTTCTGCATCTAAAGTGTATCAATTTTATGTGCATGATAAGCAATATTATGGAATAGAGGAAGAGGAATACTTTTCTAAAACAAAAGCGGAGAAAGGGTCGCAGATTAATGAGTATTCTGCGCAAATGCTTTTTGCCTTTTTTCAAAGATCGGGTCTATTTATGGATGAGTTTTTTCGTTCAAAACTCAGCGATAAGACTTTTCCTCAATATTATAAAGTCATGATTAATAGAATACTGGGAGGAGAAAATTTGCCCGATGTCTACCATCGAACAGAGATAAACATTCCAAATAAAACATATACCAAGAAGGATATTCTAGAGGCCGTATAAATCTAAAATACCTAATACAAATCATAAAATGGGTAAGACAAATTATAGAATAATATATTACTCACCTCATCCTACCCATGATATAGTGAGTGAAGTTGGTTATGCCACTCATCAAAGAGAAACCATATTGGCCTTAGAAGAATTAGGTCATGTCGTCCATAAAATTATTCTTGGTGGAACCAGTAAATCTGAGCTAAAGTTTGATTCTGGAAAGGCAGTTGATGCTTCAGGCTTAAAAGGATTAATAAAGAAGTTTGTACCACGATATATTTGGGTTAGCCTTAAAGATATTAAGCTTCAATTTCATGATAAAAAAGCAGCCCAATTATTGGAAAAAGGGATTCTTGAGTTTAAGCCGGATTTTATTTATGAAAGAAGTGAAATTCTACAAGATGCTTCCGTAGCCATTATTCGTAAACATAGCGTGCCTTATTTTTTAGAAGTGAACGCCCCATTTGTAGAAGAGATGAAAAGCCTTGAAGGAAGTTCATTTATGCATTTATGGGCGAAAGGAATGGAAGCGAAGAAATACAAATTAGCTTCTAAAATATTTACGGTTTCATCTGCATTGAAGAAGTACTTGATTAAAGAGTATAAAGTAGAGTCAAATAAAATTGTGCTTGCTCCAAATAGAATTAACACTCAGAAATTCAAAGCAATTGACAGCAGTGCTAAAGGAATACGGACATTTGGATTTGTGGGCAGCGTGCTTCCTTTTCATAAGGTAGATATATTGATTGAAGCATTTGCCAAACTCATTGAGAAAGAGGCAAGCTGTAAATTAATTATTGTAGGTGATGGAAATCAATTGGAGGAATTGAAAACACGAGCAAGGCAACTAGGGATTACAAAATCAATTGACTTTAAAGGCAGAATACCTCATGACAAAGTTGTGGATGAAATAGAACAAATGGATGTTTGTGTAATGCCAGGTACAAATTGGTATGGGAGTCCAGTAAAAATATTCGAATATGGCTATATGTCTAAGCCTATAATTGCACCTAAAGAACAACCCTTGATAGATGTTCTGGAACATGAAAAAGATGGATTGTTAGTGAAACAAAACGCTGATGATTTATGTGATGCCATGTACTGGATGACAAAAAATGAGGACAAAGCATTACAAATGGCCTCCAATTTTAAGCAAAAAATAGAGGATCAATTTACGTGGAAACATGCCGCTAAAGAAATTATAAATGCCTTTGAAGAAGAGCAATAAAATAGGAGTACTATCGGATGGTATTGCACCATTTCATACAGGCGGTATGCAAAGTCATACCCGTAATTTGATACATGATTTATGTGAGACTTTCGAGAAGGTTTATTTGGTTCTTCCAAGAAATCAGGAGCTAAGGAAAGCTCAACAGGTGTTGAATTTATATAGCACCGAAGTAAGGAGCAAGTTGACCGTAATTTTAGTAGACAGACCAAGTGCTAAAGTCAAAATTCCTGGTACATATTTGATAGAAGAAATAGCCTTGAGTAAACGGTTAAATCAGGCATTGAGTGCGGTAAAAGAGGATTTAGATTTCATCTATGCTCAGGGGTTTACAGGGTGGAACAAAGAGTTTCGGATTGCACCAGTTTTAACTCATTTACATGGTTACGAATTTGAACAAAAAATACCAGGAACTATTTATAGTGCGAAAAGTAAATTTTTAGGTTTTTTCTTTAGAATTTTAATTAAGCGATCGGATTACTTAATCAGTTTGGGTGGAAAGATTACTGAGTTCATAAAAAAATTGGGAGTAGACAAATCCAAAATTATTGAACATTTGAATGGCTTGGATGAAACACCAGGAGATTTTTCACGGAAAGAGTTTAATAAAGAGAAGCAATTTATTTTTGTAGCACGTAATGAAAAACGAAAGGGGTATACCAAGCTTATTTCTGCTTGGTCTGCTTATAAAGGCCAAGGTCATTTACATGTCATAGGTGATTTTAGCCCAATAGATGGAGCCGAAAATGTTACATTTTATGGTGAAATAAAGAACAAGGAAGAACTAACTGTTCTATATAAAAACTCAGACTTCATTATTCTACCGAGTTATGCTGAGGGGATGCCTATGGTCTTGCTTGAGGCAGCTCAATTTGCTAGTATTCCAATTTGTACAAATGTTGGTGCAATTTCATCTTACTTTTCAAGTAAGGAAGCACTTTGGATTGAAATAGGAAGCTCTCAAAGTTTAGCCTATGCTTTAGCAATTGCTGACAAACTAAGTAAATCAAAAATGCAAGAAATGAGAAAGTCTTTTTCTAGTAAATCAGATGAATTTACAAGAGAGGCCTGCATGTTAGCTTTCAGAAACAGGCTCAAGAGCCTTGGCCTCAGCTAAGCCCTTCTTTATCTGTTGATAGGAGATAATATAAAGAAAAAGGAAGAACATAAAGCCTTGGGAAATGTAATTTCCCGTCCTAACCATACGAATGGTAAACATAATAAAGGCGGCTTGATTTATAATGGTGTAAAAGGCAATTTTGGGATTGTCCATACCACGTCTAAATACAAAAGGCCGTAAATAAGTAAAGAACAAAAGTAACAGACCAAGATACCCTCCTTCAGACATCACCCTTACAAATAAGCTATTTGCATCTTTGGCATTAAAGTTACCAAACCGAATTAGAAAGTCTTCTCCAAACAATGTTTCGAATACTGCATTAGAAACATGCTCATGATTACCGACCCCACAACCAAAAACAGGACTAAAGGAAATGGTTCTTTGTGCAATGATTAGGTTAGAGATAAGCGCAAAACTACTAGAGTTCATTTCGGATAATTGAGATTTATTTATTTCACCTCCTTGCATCATTCCAGCAAATGTGTCTTCTATACGAACTTGGACCTCATCAAAATCAAATTCAAATTTTTCAGGATTACTAACAACATAAAGTGCCGCCAGAGGAAGGACAACAAAAACTTTCTTTTTTAGAACATTATAAGCGGTTAACAAGAACATTACCGCTAACCCAATTAATCCTCCTGTACTAAATGTAAATAAGTAGCAAAGGAAAATGGTACCAAAGGAGATAAGGTTGTAAAAATTAATATTCCTGAATGTCTTACTACCTGCAAGTTTATTAATAAAATAAAATAAAGCAGGAGCTAATGCAACAGCTAAGAAATAGGGCTCGCCCATTATCGAATAAACCCTATAGAAGCCTATACTTACTTTTTTTACATTTGCGAATATCCCATGGATGCCTTTCATGTAAAGCACTTCTTGAACTACACCAATCCCTGCAACAATAACCGCCAATTGGGTGTATTTGATAAAGAGTTTTTTAATATTAAACTCTTCAATTCTTATGGCAGCGTAATATGCGCCAGCAGAGAAAAGAATTCCCAGCATTTGCTTAAACATGCTAAATCCAAAAAGACCATAATTAGCTGCGCCAAAAACACTGCCAATATAAAATATGCTTATTCCAATAAGAAAGTATCTGGGGTATGGAATGATGGATTTAAATTTCCTGATATAATAAAGTATAATTAAAAGGAAGAAAAAATAGTAATAGTAAACATCAAAAGGCATAGAAGCTCGGGCAGCCTTACTGTTACCTCCCACCAAATAATCATCTAGGAATATAGATGCTACAATAAGCCATATTAGTAGTTTCTTATACAAGGATGTGCAATATTAAGCAGAAAGAACAAAACCAAAGATTTTATAGTTGAAATACCTATTTCTTTATACCGAATTAGCAGATTATACCATTCAATGTTTCCGATATTATTTGAAGCATAATCCAAATGATGAAATTTTAGTCGTTTCATATGAGGTAAATGAAGAGGCTCCTTTTGAATTTGAAGACATTGACAGATTGCATCAATTTAAAAGGAAAGAGTGTGACATAGATGACCTTTGGCAATTGATGGAAATACATAAACCTGCCTTAGTTTTTTGTTCAGGCTGGATAGATAAACAGTATTTGGCATTGGTGAGGCTAGCTAGACATAAAACCCCTTGTTTTTTGATTGTAGATAATCCATGGCTTGGAACGCTAAAACAAAAACTCCTTTCACCTGTTGGCAGGTTTTATTTTAAGAAACTGTTTAAAGGTACCTGGGTACCAGGTGAAGCTCAAGAGTCTTTCATGAAAAAAATAGGGTTTAAAAAAGAGACTATTTTTCAAGGGTTCTATTCTACAGATGTAGATGCATACTTAAAAGAGTATTTCGACAGCCAAGAAGCTAAGAGCAAAGACTTTCCAAAAGTATTTGTTTGTGCTGCTCGTTATATTCCTCAGAAGGGATTAGAAGCGCTTTGGCAAGCTTTTGCGGAATTGCCAGAGGATTCAGAATGGGAATTATGGATGTTTGGTCAAGGAGTAAATTATGATCAAAGAATGAAGCATCCTAAGATTAAGCATTTTGGATTTGTGCAACCAAAAGAGTTGTTGGCGAAAATCCCTAAAATGGGAGTTTTTATATTGCCATCTATGTTGGAGCCTTGGGGAATGGTTGTTCATGAGTTTGCAGCTGCTGGTTTTCCACTGTTATTATCTAATAAAGTATTTAGCGGAAAGCGATTTTTAAAGGAAAATGTAAACGGGTATACATTTACACCAGGCTCAATAAACGAAATTAAATTAGCGCTGGAAAAAATTACTCAATTATCTGCTGATGAATTATCTAAAATGGGAAAAAATAGTTATGAAATTGCAAGTCAACATTCGGCAGAATCATGGAGTAAGACCTTGAAAAGGATATTGCATACTTTTGTATAGAATAACATGTGCGGCATTAACGGTATTATAGCAGATAGGAATGAGATGGATCTTAAAGATCGCATTCTTAGGATGAATAATGCTATTTCGCATCGAGGCCCAGATGCTCAAGGAATATATTGTAAAGAGGGATATGCATTTGGTCATACACGTTTAAGTATTTTAGATTTATCAGAAAACGGGAACCAACCTATGGTTTCGGTGGATAACAGGTATATTATTGTCTTTAATGGAGAAATATTTAATTTTAAAACCTTACGCCGAAAGGTAAAAGATTACCCATTTAAGTCTGCTACAGACACAGAGGTCTTGCTTGCCCTTTTTATGAAGTATGGAATCTCAATGATAGAAGAACTGGAAGGTATGTTCGCCATTGGTATTTATGATTTGGTAAGTCAGAAGCTATACTTAGTTAGGGATAGGTTGGGTCAAAAACCGATATACTACTTTAATAATAATTCAGATTTTGGATTTAGCAGTGAAATCAGATCATTACTCAGCTCCAAATTAATCGAAGGAAATTTATCTCACAAGGCTTTAAAAAACTATGTTACAACCAAGACCGTATTTGAACCAAATACGATTTTGAAAGATATTTACATGGTTCCGAAGGGAAGTGTTCTCATTTTCAAGGATGGAGAAACTACCATTAAACCCTACTGGAGAGCTGATAATGGAATAGGGAGTACAATGAGAGGGCCTTATTGGAGAGTTCAAGAGAATGTAAAGAAACTATTCTTTGAGTCAATTGAAAAAAGATTAATTAGCGATGTTCCTATTGGCGCATTTCTCAGTGGAGGCATTGACAGCAGCTGTATTGTAGCTGGAATGAGACAGGTAAGTAATCAAACACCTAAAACCATTCATGTAAGTTTTGATGAAGCAGAGTTTAGCGAAGCAAAATATGCGGAAGAAATTGCATTAAAGTATAAAACCGATCATGTAAACATTAAGTTAAAACCAGAGGATTTTCTTAATTCCTTACCTTCTGCTTTAAATGCCATGGACCATCCGAGTAATGATGGGTGCAACAGCTTTATTGTTTCTCAAAAGACAAAAGAAGCTGGATTAACGGTTGCTTTAAGTGGTGTAGGTGGAGACGAACTATTTGGAGGTTATCCTGTTTTTGGGATAACGGATAAATTCTTAAAATCTAAAATACTAAGTAAAACTCCTTTTGAGATTAGGCATTGGGCATTAAAGACATTAGCTACGGTGGCCGGTGGCTCTAAAGCCGAAAAGTTGAAGTCCCTATCTCTCGCCAAATCAACTGTATTTGATATTTATAAAGCCTTCAGAAGTAAAAATATTGATGGGCATGAATTTTTTGAATCAGCAGAAGAACTCAAATACGACAAACAGTATTCGACTAGTCATGTTTCCATGTTAGAATTGGATTTTTATCTCAATAATATCCTTTTAAGAGACACAGATCAAATGAGTATGGCCAATCAATTAGAGGTAAGAGCACCATTCTTAGACCATACTTTAGTGGAATATGTAGTGTCTTTGCCCAATGAATTTAAACCGTTAAAACCTGTGAAGAAGCTATTAATTGATAGCATGGGTGATTTGCTTCCAGAATCAATTTGGAATCGAAAAAAAATGGGATTTGTTTTCCCATGGAAATACTGGGTTAATTATGAATTAAAAGAGTTTTGCTTAGAAAATTTGAATTGGCTAATTGACAATCATGTATTTAGCCATAAAGAGATTAAGCCATGGATAGATTCTTTAGAATTAAAGTCCAACCCAAGAGGGTATGACCTCTGGAATTATGTAGTTTTGGGGTATTGGTTAAGAAAGAACAACATTAATATTTGAAACCTTCCATAATTATAACAATAGATTGGTTTGACCCGGCATTTAAGGCAGGTGGTCCAATTAGCAGCATTGTGAATTTAATCAACCACCTTCATGAAGATTTCGAATTTCATGTCTTTACAGGAGCTAGGGATTATGGAAGCAGCATGGATTTTACAGATGTAGAAACTGATAAATGGATTGATTGGAATGGGAAAGCGAAAGTATATTATCTGAGCTCAAAAAATAAATCCAGATCTAATGTATTCTCTGTTTTGAAAGAAAGAGAATTTGATTTCTATTACGTTCAAGGTATGTTTTCTCTGTGTTTCAGTATTTACCCTCTTTTTTGGTGGAAACAATATTCTGTTGGAAAAATAATTGTTGCACCAAGAGGAATGCTACACTCCACTGCTTTGAATGTAAAACCACTTCGTAAATGGTTGTTTTTAACAACTACCAAGTTTATGGGCTGGTATGATGATGTTTTCTTTCATTCGACAGATGCAAAAGAGACCATACAAATTCGTAAGAATTTCAAGAAAAGGTTAAAAATTAGAGAAGCCTCCATGCTTCCTAAAATATTCAACTATCAAAAAGTAAAACCATTAGTAAAGAAAACACAGCAACTCAATCTTGTTTGTGTTTCTCGGATTTCTAAGGAAAAAAATATTATGTTTCTATTGGATACACTTAAACTAGTTGATTTTCCAATCAGAGTTAGTTTCCTTGGCCCATTTGAAGATGTTAAGTATTTCGAAACATTTATATTTAAACTGAGCAACCTTCCAGATAATATTTATACTAAGTTTTATGGCAATGTGAAACCGGAAAAAGTCATGAAAATTTTGCAACAAAACCATGTTTTTGTTTCACCTTCCTTAGGTGAAAATTATGGACATGCAATTGCTGAGGCTTTATCATTAGGGCTACCAGCTATGATATCTACAAATACACCATGGGTAGAATTGGAGAAAGCAAATGCAGGCTATAATTTAGAATTAAAAGACCATGCATTTTTGGATAAAATAGAGGAGTTATACAATATGGATTCTGTGGCATTTGGAAAAATGCAACTCGACGCGAATAAGTATATAAAAGGAAAAATTAATTTGGTGGATTTAAAGGAGCAATATTTTAAACTGTTTAGATAATGAGTATTCCAAGCAATAAGAAAATAGGAATTATTGGTGGTGGCCAATTGGGTAAAATGATGTTAGAGGCATCAAGTCCTTGGAATGCAAATATATCAATTTTAGAAAATAATGAAAATTGTCCTTCAGCACATTTAGCCACAAACTTTGTAAAAGGGTCAATTACGGACAAGCAAGCTGTATATGATTTTGGGAAAAACCTAAATGCAGTAAGTTATGAAATTGAGCATATTAGTATTGAAGGTATTGAGGCATTGGAGAATGAAGGTGTTCAGGTTATCCCTAAACCATCAGTATTAAGAATTATTCATAACAAAGCCATCCAGAAGCAGTTTTATACAGTTAATAATTGTTCCACATTGCCATTCTGTGTTGCGAAGGATGAAGAAGAGTTTATAAATTTCATCAATTCACAAACAACAGAAAAAATTGTTGTAAAGTCTAAAACTGGTGGCTACGATGGCAAGGGAGTTCAAATATTAAGTAAGAAAGATGCTTTAGCCTTAGCTGCAGATTTTAACCAATTATTATTGGAAGAATTTGCAACCGATATAGTAGAATATAGTGTAATTGTTTCGGTAGGAGAAGGAGAGTTGAAAAGTTTTCCTTTGGTAGAAATGTACTTTAACCCAAAGAGCAATTTAGTCGAATTCTTGTTTTCACCTACAAGAGCTAGTCAATTTATAGAGGAAGAATGTAAGCGCATTGCAGAAGATGTAGTAGCCAAATTTGACAGTAAAGGGTTATTTGCGGTGGAGCTCATTGTAAAGACAGATGGAACAATATTCATTAATGAGATTGCCCCTCGCCCCCATAATAGTGGACATCATACCATAGATGGCGCTTATACCTCTCAATTTGAGCAATTGAATAGAATACTTCTAGGTTTACCTTTAGGCATTACAGACATGATTATGCCAGCAGCCATGATTAATCTGGTAGGAGGTGAAGATCAATATGGTTCTTATAAATTAGCACATTCCAATGAACTTCTAAAAATGGAGGGAGTCTATATTCACCTTTACAATAAAAAAGACATTAAACCTATGCGCAAAATGGGTCATGTAAATGTGCTCGCCGATAGTTTAGAAGAACTTCTTAAAAAGGCGAGTCTAGTTCAAAAGCTGACTGCTTTTGAAACGTTTTAATGTTTGTATAATTCGTGAAGCACTGTGCTTTTGAGCTTCTCGATATTCTCATTATTAGACGCAGATATAAAAACAGCGGGGGCATTTTCTTTGCCTATCCAACTATTCTCAAATTGTTGAATTGTCAATCCGCTTTCCCCAACAAAAAAGTCATCATCATCTTTAAACTTATCAATTTTGTTAAAAACTAAAATCTCTTTCTTATCTGTGGCTCCAATCGCCAATAAGGTTTCTCGGACAATCCGTATTTGCTCTTCAAAGTTTGGATTAGATACATCCACTACATGAAGCAATATGTCAGCTTCTATGGCTTCGGATAAAGTAGTTTTAAAACTTTCTACAAGAATGGTGGGAAGCTTTTTAATAAACCCAACGGTATCACTTAACAGTATTTCTACATACTGATATCCATTTTCCAATGGCCACTTTACACTTCTCACGGTGCTATCTAAAGTAGCAAATAATTTGTCTTCAACAAGAACTGAACTTCTGGTAATCAGGTTTAGAATAGTACTCTTACCTACATTGGTATATCCAATTAGTGCTACTCTTTTTTTCTGGCCTCGGTTTTTGCGTTGTGTATTGTGAATTCGTTCTATATGGGAGAGTTTTTCTTTTAAAAGGGTAATTCGATTCCGTAAGGCTCTACGATCTGTTTCAATCTCAGTTTCTCCAGGACCTTTCATTCCAATTCCCCCTTTTTGTTTGCTTAAATGCGTCCACATATTGGTAAGGCGTGGCATTAGGTATTGATTCAATGCCAATTCCACTTGCAATTTTGCTTGAGCTGTTTTGGCATTCTGAGAGAAAATTTCTAAAATGAGTTGAACTCGGTTTAAGACTTTTACATCCTTTAATTCGGTCTCTAAGTTTCTAATTTGAGAGGCAGAAAGCTCATCATCTAGGACAACTAAGTCGATATTATTTTCATTTACGTACTCTTTTATTTCTTGCAATTTCCCTTTGCCCACATAATATTTTGGGTGAGGATGGGCTAGATTTTGAGTAAATCGCTTTACTGTTTTAGCACCAGCTGTAGTAAGAAGAGATTCCAATTCATCCAAATCTGAATTAATGTCTTTGCTGGTCATAGGAGATTGAACTCCTACCAATACCCCAATTTCTTGTGGTTTAGCATTAGGGGTAGCTTTGGTACTTTTGGGCATGGAATTATTAGTGCAAAGAAAACCCCTCAAATGTTAATTTGAGGGGTTTTTATTTTAAATCTAAATTTTTAAAATCTAAAGTGCCAAACCTTATGCATTCTTTTTAGGAACTTTTAATTTCCAGCCAATTTGAATGAGGTTAGGGTTTTCTATAAGTTCTGAATTTGCCTCATAGATTGTTCTCCAAGGAACTCCATAGTTTGCACCAATTTTAGATAAAGTGTCACCAGATTGAACTTCGTACTCATCATAAGCAGAATTTCCTTGATCAACTTGAATATTAAGCACTAAATCACCTCCTGCATAATCTGGGTCAATTTGATTGTAAACTTCCCATAGGGTTGTTTTAACGTCTTCGCTTGGTGCAACTCCGTCAATGTACAATACACTGTCTTGTTCACGGATTTGCAAATCACTTACACCATGTGCATTCGCAGAATCAATTAAGGGTTGGTATCTATTTTCTAATGCCATATTATTCTTTAATTAAATTATCAGATACAACTTTTTTAGGCTTTAACTCTTGCAATTTCTGCATAAGGTCAGCTAAATTATCTCTCTTTATTTTACCGCTTAAGCTAATAACTCCTTCAGAAATAGAACCTTCTACTCCTTTAAAAGCTTTCAATACGGTATTTAACCCTTCGGCTAATACAGGATCTGCTTCTATTACAACTGGCGCAGCCACACTAAGGTTATTAATAAGGCTTTTAACTCCTTTTAATCCTTTTACAGCTTCTTCCCAATTTGTTCTAGCAGTTTCATCAGCAGCTTGTCCACCAATGGCAACAATGCCTTCGTTAATAGCTACAGTTAATTGAGCAATATTAGCGCTGCTCATAGTCACTTCTACTTTTTTCTGGATGTCTGCATCTTTAGGTTTACAACCTGTTCCTAGCATACTTGCCGTAGCAACAAGCATGAGAGCATAAAATATGTTTTTAATCATTGTGTTTTATATTGGAATCAAAGTAAGGGTTTAGTTTTGAGAATGATAAGTATATAAGGTAGAATTTATAAGACAGAATGAAGAATTTAGTGATATTTACTGGCGCAGGCATTAGTGCACAAAGTGGCTTAAAGACTTTTAGAGATAGCAATGGTCTTTGGGAAGGACATCGAATTGAAGAAGTGGCGAGCCCTGAAGGTTTTGAAAATAACCCAGAAAAGGGTTTGCATTTTTATAATTTACGCAGATTGCAGTTGGGAGAAGTTAAACCTAATCAATCTCATCGCTTATGTGCAAAGTTGGAAAATCATTTTAAGGTTAATGTTATTACACAGAATGTAGATGATTTGCATGAACGAGCAGGAAGTTCTTCGGTTACACATTTACATGGCGAGTTGCGAAAGGTTAAATGCATAGCGGATTGCTTTAAAAATGATATTAAGTATGATGTATTGCAGATTGGGGATTGCTGTCCTAATGGGCATCAATTAAGGCCAGATATTGTTTGGTTTGGAGAAGAAGTACCTGCCATGGATGTAGCAATTGATATATCAGAACAAGCCGATATATTTGTAGTGATTGGAACCAGTTTGCAAGTTTTTCCAGCTGCATCTTTGGTTCACTTTGCCAAGAATGCTAAAAAGTTTATCATTGATCCAAATCACCATTCTGAAATGGCCAATAATCAGATTACGGTAATTAATAAGGATGCGGTGAGTGGAACAGAAGAATTGTATCAAAAACTTCTTAGGTTTGTAAAATGAAATATTGGATTCTTGCTGTGGTTTCTATTTTGGCACTTTCATGTGGAGGTGGAGAAGAACCGATTAAAGAATCAGGCATCAATAAAGGCTTGCCAGAAATTTTGGGTGGTACAGACAGCTTTTTAGTAAGAACAAAGGAAAAAGAAGCAGTAATGTTAGCAGGCGAAAAAGTTAGAACTACGTATGCAACTTTTAATACAGATAGGGCTGGGCAGTTTGGGTTTTTAGGCTCGGTAATGCGACGATTAAATGAGAATGGTTCTACTTTACTTGGACCAGTTCATTTAGTAATGTTAGAAGAACCTAAGGATGACACTATGGAATATTTCATTGGTTTGCCGGTAAGCAGCTCCAAAGGATTTGTTCCAAATGAATTATACCAGATTCCAAAGGCCATATATTATACTGCCATGACCGGAAAGGCCGCGGGTTTAGCCATGCCCATGCATAAAGTGCTCCAGTCCTTTTTAAAAGAGAATGAGTATGGTTTTGGGGCTCCAATAATAGAAGTTTGGAAAGAGCAAATGGAGAAAGATATGACCAAGCACGAAAATATTCAATTGCTTTATAAAGTAAAATGATTCCAGAAGGACTTAAAAAAGGAGATAAGGTTGCCTTAGTAGCCACTGCAAAGCCGGTTACTAAAAAAGAGATGAAGCCTTTTTTGGACTTGATGAAAACCTGGGGCTTAGAAGTAATCGAAGGAAAGTTCCTTTACGATACCCACCATCATTTTGCGAGTACTGATGAAAATAGAGCCAAGGATTTTGAAATAGCTTGGACGGATGAAAGTATAAAAGCAGTTTTTTGTGCCAGAGGTGGCTACGGAAGCATTCGAATGCTTAAGCATTTGCCCAAGGATTTATTTAAAACAAAGAAATGGCTCATCGGATATTCAGATATAACAACCTTACACCTTTGTGCAAATAGACATGGCTTAAGCAGTATTCATGGGCCTATGGCTCTGAATGTATTTAACCCAAACTCTCAAACCAATGCTAATTTTAAGCAATTAAAAACGGCCCTTTTTGAAGGCAATATAGAAGTGGACTGCAGCAAATCGGAAATTATTAATCCAGCTGCATTTAAGGGAGAGTTAATTGGAGGCAATCTTTCATTACTTGCTGCATCCATGGGAACAGCAGAACAACCAAAAAGCAAAGGCAAGGTGTTATTCATAGAAGAAATAGACGAATACCTTTATCATTTTGATAGAATTTTACAATCGATGGATAGAACAGGCATGTTTAAAAATCTTGCAGCTTTAATTATTGGGGGAGTAAGTAAAATGAAAGATAATGAGGTAAAGTTTGGACAATCAGCTAAAGAAATTGTCACGGAAATTTGCGCACCTTATGGCTTTCCAATTGTGTTTGATTTTCCGGCTGGTCATGCCGCTAAAAATTCTACTATTTCTTTAGGAACTTTGTGTAAATTTGACAACCTTTTCCTGCGACAAAACCTAAAGTGATTTCAAGAGATACATACATCCAATTGACCAAGTTTGGAATTGTAGGAGGACTATCCTTTGCAGTGGATTTGGTAATTTACTATTTCCTATCAGAGTTTGTCGGCTTACCAACCTATGTAGCCAAAGGTATAAGTGTGGTGGCCGCAACCTTGTTTAATTATTACTTAAATACCAAATGGACTTGGAGACAAACGGAAAAGGACAAAGGTCGATTTGCACGTTACATGTTGCTTTATGTAATGTCTGGTTTAATGAACGTGGGAGCCAATGAGTTTTTCCTTCATAGTTTACCAGAATCAAATATTAATATTTTCTTTCAGAACATTCAAATGAGCAATACTTCAGAATTGCTCTCATTCAAATTCCATAAACTAGCCGCAGTTATCTTGGCAACAATTGTTGGAATGATTGTGAATTTCCTAGGTCAAAAACTTTGGATCTTCAAGGAAAAGTAAAACACAGCTTTACTTTTCCTTGAATGAATAATTAAGAATGAAGGAATGAAAAACGCTTTGCTTAATCATTCCAAGAATTGTTTTATTTGACGAGTGAATAGGTGATTAATTTTTTATTAGAAATGGTGTCACCCTTACAGGGTTTAAAAAACGCCTCATTCCTCGGCTAGAAGAATTTCACCCCTAAAGGGGTTGATATATTAAATCATAATTATATTCATAGCAATGGCCACTTTGGTGATAAAAGTGAAAGCTTTTTAATCTCAGAGGAATGAAACTATTCTATTTACAGGCGAAGAATAGACGAACCGTTTATTGTGGACTGGTAAATGATTATTCGAATTATTCTATTAAAAGAAGATAACTGAATTTACAATCCCAGAGGGATGGAACTATTCTAGCCGCAGGCGACGAATAAGTTGAACCCCATAGGGGTGATATATTAAAAATATGAAATAGATTAATAGTTTACTTTTCTCATTCCTTAATTAAGCGCAGCGACTTTCATTCAATATTTGGACCAAGTCCAAATGTTGAAACCAAAGTATCAGCCATAGGTTGATGAATAGACCAATTAGGAAAATTGTTTGCCTTAAGATTTAGAGATTCTTTAGGTATTTTAGAATTAAGATAATTGCCAATGCTGAATGCGATGGCTTTACGCATGCGAGTATTTACATGCTCAGTGGGGTAGAATTGATCGGTATAATCGGTATAGCTTGAAATGGAATAATTACTAAGGTATTCTGTTTTAGATTCTTTAAGAATATTTTCTAGAAAGGCGATGTTCTTATCCATTTGAAGAGCTAGTTCTGTACCGATTAGAGATTCTGTATATTCTCTATTTTCTGGTAAAATATGAAAGATGATTCTGAGATTATTCTTCTTTCCAAAGGCAATGATTTCTTTTAAATCTTTAACTCTAGGATTACTCTCATCAATATTGAACATAAACTCTTTCACAAAGGCATCAGCCATGTTTTTAAGCTTCTGAGGTGCATTGGAAAGGGCGGCGCTTGTTTCTCCTAGCTTGTGCAGCACATTTGGCTTAGCCGTTCGCCATTGTTTAAACTTTAAGCGGGTTCGTTCATTATCTCCTCGATTATCATAAAAATGCAGGGAAAGGAAAATGCGTGTTAATAATGGAAACCGTTTGCTATAAAACAAGGCTTCTTGCTGATTGCTAGCTTCTGTTCCGCTATAAATGGCAGATGGTCCAAAGGTTCGCATGTTTAAAGTAATTGCAATAGTTTTGGAAGAATCTGTTGGTTCTCTCAATTTAAGCATGTCTTTAAATAAGCCTAAATGGAAACTTTCATGTGAAATTTGAGTGACCTTATTCTCAGGTAAATACAATTGTAAAAAATCTCCAATGCTTTGGTTCAAAGTATCGGTCCAAGGGTTAAAACTGGTATTGCTGCTTTCTCCCATGTAAACAATATCGCCTGTTTTAAAGCTTTCAATTATGGTAGGTCTAATTGGGGCAAATTTTTCAATATCAGACTTAAAGAAAAAGGTAGCATAAAACCAGTTTAGCAGAAGAAATAGAACTACTCCAAAACCTATCCTTAATCCTAAATTCTTAAATGCCAACTTCATATTCTAAAACTGAAAATATACAAAAGGGTGATTAGTAGCGCCGCCAAGCAACCAGATGCAGGCAATGGCAAACGCATAAAAAGTCCAACGAATGGGAAGGGTAAATTTATCTAGCCATTTATCTATTCGTTGATTAATAATGTAATTATCCAACAAGAAGAACAGCAGCATAAATATAGGAATATAAATAGGGTAGTTTAGATTTTCTTGGCCTTTGGTATTAGAAAAAAGCAAGCCAAAAACATCATCCGTTTGGTGCATACTAGCCGACCGAAAGTAAACTAAGCTTAATGCAAAGAACATAACGGTTTTAAAATTCCTAAACCCATCCCAGGCCATTCCAGTAATCTTAATTCTGGAAAAGATAAATCGGTCGAATAAGTATAACAATCCTTGACAAACACCAAAAATAATCATAGTAGTATTGGCACCATGCCATAATCCGCTGGTGGCAAAAACAACCATTACGGCAAAAGCTAATATCCAAGGACCTCGTTTATTTCCGCCGATTGGAATAAATACATAATCCCTAAACCAAGTGCTTAGAGATATATGCCAGCGATGCCAAAATTCTGGAATGGATTTGGCGATATACGGTTTGTTGAAATTGTCCATTAAATCAATACCAAAAACCAGAGCAGCCCCTTGAGCTAGAAGAGAGTATCCAAAGAAATCTGCAAATACTTGGAAAGCAAAGGCAATGATTCCTTGCCAAGCACCCCAGCTTCCATAAACTGTTGGATTGGAATAGAAGTCATCTACTACTAAACTTAAGTTATCGGCAACACAGACTTTTAGAAAGAGCCCATAAAGTAGTATTCTAGCTCCATTACTAATGTTCTTCCATTGAATGGTATGCTTGCTAAATAATTGATGGTTTAGTTTTCCGAACCTCTCAATAGGACCGGCAACGAGCTGCGGAAAGAAACTCACAAATAACATAAATTTTGGAAGATTCTTTTGAGGTTTTTCATCCCCTCGATACACATCAATGATATAGCTAAGACTTTGGAAGGTATAGAATGAGATTCCTGCAGGAATAGTGTATTTGCCTAGTTCTATGGCCCAAGCCGTCCAGCGATTATTATAAAGGTCATTTGCAATAGGGGTGTCGCCTAGAAAAAAGTTGAAGTATTTAAATACGAAGAGTGCTCCAATATTGGTGAGGATGCTAAACCAAAGCCAATAGAAGCGATATTTGTTCTTTCCATTGTCTTCTACTCTTAAACCGCAATACCAATCTACTATGGTGGTTCCTAGCATTAAAGCAGCAAACTCTACTTTCCAAAAACCGTAGAAAAAGTAACTCGCACATAAAAGCCATATCCATCGGAATTTATGCGGTATGGCAAAATAGAGTAGCCAAACTACAGGTAAAAATATCCAAAACTCAATGGAGTTAAATAGCACGGTGGCAAAGATAAGTTTGGGATGGCATTATGCTTAAATAGAACCAGGAATCTTTGATTGTCCTAGTAGGCGCGCCATGCATGGCGCGACTACTAGGACGCCGGAGGAAGAATTCTAAGTCTGAATCACTCCAACATTAAATGCTTCTATTGGAGCATTATTAGCTGCAGCTAAACCTTGGCTTAACCATAAACGAGTATCTGTAGGATTAATAATAGCATCTACCCAAAGGTGAGACGCCGCATATTCAGGTGTGGTTTGTTTATCGTATTTGGCAATGATGCGGTCTAATAATTCCTTTTCCGCTTCGGGAGTAATTTCTTCACCCAATTTCTTCAATCGACTTTTCTCTATCTGTAATAGGGTTTTAGCAGCTTGTTCTCCTCCCATTACCGCAATCTTAGCACTTGGCCAAGCAACAATAAGTCGAGGATCATACGCTTTTCCGCACATGGCATAATTTCCAGCTCCATAGCTGTTGCCTACAATTACGGTGAACTTAGGAACTGTACTATTGCTCATCGCATTCACTAGTTTAGCTCCATCCTTTATGATTCCTCCATGTTCGCTTCTGCTTCCTACCATAAAACCGGTAACATCCTGTAAAAATACCAATGGAATTTTCTTTTGGTTGCAATTCATGATAAAACGAGCCGTCTTATCAGCACTATCGCTATAGATTACACCACCAAATTGCATTTCTCCATTTTTGCTTTTTACTATCTCTCTATTGTTTGCAACAATACCAACAGCCCAACCATTGATGCGACCATATCCACATATAATGGTTTTTCCATAATCTTCTTTGTATTGTTCAAATTCACTATTGTCAACAACGCAATCAATTAGCTCTAAAGTTTTGTATGGTTTGTTTCTAGCATCTGGCAATATCCCAAATAGATCTTTGGCTTTTCTTTTAGGATCTATAGCTTCTTTCCTATTAAACCCAGCATCCTTAAAAGTTCCAATCTTATCCATCAAGAATTTGATGCGATCTAAACAGCTTTTATCATCTGGAAATTTATCATCAATAACCCCACTAATCTCCGTCTGGGTTACAGCACCTCCTAAAGTTTCATTATCAATGTTTTCACCAATGGCAGCTTTCACCAAATAGGAACCTGCCAGGAAAATACTACCTGTACCTTCTACAATTAAGGCTTCGTCACTCATTATGGGCAAGTATGCCCCACCTGCAACACAACTGCCCATTACTGCAGCAATTTGTGGAATCCCCATGCTACTCATTACTGCATTGTTTCTAAAAATTCTGCCAAAGTGTTCTTTATCTGGAAATATCTCATCCTGAAGAGGAAGGAACACTCCTGCGCTATCTACCAAATAAATGATAGGCAAGCGATTTTCCATAGCAATTTCTTGAAGTCGCAAATTCTTTTTGCCACTAATTGGGAACCATGCTCCTGCTTTTACAGTGGCATCATTCGCCACAATCATGCATTGCTTCCCTGCTACATAGCCAATTCCTCCAACTACACCACCAGCAGGACAACCACCATGTTCTTCATACATTTCAAAACCTACAAAAGCCCCAATTTCTATCCAAGGACTATCTGCATCTCTCAGGTAATTTACACGTTCGCGTGCTAGCATTTTACCTTTGGCCTTCTGTTTGGCAGCGCTTTTTTCGCCGCCTCCTTTTTCAATGGTCTTTAGCTTAGCTAATACAGCATCCCAAGCTTGCTTATTTACATCTTCGTTTTTATTGAATTTTAGGTTCTGTTTCGCCATTGCTGCGAATTTAGGTATTTTAAGAAACTTATTATGATATGATTAACTTAAGAATTGGCTTTTCCTGGTTGGATAAATAGAACCTCTTTTCTCGCTATTTCTACATTTAGTTCTTTGTATAACTCTCCTAAACGCATGATACATTTACTTCGGACAGTCAAATATTCGCCATCGTTGTTTGTGAAGTTCATCCAAACTCTTAGTGTGAAATCCACCTTTTCATTCGCTATGGAATTAAAAACCATACTGGGTTGTTTCGCTGTATAATTGAAATTGAATTTTGCCATGGCATCCTCTGTTTTTTGGCGTATTTCATCCAAGTTTTCCCTAAAATTAATCACACCTGTAACATCAATCCTTCGATAACCCGTTTGTGAAAATTCTTTAAAAGGGCCATCAATAAATAAGCGGTTTGGAACATCTACATGCTGCCCTGTTACATTTAGAATATGTGTAGAACGAAGTCCTACTCTAAGAACATTGCCAAAAACATCACCTATGCTTATTAAATCTCCAACATCTATAGTGCTGCGGATGGAAATAATTACTCCACCAAGAATATTTGCGGCAGTATGCTGAAAAGCAAAGGAAAGTGCAAACCCCAATACCAGCTATGAGGGACATGACTGTTTTATCCAGATGTAAGAGCCCTAAAGAGATAAAGACCCCAGCAGAAATCATGACCATTCCAAGCGTTCTAGATAACAGCTTATTAAGTACAAAGTTTTTTGAAACTTTGTCAAGAGCTTTATTCCCGTATTTGGAAATCCATTTGCTGCCAAAAGTAGAGGGCCATAAAAACCACAAAGGCAATGGCAAAGTTTGGCAACATCTCAACTGTGGTTTCCAACCAAAGTCCTAGTTTAACAGAAAGTTTATCGTACGCATGTTCAAGACTTTTTGTCCCCGTGGGGTAAAAGTAATAAAATTAAGGAAAATAAAAGCACATTAGGTGTACATTTTTATTGATGATACGTATTGGTTTGTTAAATAGTTAAGTGATTGATTGAACTATTTAGTTTAAGATGAGGTATTTTAGATTACAATCTTGCTATCGAATCAAAGTAACATTCCCAACCAAATTGTATAATTCATCGTTTATGCCCCAAGCCACAATCTTATAGGCATAGACTCCATCAACAGCTGGATCACCCATGTAGTTGCCATCCCAAGCATTCATACATTCATCACTGTCATATAGTTTTTCACCCCACCTGCTATAGATTTTCATGGTGTACGATTTAATAAATATGCCAACTGGATGAAAAGTTTCATTTAACCTATTTTGGTTAGGTGAGAATGCATTTGGGACAAAAATCTTTGGCTCTACTGCTGGGCTGCTATAATTACTATAGCTGCGGATTACCCTTGTCCTAGTGTCATTAGGTCTAATTGCATAAACTCTATAATCAAATGCTTTAATACAGTTGAGTTCACTAAATTTATCTTTGAATGTGGTATCAAAACTCGATGTACGTCCAATTTCTTTAAAGAGTTCACCGGCTATTCTTTTTTCAACTACATATTCCTGAACCCCTTCCGGCCATTTTTGATATGAAGTCCAATTAAGAACAGGCTGGTAGTCATTATTTACATGAGTTTTAAGCAATATGCTTTTAGCAATTGAAGTGTATTCACTGGTATCGTCACAAGCATCAATGGACCGCATCCTATACGTGTAACTATGGTTGTTTACTTCGGTTTTATGGTTATCATAAGTATAGGCTTGAGAACCTAGGTTTGATCTGTTATGATAGTAGCCTGACCCGAGGTATTTTCGGTCAATAGCGTATTTAATAATTGGGTTTCTATTGGAATAGATTTCCTCCCATTCTAAGTTAACATGAATTCCATTTACTACAGTTGCTCTTGTGAAAACAGGAGGGTTCACAATATTGTAATAGAATGGTTTGGCTTTGCAAGTATCACTAAAACTTGTGGTATGGCTTTGAGTGTCTAAATGATATGCTTTTATTTTATAACTATGTTCTTGGTTGCAAATAATATTAGAATCAATAAATGCGAAAATATTTCCAGGTACGGAACCAATGCTATCAAAAGATAATGTTGTTTCATTTAATCTTTGAATTTCATATAGATAGACTGGCCATCCAACATACGGACTCCAGTTAATCTTGGCTGCATTTAATAAAGGTTTGGCTTTTGATTCAACAGTACAGTGTGTTGCTAAGGTAGTAATTCTATTTTCATATCGACACAGATTTTTTACAGATAGTTTATAACAATATGAACGATTTAATGCGTCTACACCATAAATGTATTGGTTGGTATCAGATTGATTAGCGACAGATCGAATACTAGAAAACACTCCCCCATGATCTTGAAGAATCGTGTATGAACTAAAGTCGGTGCTAGGTAACTTATTGAAGTTTATTTGGTGAGTACCATCATCAAAAACACTAACAAAACGGATAGGAACTACAGGAGGGGTAACTGTATCCCCGACATTAATTCTTTTTGGAAAAGTAGTTGTATCCCAGCACCCAGCTTCATCTTCCACTCTTAATGTTATAGCATAAAGGTTAGCCTTTGGAGGTTGAAATCGGAGTACTATGCCTGTGTCATAAAAAGCATTATTAATGTACCATTCCATTTTTCTGATAGTAGTGTCAGCTTTTGCTTCCGCAGAAGCAAACCATGCATTGCCTAAACAAAGCGTCTCTTTCCCGCCTAAAATATTGAGTGTCGGTTCTTTAAGCTTGAGAACTCGACTGACAGTATCTCTGCACCCATTTTCAGTTTCTGCAATATGTATTATTTCCGTAGATTTTTTATCTGTAAATCGATGGTTTACAGAAGATAAGTTTCCTGTAAAAGTTTTATCTGGGAATATCCACCAACGTTTAGTAATTAAATCTGAAACGGTTTTATCGTCTTGATTAAAGGTTATTAAATCCTTGACGCAAACTCCATTTCCGGTAAAGTCGGCTTTTGGATTTTCATAAATAAAAATAGTATCCTTTTGAGGCACGGCATACTCACAACCAGGTTTCTCTCTAATTATTAAACTTGGAATATAAATTCCTGGCCGAGTATATATATGTGTTGGGCTATTTCCAGTATCTACAACTCCATCTCCATAATCCCATAACATGGTTGCTAGAGGATTATTTGCTTGTTCTTTAAAATATGTTTTATGAGGAGTGCAACCAACTAAGTCGCTAATGGTAAAATCACCATCTGGACCTCTTAGAACTAAGTATTTAGGATAAAACTTAGTCTCAGTACAACCAATATCATCTGTTACAGTTAAGCGAATATCATACACTCCAGGGTTTAGGTATTGGTGACGTGGATTTCTAAAATAACTAATACTTTTATCTCCAAACTCCCATTTCCATCTAACTATTTTTTGTCCAAGTGAAGTGCTTTTATCAAAGAAATCAACATACATAGGTGTACAAGTTGATCCATTTTTATTTGCATCAAAATCTACCTTTATTCGATTCGGTGGTCGGTAGAATTTGAAAGTATCTCGTGAATAGCAACCATTTTGATCTGCTATTTTCATAGCTACAAAAACCCATCCTGTATCTACAAAATTGCAAGAAACCACTTTAGTGGTAAAAGTCTTCCCATTGCTGAATGTCCATAAATAATCAAATGGTCCTTTCCCCTTATCCGGGTTAGCTAACATATTGCCTTGGAAGAAACTCTTTGTACATGTATTACTCCAACCCTGAATTAAAGTGAACCCAGGAGCAGAATTGTTTACATTGAAATATTGCTCAGCGACACATCTATTACCTGTGCTTGTATCTCTTAGAATAATCAGAACTTTATCAGAGAATGAACCAGGCATTTCAATATCCATTGATTTTGAAGTAACCGGAAAAATATGCGTATTGTTAATCACCCAAACATGATTGGTAGATCCAGGTGTGTAAGTGCTATCATATAAGTTAACTGTAAATGGCTTGCAAGTGCCTAAATCTGTCACTGATCCCGACATTGTACCATTAAAGATTTTGTAAGTTTTTTCAGTGGGATAGTCACAATTACCAACCACATAATGAAACTCAATAGTATAATCACCCGCTGTGTCAAAGTGGTAAACAAATGGCCTGCTGGATAAAAAGGTATCTTTGGTATTAACCACCCAATAACCTCTGCTCATATCTTCAGTAGCCGTTAATGTTACAGAAGCTGGAGTGCAAGTGCCAGTGAGCACATCATCCAGGCTTAGGTCTAATTGAGTTGGTTCATGCGCAACTTCCATTGTATCCCAGCACCCAGTAGTGTCATTGAATACCTTAAGTTTTACATCTTGTTTTTTGTTTATGTCTAGCTTTAGTAGGATACTTGTACTGTCAATTTTTTTGTTGTATACCCAAAACCATCTATGATAATCAATAGACTCATTGGTAACAGTGAGTAATGAATCAAAGCATGCATCACCGCTTTTAATTGCAATTGCTAAAGGCGCTAGTATCTTGAAGGAGTCCTCTATTAAAAATGTATCGTAGCAATTATTATTAACAGATACAAGCATTGGTCTAACAATGCCAGGTGATGATTTGTATCTCCATCGTGTATTGGTGGAAATATAATTACCTGACTCATCTGGTTTTTTGGATGAAAAAATGTCACTGTTTCTGTCTCCATACCAGCGGAACTCATCTATTGCACTATCTGCTATATACTTTGTTTTATTAATGAATAACTCGCTTAGTTCATTATTACATAAAACTCTATGGGTGTCATTTATGATAAATTTAGGATCTAGATGAACACCAATTTTCATTACTCTACTTATAGAATCTATACAGCCGTTGCTATATTCAACAACTAAACCTATTCTAAATTCACCTCTTTTATTAAATAGGTATTGAAAGGATTTTTGATTGGAGTAAAAAGAATAGTCGATAAACCAATCTCTTTTTTTAATGGCAAAGTCTCCTGTACTGGTTTCAATGAATTCGGTGAATAAAGAAGCACAGCCTGTGGTGTCACCAATAAAAGCAGGATTTAATCGAACCTTCCTAACCACAGGTGCGGTAATGGTATCACTGCAACCATATTTATTTTTGACAGCAACCCAAATAGAACGTAAAGCGCTATCCTGAATGCTAATTTTTGCCTTATTTTTGCCAGAGGAAAAATTTAAAGTTTTACTATCGTCTTTGTTGAACACAAACCAGTCAATACTGCTGGATTCAATAGAGTCTTTGTATTCGTAATTAAGTGTAAATGGGTAATAGCATGGATACATATTATCAACGCTAATGCTGCCATCAGGTTTAGGATAAACAGAAACATAGGCAGGTTTTGTTAGCTCTGCTTCACACCCAGGACGGTTAACAACTTTTAGTTTTAAAGTAACATTATAATGCCGCTTGCTATTGGTATAAGCATGGGAAGGATATGATTTTGAAGATGTTTCTCCATCACCAAACTCCCAAGTGTATGCAATTGATCCTCCAGTGCTACTGAGATTTTGAAAGTGCACTGTTCCGGCCTCACAAAGCTTTATTGGGCTTCCCGAAAAATCAACCTTTAGTGGTTCTATGGTTACAGCATTTTTAACAGTTTTGATATGAACACACCCTTTATCGGAAGTAACCTTTAAAGAAACATTATATTTCCCTTGAGATTTATATGTGTTCTTTACATCTTTGCCTGAGGAAGATGAGCTGTCGCCAAAATTCCATTCATAACTCAAACCATTACCTGTACTTTTATTTCTAAAGTTGACTTCTGCAGGTGCTTTGCAATCGAAAACAATATCTTGGCTAAAATTAGCAGTTGGCCTTGGGTGAATTAAGAAAAAATCATTAGTTGTAATTTTATGGAAACAACTATTGGCATCAGTTACAACTACCGATACATTATATTTTCCTTCTTTTGCATAAGAATGTGATGGTTTTACATCCTTGCTAATAGTTCCGTTGCCAAAATCCCAGCTATATCCAGTTATAGCAGCATCTCCAATAGTACTGGTGCTCGTTAGTGACAACAGGTCACCCACACAAGCTTCTTTCTTGGTGCTCGTAAATGAGGCTATGGGTTTTTTAAATACAGTTATATAATCTGTTTTGGTATGTGATGTTTCTGTACCTCCTGCATCCCAAGTGGTTAGTTTAACCGTAAACTTACCGGGAAGGATATATTGAGCAGAAGGATTTTCTAAAGTAGAACTATTTCCATTGCCAAATTCCCACAACCACTTTACAGCACTAGTAGTATTGGCATTTAGCACTGTATTTAATGGGGCACAACCAGTAGGTTTAGTAGAAGCAAAATTGGATTGAGAATATCCAAGGATAGAATAGCATAGCAAGCATACTACAAATATTATCCTATGAATAATGTTTTGTTTCAAAGTAATAGATCTACTTACAAAGGTAATTAATCCTAATTAAATAAATTATAGACATTCAATTCCCCAAAAGGGTTGTCTGAAGCCGTTACTAAAGGCAAAATCTAAAATCCGTCAAGCTTTTAATACTAGTAATTTCAGAAAAGGAATTAAAAAAGCAAATATTTAGAAAGTATTTTGCAACCTTTCCAAACTTTTGCGTTTACCTAATGAAGCACTTGCAAAATGAACAGCAACTCATACAACAATGTATTGACAAACAACCTCAAGCCCAGAAAGAGTTTTACATGCTTTTTAGTGGCAAAATGTATGGGGTTTGTATGCGATACTTAAAGAATGAGGGGGATGCTAAGGATTTATTGCATGATGGTTTCATGATGGTCTTTGATAAATTACACATGTATAAAGGGGGAAACCTTGGCGCATGGATGTCTAGAATTTTTGCAAATTTGGCAATAACCAAAATTCGCAAAAGGAATAGAGGTCCAATTTTTTCCGAAGTGGATGACAACTTAATCGTAAATGAGGAAGAGGAAGTAGGAATTGATCCAAAAACAGAATTAAATACAGTTTTGGAAGCCATGAGGCAAATGCCCGATAAGTATCGAACTATTTTAAACCTTTATGCCATTGAAAAATTAAGACATAAAGAAATAGCAGAAATGTTAGATATATCAGTGGGAACAAGTAAAAGCCAACTGAGCAGAGCACGTGTAATATTAAAAGACCTTATAAATAGGAAATAGAACTCTGGAACAGAGAAACATACATATCGATACTATCCTTGATGCTCAATTTGGAGCTTGGGAGCCTACTGTGCCAACAGATGTTTGGAGCAAGCTAGAATCTTCTTTGGGTCATGCGAAAGGCAAGAAGCCAGTAGCATGGTGGTGGGCAGCTGGTGCAGCCGCAGCTTTATTACTTGGCGTAGGTGTATATAAGACTATTGGTTCTATTGAAACTGGAGCAAAACAAAACGATACTGCTTCTATTAACAACGAATTTAAGGGCGAAAGCCAAAATCATAAAACTAACGAAACTACAAACACCAAGGCAAATGCGGGAACTTCAATTACTGAAGATCCCTTTGCTGTTGAGAAGCATTCGGATTACAATAATGGTGTAATTGATAATAATCCGAATGCTTCTGGGGTGATTGTTCTTCCAATCAAAACAAACAATTCTTCTCGTAAGAATAATGCATTTAATGTAGGTGCGAATAAAGTCTTGAGCCAAGACCAAGCGAATTTGGCTACCATTAATTCAAATGATCCAGTAATTGGAGAGTTTGAATCTGGGTTGCACTTAGATCCTTTAGTTGATTTAAAGCTAGGGAAATCAATAGTTTTAGATCCAGCAGAATTTTCAGAAATTTTAGATTTGAATCCTGCGGGCATTTATGATGAGAATGCATTTCCAGCAGTAAAGAATTTGACTAAGGGCAATACACCTGGTTTAAGTTCTTATATCTATGGAGTATCCATAGGTCAAATGAGAAACAACCTTTCATTTTCAGCCAAGTCTAACGTTTACGTTCACAGGGATTTTGAAAGCGTTCAAAAAGGAAACCTAGAAGCAGTTAATTCTTTAGACTTTGAAGGTTTCATTGGTAAAAGGTTAAGTAACAATGGGTGGTTTGCTACTGCTGGAATAAGAGCCGGTCAGCAAGCATCAACAAGTAAATATAACTTCTTAAGAACTCCAGCAGAAAGAGATGAGACTTTAGAGTCAGATAATTTTAACAACTATCCAATTGTTGGATATTTAGATTTCTTTTCGGCTCAGGTTCAATATCAAACCTCACAAAAGAGTTTTGCTGTGGATATGCCAATAGGAGTGTTAAAGCAAACAAAACTAGGTGAGAAGTGGTTGCTCAATACTGGATTGACAGTAAATCCAAGCGTATTGGTGTCTTCACAAGGGCAAACCTTGAGTTATAGCGATTTAACTCCACTTAATGTAGAATCAAATTGGTATAGAAAAGTAATGATTGGTAGCGCAGCTACTGTAGGAATAAGTAGAAAAATAAGCTCAGGGAGCTTAGGTTTACAGTTAAAAGGTAGAGCATATCCGTTTAATGTATATAAAGTAGGTTCAAGTGTTAGTCAAAGACCATATGACTTTGGAGTTTCACTGCAATGGATAGGAGGGCTTACGAAATGATGACAAAAGTGTATAATTTAAGATATAACTTGCTAGGAGTGAAAGGAATTAGTTTGTGTCTTTTTATCTTCTGCGGGTGTTATTTACAAGCGCAGGTGTTACAACCCTTGGGAAATGGTGTACCAGGAAAGGTTGTAGCATCTTATGCGTCTGGAAATGATTATCTTGCTTTATATGAAGATTCAGCCAGTTCAGAAGATTTAGATTACTCTTTGGCTAAATGGAATGGCTTGTATTGGGAATATTACGCTGGGTTAAGCACACCATCAGAGGTTAAAGCTACAACAAGCGGTGAATATAATTTTAGATCTATTGCTATTTACAATGATGAAATTTACATCAGTGCTTTCATAAGTAATACAAACGATTTACAAACAGCTATAAACCACTTGTACAAATGGAATGGAAACAACTGGGAAAATGTGCTAGGTGCTGTTTCTAGCAGGAATAATGGAATTTATGACATGACGGTTTGGAATGGTAAACTGATTGTGGCTGGTAAGTTTATAGATACCCTCTCTACCACTCTTGAAGTGGACAATATAGCAGCTTATGATGGAACCGATTGGGTTCAATTGGGTTCAAACAACAATAATCAAGGAACGGATGGATTAATAAACGTTTTGTTACCTGCGGGCAACCGATTGTATGTAGCTGGTGAGTTTACCACCTTTGGTGGTACAAGTACTGGTAATATTGCCTTTTACACCGACAATAATGGTAATTGGGGAGGAATAGGAAGTCCTTTTTCTAATGGTATTGTGGATTTGGCATTAGTTGGTAATACACTTTGGGCCATGGATAATAACCCTACAGCGAACCAGAAAACCATTCGATCTTTTTCAAGTAGCAAATGGTCGAATAGTCTTGACTTTACTGGGTATACAAAGGCGGCACCTTCAACAATAGCTGGCAGCACGCAAGAATTATACATTGGTGGAGATTTTATTTCAAATAGCAAAGTACACAACATTACTGTATTCAAAGACAATGCGTATAGAGCTACGGATAATTTGTTGGAAGGAAACTTTAACTTAGATCAAAAAGGTACTGAAGCATATATTTGGGGTGATTTTAAAGAGAAGAATACAGCGATTAGATACTTCAGTCCTATTGTTTCAAATGCAGGAAATGCAGCGGGAACTATTTTTCATGATGCAAATAACAATTGCATTAGAGATGGAGGCGAAGAACCAGTTAAGAATGTTAATCTAATTTTTACGAATGCTACAGGAACCCAAAGCTTTGTTCATACCGATGAGGATGGGATGTACAGTGCGTCACTTCAACCTGGCTTATATTCATTAAATGTAGAAGGAGGGAAGCATTGGAAAAAGATTTGTTCAGCTTCTAGTTTCATAAACAGCAAAGCTGGTGAGTATAGCTTAAGCGATATTGGGCTTAACATTCAGCCTAACTTAACCGATGCAACAGTACGATTAAAGTTCAATACTATTAACAAATTAAAAGCAGGAGATAAAGAGCATGTTTCGGTACAGGTTTACAATAGTGGAAGTAAAACGATAAATGGTTCTGTAATTGAAATAACACATGATCCAGCATTGACTAATTTTTCTTCGGAACCACTTGCAAGTAACTATGCGGGCAATAAAGCTACATTTACCTTATTGGATTTAAAACCTAGACAGTCAATAATAATTGATGCCTTTTTAACTATCCCAGCAGGTGCAACCAGTGAGAGCAACTATCCTGTTAAAGTTTCTATGGGAAGTTTATTGAACGACAATGATGTTGATTTAGATGATAACGCTGACTCTTTAAGAACAGGACCGGTTGATGGTTCAACAGGCTTAGTAACCAAGAAGGCAATAACAGGTGACACTACATCCATGACGGATGAACTTATTTGCTACTCCATTCAATGTGCAAATGGAACAGGAGAATTTGTAAAACGAATTATATTTATTGATACGCTTGATGCGGATTATAAGCTTAAAGATATTGACTGGACTTATTTTAGCCATTCAAATCACAAGCACTATACCGTTGGAAGAGTGCTTGTATTAGAGTTCCCTGAAGCTAATTTAGCTGATAGAGAAGCTATTCCTACAAAAAGTATTGGAGCAGCAGAATTCAATGTGGTTTTGGTAAAAAACCAAAGTGGATCTGTAACCATGCCTCATGGTACCATCCTTACCAACACAGCTCAGGTAGATTTTGATGGAAAAGTTACGCATTCCTCTAATCAAACACGAGTGTTGGTTTATGATAAGAACAGTAGCATTCCTCATTTTGAGAATTCCTTAATAAAAATTTACCCAAATCCTAGTAATGGAAGCTTCACTATAGAATCTAAAAAAGGAACAAATTTGGGACAGGTAGAGGTTTTTACTTTAGCTGGTGAAAGAGTGTTTGCAACCGAAGTGAATACGACCAATTACCGAACTGATTTTGCAAGATTGCCTGCGAATAGTTATTTATTAAAAACTGATATTGGTTCTCAAATCATTCAGGTAGTTCACTAAGAACTTTATTAATTTCCTTTACCGAATAATCCATGCATTTAAAGTGCCCCTTCGGACATTTATGATGACCCAACTTACTACAAGGTCTGCAAGACAAGTCATTTTTCTCTAAGATAATAGATTTAGGTGATTTAAGTAGAGGATAGAACCCAAAGTCTTTTACCGTATTGCCCCAAATACTTAAAAGAGGTTTATTGAGTGCGGCAGCAATATGCATAAAGCCGCTATCATGAGCAATAACTTTAGTAGAACGTCGCACCACTTCAGCTGATTCAAGAATGCTGAGTTTGCCGCATAAGTTGATCAATTTATCTCCTTTTAAGCCCTTGCTAAGCTCCCAATCCTCTTTGCCTCCAATCAGGACTAAGTTACCATTAAAACTACTTACAAACTCCGCAAGAGTCTTGTAAGGCAATTTTTTAGTGTTATATGTTCCACCAATGGCATAAACCACATACGATGATGGAAGTTTTATGCCTTTTGGTAAACATAAATCCTCTGGAATATAAAAATTCATTCCCTCATTATCATAAGTAACACCTAGTTCCTTGAGTCCTTCAAAGTAGCGATGGGTAATATGTTTCTTTGGGAGTCGATTGATTTTAAAGTTAACCAATAGCCATTTTTGCCAGTTTAGTTTTTTATAAGAATACCATTTGGCATTTAAGATTTTAGATTTAATCCGCTTGGTTCTTAAATTCTTATGAAGGTCAATCACATGGGTGTAGCCCATTTTTTTGATTTCGCTAATAAAGGATTCAAAATCACTTTCCAATAGATGCAATGAATCAATATTAGGGTTGTGCTCAAGCAAAGAGGCAAAGCCTTTTTTGCTGGCAAATCCAATATGAGCTTCAGGAAATTTATTTCTTACACATCTCACTACCGATGAAGTAATAACAATATCACCAATGGAACTGAAACGTAAAAAGAGAATTTTCACCGCGGCAAAGATACATATTCATTAAATATCAGCTAAAGGTAAGAAATTGAGTTGCTTAAAACCTTGATTGAGTTTAAACGTATATTTGAAGCAATGAAATTAGTATTGAGCAGCATAGCTGCTATTGGGATGTTGGCTTTAATGTCGTTTAAAGCATATATAGCGCCAAGCGCAAAAGCTAGCCAGGTCACATTTGAAATGGATGATGCCTCAGCGACTGGAACATTTTCTAACCCAAAAGGAACAGTAAAATTTAACGAAGCGGATATGAGCAAATCTGAAATAGACATCTGCATAAAGGTAAAAAGTATAGATACTGAAAGTCCTGAAAGAGACACCCACTTAAAAACGGCTGACTATTTTGACGCTAAGCAATATCCGGAAATTAAATTTAAATCTACCAGTGTAAGTAAAAATACTTCAGGTGGATATACGATAAATGGTGACTTTACTATGAAAGACGTTACAAAAAAGGTAAGCATAGACGCTTCCATTAAAGAAGTAGATGGCAAACGCTATGTAATGGGTGAACTTCCTATTAATAGAGTAGACTACAACATTGGCAAGGCAGACGATGGAGTAGGGTTGAGCCTAAAGGCGAAATTGAAATACGCCTTATAAGAAGCGTTATTTAAAATCTAAAATACCAAAATAGGATTACGAATTAAGAATAAAATTGCTTATATTCGTGTAAAGGTCGGCGCTAATTTGAAAAATCAACATTTTTAAATTACCGGTTAAACCTGTTAAGTAAAACCAGGCTTTTTTACCCACCTTCGGGTGTGGGATTTTACCCTTGGGTAAGACGTTAGACGGTTGCACTTTTGCAGGAGGCCAAATCCTTATATTTCGGATTTTTCCAAACAGATCCGACCTTTTTTTATCTTTACCTTTGAACCATGCGTATAATTATTTTACTAAGCACATTAGTATTTGTGTTAGCTTGTAATAGCCATAAAAAAGTTGCCGTAGGTGCAGATGAAGAAGTCATTGAAGAAGCGGTAGAAACGGAAGGCGATGACATGGATGTAGCTACTGATTATGCTGAGGAAGAAGCAACAGAAGAAGTGGAGGATGCTACGGATGAAGTTGACGAGGTTGATTTTGACGAAGAAGTTGATGGCATTGATATTGCGGAAGACGAGTTGGAGGAAGCTGATGAAGTTGACGAAGGGCCAAGACCGATTGAACCAAGTATTGTATTTGGTTCTTTCTATGGGCATTGCTTAAACAATTGTGTTACCCTGTACAAAGTTGGGCCAAACACCTATGATGGCATGGCGGATAGAAGCAACAACCTTCTTCGAAAAGGAGAAGATTCACTTAATTTCTCTGATGAGTTAAATAAAAAAGAATGCGAAGTAGCGCAGGAAATAAGAACGTTAATTCCTATTGATTTATACGATTATGATGGCCAGACCTTTGGCTGTCCGGATTGTGCAGATCAAGGCGGTTTCTTCATACAAATTATTCAATACAGCGGTAGTGTAGAAACCTTTAGGATAGATACGAATAGGGATGCTTTACCAGAGTTTTTAAAAGAGTTTCCAGTACAAGTAGATAAATTACTTAGGAGATTAAGACCTGTAGGGGAGTAATTCGGGCATAATAATTGTATTTTTGCACCCAGTTCTTTGGGGTCGATCGGATTTGACGGGTTGTTGGGTTCGGTGTAAGCATGTAGTGATTTGTATGGTTTCACTTAAAAAAAACTGCACACATTTTTTAAGAGGCGAAAGTAATTTTGCAATGGCTGCCTAATCCGGAGTGATTAGGTAATTTACCATCTGTCTCCATCGGCTTTGTCTGTGCCGCTGGTGAATCGAGACAGTCAACAAGCATGGGTATGTTCTTCCGATATCGATTGAGTAGGGCATTATTAAGTCGGTAAGGGTTTTGTTAAGGATAGCTTAGTTGCTTGCATAACTCTATTAAACTAAGCTAAACATGTAGAAGGCGCTAGATATTCTCTTCTCCGGACGAGGGTTCAATTCCCTCCGACTCCACAACTATTTGAATATTGGTTTATTCAAATATACACAAAACCCCTACTAAACATAGGGGTTTTGCTGTTTTTGAGGCAAGATTAAGCAAAGCGAAACAAAACAAAACAAAGATTATTTGACCCCTTATTTGCCCCCTTTTGTTTTTTCTGTTATCTTTGAGATAGAAAATTAGGCATGGCAACTTTCAATTATTATCTAAAGGAACCAAACGGTTCCGTTGCCACCTCCTTGTATTTGCAAATTAGTTCAAATTATACAAAAGCTAAATGGTATTTTAAACAGAGCATAGAACCCAAACATTGGGACAAGAGAAAGCAAAGAGTTAAAAGCATACCAACTGCACCTGAATTAAACGCTTTACTAGACAAGTATAAAACCCAAGCACAGATTATTGCCAACCGTTTATCAGGAGAAAATGAGCTTGAACCATTACCAAATGAAATTAAGGCATTACTAAAACAGCATTTCTTTCCAGTTAGAAAGGTGGAAAAGAACATTGTGAATGACCTGGTCGCATTTGAAAAAGTGTATTTGCCTATATTAAAGGGAAGAACAAACAAAAGAACTAAGAAAAAAATAACCAAAGCAACGATTGATACGTATAAACAAACGTTTAGCTTATTCAAGGATTTTCATCATTTAACAGGGGTAAGTTTAACGTTTGAAAACATTGATCTTGAATTTTACACTGCATTTATTAAGTACTTAGAAGGGGATAAGCGGTTTAAGGCAAATACCGTTGCGAAACATGTTACGCGGTTAAAAACGTTTCTAAACGAAGCTACAGAGCTAGGATACAATCAAAACACAAAGTATCAAGGTAAATACTTTACTGCGCAAAAGGAGACGGCAAACAACATCTTTTTAAATGAATCAGAACTTATTGCTTTGGCCAAGGTTGACTTTTCGAAAAACCCCTACTTAGAAAGAACAAGGGATGTGTTCTTATTGGGATGTTATACTGGATTAAGGTTCTCCGATTATCGCAGCATACAAAATGCAGAACGAAAAAAAGTAGGGGATACTGAGTATTACTCTATTCTTACACAAAAGACACAGAAAACGGTTGTGATTCCTATACTACCAGAAGCACGTAAAATCATTGATAAATATACTGACGATGGCTTATTATTATTGCCAAAGCCAATATCAAATCAAAAGTTTAACGAGTATTTAAAAGACATTGGAAAGGAAGTAAAGGAACTTCATGCTCTATTTAGCCTTGTTCGCACCATTGGAGGAGAAATGCAAAAAACGAAAAAATTAAAATGGGAGCTCTTAACAACCCATACGGCTAGAAGAAGTTTCGCAACTAATATGTATTTGCGCAACATCCCAGTTCCTATGATTATGGCAATAACAGGTCACAAAACGGAAAAAACGTTTTATACGTATATCCAAATGAGCCCTATGGAACATGCGGTTATGTTTGTTGAACATTTTAATAATTCAAGTAAGAAAAGCGTTTAGAAACGTTTAAAGAAACACAATATCATGACAAAGAATACTGAGTTAACATCAAAAGAAAAAGCGATCTTGGACGAAAAGAAAAAGCAACGCTACATTAAAAAGTCAAAAATTTTTTGGTCTTTACCTTATGAAGAAAAGCTCCACTTTTGGGAAACCTGTGTAGAACAAACACCAAAATCCGAGCATTTACTACTAGTGCCTTTGAAGTTCTTTTATCCAGGCACTAAAGAAGTTGATGAGTTGATGAATTATGAAGGCCAAAAAGTGTCAAAGGATTTTTTTGATAACTTAAGATCCCCACTAGACTATCTTCATATTTTACCTAATTTAAGTGAAGAAAATGGAAACTCAGAAATTAAACCTTTTCTCGATTGGTTAATATGTCAATATAAATATACCGAAGAAAGTATAAAGGTAACAATTGAAGAAGAAATCTCCGAAGTACCCATTCAATATAAAGCCGAAAGATTAGAACAAATAGTTAAAAATGCAAATATGACAGGGAACATAGGGTTTGACAAATTTAGTCATGTTTCACTGCATACTAAGATAGGTTTCAACTATGCTAAGTTTAATGATACTAAAGAGTTTAGAAATGTTTTTTATGCTGAATTCGGCACGATTTATCTTAAAGAACAAACAGGTCATGAGACGAGATTAAAGGATTTTTTGAAGGGCTATCAAAGTTTTCTAGAAATTAAAATGGGGGAATTGTTACTTGAAGAAAACCCGAGAATCTCAAATGAGGAAATTCCGATTGTGCAATGTGAGTTACAGACAGCAGGAAAGAAATATGCGGTATTCTATGAACTAGGCATCATTGATTTTTTAGAAGATTCAAAATTGAAACCTTCTCAAATTCATGTTTTGTTGGAAAGAGTTTGTGGAGCTTCTAGACGAACTTATGAAAAACTTTCTAGAGATATTTATAAGACTCAAAGGGATAAAATTTGCAAAGGAGATTATCCAGTACCTAACAACGATAACAGGGCAGATATTGATGAAGTTTACAATGAAATGAAACACAATGTTTCACCAAGCAGAAAACTTCCAGTAGTCCCTCGAAATTAAGGGCCAAAATAAAAAAAAAGGGAATCCCTGCTCATTCCCGTGCATCTCACTTCACTCCCTTTGCATGCATGAACAACATAAAATTTATCGTTGTACCTGAAGCAGAGTTAAAAGCACTTCTATCAGATGCATTAAGAGCAGAACTCGCAAAGATTGCTCAAGCCCCTGAAAACAGTTCTCCTGACTTTGAGTATTTAACGAGGAAACAAACAGCCAAAAGACTTCAAATCAGTCTAGTTACTTTGTCCAAATGGACGAATGAAGGAATCATTAAAGGATATAGAGTATCACGTTTCGTGCGATACAGATCCGATGAAGTTGAACTTGCACTTACCAAAATCAGAACGGCATGATTGTGAGAATTCCAGTTGGCTTGGCTAGTCTTATAGCAAGCCAGAGAAAACTTGTACAGAAATACCATACGAATAGAGCATATAAAGCCTATGCGGCATGGTTAGCCTGTAAACCGATTAGTTCTAGTGGTGTTTTTATTCTAAACCATAGCAATAAAGAAACGCTTTGCAATTTGCTTGGATGCACATCTTCTACCCTATACAGACATCTAGAATTTGCGCAAAAAGAAGGCTTAATTGAAATTAAAAAAGGGAGCCATTTACCCAACAAAAAATCGAATCAACCCTTTTCTAAAATTCGGCATATTTCATGGGATACAGTATTCGAAAAGCATTCCATTATAAAAGCCTTTTATTGCCTGGATTTTAATAAAGAAAAGCATAGCAGCATTCACAGGGTTCTTCAAGTTTTAGAATACTGCGAAAACGAACAGAAACAGATTCAAGCGTATAATTCTAAAATTCACAAATACCCGAACATTAATAATGTTGCGCAAAAGATTATGGAAAAGAACGGCAATACAATCTCTGGCCAAAAAGAAATCCATTCCGCAGCCAGAGAGTATTTATTCTCGCAAGGAGGAACAGAAGCAGAATATGAAACATTGTTTCAAGCAAATCCTGATTTTAACCGTTGCGCAAAAACCATTCAAGATCAAAAGAATATGAAATCACATACTACGGCCGTCTATGAACAAAAGATACTAAGTAAGCTTAACTTAATCATTGTTACGCGAAGAGCTCCTGTAATTTGCGCATACAATTTGCAAAAGGACAAGACCTTAATAAAAGGTAGAGCTGTGAATTGCGTAAGAATTTACGCAAAAGATGACAAGGTAGCCTATTGGAACAAACCCAACGACATACAGATTAAAATTGAGGGATTAGAACTAGAAGAAGGAGGTAGAAAGCGATGAATTTGGTAGCGAATCCCCCATTTTTATTTTTAGACTATACCAGTATGGCAAATAGAATACTTCTAAAAGAAGTATTCTGTTGTTATGTTGTTATGTTATTCTGTTATTTAGTTCTTCAGGTATTAATATTCTAAATATTAGAAAAATCGCAAATGAAAAACAGTCAATCTGATAAAAAACCATCTAGAAAGTCCCATGTCCCATACAAATTGCGACTTTGGGTTAGGTTTAAACCAGAAAACCAAAAAAATGATCGACATACCGGGAAAGCCAGAGAAACATGGTTCTGGAATTCCGACTGGCTTCAGGAAAAGTGTTTTAAAAAATATAATCGAAGATTATCCGTATATAAAGCAATACAAAACCAGTTTTCCCTAATCAAGGACAATTGCAATGACATTAGGGTGTATGATAGTACTTTAAAGGATGGCCCTTTATTATACCATTGGACCATGGAAACAGGACTCATTATAAATGAAATGAGATTGATGAGCTACAAAGAAGAAGATAACCTTAAAAAAACAGAAGGAATTTGAATTAAAGACACTACAAAAACGAAAGAACTCATAGGCTTTTAGCCGGAAAATAAGCGCGATACTTTTATCCTTTCTTCTTTGATGTTTTCTTTTTCTCGTAATAAATGATCCCAGCATAAAGTATACACTTAAAGATGTTAAACAAAATGGCAAATCCCACAAAAGATTTATACCCTTGATGATAAATCCATGCGCCGTAAGTAAGAAAAATCAACCATAGTAAGGATAGAGCAATATGAACCCATGATTCAAGACCTTCTTTATCGCTTTGTTTATCTGCTTTGATATAATCTGGTAAAAAATCACGGAAAATTGCACCAGGAATATAAAATAAAAGACTCCAACAAACAGCTAAACCTAAAGTAATTCCAATAAGAGGTGGAGTATTCCATTCAAAAACATATGAATACCCAAATATCCCTAGATGAAGAAATACAACACCCCAAACAGCCAAGACGTAAAACAATAGACTTTTTTGAACCTCTTTTATATCGAAAACTTCCTTAATCATCCAAGTAAATTACTTACTGCGCCTTAATCACAATCATTTTCTTCTCAACTCCATTTTCTAAGGCCTTTAGAACATATGAACCTGCACTAACTGAGCTTCCACTTAATTTATAATTAACAAAACCTTCTTCATCTGATTGGCAGTTACATATTTCTCTGATAAGTTTTCCATTCAGATCAAACAATTGGAGTTGAACCTTCTGATTGAGACCTCCTTGATATTGAATATGGAGATCTCCTGTAAATGGATTCGGGTCTGCCTTGAGAATGGATAACATGCCATTTCCTTGCTGCAAGCCGCTAGGGTTTGGGGTTCCATTGTCGCCACCCTCACCTTCTCCTTCACCATTTGCATTATCATCTGGACCGTAAAGCCCATACTGCATATTACCTAAATGAATGGTGTCCTCTACATACTGACTTAAGGTAAATAAATAGGGTTTAGTTGCTGGCCCTCCTGAGCTGCTTACTTTTTCTCTAAAGGTAAAAGCAATGCCACTATTAATATCAGGGTTGCAAGAGAAGTTCCCTATGATTGCATCATTTTGGTCAATGAGTAAAGCATGATTTAGGTAATCCACTGTAAATCCTACCCCCGGAAACCCTAAAACTGACATTCTATCCCACATGTAATCTGACAAGTGCATTAAAACCTCACAGTTTGCATAATAAGCAGGATCATTTACATGCATTTTGAATTTTACTGGTCTAGGTGTTATACCGGACTTAGGCTTAACATAGAAGAAAGTCCACCCTCCAAATTGGTTGTCAAAAGGAGGTCTAACATAATCTAACCAAAAATTATTACTTGCAATTCTTCTATTCCAAACTACATTGTATTGAATAGTTTTATCTGTGAACCTATGTTCAGCATAGGACATATTATGTGGGTAAGCCTCTGCTGTTTCAATTCTAGCCAAATAGCATATACCAATAGTATTGGAATAGTTGTTCTGACTATCTTTTACTACGTAGTACCAACTTGGCTGTGGAACGGTATCTGCTTGTGTCCAAGGAATGGTAACTAATAAACTGTCGCCTGGTGCAATGGTATCTATTGGATAACCAACCTTATTTATTCTTCCACTTCTAGGATAACATTTACCTGAGTCTGCATTGCAAAAGGTATCATTGTAGTCTACTCCCATCCATTTGTCAGGCCAAGATTCATTGGTGCTATTCACCGTCCAGTAAAGATACAATTTTCCTCCTTTGGCAGTATAATCGCCATGGTTACGAACCATTACATGCATAAAATTGGTATCCTCATCTGCTTTTAACATGGTCTGATCCATATACGACCAAACCCTAGTTTCATAGTTGCTTCTGAGTCGCGTCCAAACATCAGGGCTATGAGTGTAGTTATTTACATCTGGCCAATTAGCTTCATCGCCAACATCATTATGGCTATCCTTAATCCAATACTGTGTAGTATCCATAATACGTATCACATGGTTCGGGCCATACTCTGTTCCACTTATATAGTTTTGACCATTCTGATAAAAGCAAGAATTAGTGGCATAAGCCCTAAACCTTACCCCTTCCCAATGGCTTGGTATGTTTGTTAGTTTTAATGTATCATCAGGGGAATAAAACCACCAAATACCTGTGGCAATTTCATACTCCCAACCATGAAAAACACTTTGCTTATCGAGCTTAACAAAGCTAGAAGCTATGGATAAAGCAACTCCAGCCTTCACAAAGTGCTCAATGGATACGCCTGGCCCTTCGGGTAAGGAACGTGCAAGAGTATCATAAATCTTTGTGATGATAATAATCGAATCTTGAATATTTGGATGCTTCACAATACATTTAAAAAAGTCAGTTGTGGAATACTTACTCGTTAAATCTGTTAAATGAGGCGTGTTGCTTTGTTTAATAAAAAAAGTTGAATCAGGGTTTCCTCCTTTAATTCTATACCAGTAATAGTTAAGAAAATGTAAGCTGCGGTTTTTAATACTAAAACCAGTGCTTAGGGTAGTATTACTACAATACCGAGCATCGTATTTACTCAGAGGGTAAACACTTGGTTCATGACACAATACATTACTATAAAAGATGCAATTGGGAGTTGTGATTTTTCTACGTAAGAACAGTTTTACCAATGAATCTTTCATGTCAAAGCCTCTGTGATAAGTGGAAGTAATTGCTCCAGTTATATTGGTAAAATTAATGCTGTCTGTACTTTCTTGCCAGCAGTAATTAAAGTTTGAATTTCTATAATTGGTATCAGCACTTCTATACACGTGGCTGATATTGTCAATGCTCTCTTCAATAGTATTCATTAAATCTAGGTACACAATATCTACCGGGTTACTGGTTTTACTACAAATGCCATCTCTTACATTTCTATAGTATTTGTAGGAGGTATCATTTTTAATCGGAATAAAGTGTTGTCCAGTATCAGCCAGTTTTCTAATGGTTCCGTTTTGAGGCATGACATACCAAGAGTATAAATAGGCACCTAGGCCACCAGTTGGTAATGTTCCTATAATGGGCTTAATAGAATCTCCATAATTGCAGATGATTTGCGAACTATCTATATAATTATTGAGTATTTCACTTCCCACGGTTACATCTAATTGAGCACTATCTACACAACCCGTGCTATTGTCTAGGACAATAGCCTTTACTTTACCCGATGTGTTCCATTGTATGGAAGTGAATTCATTTGTTGAGCTTTGAATCACCGCATTTTCAGAACTCCAAGTAAATTCTAAATTAGATTTACCGGGTAAAAAGTAATCGTAGGTTTCACTCTTATCGCATATAAGATTTAGGCCATTTATAGCAAGATCTATGGGTTCAACTCCTATATGTACCATTTTGGTAATGGTAAAGCTTCCATTTATGGTTTGGGTAATAGTATAGTACCCTGTATCGTTGTAGGTGTGCGAGCCTTTTTTCCCAAACTCAATACCAGAACCATCCCCCCAATCCCAAGAGGAAGATGTAATGCAACAAACATCCGATTCGGTAATTACATCATAACAAGCACTACGTCTTAAATAAAAACTTGTAGTGCTATCCAATACTTCTACATGGGCATTTACAATGTTAGGCATGGAACCCTCCCTGCTTATTCCGCCAGTTGCCCCTTGTCTTAAAAACACACCTACTTCTTCAAACTCACTTCTATTATCATTAGAATAGTTTATTTCATTGGGCTTTTCAATAGTATTTAGATAAGGTTGGTTCTCTGTTGCAATATACACCTTACCATCAGGGCCTGTTTGCATTATCCCTGCATAGTCTGGCTCTGTTATTAGATTGCGATTTTTTGCATTGTGCGAGGATTCTAAATCATACTGGAAAATTCCAGAAGCAATACCTCCTGGAAGGCTTGATGTTTGAACTTCACTTCTGTATAACACTTTTCCATTAGGACTCCACGCCAAGCCCCAAACTTGAGAAAGACTGTCGTAAACTATAGAATCTGACAGTTCTATGCCCCCTGTAACTCGGTCAAAGTCATAAATATAATCATCGTAGGCAAATTTTGTTCCTTGTTGGTTAAAAATTATTTGCATACCATCATAAATATGGAAGCCTGGTTTAAACACAGCACCCCAATACGTTGCTGGATAGGCAGAATCAATTTCTACAGTGTCTCCATGAACAGAGTAAACCAAAATTTCTTCATTTTTAATGTCATTTAGTAATAACCAAAATTCTCTTGGGTTGCATTTTGGAATTGCCGTTATGGCATCTCCAAAACGCCTATTGTTATTACCCAGTACATTTAATGAAATGGTATCTGAATCTACTATATTTCCACATTCCCAATATTTGTCAGAAGGGATGTACGTACTATCTGTGACATCAATGGTTAACTTATTAAGAAATGCACTAGAACTACTATCTGAAAAACCAATATAGTAGCCGTAAAACAGATCGTATAAATGAGCACTATCTGGTCTATTGAGTAAAATACTACCTTGTGCCGATGTGCTGCTTATGAGTTTACGATAATCTGGGTTGGAATATGGGCTGCCAGTTATGGGTCTATAATTTTTTCCATAAATATCAATATCTTTTAACCCAACCGAACTATTCGGGTTATCATCTAAATCTGGTCCACCATACAACAATAAATTACCCATGCTATCGCTAATGCAAAAACTGTTTTCAAGAATATTAAGTTGGGAGGGTCTTCTATTATCATCAGGTCCAATATCCCTAAATGTTCCACTGGGGCTAAATCGTAAACCTGCTTTATCTCCAAACACCCAGTTCCCATTGGGTGTTGGCAGATGAGAATTGCAATCCAGAACCTCTAATTGGTGAAGGGTATCATAAGAATGGTCCCCGTTACGCCATACATGTAGGGTAACAAAGTATTCTCTTAATGTGGTATCTAAAGTCACAAAGTTTAGAGAACTAGTAGAATCAATAAAGTTACCAGAACTGTCAAAAAGCTGCCAAAAGTAATTTCCATTGTTAAGGCCATAGGAGGTAAAGCGAAAGGAGTCTCCCTGACAAACTGCTGTTGCACCCTCAATTTTGGCAGATACTACGCAGTAATCCGGATCATCTATAACAAAGCTTGATGGTAAACCTAAGGAAGGAAAATATTGCTCCAACCTGCTGTACATTAATTTAGTTTGATCTGCCGTAAAGGTATTTTTACATTTGGGTTCATAGTAATCCATGTAATTACTCATTTGATCCCTAGGGTCACTACCACCGTAATTTTCATTTGGGCATGAATTACCAGGGTTAAAACAATCTTGCTCCTTAACATTTGTGGCAGGTACATCGCAGCACATATCTCCTTTTAAATGGCAGTCTGCATCCGTAATGCCTTGGCATCCAAAATCAAAAGGATGGTACAAGCCTAAATAATGTCCCATTTCATGCACCAGCACTTTGCCTTGAGACAGAGTGTTAATGGGACTGCCAAAACCAGAGTGCCCAAACCAATCATGCTCTATTACTATGCCATTGTACGTTGCCCCAAACCTGCTCCATGTATGCCCAGCATAAGCCAATACATTATTGTTGTTACCAGCAGAATCTAAAATTTCTTTTACCACCCATATATTTATAAAAGTATCTAGACTTCTAAACTTTTGGCTCATTAAATTAACGGTTTCAGTAAATTTTTTATGACTGCTTAATGTGCTTACCGTAGTATCAAAACCCGCCAAGTAGAATTGAATACCCGTATTAACCGCTGGTAGCACTGTCTTATCTGCATTGGAATAATGATGATTCAATTCTTCTATGGCATGTTCTGCCTGAGCCAAGCTAATGTTTGCTGCTCCATTATTATGCACCACATGCACCCATACCGGCAATATAGTATTGGCCACCCCACATTGATGGCTGCGCCTTTGCAAGGTATTGTAATAGGTGGGTAAGTGCATATCTTCCTCATGCCTTTTTTTATAATTATCCCAATAGGCCTCATTGGCTCTGCGCTGGGCAGGTGTATTAAAAGCCTCATTAAGTTCTACTGTCCCGCAGGTGTTTTTTGGGGTTTGAGCAGAAAGAGAAAATATAAAAATAAGGGTGAGAATAAAAGATGAGTATTTCATATTAATTATCGAAAATAAGTATAAATATTTAATTTGTTTATTTTTAGTTTCACATCTGTCCAAAATAAATTTTAAGGAATAAAAAAAACGGCAAGTTTGATCCACTAGATTAGTGGTACTAAAACAAACACCCCCGTTTAATGATAAAAGTAAGCCTATTTAACCAAATACTCCAA
>Ga0208414_1000331_pt1 | contig 52032 bp, 56 predicted proteins | sample AntAceMetag02UKE_FD_184770 | JGI IMG/M metagenome (GOLD analysis project Ga0208414, IMG submission 184770) | Saline lake microbial communities from Ace Lake, Antarctica - Antarctic Ace Lake Metagenome 02UKE (SPAdes) (version 2) | ecosystem: Environmental > Aquatic > Non-marine Saline and... | reverse complement strand
TTACGACGGAAACAAATACAAGGAAATCATATATTTTCACAGTCCATTATAACCCATCGTCTATCTTTATCTATAGTGTATATGGATGGAAATATCAAACAAACTTTGCAAGATAATATTGAATTTGAGATTGGAGGTAAATGTATTGTAGATGGATTTGTAAAAAAGGACTCCTGTAAGGTATTGAGTTATTCTAGTGGAAGACTTCAAGGTTCAGATGTCATGTTTGATGTCGTTCTAGAATGCTTAATTTGTTGTCCGGTGGAAGGGATGATTATTGATTGTGTCGCAAAATTCATTACAGAAACGGCAGGTATCAAAGCAGAATTAGAAGGTAATAGTCCTTCTCCGTTAATCCTATATATTGCAAGAGATCATCATTATAAACATTCAGAATTTAATAATGTTCGTATTGGGGATAAGTTAAAAGCTAAAATTATAGGACAACGATATGAATTGAATGACACGTATATCTCAATCATTGCGGAATTGGTTAGTTATACGTCTTCAGACGTCAATCCAACCCAATTAACCATTAAAAAAAAGGTGAAACCTTAGGTGTAAAATCAATGGAAGGGAGATATTAGAAGATTAGGAATTAAAGATGTACGACTATATACTATATGCTATCTGTGCTAAAAACGGATATTGAGAATATGACGTTTCAACATCAAATTGAAGTGTTACGGATTCTACATGAGCGTAGTTATATTCCATTAAACGAAAATAGTAATGGTACATTTGTGAATCTTACAAAATTATCACACGAAGACGTTTCATTGTTACGCAATTATTGTGATTATGTAAATCAACAACAAAATACTATAACCTCAGTGGAAGATGAAAAAAAATATATCCAAGATACATATTTCAAACCTAATAAAGACACTACGATAAAATGAAGATATGAACGAATCTATTCTAGAACATCTGAAACCTTATATGATATATGAAGACCATTTACGAAGTTGGAATTGTATTCCAACGCTTGTAAAGAGTCCAACGCTTGTAAAGAGTCCAACGCTTGTAAAGAGTCCAACGCTTGTAAAGAGTCCAACGCTTGTAAAGAGTCCAACCACTACGGCATCTACAATAACCATGCCAAAACACATTCAAGACACTTTATTTTGGTGTTTTTATATCATTGTGGAAGGATATCATACGATAGATTATGTATTCCAATCTCCTTTTAAATACGAACAGGAATTCAAATATAAATGTATTGCAAACTTAAAACCAAAGTTATCCATACTTAAATCTTTAAAAATAAATATACAATCTGTAGAAAGTGATGTTGTTATGAATAAATTCATGACTTTATCCAATTTAGCAGCATTATCCATTGCACAGGAAAAATCAATCCTCGTAAAATGCGATGAACTGTATTATGATTTTAACTATGGTACATCTTATAATTTGATTGAACGACGAGGTCATACTTTTTTTCTTCATTTAGGAGATGTAACCGATTTAATACGTACCATTCAACAAGAATGTTATTGTATAAATCCCCGTAAAGTGATAAAAAGTATGTCTGCGTATACTTTAAAAGAGTTACAAACGATTTCAGAAAAACTTAAATTACCAATACATACTCAAGATAAACCATACACCAAACAAATTTTGTATGATGCAATTAGTTCAAAGATTAAAAAATTGACATAAATAATCTATGCGTATATATTATACACATGTCTAAAATGAAACCAAATCAAACCGGTTTAAAACAAATATTACAATCGTATTTGGAGAATCTCCGAAGTAGCGGTCGTGATGGTACGACTGAAATGGAAATTCGGTTTGGTACGGCTCGCGGAATGAAACCCATTAACCGTATAGAATATGGGGATGTCATTCAACGATTTTTATCTGCCGGATTTCAATTATCGGATGCGAAATATTTATTGAGAGTGAATAGTAATTTTACAGATTCAAAGAGTGGTTCTTCACGTCTCTCAAACATAAGAGCAGAATTATCTGGATTGGACGCTATCACCGAGTACTGTAAACATAATACAATTGAAACCTTCTATACCAATGGACGCGTCTCGTTTATTCAAAAAAACCCTTTCACTGTAAAGGAACGTCAAATTTTGCCGTATGATGCGCCAGATTATAATATGAGGGCATCCTTGAGTAATGAAAAAGACATGGGTTCAACTTCAATGGTTCGTACAATGGTCTCGCAATGGAAAGACCATAAAAAAATATTTAGATATATGATACGTCATACATTGACACATCCAGATTTTCCACTGTCCGTAGACGTTAGTATTGTAAAACAATCTAGACAGAAAGGTAAATATGTAGAACAATCTTATACATTTACGGAAGCCGGGTTAAGCAAGTCCCCTGAACGATATGAAATTGAAATCGAGATGGATAATCTTAAAGTGGGCGTAGGTTCAAAGTATAGTACGACAGAATCCTTGTATATGGCGGTTAAAAAGACCATCTTATACGTATTATCTGGATTACAAGGCACCAATTTTCCAATCTCTTATTCCGAACAGTTTAACCTTTTGGATTACTACATGCGAATGATTTGGAATGATAAATATAAAGAAGGACAGCGAACGCAACCAAAACACTTTATAGGACCTTCTTCTGTATCGCTTCAACTCAATAATATATCCGAACAAAATGAAGATGCCAATTATCCTAATATACGCAATGCGTATACAGTGACTGAAAAAGCAGACGGTGACCGTAAACTAATGATGGTTGCAGACAATGGTCTCATTTATTTAATAGATACAAATATGCGAGTTCAATTTACAGGGGCAAAAACGACCAATCCTGAATTATTTGGTTCTATACTAGATGGCGAACATATCATTCATAATAAAGAAAAGGTATTTATTAATTTATATGCGGCATTTGATATTTATTATCTACATCGTAAGGATGTTCGTTCTTTCGGATTTATCGGTGATAAAGATAGTTCCAGTTCATTCCGTTTACCGTTGTTAAATCGTTTCATGCATGATTTGAAACCGTTTAGTGTAACGTCTAGTGAAAGTCCGTCTCCTATGAGATTTGAACACAAAACCTTTTATAGTAGTAGTCCAACTCAAACTATATTTCAAGCAAGTCAATTCTTACTTCAACGCATAGACGACGATTTGTTTGAATATGAAACCGATGGTTTAATTTTTACGCCAATGAATACGGGAGTTGGTTCTAACAAAATAGGCGTCACTACAATGCCTATGAAAAAAACGTGGGAATATTCTTTTAAATGGAAACCTCCTGAATTCAATACCATTGACTTTATGGTTACCATACAACGTGATTCAGATGGACGAGAAGATATTAAACATATCTATCAGAATGGAATGGATGTAAATGTCTCTACACAAATTACACAATATAAAACACTTATCCTTCGGGTTGGATTTGATGAATCTTTACATGGGTATATCAACCCTTGTTTAAATGTAATTGAAGATGTATTGCCGTCTACGGAGGATAGAGATAATGAAGAAGGGTATAAACCAATTCAATTCTTTCCAACCAATCCATCCGACGAACAAGCAGGTATATGTCATTTGAGGATAGAATCGGCACAAGGTGGTACACGGGAAATGTTTACCGAAAATCGTGAAATCATTGAAGACAATACAATTGTTGAATTTAGGTATAACATGGTGAAAGACGTGGGTTGGCGTTGGGAACCTTTACGCGTACGTTATGATAAAACCAATGAATTACGTAACGGAGGTAAAAATTACGGTAATGCATATCATGTGGCTAACAATAATTGGCATTCCATCCACAATCCAGTTACAAAGGAAATGATAACGTCTGGAAATGATATACCTACGTTTACGCATGACGAGGATGTATATTATAATCGCGTTTCAAATACAACGGTTACCCGAGGTTTGCGTGATTTCCATAATTTATATGTAAAAAAGAAACTCATCGTAAGTGTATCTAAACCAGATGATATTTTAATTGATTATGCCGTGGGTATGGGAGGCGACTTTACAAAATGGATTGAAGCGAGATTGAAATTCGTATTTGGTATTGATATATCAAGGGATAATATAGAAAATCGTTTAAAAGGAGCTTGTGCGCGTTATTTAAATTACAAAAAGAAATATAATCGTATGCCAAGTGCATTGTTTATAGTGGGCAATTCGTCTGTAAATATACGTGATACGAATGCCATGTTCACTGAAAAGGGTAAGCAAATTACAAATGCCGTGTTTGGAAAAGGTCCTAAAGAGTCCAAGACCCTCGGGAAAGGTGTATATAGACATTATGGTATTGCGGAGCATGGGTTTGATGTTGCTTCTATACAATTTGCAATGCATTATATGTTTGAGAATATAACCACACTTAGTAACTTTCTTCGTAATGTGAGTGAGACTGTAAAAGTAGGCGGTCGTTTCATAGGAACATGCTACGACGGGTCACGGGTATTTAATATGTTATCGTCTAAATCCCGTGATGAAAGCATAGTACTACAAGAAGGTACAACTAAAATGTGGGAAGTTGTAAAACGATATGATAAATCAGAGTTTCCAGCAAGCGAAGAATCCCTCGGGTATGCGGTAGATATATTTATGGAGTCTATTGGTAAAATGTTTCGCGAGTATCTAGTTAATTTTGAATATTTAGACCGATTAATGCATAACTTTGGGTTTACTTTATTATCCGTGAAACAAGCAAATGAACTTGGACTTCCAAACGGTATTGGAACGTTTCATGAATTACATGCCCTTATGTATTCCGATACAGAAAGAACTCCAAACATTCGTTCTGAGTATGGATTAGCCTATACTATGACCGAACACGAAAAAATGGTATCCTTTTTAAATAATTATTTCATTTATGTAAAAACACATGCTGTGGATGCAAAATCAGTGTCAGAAGAAATGATACGTAACTATCCAGAACAAACCGTGGAATTACCTGTAAAAGACTCCATCGTGGAAACAAAACAAGTACCAAAATCGGTTAAACTAAAGAAAAAATTAAAACTAGTAATGGAAAATAAATAAAGGATATAAATATTACAAAGGAATAGGTAGTAATGTCAATCTATAATTTACCAAATTGTAATACGAATGTATATACATACATTCATTCAAGCCATTCCAATAGGAACCTTATTCCAGTAGTTATAAGTCATACGTTATATCAATACGTACGCAAACTAAAAGATATACTGTATAATTCAGAACAAAAACATATAGACCAGTATGAATACATTTATTCTATTCTACCGGTTAAAACGTCCTATTCCTCCTCCTATTATAACATGGTTGAAATCTATAAAACCTTTAATATATTAGAACAGTTGTCAGAGAATTGTAAAAGTTTTCATTTTACAGACGATATAGATGATTGTGGATGTATGGAATCCCTAAAGTTATGTAGGCGTAATAATCTAGACCAATGCATTAAAACACAAACCAATGATTTTTTTAATATTAACAAGGTTCAAGAATGTTATACTATGCACCATGGAAGTTGTCATCTAGTCACTGGATATTACAAACAAGGGGAAGAGATTCTACAATCTAAATTGTTATTTACACAATGTATATATGCATTTGCATGTCAAAAAAAAAATGGTCATTTTATTTTAAAAATATCAGATATATATACTCAACCAACGATTGATATATTGTATATATTATCATCTCTGTATGAGAGGGTTCAGATGTATAAACCCTATACAAGTAATCCTTTAACTTCAGAAAGATACGTGATATGTATGAAGTTTCGTTTAGAGGATACAAAAGATTTAGTGGATACAATGTGTCTCGTTTTAAAGGACTTTATAGATACAACGTATCCAGATAGATTTTTACAGTGTGATATACCCTATTCTTATATGTGTGGATTACAAGATATTAATGCGATCCTTGGACAATCGCAATTAGAATATATGAATGTTACTTTAAAACATTTACAAGGTTCAACCAATGAAACCACGGATTGTAGAATACATCATCACCATAAATGTATTCAATGGTGTAAGAAATTTAATTTACATGATATATTTAAATAGGTTATAAATACATGGCATTCCATTTAGAAGTCTCTTTTAAAGGTAACAATATATTCACTACCTCTATGGTAACCGTAAATGGATAAGTAATCTTTCCTAATTTACACATTGTTTCAAATAAACTTGTATTTGGGGTCAATAACCGAAACAAATTTAATTTCGTATATATGGTTTCAAGACAACGTTTCAAATTACGAACCCCTGCTTCATTGTCTGTATAATGAGTTATGATATAACTCATAGTAACTTCGGGAATTATAATATCTTGTTCCTCAAAACAAACTTGTTCTCGTATTTTAGGTATAAGATAATCCCTTGCAATCACAGTCTTTTCTTTTGTATCATAACCATTGGTTTGAACTCGGTACATTCTGTCCAATAAAATAGGATTAATTTTACTTTCGTCGTTGTAGCTAAATATAAATAAACAACGACTTAAATCAAAATCCAATTCGGAAAAATATTTATCATGAAATTTAGAATTTTGAGTTGTATCGGTTAGATGTGTAAGAATTCCAATGATTTCTTCACCTCTTGGTGTATCACTTACTTTATCTAATTCATCAAAGAAGAACACGGGGTTCATATATTTACATTGAATTAAATGATCTATTATTTTACCCCAAGTGGACCCTTCGTAGGTATAGGAATGTCCTTCTAAAAAACTTGCATCCGTAGCACCCCCTAATGTAATGAATGAAAAGTTCCGTCCAAGTACTTTACTGATACCATCCTTTACAATCGTCGTTTTACCTGTACCCATAGGTCCTTTGATTGCAATCGCAGTACCGATGGAAGATGGATTGGTAACCCATTGACCAATCATTTGCATGATTTGTAACTTCATGTCATTCATACCATATACTGCTTTATCCAGTATATGTTTTGCATTTTCCATAAACTCTGAACACTTTTCAAGTCCATCCTCTTTTAAAGTAATAGGATGTTGTTTGTATTTACCAAAGGGTATTTGCATAAAGGTGTCCACCCATTGTTTGATTTTATAATATTCGCTATCACTTGGTTCTAATTGGTCCAGTGTATTTATTTTTTTATAAGCAATCACTTTGTATTCTAAGGGTATATCTGTCCCCAACAACTTTAAACGATACGGTTTATCTATACTATAATTATCAATCAGTTCTTTCATATCGGTTAGTACCACGGATTGTTCTTCCTCGTTAAGTTTATCTTTAAAATATTTTACATCGTTCATCATGTTTTTTTCTTGTAAGAAAGACTTAAATTTTTTGATGTTACTTGTAATTTGTTTACGGTTTAAACCATTTTTATCAGGTTCTTCTTGGGATTCCGTGACGTCATCTACTTCTTTAATATGAAATTCAATTTTAAATTTACTAGGAGAAATTGTATCGTCTTCGTCTTCTTCGTCTTCTTCGTCTTCTTCGTCTTCGTCTTCTTCGTCTTCGTCTTCTTCGTCTTCTTCGTCTTCTTCACGAATATGTCTTTTTAAGCGTAGTTTTCCATCCGAATGATATGTATGTTTAGGTGTATCCCGAACTCGTTGTTTTGCATAACTAGATGGGAAAATTTTAGAAATAAACTTTCTATATTCATGAAGGTCCATCGTTTCTTCTTCTTCAGAACCAGACGTCCAATCCGAATCATCGTCGGATGAACTATTCTCTGGTATTTCTTTAACTATTTTACGGTTCATCGTTTTACTACGAGTATTATAAGAATGTTTTGTTTTGGACGCCATAATTGATACTTTTCAGAAGGAAAATAATATATTCAATTTTATGTAAAACAAAGATATATAAGAATGAATTATTTAAATATAGATTGTTAATTCATACAATGGAGCATGAGATATCTAATCGTAACGGAGTATCCTTAATGTATAAAAAAAACGATGACCAAATAGATTTTAAATTAAAGTTGGAAATTATAAATAATCAAGTCTATATGGATACATTTATTGATTTTAATATCTTCAAACTAATAGAAACACTCAATACGGATATCATTGAATGTATTTACATGGAACAAACCGATACTTTAGATACTATGAATATATGTATGGTATTAAAGCCAATTGGAAAAGAATTTGGATTGTCACAAAAATATATTTTATCTAGAACCACGAAACTTCAATCCGTTCATAACGTTCAGTTCATATCCAGTGATTTAAAAGAGTTAAGTGCAATCAAACTTAATGTAAAGGCAGAACCCGTTAAAAAAAATTCGGCGAATTTGAATATAGATATAATGAGTAGGTTTCATCTCAATGTAACCTATTCATTCAATTTGGAACTTGAAACCGAATTACCTATTTACATGGAAAAATTACCAGGACAACTTATACAAAAGATGTTTATACGATTAAAAACATTTTTGGAAAATATTTCTTCTTAATATCATTATGTAAAATATTTAAACCAAACTATATAGTTTATAGTATGTTTATAGTTCCAACCATTTTATATGCAGTATGGCAATACGGACGGTATTGTTTAGGGCGTTCCCGTTTAGATTGTATGAGAAATATGACAAAGTATTTGTATCATAAAAACATTATATTTTCTAAATTGTTTCAAAATATGTCAATTGCAATGAATATATTGAGCAAAGAAGAAATGGATTTTTTCTATTCTTACAATGAACATGTTCCTTTTACCTTGAATAAACTCTACAACATTCAATCTATACTGGATGATTTAAATCAACACGGAGAGGATAAAATTAGATTAACTTCACACATACCTTTTAATTCGGGTATGATTTCAGTTGTATATTATGCTACCATGTGTGATAAACCGATTGTGATAAAAGTAAAACGACCAGATATTACCATTCAATTACTAGAAGGCTTACATCAATTCAAACGTTTAATTCAATGGGTACAATATTTACCTTATTTATATGAATTTGATTTACTATCCGTATATCATGAAAATACAACAGACATGATAAACCAACTTGATTTTAAGAATGAAATTAACAATTTAATTTCCATAAAAGACAATTTTAAAAATATAAAATATGTAGTTATCCCAACCGTATATCCAATATTTACCACTCTAAATGAGAATGTTATTGTGATGGAACGATTAATTGGCAATAACATTCAAGATATCAGTATAAATACTAGATTATATGAACAATACATCTTATTGCTTTTTAAACTTACTATAAAAAGTTTATTATACGACGGTTGTTATCACGGAGATTTACATACAGGTAATATATTATTTCTTACAGAAGAAGAACCGAAAATTGGATTGATAGATTTTGGTATAATTGGTAAAATATCACGAAAATCCCAAAATAATTTTTATAATTTTATGAAAACCTCTTTGTTAGATAAGGATTTTGAGAAAGCATCTTATATCATGACAAACCATATGTTACATCCTCCTTCCAAATACAATGAGTTGTCTTTATCCATCAAACAAAATATAGTAAAGGATATTATAAGTGTATTGAAGGATACTTTACTCACAGGTAGATTTGATATTCAGTTTATGTATAATTTAAATCATGTATTATATAAGCATAAATTATCATTAGACCGCGAGTTTTGCAAAATACAATTATCTATGTTAATCTCTTTTAGTGTAACGGATGTTTTATGTAAAAAATGTAAGAATACATTTATACATTATTTTAGTCAAGCTTTAGATGAATTCTTTAACGACGGTTTGAATATAGAATAAACATTTCTTGTTCGCGTGTTTTTTTTTTTAATTCTTTTTTTCTTTTTTGTTTTACCTCCGCTGACGGATTGAATTGGCGTGTTAGTCTGTGGACCATACAGAGGGTTAGGAGGATACGTAGGTGGACCATACCGAGGATCAGGAGGATACGTAGGTGGACCATACCGAGGATCAGGAGGATACGTATGTGGACCATACCGAGGGACTTGAGGATACGTAGGTGGACCATACCGAGGGACTTGAGGATACGTAGATGGACCATACCGAGGATCAGGAGGATACGTAGATGGACCATACCGAGGGTCGTTGGGGAGACTTAATTGATTTGTTTTTGTAGTTTCAGCAACGTCATTGGAAAACATCACAGGGAGTGTCTTACGTTCAAACGAGGTAGCACGATGGGCAAAAAAAGGTCGCCCGTACAATTCTTCATATAAATGGTCTATATTACGTCGCTTGGATTCACATATTAATTTACTTCGGGCTGCGCTGGTATTTCGGTCTTTTCTTAATACGAGTAACTCCACCACCACTCTAATTCCATCCAATATATTGGATTTGAATATAGTATTTTTTGGTTGAGTTTGTAAGATAGTATACATTCGTTTATCTAATAAAATGGTTGTATTGGGAGATAACCAAAGATTCATCATATACTTTATATTCTTTTCAATCATCCCTCTATCTATAGTCTCCGCGAATGTAAGTCGTGTATATCCTTGGGAATGGTCTGTATTACGAAGGATGAGTTGATGAAATAAATAAGGAGACGTAAGTACTTGTTGTATAGAGGATGTTTCTGGAATACTCTTTTGAATCAATTTATCTTTAAGAACAAACATGAATGGAAAAAAAACTTGGTTAGAAGTTATAGTGTTATCAACCATAGATGGTAAAAACTTCAACTCTTGTAATTCAATATCACCTTTTACATTAAGGACTATTTCTATAGTAGTCATGTTATAAGCAAATATTTATTACCGAATACGTTTTCTATATCTTACGATTCACCACATTGTCTTCATAATGAAATCCTTAGCGGATAGTCCATCATAACTTATAGAATTATATTACATTTGAGTTGTGGGTCGGTTTCAAGTTTTTTTACGCGTTTTTTAGGCGAACGGTGTTCATATCCAGATACTCTTTCTAGTTCAATCATGTTCCATACCTCTTGTAAAACCGGCAATGCATGTTCAAACCATACCTTGTTTCGTTCCACAAACACTACACTTACTTCATCTAGTTTCCAATAAATGTTTTTTAACCATGTTTTATCTTCATGACGAGACATGTTACCGTGAGCCCAAGTTTGAACGCATTCTTTGTCGGACGCCCACGATGAATATTCATATATAGGTTGATGCGTATTATCTATAAATAACATACATACTCCTTTTGATTTTCCATCTGCCGTTAGCGTGTATGTACCATCTCGTTCAAACTCCTCTATATCTTCATATTCTTTAAATCGGGTTTCCACAAAATCACATTCGTCTAAACCACACACTTCCATTTGTATTTGCATTTGTATCCAATAGTCTTGTTTTGGAATACCGGTAATCTCTCTATTTACAATATTTTTTACTTCAATCATTCGTCCATATCTATTTGACGTTTCATCTGTATTGATTCCGTCGGGCGAAGCTGCAATATAGGAGTGAGTAGAATGAGGTATACATCCAAAATCGCTTACAACCGTATTATACGTATGCTGATACCATTGTAACGTAACATATTCATATTTATGACCCCAATGCATAGGTGAATCTATATTGACATTGGAATAACGTTTTACATCCATAGGTGCACATTTACTATAGATTAATTGATTACGAGCACTATCACTTCCAAACGCTTTCCAAATACTACTTGCTGTAAGATATTTATGCCGAAATAAATACCATTCGTCTGTCCTTTGTTCTGGTTGAGGTATATTAGATAAATAGGTAATGTGTACGCGCAACGCAGTAACGTCTGGAAGAACAATGCCTTCTTTTGTAGGAGAAGACCGTTTTGGATGTTTCATGAAATAGTTCGCATATGCCTTTTTTACTATTTCATGAACGATATCCTCGGGTATGTCTGGATAGACACATTGTAGATAGGATTGAGATAATATACACGTAGTATGGTATAGGTCATCGTCAAAGGTAGGCATCATATAACTCAATGGATGATAACCTAAAAGTGAAGTAAGAATATCTTCTACCATCTCGTAGGCTTCAACCAACTCATTTTCAGGAATGTCTTGCATCTTACCTCAACTAATATGAATTTATTTAGGTTCAATTTATGTAATAATCTTTTTTCTACTTAATCTACCACGATTTAAAGAGGCTGATGTAGATACACGCTTGTCCATTTTTTTTAATGAAAAATGTCGTGTTTGTTTATTGAATATCAAACATGGTATATCAATTACGGTTTCAGTCTCTTTGTCATAATTGATTTCCTTCACTTTTTGTAAACGATTTCTATCCAAGGATAAAGATAAAAATTGTTTGAAGGTTACGTTATCACATAACCCATCCGATAATTCTGCGCAATGACTATCTGCATAGTCGTATAATTTTTTTAATTTATCACTAGAGTCTAATCTTGCCCATGTAAGATTTTTTATAGAATACATATCTTGTTCTAATTTTTTTTCTATATCTTGTGTATCATATGTACTCGTTGTAGAATATGTACTCTTACCATTCATAATCATCGTTTTATATTGAATATTTTTTAGATCATTGCATTCTTCACTTGATTTAGACATTACTATATAGTATATATCGTAATGTTTAACTCGTTTATCTAATAGGCTAATAACCACTTGTGCGTTTAGGACACCTAGGTTAAGCGCGATATACTAGTTTAATTGTGTAAACTATACATAATAGGATGCATGAAAGAAAGCGTGTATGGATACACGGAAAACATAATGTAGATGGATTTGAACCCGATAAACATAAACGAATCTTATTAAATGCAATTGAGGTAGAACTTTCACACGAAGAGACTATATTATTATTAAAGGTAGGTAATCCGTTGTACCCTAAAGGATTACAATCTATAGAAAACAAGATTAATGGATATAAACATCAAGATATTAAAAAATGTATATACGATAAAAATACAATGATAACCTTACATGAAGCATATGATAAATTAAACCATCAAGTTACGTGTCATTATTGTATGAAACCTATAAAAATTCTATATAGAAATGTCCGCGACCCAATGCAATGGACTCTGGATAGACTAGACAATACTAAAAATCATAGTAATGACAATACGGTGATATGTTGTCTTAAATGTAATTTAACGCGTGGCAGAATAGACAATGATAAATTTTTGTTCACAAAAAGAATGTCTATAATTAAAGTGAACCCGTTGTAGAAATATATTAGGTATATGTATGAAATACACCGTATGGACGTGCGGTGATCCTGCCATCCGTAGCGTACAAACGTGTAAACCCATACAACCTACAAGTGATTTTTCAGACCCGTTGCTTCAAGAACCAACCCGAAAAGATAACATGAATGGTAAATTAAGTAATCGTCACTTGTTACAAAATTCGTTACAAAATCCATTTATGATTGGTCATAATTATATGGATGATTTGAATACACAAGAACAGTTTTTAAGGCCCAAATCTTCCCATGTTGAATGTAAAGAACAAAAAGTATTTAAACCATAAAATGTTTGTAGTATAATGACTGCCGTAAGACAAACCCAAAATAGTGTGTTACTTCATAATTTAATGAAATTTTATAAACAAGAATATAACTTTAACACTATGTTGAGTATCATCAATGGGAAATCTCCAATCTCTCTAAGGATTGTAGATTGGTTTGCAACGAATTATGCAAAACAGTATTATATAACGTATAAGACCCCTACATGTGACCGATTTAAAGTGTATGTGGACTATAAATTAAACTTGAGGTCGTATTCTAAAAAGAGATTTGACCCTTTTTGTAGATGGGACCGAATCAATATACCCTATAAAGACCAGTATATTCAAACCACGATTGGACAATTGAATTTTTTTAAATGGGCACTTGAAAATGGCGTTATACATTATATTGAAGAGAATTATAAAGACATTGAAACCGACATGAATGCTAGAAATAGTTCTTCTAAACGTTCCAAGGATACCAGTCTATCTAGGAAACGACGTGAAGAATTATCTATCTCTGCCTCTAAAAATATTTTACACGAAGAAGTAGAAATTATAGTAGAATTTGTATAGTTATATTTTTATTTTTTCTATAATCAATTCTATTCGCGAGACGGTTTGATTACAGGTGGAATAGGTATCTTTTAAGTTATGCAATCCTTTTACAGAGGATAATAAATATTTTCGTAATTCATAGGTATCACATAATTCTTTATTTTTTTCTAAAAGAAGTAAACTTTGATTTACAATTGTATTGATTTTTTTCAACGATTCGTTACGACTATCTTGTCTATTCCATCGTCTAAACCATTCGGGTATTAAAGTCATGGGTTCAATATTAAGATACGTATCTCGGGTTATTATTTTTTGATTGATTTCAAGTTTTTCTAAAATTTTCAAGTTTATAATAATTTCTTCAATATCCATTATGTATTATATAATTAAATTAAATGTATACGATTCATATAAGGATGGGTAATCGTCATTCTATCAAAAAAATAAATTTTGAAGATATGCAAACCTTGATATATGATTCCAATACACTTGTCATCAATACACTTTTATCGGATAAACAAGATTGTTTAATTATAAATACGTTACCGTGTGACCATGAAACCAAACAAATCAACGATATGTTAGAACAAGGACAATTGAATAAAAAAATGGTGATATATGGGATGAATTCGTGTGACGAAGGTATCGTCACCAAATATAATCAGATGTTAAAACTTGGATTTACTCAAATCTACATATATCCAGGCGGTTTATTTGAATGGATATTGTTACAAGATATTTATGGAAATCATTTATTTCCAACCACTACCCAAGAAATAGATATATTAAAATTCAAGGGAAAACGTTGTCTATCTTGAAGACTATATCCTCATTTTCAGAATACAATGTAAAATTGAACTTAAATCATTACAAATGAATCCAGTATAGAATGGATTACACCAAAAAAACATCCAAAGAGTTAAAAGCAATTTGTAAAGAGCAAAAAATAAAAGGTTATAGTAATTTGAACAAGGACGAATTACTTAAAGTATTAAAGGTTGAGATTAAAGAGTGCAAGACGGATGTAATACGTCAAGATATTATTCAAGGAGACGCCTTGGATATTTTACCAACCCTTCTCTCGGACTCTGCCCAAATTATTATTGCAGACCCTCCTTATAATATTGGTAAAGATTTTGGGAATGATAGTGATAAGCAACCTATGGATACATATCTTACTTGGTGTGATGCCTGGATAAAAGAGTGTATTCGTATTTTAAAACCAAACGGAACCATGTTTATTTATGGGTTCAGTGAAATACTTGCTCTTATTCTGTCAAGAGTGCCTTATGAAATAAATAGAAGATGGATACTATGGCATTATACAAACAAAAATGTACCATCGCTTAACTTTTGGCAACGTTCGCATGAAAGTATAATTGTATTATGGAAAACCGATAAAGTATTTCATAGAAACGATGTACGTGAACCATATACAGCTGGATTTTTAAATGGTGCTGCTGGAAAACAACGTAAAGCTACAAAAGGAAGATTTTCAAATGGAGAAAAAACAACGACCTATACTGCTCATACGAATGGGGCATTACCAAGGGATGTAATAAAAATTCCAGCTCTTGCGGGTGGTGCTGGAATGAAGGAACGGGTAAATCATCCAACCCAAAAACCATTAGCTTTATGCGATAAACTAATTCGTTCTTGTATGCAACCCGTGCAAGAGGGGTATGTTCTAGTACCATTTGCGGGTTCTGGAAGTGAATGCGTATCTGCAAAACATCTAAATATGCCCTTTGTTGGTATTGAATTAAACCCAGACTATATTACACTGATACATCAGAGACTGGAAGGGAAGACGCAAACTGAAGAAGTTGAGCATCCGTGTGAATCTCAACCAACGCATCCTTAACGTCTAAATAATTAAACCACATTCCTTCTGAACTCTCTCCTGCCTTATTCCCCTGATTTGTGATTTTTTTCTCAGAAATCAGGCGACTAAATGTTTTTCTATCCATACCCCAAAATTTAACATCCATATAGTCAATTCCACACAATAAAAGCATAGTCCATTTATGCTTATACTCCACATGTTGCCATTTATAGTCGTCTTCACCCCAATGTCCTGATGATTTTTGCTCCACAAACACATTGTTTGTGTCTAATGGAATGAGATGGTCGTATCCCGTTTCACATTTTCCTTTGCTTCTTTTTTGTAGAGTATCAAACCGAAATCTTGCGTATTCTTCAAGGGTTGTACCCATCTTTGGACCGCCACCAATCGCAATAAACTTCATGATGCTATCCGGAGAATTCTTCTTTTCATATCTCTGAAGTTGTGTCATCTTTTCTTTTCCCGTGTTAGATTTCCACTGCCAGAATGTATCTATATCGGAACAGGGTGAATACATATATACACTTTGAGGCGTTCGTTTTATATCCTCTTTCAATGATATGAATGGGAGCGGAGTGTTCAAATCCAACCGGTTGAGAGAAAACGGTCTGATACAAATTTTCATACGGTATGCAACGATTCTACACATACAAGATGATTTTTATTTAAGTGTCAAAGATACTTAAATACGTTCAACTATTTATATTAAAGAATAAATGATTGAAAATGAAAACTATGTTTTGGAGAATGCTAAGTCTAGTAGTGTTAAAAGTATGTATCCGATTCAATCCATATTGTGGAAAGGAACCACGAATTTTACGAATCATTTAATAATAGCAGATAGTAGAGAATTTGGAAGAATATTATTTACAGAGGGTGAATTGCAATCTTGCAGTATGGATGAAAAAATATATCATGAATATTTAATTCATCCATCCTTAAGTATTTATTATAGTTTATATAATAATCATAATTTAAATATTTTAATATTGGGCGGGGGGGAAGGAGCAACCACGCGTGAATTATTAAAATATTCTAAGCATATTATTAACAAAATCGTATGGATTGATATTGATAAAGAATTGGTTCATTTATCACGATTATATTTAAAATATTGCGATGAAACGGTTTATAATGATCCACGGGTTTTTATATATTATGAAGATGCGAACCTGTTTTTAAGTAATTGCAAAGAAAAATTTGATATTATAATATGTGATTTGCCGGATCCTTATTTAAAGGAGGATAATAATAATGAATTATATAGCAATACCTTTTGGAGTAATTTAAAAAAAATTACAAAAAACGAACATATTATTACAACTCATTTAGGACCAATTTATCCAGGAAAAAAACATTTTAACTTATGTAAGCACATGTTAAAACTATTAAATTTAAATACAACTCATTATAAATTAGGTAAAGTATGTATCCCTTCTTTTATGAGTGAATGGTTATACTTATATTTTAGTTTTAATACATCTTTAAAAGATATAAACATCCAATTTAATTATTTGCCAAATAATTTAAGCATAGTGGATGAAGAAAATATGAAACATTTTTTTTATTTTCCAAACTATTATGAATCCGAGGATTTAATATAATCGCTTTCTCATGTGGAAACCATACAATTCCATGACCTCTTCGTTGAGGTTTATAATATGTCCTTACAAGGTGGAATTGAATATACGCGTAATGTTTACAACTTCTGGTTTATCTTCATCTTCTTGAAATAATTTAAATAGGATAGCATCGTTACGGAAACGTACCGTATAATCATATTGTAGTTTATTACGTCCAATACGACCTAACGCTTGTATGGTCTTTTCTTGACTCATCCCTTCTAAATCACTCGCCAAATAACCATGACAAAACTGGTAATTTGTACCGTATATAAAATCGGTAGAAGCAATGATTAAATATAATTTTTGTTTATAGGCAAGACGTTTCATAATTTCAGTGTATCGTTCGCTCTCATGTGTGAGAAATACACCAATCCCCATCATCAAAAGTAATTTCCACATATCTTCAATTTCGTCAATCAACATAATCTGTTCAATGTCCGACAATTCAATGTCGGATGTATACACCTTATTGGTATGTAGGCATATAGGTGCATGGACATTCAAGTGTTCCAATGTATTGGGAATATAGAGGGCAGGTAATTGAATGGATTGAATAGATTTAAGGTGTATACCGATCTCTTTCCGTAAAAGTTTGACTTCGGGTGAACCTCGTGTTTCGTCTGATAATTTTTGGTCATTTCCCGACAATACGTCTTTCATTAGAAGGTCATCTAATGTTTTTGTAAGCACCTTTATTTTTTCATTGATAGATGCATTTTTAGATATCGTTTTACGAATCGTATCCATAACGGTAGAAGGTATGTTTGCACGTTGTAAACAAAACAAACCAATTTTACGCACATCTTCTGCAAGAAATATGGTTGGTCCGTCGGTCAGTGTATGGGCATCCGTAGTCGTGACCATAACGTTGGAACGAAACCGTGGCACACGATTTATTTGTAAATGTTTAAATATATTTGGCCATGCTTCTGGTATGATTTTAGAAAGAAGCGTAAGATAGTATATTTTCACATTTAGCATGTGAATGTCTGTAATGTTATTAAAAGAATACTCGTAACGATACCGTTCGTGAGAGATTGACGTTGGAAACGTGTCATGCATGAGTTGAATAAAATCAGTACATGATTTTAAATCAATATAACGTAACATGGTCTTACGACGCATACAATAGGTAACGCACTTTAATACATCTTGATAATTGGAATACAGTAGGTGGGGTGTAACCACGTACCCTTCTTTATTGATCAGAGGGATAGTTTTCTTACAGTCATAACTTATAATTGTGGTAATTTCAGCATCCTTGAACCGTGCTTTAAAATCCCCAATGGTTGGAGATAATTCGTCTTCGTCTGGTAACGTGGCAGACGACAACACCATATTTGGTATGATATTTTGTCTCCAGTTTTGTTGAATGAGTTCGTGACAAGGGTGGGATTCATAATCAAGTGAAATGGTGGGTTCGTCCCAATAAGTAATGATTCTTTCTTTCTCATGAAAACCACACATGTAATGCATGGCGGGTAGATAGGACACCAAATCACTAATTATAATTTCAACCCGTGTTCCATTCGTATTGTCCACATTACGAATGGAACCACTTCGCCTGTCTTTTGTATAATCCACCGCCGCGGCGTAGTGTAGTCGTATATCCTCAGGGTCCTTACAACCAAATGCAAATGCAACTTTTACCCCATGACTAATGGCAGATTTGGCGAGGGCAAGACCAATGTGTCTCGCCGCACATACAAATATGATTTTATAACCTCTGGATAGTCCGATGGGGGATAATGTTTTACCGGTTCCGGTAGGAGCAATGTATAAAACCAATTGTGGAAGAGAATTGGAGGATTTAAATTGTGTAAATAATTGTTTCTGATGGCCGTACAATTCGTCGTCTGCGTATTTAAGCAGATACGGATTATGTTCAATCATTTCTGTGCTTCTATACAATATGTCTTTTACATCCACCTCGGTTAAAAGCGTTGCAAGAATATCTTCTAACTTGGCATAAAAGGTTCGGTTACACTCGTTTACATTAAATTTCATCATGCAATGTAAGGTATAGAAATGTACGCTCCAACCGGTATTACCACGTTTTTTCTGTTTTAGTATGGATTTCAAAACGTCTAATAATACATATTCATAAATGATGGATTTGACTTGTTTAATTTGTACGTCTGTATTATTAAAACGTATCCTATCACTTTTTCGTATCGTTCTAGATGGAATAGACACTTTAACATAGTTTAAATTATATTTAGTCAATGCAATAAGTTCGGGTTGTATATATTTTGTAAATACAAATAAATCAATTTCTTGATTGTTGGATACTTTTAAATAATGTAAAATAGACTTTGTATTATTACGTTTGATAGATAGGTCCGTGTATCCATCCGAAATCAATTGTATAATTTTAAGTTCATCCAAACCAACCGGTTTTTCAATACTATTCCATTCTTCGCGTGTTAATTTACGTTGGGATAAATCCATGTTAAATTGGTTGTAGAGCATTGTATAACGTGGAAGGTTTCAACTTTTTGTGATAATCATGAATTATTATAAAATTGAAACTTATAATTCAATCCCAATCTATTACAAACCATTATGACAATCCTTATTACCATTCAGGGTAACATTGGAGGCGGTAAATCCACCTTTCTAACTCATCTCAAAACCTTGTATAAAGACAAACCCAATATTTGTTTTCTACAAGAACCCGTAGAGGAATGGTTGTCTATGTGTGATACGAATGGAACCTCTATATTAGAATTGTTTTATGCAGATCAATCTAAATATGCATTTACGTTTCAAATGATGGCATATATTTCAAGATTAGCCATTCTTAAAAAGGCATTTAATTCGGGATATGACATTATTATTTCAGAACGAAGTCTTGAAACCGACCGCAATATATTTGAGAAAATGTTGTATCATGATGATAAGATTACACACATTGAACATCAAATCTATTCCAAGTGGTTTGATACATTTAAATTAGATTTCCCAGACGAATACATAATGTATATGCACACCACGCCTGAAATTATATATGAACGTATTAAAAAAAGAGACCGTAAAGGAGAACTTATTCCGTTGGAATATCTAAAATCCTGTCACACTTATCATGAAACATGGGTTCGTAGTATTTCACCGGACCGTGTAAGTATAATTGACGGCAATGTAGATTTCAACGATGAACCTGAAATCTTAAAACAATGGGTGTTACAATTCAATTCCTTCTTACATAAATGTAATACCTTATAATATGAGTATAGGCTTTATTATTTTAAGACATGTCATAAGTGAAACAACCAATCGTTATTGGATGCTATGTTATGATTGTATCCGACGTTATTATCCTCTCCATCGTATTATGATAATAGATGACAATAGTAATTATGAATTTGTTACAAATAAAACAGTTACCAATACAGTGCTTATACAAAGCGAGTATAAAGGAAGAGGAGAATTGTTGCCCTATTATTATTTTTTACACCATAAGTTATTTGATACGGCGGTCCTATTACACGATTCCGTATTTATAAATCGTCCTATAGATTTTAAGGTAACCAACTATAAAATGTTATGGGATTTTAAACATCATTCTGACCAAATTGAAGATGAGACCCGAATGATACATCTATTTCAAGATAATAAACTATACGAATTTTATAAACAAAAACATAAATGGACGGGTTGTTTTGGTGGTATGTCTATTATAACCCATGATTATTTAAAGTTTATCCATCAACGATACGATATTAGCAAGTTATTAAAGGTTGTGTTAAATCGGTATAACCGTATGTCCTTTGAAAGAGTCATTGGTTGTTTATTACAATATATGGATTCTCCGAATACAAGAGAAGTTCAGATAAAAAAATTCATGTTTAACTCAAAGTCAAATGCTTTATTAGGCGACATATCTAAATACTGTCCTTGGATGATATCGTTCCAACATAAAGACCAGTACAGTTATTTACCTATTACAAAAGTATGGACCGGACGATAATACATTATTATCGTGTCTATATATATGAATATTAAATCCATTTTAAAATATGAAGAATCGTGGTGTAAAAGAATGGGGTATAGAAATCCATATATTGACCCCTATACGCACCATTTGACCAGTACGACCGTAACGGGGGATCATACCGCCTATCGTAAATATCCTGAAAATAGACGTGTGTACGATAAACTTTGGATTGCACAAACCCAAGGGTTAAACTGTGGAAAACTAGAAAAACTGAATACAAATGATATTCGTTATCCTATTTTTATTAAACCCAGATGGGGACATCTTAGCGCCGCATCTAAAAATTGTTTTAAAATTACAAATAAACCTCAGTTGTTGAAATATATAGATTATCCGGATATGATGTGGTCTGAATTTATAGATGGAAGGGAAGGTATGACTGATTTTTTGTTATTGCATGGACGTATTGTTTGGCAGATAACTTATATATATTCTGAAGAACAAAATGGGTTCAGTGATGTATATAAATACGTGAGTGTACAAACCCCTACACCTCCGAATATAGAACAATGGGTTAGGGATAATATTAATGGACATACCGGATTTGTGAACGTACAGTATCGCAAGAACCGTATCATCGAAGTAGGATTGCGTCCCGCCAGAGGTGGAATGTATTTGATTGGAGCAGATTGTCCATCGTTATCTTACAATATATATAATGTTTTGGACAAAGGATTTTGGGATGATACTTTAAATAAAACGATACAATTTGAACCCTATTATGTATATAAATGTTATACACGTTTGCCAATGTTATACATATGGCCACAACACATGCTTGATTTTATCCTTCCCAAGTTTACGGGTATGCCGTTGTATGAATATTATTTTGAACCAGTCAATAATGAAGGGGTTGTCTTTTTTCAATTTATGCATACAGACCATGTCAAAGGAATGAAACTAAAGAATATAATAGAAGTGTGCTGTGTGCTTACACAAATTACGGTCCTTATAGCCTTTTTATTGGTAATGTATTCTTTCATGTTTAAAGGTCCTATCAAATATGTTTTATTTCTTTTCTTCTTCGTGATATTATTTACTCGTTTTTTGAACCCATTGTACGTAAATTATAACTGTTATAAAGCTTATATGCAAATGTTTTTAGGAAAAAACTCTTTGTTATCACAATCCGAATTTGATTCAGAAAAATCCTCCTCTTAAGCGAAGTACAAGATGTAGAGTAGATTCTTTTTGAACGTTATAATCCGACAAGGTTCTAGAATCTTCAAGTTGTTTTCCAGCATAAATCAAACGTTGCTGATCGGGAGGAATGCCTTCTTTATCTTGTATCATCTGTTTTACATTTTCAATCGTATTGCTCGGGTCAACTTCTAACGTAACGGTTTTACCCGTAAGTGTTTTTACAAAGAGTTGCATGGTTATGTTATAAAAGTAATCTTTAAATTATATCAATATATTATATGGCATTTACACGATTTCACGATGACCCTTGCCGAATACAAAAGGCGCTTCAAGAATCAACCGGTCCTGGACGCTATAGTATAGATGTGCCAGGCAATGGCATATCGCCGAGTTACATGGAAGACCCGTATATACGTCTTCAAAAATGGGGGGGTAATCTTAGGTCAAATACAATTAATCTTGAAAGTGCATTACTTGGAATTGGAAACACCTTAAACCGAGATTATACGATAAACAAATCGGTGATTCCAGTTACATGTTCGCAGTCGTATCCATCCCAAACTTCTTTTACAGAACAACCTCGTGCAACTGAACCTGCGTGGATGATACGGGACGTACAACAACATCAGTTTCAATATTTACCACTTGACCCGCAAGAAAATATACAAATTCCATTTCAACACAATTTAAATACACAACTCATAGAACGAGACAATTACACTCCACAAATCAATTGTAATCTATAATTATAGAATCATCTGACATATTTAATATAAAGTATATATAATATGGCAGAAATTGCAATGTTAATGGTTGCATTAGGAGGACTGTATGTAATCTCCAATCACGACAATGAACCTCGAGAACTAGCTGGATTTGAAAATATGGGAGAGGCTTCTAATGCACTTCCGTCTATTAATCCGCCCCAACCTCCTATCAATTACCCAACCGATAACAAACGGGTCAGTGATACTAACCCAAACAAATATTACCATCCCAATCAAACCACAGACAAGTTCTTTACTCCATCCGCCGTATATAAAGAGATTGAACGAAATAATCCAAAGGATTCTGTAGGTGGTTCCACCAAGACGAATTATAGTTTAACAGGAGAACCGTTAAATAAAGATAATTTTAAACATAACAATATGGTACCTTTTTTTGGGTCTCGTATAAAAGGTTCTGGCGTAAGTGCGGACATTGCACAAATTCAAATGGATCATATGCAAGGATCGGGGTCACAACATAAACATAAGACGGAACAGGCTCCTCTCTTTAAACCCCAAACCAATATGTCTTGGGCCAATGGTATGCCAAGTACAACTGAATTTATGTTATCCAGAGAAGTTCCTAGTAATAGAATAAATAATGTTAAACCGTGGGATGAAGTAAAAGTGGCACCCGGACTGGGGCAGGGATATACAAGTACAAATAGTGGGTCTGGATACAATACCGCCGTTGAAGATAGATTGAGTTGGCTCCCAAAAACAGTGGATGCGCTCCGTGCTACCAACAATCCAAAAGTATCGTTTGATTTATCCGGACATCAAGGTCCAGCGTCTGCCAGTAATCAAAACATTCAAAATTCAAATACAATGGGTCGTGTAGAAAAAAACCGTCCAGATACAACCCAAGTGTTAGGTCCAAACCGATGGTTTACTACTACAGGTGTTGAAAAAGGTTCTACCGTACGAAGTAGTCAAATGTTACAACACACCAATCGTCCCGATTATTCGGAAACCAATTATTATGGTGCTGGAACCCAAGAAGGTAAGTCTACTTACATACATTCACATAGCAACGAGACGCATCGGCAACAATTGGCAGGCCCTGCCATTACCGCACCTTTAGGACCTGCTGCCGCTTCAACCAATGATTATGGCAATGGAAGTTATGAACCCTTGTGTAATAATCGTTCCACTACACGACAAGGAAATGATTTAGGGGCAGTTGGAGGAATTCTGAAAGCTTTAACTAGTCCTATTCTTGACATACTTAAACCGACTCGTAAAGAAAATGTGATTGGGAACATACGTTCCACTGGAAACGTTCAACTAACCCATGGAGGAACGCAACCCATTTGCAATCCAGGGGATAGACCGAAAACCACAATTAAAGAACAAACCGAAATTGGTAAATTACACTTAAACTTGGAAGGTAACTTACAAGGCGCTTATAATGTATCCACGCAACAACCCGTTCCACAAGAAAGAGATACGACCACTTCGTCTTATATTGGTAATGTAATGGGTACAAATCAATCCATGTCACAAACCTCCGCGTATAATCAGAGAAATAATCCAAACAAAACATTTAGTAATCATCCAAATCAAGGAGGTATGTCCTTATTAAATGCAGATACAAATTTTACATCCGTAAGAAACGATCAAAATCAAACTCGTATTCCAACGGGAACCTCTACAATGTCTGCTATACCTAGTAAAACCAGTTATGGACGTACACAAATGCCACCTACAACGATACAACCAAATTATGATAGAATGAATCCAGACCTTTTAAACGCATTTAAAAGTAATCCATATACACACAGTTTGACCAGTTGGGCCTAACTTATAGTTAGTTATAATAGGATTTAAAATTATATATTTAAGAGTATGATGCTAAACCTTATTCATAATGATATCGTTGAAAATCTTAATCATATGATTAAAAACAACAATATACCGAATATTCTTTTTTACGGACCCTCTGGCGCAGGAAAACATATATTGGTTACACAATTTATACATCGTTTATATAAAACGTATGAAGATGAACGATTACACGTATTATATGCCAATTGTGAACACGGTAAAGGTATTAAATTTATACGAGAAGAATTAAAGTTTTTTGCAAAAACACAACATTCCTTACATCATCCATTTAAATCTATATTATTGACAAATGTGGATTCGCTTACCAACGACGCACAGTCTGCCTTACGTCGTTGTATAGAACAATTTAGTAGCAACACTAGGTTTTTTATTATTGCGAACGATAAAACTAAATTACTTAAACCTATCTTATCTCGTTTTTGTGAAATATATATCCCGTTACCTTGTATTAATCTTCATGTGTATCAAGTGAATTCAAGTTTTGGAAAGGAACCCTCCCCATCCAAACGTATACAATGGATACGTAATCATATTATGCATTTAGATATAAAGGACCCTAATTCTTTTATTCAATTAACAAATAAATTATACGATAAAGGATATTCGGGTAAAGATTTACTCACCTATATATCTAAATCTACAACGATTTCAACCAAACGTAAAACCCATATTCTTATTCAATATCATTCCAACAAACATTTATTTAAACACGAATCATTATTTATGTTGTTTATGTTATATCAATATGTATGCAATTGCGATGAAATATTAAAAATCAATTCTTATATATAGATATGGATGATTATTCGATAAATTCGTTGATTGAATCTAAAAACGAATGGTGTGCAAGACTCGTGAATCTATTAACACCCGCCGTGATATCTGGGATAAAATCTATATTTGAAGAGTCTTGGAATTTATGTATAGCGAATGAAGAACAAACCAAATACCTTATGACGTTCCAAACCTTTTTAAGTAGAGTACCTAAATGGAATGAGGAAATTATAAAAACAGAACGTAAGCGTATCCTTAACGTTACAAATTGTCCGTATTTAGAAGATATGATTACGTGTGTTCATATCATTCATATGAAGGCATTGACGGTCGTTCGTGTAGGACAACATCAAAAAAAAATAAATATAAATATTCCTTCCATAAATAATTTCATACATAAATTATATATATTGGTTGCACGTAAAATTTATACGAATGTATATCTATTTGAAGTGAACATTCCACCACTTGACATACAACGACATAATCGTGAATTAGAATTAATCATTAAGGAATCTACTTTAAATGCAATTCGAGATAGTATTCCCGTAGAGGATATATTGAAAGAATACCTCAGTGAAACGCAAGAAGAAGAGGTTATCATAACCGACGACATCATTGAAACGCCCAAGGTGGAAACCCTTGAAACGCCCAAGGTGGAAACCCTTGAAACGCCCAAAGTAGAAACCGTTCCCAAAGTAGAAACCGTTCCCAAAGTGGAAACCGTTCTTGAACCTTTGGTATCTAATATAGTATCCAATCCCATAATTTTGCCGGATAAATTAACGTTTTCGGATATAGATTTTACCATGGATACAAGTGGAAAACAAGGAACGATTGAAGCACCAAAAACAATTGAACGTTTAGAACGAATCTCACAAGAAACGCATGAAAAACGAAAACAAGAAGAAGAACAAGATGCTAAATTAGTCATCGGGGATGAAATAAGTTTAGATAATATAGGCATCAAAGACCTTAATGGTCGTATAAATGTTAAACCATTGCCCGTTATAGATATTGAGACATTATAATGCGTTTTTGTAGGATAAAGAATATATATCATCAGTTTAAATGGAACAAGGACAATGGATGACCTCAACCGCAATTAGTATAGTATTTTTTATTATACGTATTATTGAAATTAAATTTATATTAAAGGAAGACATCCTATTAAAACAGATGATTCGGGATACAATCCTTGTATTTATCAGTTCTATCCTTGGAATGTTTATACTTACTCAAGTCAATACAGACGTTTCCTCAAAAATTCCTGCTGTATTTACAGGAAAACCTGACTTTTAATATAAGAAATTTATTTGTAAATGTTTGATAACTATTATATCGTTATACATTAATGGTTATCAAACATGGATCGCGTGAAGATAAAAACGGTTGGATTTATATATCCATACGTGGAGCACCTAAAGAAAGAGGATTTGCCTACGGTACATTAATTGCAAAAGAAATGATAGAAGTAAGACGTATATTGGATTTTACCATTTATAACGATTTTGGAGTAAAATGGGAGTATTTTATTCAAGTCGCACAAAGAGATATTACACCCGTGATTGCATCCCAGTTTCCAGAATTTTACGAGGAAATGCTTGGATTTGCAGAAGGCGCAAATTTAACCATAGATGAAGTGGTTGCATGGAACAATTATTTTACATTAGTAGATTCTTGGTGGAATAATATGTCAAAGGAAGAAAAAACAAATGTATATGGAGAGAATTATGCAAATCAATCGGTTCATGCAAGCGGTAACAAGGATAGATGTTCGGCCTTCATGGCAGTAGGAGATTGGACCGCCGATGGAAAAATAGTATGTGCACATAATACGTTTTCAGATTTTTTAACTGGACAATTAGGAAATTATGTTGTAGATATTCATCCGGAACAAGGTAATCGTATACTATGGTCGGGTTACCCTGGATGGATATGGTCTGGTACTGATTTTTTTGTAACCTCTGCCGGTATACTTGGGACCGAATCCACGATTGGTGGATTTAAAAATTATCAAGCCAATATACCAATTTCTTGTCGTATTCGTAATGCAATGCAATATGGAAAAAATTTAGATGATTATGAACGCATGTTGTTAGACGGTAATTCCGGTGATTATGCGAACACGTGGATGTTCGGGGATACGAATGTAAATGAAATTATGCGCATTGAATTAGGGTTACGATTTCACAATACTACCCGCACTCAAAATGGAGTATTCATTGGATATAACGCACCAGAAGACCCTAGAATTCGTAATCTTGAATGTACAAATACAGGTATAGATGATATACGGCGTCATCAAGGCGCAAGAAAAGTGCGTTTAGCGGATTTGATGGATATACATAAAGGTACTATAAACATTGACGTTGCTCAACAAATTATTAGCGATCATTATGATGTATATCTTAATAAAGAAAATCCGTGTTCACGTACGGTATGTTCTCATTATGAGTTGGACCCACGTGAATACATGTCAGACCCATCACGACCGAAACCCTTTGAACCCCACGGAGCATTGGACGGTAATGTCATTGATACTCAAATGGCAAAAAATATGTCGTTTTCACTTAGATGGGGGTCCTCCTGTGGAAAACCTTTTATGAAAGATGCTTTTTGCGACAAACAACGTGTTTGGAATTACTTGCGTCCTTATTTACACGATAGACTTTCTTATCCATGGACCACATTTACCATCTCATCCATTACACCCAAAAAACTTACACGAAAACGACGAACTATCACGAAATGATTTTAACGTTTCGTATACTTACGTTTATGCATTTTACCGCGTTTCGTATACTTACGTTTATACATTTTACCGCGTTTCGTATACTTTTTTCGTTTATACATTTTACCGCGTTTCGTATACTTATTATGAATATCAGAACGACCACCAGTAGATAAATCTGGAAAACTCAAAGCCCTTCTGACGGAATAAGTCATATCTAAATCATTTTTGATATTAGTTACTATCTGATCCATCTCCGTATCGGATACCTCTCCTTCTTTACTCTTAATTACATCGTATACCTTATTCTCAATATCTTTATGTGTAATTTCTTGAGAAGTTCCATCTTCAGCGTTTCGCGTATAAATATCCGACGATAATTTTTCGTCGCCAGAACTATCTTCTGCTTCTTCTGCTCCTCCGGTAGGTTCACCATTTTTTTCCAATTCCATTTTGGTTATTATCTGTTGAACTACTCCATCAACCATATCTTGTGAATTTAGGGGAATTAAAATTATACTTGTATCTACAATAGGTATTACGTGTGTCTTCATATACTTACGAAAATTGTTCTCTTCTTTAATAAACCCGTACGATGAACTGTATTGACATGTATTAATGAGGTTGTTTTGATACGCACTCACCTCCCCAATTTCTGATATAAGGGAAATTTCGTTATATATAGGCGGTACTATTCCGATAGAGGATAATTTCTCTGTTATACTCGTTAAGTCTGTTATTAAATCAAAGATTGGATGGGATATATTGGATATACTAGATGGATCTATCCGTCTATACCATACTATATAATTATATAAATTAGTTATTAATATTTTTTTCAAATTAAAACGGATACATATATTTAACCGACTATATAATTTTGTATAAATATCATTATATACTGATGTTATACGAACAATATCATCTGGTTTAATGTCATGAGGCAATAAATTATTTATAACATTATACGCTTCCGAGGCTGCTAGTGCATCTGCAGCTAGTGCATCTGCTGCTTCCGATGATTCTGCCTCCAAAAATGCCTCATTCGCCATTGCCTCTGCAGCTGCCTCTGCCTCTGCCTCTGCCGCTGCCGCATCCGGTGCCGCTACCGTTGCTTCCGCAGCCTCTGCCTCTGCCGCTGCCGCATCCGGTGCCGCTACCGTTGCTTCCGCTTCCGCTGCCTCTGCCGCTACCGATGCTTCCGCATCCGCTACCGATGCCGCTGCCTCTGCCGCTACCGATGCTTCCGCTGCCGCTTCCGCTACCGCTACCGCTACCGCTGCCGCTACCGATGCTTCCGCATCCGCTTCCGCTTCCGCTACCGATTCCGCTACCGATGCTTCCGCTACCGATGCTTCCGCTACCGATGCTTCTTTTTTCATCTTTTTTTGCATATCATCAACCTGTTCCATATATATATTCATAAATTGTTGCATACGACTCGTATAATTATCACTCGTCACATTAGATTCCCCCGTCTCAACCGCGTTTATCTTGTTTATAATGTCATCATGTATATTGTATTTGTTTTGGATTGTTTCTAATAATATATCTTTTAATGGTATTATATTTCGTAATGAAGTAGTAACATCCGTAAAATCCATAAAATTAAAATTATTAATATATGTATCTAAAAATTTTGTGCCTCCAGTTTGATAAATTGAAGAATATAAACGTCCAGTTCCACCTTTATATTGAGATAGTGATGTGGCCTGTTGCGTCAACTCTCCTGCCGTGCGTCTAGCACGTTGGCCTCTCCCCTGTAGTTGAGTAGACAAATGCCGTACTACATCTTTTTTACTGATATCAAAAGGTATAATTATCAAGTATTCCATCATCATTTTTGAAATGGTTTTTGTTATATAATCATTTCTCTGTACCACACCCTTACTTGATGCGATACTTAATTCATTGTTCAATTCAATCATTAGGGTATTCCTGGTGCCACCCATTGTTAATTTATTATTATTTGAAATTCTAAGTTTTTTTAATTCACCTTGAACAATATTTGTATCTGTAAAAAAAGAAATATAACCGTAATCCTTTATAAATTCGTTCGTTGAAGTATTTAACATTTCATTATAGGTTGTATGTATTTTCGTACGTTCGACAGGGGTCAAGATATTTTTTTGATTATCGGCAAAAATCGTCGGTGCAATCACTTTTACACTTTTTAAAAATGACCTAAACCGAATTAATTTATAATTACAAACCGTTAATTGTCTTAAAATAACCAAAAAAAAACGTTCGGTTACCTGTGGTAACGTGTCATTAGTTTCAAGTCTAAATATATAGTTTTCACTTGATACAGTCCCGTAATAGTTTTTAATATCATGATATATGGTAGTATATAATCTTATTAATGAACTGTTTGAATCAATACAATCCGAGATTTTAATTATATTTTTTTTCCTACAAGTATCACATGGGTTAACGACACGGTCTAATAGTAAACATCTATGATATCTATTTTTATCACCTTTATTCGTATATTTATCATATAATAATGCTGTATTCGGACCAAATTGTAACGATACCGTAAATACAGGACCATCGCATGTATTCATTAATACGGTTGTTTGGGGTCCTTGTTTATGTTCTACCCAATTTAATAAATGAAATAAACATTGTAACCTGTCCCCAAGCGATTTTAATATAATTATTAATAATGCGGTTGTTTCATACGGTGTATAATCATTAAAGATTTTACTTGCCTTCCCCAACGATACAAAGTCCCCAGGCTGGCGGTCAATACGACCCCCTGTTACCTTAAATGGATTCTGCTTGAACCATTGTTTGTTTTTGTCGTTGCCCTGTGTAAAATTTTTTAATTCAACAAAATCTATATTTTCGTTGTCGGTTCTACCTTTAAAGGTTCTCCCAAACATTATGAGTTCAAATGTCCATACCACGTTAGAGAGCGTGGTTGCTTTGAGATACATACCAGCGGGATAACCAAACGCCTTAAACAACCCTTCAGTCAATATAATGGTTTCACCTTGTGGTGGCCATACTTTACCCGCAGATTTGGTTGCAGTATCAAAGGCAGTAGCAAAACTTGTGATTGAATCTGCCCATGGAGCAATCGTGCTAGATGAAATTCCACAATCACGGGTTACCCCAACAATATGGATTGGAACGGTCCTAGCTGGTCTTGAAGCATTCCATTCTATAGTCGTTAGATTGTCGGCGTGTACCTCTAAGGAATTATTCTTAGACATATCTAAAAAATCTTTATTGAGAGATCCCGTATAATCAGCTGGATTCGGACTCGGCCATGCTCTTTTAAATAAGTATCTAAATAATTTTGAATTTGACCCATCCTTTATCATATCTGAGGCAATATGGTATCTCTGGTCTTGTGTTAAGTCATTTAAATTCATAGGTTGTTTCCCAGTACTCATTAAACATTGATTCCATGGTATGGTATAAGTTCTTCCTCCGGGCCAACTACATACAATACCTTCCTCTCCTACATCCATTTTATGGTCATTGCGACCAAGCGTTGCCATATATATATATATATATATATATATATTATTGTAATTCTTAATTTATATAACTTGAAAAATCATTTACGTGTATCGTTGGTAAGGTTGTATCCAACGGTTCTTGTGTTATAAACGTTGAGAAATAAGATTTTTTGATTTCCATTTCAGGCGTACGATTATGAACGGTTCTAGAAATCATTTTATATAGTTTAAAGTCAGGGTATCGTTCTTCACCATTTTGTTTCACTAAAATATTTCGTCCTTTATCGTCTTGACACCATTCTAGTATAATACGGTGTGTATTATCTGTATCTTTTACGCTAGTATAATCTATATCTTCGGATATAACATCAAACAAAGAACACCCTAAACGACATAAATCAAAACTAAAGTTTGGTTCTAGGATGGGTTTATGTTTGTTTAAATACGGTTCACAATTATATTGTGAAGCGGCATCTCCTTTTGGATGAAAACTATCACTACAAAGGATACGTCCACGAAAGCGATAAATGGCTCTACCAAAATCAATGATTTTGTATATTTTTCCAAAGGTTGGAACTTTAAAGGTGGTCCCGTTCCATGTATATACAAGATAGGTATGATGGGTATGGGTATACATAATATTATTGGTATGTAAGTCATTGTGTGTAAGGTGAAAGGTTCGTTGATATACCAGTAAGGACATGACCACTTGACATAATATAGAACGCCATTCGTCTTCCCCTATGGTTTCTTTGTGATGGATAAGGTAATCGTCTAATGTTTCTACACACTTTTCCATCGCAATCACATGTACAGGGAAATTCGGTAGAGTTGCAAGGACATCTTCTTCCACGATGGTGGAATAACCACTCGTGGAATAACCACTCGTGGAAGAGGAGTCTGAGGTAGACTCTTCTGTTTTAGAAGAGACGGAAGAGCATTCACTGTTGAGTGAGGTTTCTTCGGTAGAAAGTGTATCATTTAAATACAATAATTCTAATTCAGTTTCAATCGGAACGGATATCTTTAAGGGGTCCATCGTATCATAAGGAATGTCTATGACTTCACCAATATCCAGAATAGGTTTATTACCTCGGCTTCGTTTAGGAGATTGTTTCGTTATAGGAATATTGATATGAAATAACGTATCATTGTGTTGATTAAAAAAATCCGATTGTGCTATATATTCTATATCATCTGAAATATCACATTCAAAGGTGTTCTTCATGGCAATAAAAGAACCGTAAAATTCTAATCCATGAAAAAAACCATAATGATGTAAAAGTTGATTGGATAAATAATTGAACATACCGTCAATATAAGCAGAATTATTGGAATCACGACATTTTGCATGTTCTTGTAACGACGTATATTGAGGTAAACAACCTATATCATATTCCTTATATCGTCCAACTATATATTTTAAAGGGTCTAACAATGGACTATATTTAAAATATACGTCCTGTTCTTCTTGTACCTTACCGGTTTGTATCGTACAGTTAAATATATTGGTAGTAACTTTATTCTTTACTTCGTACAAGGAACGTGTATGGTTAAACGTAATTGTATTGTAATTATTAGGAGTCAATGAAAAAAACCGATTGTATATAGGTATATAATTTTGCGGAGATTTAACACCCATGACGTCTAGAACACTTTGAAATAAAACAGTATGATTTGGTTTTATATATGTAAATTCCATTAAACAGTGATTATATAATTAATTACATATATAAACTAATTATCCATTCTTGCGGTGTATATAATTCTTTAATTTCTCAATTATTCACAATGTCACGTGAACTAGAACTTGGTAAATTCAATATGAATAGCATTAGTTTTAAACCAGATGAAAATAAAGGACCAGTGGTAGTATTGATTGGACGTAGAGATACTGGTAAAAGTTATCTGGTAAGGGACTTATTATACCATCATCAAGATATACCCATAGGAACGGTCATATCAGGAACAGAAGCTGGAAATGGATTTTATTGCCAACATATTCCTAAATTGTTTATTCATGATGAATATAACATATCCATCATTGAAAATATATTAAAACGGCAACGACAAGTTCTTAAACAGGTAAGAAAAGAACTTGAACAATACAAGCGAAGTACGATTGATTCGCGTGCGTTTGTTATATTAGACGACTGTTTATACGATGCATCATGGACACGTGATAAAATGATGAGATTATTATTTATGAATGGGCGTCACTGGAAAATAATGCTTATCATCACAATGCAATACCCATTAGGCATACCTCCCAATCTTAGAACCAATATAGATTTTGTCTTCATATTACGTGAGCCTTATATAAAAAACCGTAGAATCATTCATGAAAATTATGCGGGAATGTTTCCAACGTTTGAAAGTTTTTCACAAATTATGGACCAATGTACTGAAAATTATGAATGTTTAGTCATAAACAATAATTCCAAGAGCAATCGTTTACAAGACCAAATATTTTGGTATAGAGCTGAACCTCATGGACCATTTAAACTGGGTTCAAATGAATTTTGGGAATTATCCAAAGGTATAGAGAGTGATGATGAAAATATAGTAGCCTATGACCCTGCAACTGCTCGTAAAAAAGGTCCTCATATCAACGTTAAAAAAAACAAATGGAGTTAAGAGTCATGTTTAGTTGAGATATTTTCATGTTCAAACATCTCATGGGTAGGGTCATCACGAGACGACACGAGATTTCCTTGGTCGTTCATCGTTTGTGTTAATTTATTACCACTTTCACTTGCCTTTTTCAAGTTGTCTTCAAATGCTTTTTGTTTTGTAGTACGCACACGATTTTCAAAATGTTGTTTAGCTTTAAATTCATTTTTATGTTTTTCTTGCATGAGTTGGTTTAGTTCCTCTTCCAAATATTCTACCTTACCTGTTTTGTAGGACTCGGGGTCAAATGGCATCCACAATCCAACCGGTCCAACAAATACATCGTGAGACGGGTCACTTTCGCGTAAACTTTTAGCGTGTAGTTCTGCTTCACCTTGTGTAGAAAAAGACCCACGTATTTTGATTCCGCGGGTATTGGTTTGAAAATCAACGGATTCGTCGTATAGACTTTGTAATCTATCTTCATGTTTATCCATGAACGTTTTATATTCATCCGATAATGTAGTTGCAAATAATGAATCTTTTTCAGTTGAAACAAATTCTTCTAAATCTTTCATCATATCTTCAAATGAACATTTATACTTATACGATAAAAATTTAATAAATTGTGTAAACTTATCCATAGATTTGGATAATTCCCATTGTTTAATAAACTCGTTGAAAAAAAATTGACGTTTATCTTCTATTATATTTTCAGGGGATATAAAAGAGACACAGGCGAATTTTTGTCCTGCCAAGGCACGGTCTTCTTCTAATAAATCAATATACTCTGGATTAGGAGAACCGTTTATGAGACGCGCATTCTGACGTTTAGAAGACATATATATTGGATATTAAGAAATCTTTAAGTATTAATTTCATACAAATTTTTTTTCTTTTACTACTCTATAATGAATATTTCGGGCGTAGATTTTAATGAATTACTTAAGCGTGCAATTAAATATATAGTGGAAGGTCTAATGGTAGCCATTGCCGCATTTGCGATACCTAAAAAAAGTATTAATTTAGATGAAATCGCACTCATTGCATTGACTGCAGCGGCTACATTCAGTATTTTGGATACTTATATTCCTAGTATGGGTGTAAATGCGAGAAGTGGTGCAGGCTTTGGTATAGGCGCAAATCTAGTAGGTTTCCCACGATAATTATATAGTCGGTATAAATTCCCAATCTAATTCATTGCATATTTTTTTCCATATTTCATCTTGCTCAATCCGTTTATATCTATCTTTTAGCATTGGAAAAAAGGGTAAAAAATCGGTTTCATCTAGTAATTCGCACAGTTTATATATGGTATAGTAATAATTTAAGAAATTTACTCGTACATCTGGACAAAATCTAGCATAGGGTGTTTGTATTTCCATAAATAAACTACACAATCGTTGTTCCAATTCAGGTTTCATTATAGGAGGTTTAATTCCCAATTTATCTTTTATATAAGGGATATGTTCGTAATATTTATTATATCCTAATTTTTTTAATATGGTTTTAGCACGATGATTGGTCAATTGTATAAGAATAATACGCTCTTTTTTCATTTGTTGTTCAATGTCTTCTATCACTTTAGATGGTATTTGGGTAGTCTCCTTTGCTTGAAACTGTGCAAGAATTTCTCTAAAATGATTTATACGCTTATAGGCATAAAAACATATTTCTTTATGTGGTTCCTTGTAACTACATCGTTCATTATCAATTAGATATTGTACGCTAACAAAACACATGTTACATACACATAGTCCTTCGTGTTCAATGAATATAAGTTCGCCTTTATTACAATGATTACAAATGTCCGTTTGATTTATAAACTTGTTAATGTCTAGGAATGCATCATCCACATTTGCAAGATATTTTTGTGCATTGGGTAATATATCGTTTTGTACTATGGAGGGGGAGTCCTTTATATTAAAGAATGTATTCAACGTTTTAGACGAAACATTACAATTACCTTCAGAATCAATCTTTTTATTTTCATAATAATCAAATATATATTTTGAATTATCAAGGTAGTATTTTGATTTATAGTGACGCAATTTTTTTATTTTAGAGGAAATAGAATGTATTTTGTCTTGTAGTTCAGTTTGTAGTTCAATATTGTCTGTATGTTTTAATTCTGTTTTTAACTTATATTTTTCAGTATGTAACTTAGGCAAAACAATATCTTCCTCGTATTTGATTTTCTCTAAAATGGACTTATGTTTAATATCTAAGGTTGTATTATATTTAACTGGGACTTGTAACGTTTTAGTTGGTTTGATTTTAAAAGACATTAATCTAATATTGGTATAGTTTTTAATACAATATTAGATTAAACGTTAATTATTATAAATTATTGTTTCATATATATTACAATGGAGGATAATACAATACAATTAATAAGACATATTACACAAGACATTGACTTTAACACCTTACAAAAGATGAAGTTTATATATAGCGCATTACAAGACGGTTGGTCCGTAACAAAAATTGCACGTAAATATGTTTTTACGAAAAAGCATGAGAATGACAAACAAATATTTGAAGAAGACTATATTAAGACATTTATAACTCATCATACGTCTATTTGAAGAATAAGGTATAATTCTATATTTTTTTTTCTTTTGTAATAATATAGAATGGGTGGAGGATTGATGCAATTAGTAGCCTATGGCGCCCAAGATGTTTATCTTACTGGCAATCCACAAATTACATTTTGGAAAGTAACTTATCGTCGTCATACTAATTTTGCGATGGAATCTATAGAACAAACCTTCAACGGTCAAGCGGATTTCGGAAGACGTGTAACATGCACCCTTGCGAGAAACGGTGACCTTGCTTATAGAACTTACCTTCAAGTAACTTTACCTGAAATCAATTCTACTCTAGCGCCTTTTGCGAGATGGTTAGATTTCCCAGGTGAGCAACTCATCGCGCAAGTGGAAGTTGAAATTGGTGGTCAGCGAATTGACCGTCAATATGGTGACTGGATGCATATTTGGAATCAATTAACACTATCCAAGGAGCAACAAGATGGTTACTATAAGATGATTGGTAACACCACGGCACTAACCTATATTACTGACCCCAGTTTTGCAAACGTGGATGGTCCGTGTGATTCCGATGCCCCCCGTCAAGTATGTACTCCTAGAAACGCATTGCCTGAGACCACTTTATACGTTCCATTCCAATTTTGGTACTGCCGTAATCCTGGTCTAGCGCTTCCACTCATTGCTCTTCAATACCATGAAGTTCGTATTAACCTTGATATTCGTCCCATTGATGAATGTCTATGGGCGGTATCTACTCTCGCATGTGAATCCGGTTCGTCCACCAATGTAAAATCTAGTCTTGCCTACGCTCAATCCCTCGTAGCAGCCTCGCTATACGTAGATTATGTGTTTTTAGACACGGATGAACGTAGACGCATGGCACAAAATCCTCACGAGTACCTCATTGAGCAACTACAATTTACAGGCGACGAATCGGTTGGCTCGTCTTCTAATAAAATTAAGCTTAACTTTAACCACCCGTGTAAGGAACTCATTTGGGTGGTTCAACCAGATGCAAATGTAGATTACTGTGCTTCCCTTGACTGTAATTCCGTGTTGTACAAAACTCTTGGAGCTCAACCCTTCAATTATACGGATGCCGTGGATGCTCTTCCAAACGCCATTCATGCCTTTGCTGGTCCAGAATCCATAGGTGACAACGCAGGAGACTTTATTACCGCATCTGGATTGTTTCACGACGCGGGTGCAGCAGACGCTGCCGCTGGTGGTGATTATTGGAGTACAAATATGGCACTCTCGGGATCGGACTTGTATAATAGTGCAGGCGGTCAGTATGGATTTGGTGATGTAGGAGGTGGTGTAACCTCTTCGGTTTCCGACGCGGGTTCGTTTGTACTCAGTGAGACTGCTCTTACAATGCATTGCTGGGGTGAAAATCCAGTAGTCACTGCCAAACTTCAATTGAACGGACAAGACCGATTTTCGGAACGTGAAGGTACTTATTTTGACCTTGTACAACCGTTCCAACACCATACCCGTAGTCCAGATACCGGTATCAACGTATATTCGTTCGCATTGCGTCCAGAAGAACACCAACCATCTGGAAGCTGTAACTTTTCGCGTATAGACAATGCCACCCTTCAACTTGTGTTATCGAATGCTACTGTAGAAGGTACCAGCACTGCCAAGGTACGTGTATATGCTGTAAATTACAACGTTCTTCGTGTAATGTCTGGTATGGGTGGTCTAGCCTATTCCAATTAATCGTATATGATGGGACCATTCTATAAAATATACACTATTCGTCCATACGGTATTTATGATATCGTCCTCAAATATATCAAACAATTCTTTTAATAAATCGGTTTCATCCGGATTTTCCAGTTGAATCCTTTGTAAAGAATATAGTGTATTGTATCGTGCTATACACGCGAGCCCAATGCATCGTTTAAACAACATTTTAAACAACATTTTATACTTACCAATGATATAAAATTATGATTCATTTTTATATGATAAACATACTCATATAAAAATAACTGGAAACTATACCTAAAAATGAAGTTATCTTCTATAAAATCACAAGGATACTTTGTAAATGGATTAACTTTTATTTATAATGTTGTTTTAGAAATAATTTATATATTATATGAAAAAAAAGTGAAATATTATGGAAAATAACAAAGGTATAACATTCTTTGAACCAATATTCTCAATTAAAATACCAAGTTTATTTTTACACCATGTACAGTTCAAACTACGGTTTAGAAGTTAATGAAACTTCGTCATATATATGCGAAAATGTTTCCAAATTAATATTTTTTTCATCTAAAATATTTTTTAACTTATTAAATAAATATATCTTATCATTTATCATTTTATCAAAATCTATAAATATTGTATTTATATCATATTTAGTGCTTATACATATATACTTAGATAAAATATCCTTATAAAACTCGATTTGAGATAAATAGTCTGTAGCATTCCATAATCCCCCATCGTGTGACCCATGATTTGTTCGTGAAATTGCGGATGTTTTTAAGTCACGAATTGGTATTATAACAGTTTTTATTTTTATGGATGTATCTTTTACAATATTCTCTATATTAAGCATAAAACACGGATTTTTTAATATATAATGAGGACTGTTATATTTAGTTTCCATACCAGAATTACAATTACTAAAAATATGTTTTTCATAATTTTTTCTATTGTATCCTGTATCAAAATCTAAAAAACTAAATAATTTAATTAAAAAAGTTGTTCCACAACGCCCAGTTCCAGTAATTAGAATTTTTTCCATATATATATATATATATATACTATTATATGAATACGACGCGTAAACTCAAACTATATTCGTCCAAAAGAGATGTAAAATCACTTATATATCGTCTTTTACAATCTTTGATGATTGTAAAATTATACCATTGGAATACAAAGGTCTATTCCGTTCATAAAGTGACGGATGAACTGTACGATGCGTTGAATGATAAGATAGATTCGTTCGTAGAAGTATTACTTGGAAAACATACTATACATAAAACAAGTCTATTAGACATTCATACCTTACATTTGAAAACGTTTAAACACCCAAATGCATTTATAAAATGGTTAGAACAATTCAAAACCTATTTAATACATGTAAATGAACTATTTAAACCAGAAGAAAATAGTGATTTATTTAATATTCGGGATGAAATATTATCCGAATTGAATAAAATTACATATTTGTTATCTTTTAAATAATATTCTAATAAAGTATGACTTCTACCAGAAATAAAAATACTATTCAGGATTATCGTATTGAATGTAAATCGTATGCTGACACTAGGCAATGGATACAATATCCCTATTCCACCTATGGACAAGCCTATGATGTATCTATACCATCCTTAGGTATAACTCCAAGCAGAATGCCTTGGAATACTCTTTCAAACAATCCAGTCGATATTGAAAGTAGTTTATTAGGTATAAACTCTACAAATTTAGTTTACCCTCAACCCGAGGTTATCCCTGAACTTAAGCATATACCGATGAAATCTTATTTTGAGACGATTCCTTTGATTTTACCTGAAACCTTTGTGGCCTCTTCTATACAACGTCCATTCCCTATCCCAAAATAGAGTTTCATTATGTCCAAGAACGAGTTCATTTGAATCCGTATCTGTTTATCGTAGAATGCTTTTACGGATACCTTCGTAAATAATAAATGGTATATATAATTTAAAACATAATTCATTAGTATAGTATGGATACACAAACTACAAAAAGCAAAGTATCTCATGAAAAGTTAATTTCATTCAAAAAAATAATTCGTGAAATGATACATGATTTACTTATTACTTTTCCAGAATTAAAACAATCACTGGATGTAGATTTACAATTAATTTGTCAAACGCCCGAGGATGATTCTAGCGACGAGGCAACCAGTCGTGTTTTAACCTATTGTATGGGAGTGTTACCCGAACGATTCATACATATTATATATATGGACGATGCCATGTTTGAAAATATAGAATATGATCTTAATTTTCTACCCGGTATTAATTACAGGGTATTATGGAAAGAACATTTAACAGAGACAACACGTAAAAACATTTGGAGATATCTTCAACTCTTATTGTTTTCATTGATATCTGACATTACAGACAAAAATATGTTTGGGGACACTGCAAACTTATTTACAGATAACGGTGGGGTAGAACAATTCAAACAAAAATTAGAAGAAACCATGCATGATATGAAAGAAATGTTTGAAGGAATGGAACATACGCCTAATCCAGACGTGTCGGCAGAAAATGTATTTGACCACATGAATGAGATGATGAATGGAAAATTAGGAAAAATCGCAAAGGAACTCGCAGAAGAGACTGTAACCAGTTTAAACATAGATGTAAATGATTCAAAAGGTGTTACAGAGGTAATGTCAAAAATGATAGGTAGTCCAGCGGCTATGATGGAGATGGTTAAAAATGTAGGATCAAAACTGGATGATAAAATTAAATCTGGAGAGATTAAAGAGAGTGAATTACTAGAAGAGGCATTAAGTATGATGCAGAAGATGAAAGATATTCCTGGTATGAAAGACATTCAAGATAAGTTAAATAAAATGGGATTTGGTTCTAATAAGGTGAATCATTCTGCGATGAAAACTCAAATGGAACGTAATATTAAGAAAGCCAAGTATAAAGAGTATTTGCGAACACGTACAAACCACAAAGTACAAACCACTGAAATGTCTGCTGAGGAATTATCTCAAGCCACAAAAAAATCAGACGATATTTGCACGGAACTACTTAAAGAACCAGAGAACAAAATATTTACATGTGGTCCAAAAGCGGAACGTAGTTCCAATAAAAAAAAAGGTAAAGGTAAAAAATAAATAATTAAAATGGTATATATTGTTATATGCAAACTGAATTGTGGATAAACCAACCAACTGTATTGTTTCGTTCAAATAAAATACAAGAATTATGGCCTACCAAAACTATGAAGATGAACGAAAAAATTAACGCATTGACGAGATTGATTATAGTATTATCTATATTAGGATATTTAATAACAAAAAATGTATCCATATTAATTACGGGTATAGTGTTAATCGGTATCCTACTTGTATTGAATTACATTTATAATAAACGAAATAAAATATCTAGACCAATAGAAGGGTTTGGTGGTTTGAACCAAACGAATACATTAACCAGTTCTCCTTCTAAAACGAACCCAATGATGAATGTATTATTACCTGAAATACAAGATGACCCCAAACGTCCCCCAGCAGCACTCTCTTACCGCCCAAAAACGATTGCAAACATAAATAAAAGTACACAGAATATGGTAGTAGATACATTTGACAATCCAGAGGGTATTGAAGAACGTTTATTCAAGGATTTAGGAGATAGTTTTGAATTTGACCGTTCCATGATACAGTTTAACTCCAATCCAAGTACTACCATACCCAACGATCAACAATCTTTTGCTGAATTTTGTTACGGAGATATGATTTCGTGTAAAGAAGGCACTTCCATGGCATGTAATCAAACGATGGCACCTAGATGGACCAATCACTAAGTTTATTTGGCATTGGATTTGTCTTCTATTCGTTTCAATAAATCAAAGTTATAAATTAAATTACCCGTCGGTTTATAGGTATGAATGTCTTTGTATCCAGGTTTAGCAGATAATGAAACCGATTTCGTTTTGGTCATCATCAATGTATTTGGGTCCGTAACTAGCTCTTGCTTTCCGTGTTCACTTGTAACGGTTTTGGGGTTTCCCCAACCATCAATTTGTACTCCAGTTTGTTTACGAATTTCTTCACGCACATAACTAGGTGTCCAATTTTTCCATGATATAAATAACAAGTTGGGGTGTATATATTTAATTACAAATCCGTTCTCTCTTAATTTATCAATGATATAGGCTATACAAGAATCATTATCGTATTTAGGCAATCCTATGATAATTTCTGGAATGACATACCAACAATGTTGTGTATTTGGATTGATTCTAGAATTATAACGGATCCTTGTATGTATTCTTTGAAGAATACGATTAAATACATTCAACGTATTTAAATCATGTTTTTGTTTACGTTCATACAATTCATCCAAATTAATTTTATTATCACAAATACCGTCTTTTAATGTAAATATAGTATCCATATTTACATTTCCATAGAAAAGTATTAAATATATATAACGTAACCTTTATAATGAACATAAAATGTTTGGTTATATCCGGAGGAGGACCTACTGGATTACTATCTTATGGTGCCATTAAATCTACGCATATCCGTAAGATGTGGACGTTAGAAGAACTTGACTCTATTTATGCCTCGTCCATAGGCGCATTCATTGCATGTATCATTGCATTAGGATACGATTGGGATACCACGGATAAGTATCTCATGGAACGTCCATGGTCCAATTCCTTTGACTCTATACAAACCGATATACTTGAAATGTTCCATCAGAAAGGTATGGACGGTGAAAGTGTGTTTCGCCTATGTATGGAACCTTTATTGAAAGCAAAAGATATTCCTATAGAGGTTACACTGGAAGAGTTTTACCATAAAACACATATAGAATTGGTGTTTACGGTTACGGAATTGAATAGTACTACCGGACTAGTTACAGAATTGATTTCATATAAAACGTATCCAAACATGTCTTTGATTCAGGCAATTGCTTCCACGACCGCTTTTCCTATGTTATTTAAACCTATATTTTACAAAGAGAAATGCTTTATGGATGGAGGACTGCTTCATAATTTACCAATAAATGTATGCTTAGAACATTCTGGTTTCAACCTAGATGAAATATTAGTATTTGGAACAATCAAAACGTCTCGTATACAAACTATACAGGATACAACCTCTTTCCTAGATTATTTTAGAATATTAATGAATAAATGTCATAAAAGTTTAGATACTAGTACAGAACAAACCGTTGTGCCATTTACAATTTTATCTTATGCCGATGATATAAAAGATGTAACCATGTGGTACGAGGTGTTATGCAATCCTGTATTACGAAAAGAATTGGTTCAAAGAGGCGAACACGATGCAAACGAGTTTATCAACTCAAGGACTGGTTTAAAAACTGATTTAAAGTGTTGATATCCGGTTTTGCGTCATATTCTACAATGGTATCATTATAATTTAATTTTATAGTTGGATATCCAGTTACTTTAAATTTATCTGCCGTAGATTTATCTTTATCACAATCTACCTCAATAAAATTAATAATTACTCCAGAACTGTGTCCATTGGTCGTAATGTCTTCTTTAAACTTACCCCAAATCGGTTTGGCACTTTTACAATGAGGGCACCAATCGGTATAAAAGAAATAAAGGTCTGCGTTACCCTTTGTATCAGAAGAGGTTGTTGTTGTATATTCTTTATTTGCAACATAGGTTGCATGGATTCTAGGTTTAACATAACTGTTATATACCCATATTGCTATACCTATGAATAATAATGACAATCCTAACACTACGATTATATTTCTATTAGACATTGCTTTTTTCACGGTTTCTTGTAACGTCATTATACTATATATTATATTATTTGTAATCTCTTAACGAATATAAAGAATATAATCTATATGTAGTGAATGATTGTTCGTAATAAGCAAGGAATGTTATTCTTGGTGGAACGTCGTGATTATAATACGGATATAGAGTATTATAATCGTATACGTTATATATTGTTTGGGACTATACCTAGACCACCCCATGTATCCAACGTATTATTATCTACCATTCATAAATCTCCATTATAAGTTTCTAAATCTATTATAATGTACGTACGTAAACATACAAGACGTGTATACAGAAAGAGTGATTATTATAGTGGAGATGGGATGCTAACGGCAGTCTGGGGACCTGCCATGTGGCACTATTTACATACAATGAGTTTTAATTATCCGGTGGAACCAACCCAAAAGGATAAAACACATTACAAGGACTTTATACTTAATCTACAATATGTTTTACCTTGTAGACTTTGTCGTGAGAATTTATCTTTACAATTCAAGCAGTATCCTTTATTAGATTCTCACATGTCTTCTAGGGATACCTTTTCCAAATATATATACCTATTGCATGAACGAATCAATAAGCGATTACACAAAAGGTCTGGATTGTTGTATTCCGACGTACGAGATTTATACGAACATTTTAGGGCACGATGTACTATAAAACATACCCTAAAACGTAAGAAAGAAACGGGTTGCACCGACCCAGTATATGGTAAAAAGTCAAAATGTATAATAAAGATTGTACCACAAGAAGATAAATGTAAAACGATGCAAGTAGATCGTCGTTGTATCAAACAACGTTGAATTACATTCCAAAGGAACTAAAATCCGTTAAAATAGGCATTGGTAAATAGGAAGAATCGCTAGAACGATAATTAGGTACTTTTTTGCAGTCAAATGCTGGTTCTGGACATCTTGCGCAGGATGGACACGGAGGAGGAGCGTCGTTTCTTGGACAGGATGATACGGTTGGACATGCTGGGCATACCGGTGGCACAATTTGTGACTTCAGAATATACATATTCTCATCCATCGGTTGTGAGTTACTGCTAGCATACGGCTGTACTGGAGTCGTTTGTACAGGCGCGCTTGAACTTGTATTCATTTGATTTGAACTAGATGTATATACAGTATCACCGGCAGGACCAATATAACTTCCTGTATTGTATTGAACATTGCGTGTCTTTTTCTGATTGCTTGACATTCCCTCCTGAAGGTTGCCATTCCATAATGACATGTAAGGTTGTAAGGAAGAATAGGTTTCTGTATAACTAGGTGAATTCATTACACCGTTCCCAGATAAATATACTGTATCTCCGTCGGGTGCCTTATAATTACTCGTTTTATTTATAGTAGAAGTCATTCCAGAACGAATTGGAACAATAAGTGGATACAACGAAATTAAAAGCACCAATAAAAGAATACAACCGAATGTATAAAATAAAATATTGTCTTTCTTTAAAGAAACCTGTTTTATCATTATATATATAAATATTTTATTTGAAACCTAAAATAACACGGTGAAATAAAGATACAAGTATTCGCTGAGACAAAATGATTAAGGATTTCCAACAAAAGTCTATACAATATTCTATAGGTATGGCATTATTCCGGTCACTTTTTAATTTTATAATTACTTAGATAAATCTCTCATTCTTTAATAGAATGACATGTTTTATAAGTTGTATGTTTTCGGCGGTATGTATCCTTGGAATGATATACTTTTATAATTTCACCCATAAAAGTAGAATTGTAAAAGAGTTTAAAGAGTCCTTATCTCAGGATTTAAATCTACGATACGATAAGATAACAAAGGAACGAAGATTGATCAGTTACAAAGGATATACGTTAGGGTTCATTCTCTCTATTGTAATCCTATTGTATAATAAAAGTTATAAAATGAAACCTATTCCACTTGTATGCACTGTAGTGACTATATCCTTTGTTACCAATTATTTATACTATATACTTTCACCCAAGTCCGATTGGTTGTTGAATCATATGACACAACCAGATGAAATTAAATCATGGCTTTTAATGTATAAAGAAATGCAGTTTAATTATCATATGGGGTTTCTTTTAGGTATATTGGGGGTTGGAATGTTTGCGTTTGCGTTTAGATGCTAGTGACCGTCTGATAATTGGGTGGAATGATATAAATCACATAATTTACACAAGTTTTGTAAATACTTGATTACTTTCAGTTGTTCATGTTGATTCATATTGGAAATGGGTTCTTTAATTGAATTGATTTTATCTAATACTTCCTTTGTAAATCCAACTTGAGGATTTGTTAAATATTCCGTATAATCTTTTTCTATAAAATAATTTATATTATTTTCCTTAATTTGTGACCCATGTGGAAGATATACGTGTTTGTAAAATACTTTGATTATAATTTTTGGATTTGCTTTTCGTAGCTTACACAATGCGTTGGATGCAGCGGCTATTTCAATATCCTCTGGGAATACAGTGACTACATCGTTTACAAATTCTTCAAAATGATTATTAAATGCGTTAAGATAATTAGACATATACTTGAACTAGTCATATATTTAAACTATTATAAACGAATATTATTTGATTGCGTTGGCTCGTTGTTCTTGTAAATTATCTAATGAAACGTTTCCTATAGTGTCGGCACTATATGTATCTGGAGGTGTTTCTATTTTGTCGGCATGAACGATATTTGCATAATGATGCGATTGACGCATACCACCTTCCCCTTTTGCTAACAATTCATCTGGGGTTTGGTCTAAAAAACTATAATGGTCCGAAGCAACCCCATAACGTCCTAAACCCAATGCAAATGCGGACGGCTCTCCATGCTGTGATACGGATTGTTGTTTCATAGCTTCTGCTGGTGGTTGAATATGTTTTAATATTTCATCCCCAAATAATACATGGTATCCGCGATTGATTAACAATAAGGCGGGAACTTTGGTTATAGTAGGTGGTAATAAGACCTCTTCACCGTTTGCGAGTTTGATATAGGTCATTCCGTTATTTTTTTTTTCACGGTTATCTATACATAAAAAATGAATGTCGGATTTGACCGTTGTAGTTTTTGATAGAAATGAAAGGATATGTTTGCAATTATTACAATAATTACTATAATACAAGATTGTGCTCATAAAGTATGATAGTATAATGCTACAATTCATTTTAACTTATTATAAAAAATTGAGATATAAAAATGTCTTTATCTATTATACTATCCAATATGAAACCATTCGTGAATCGTATGACCGAAGACAACGGAGAGCTCAACTTTACCTTATCTGGAGTGAATGTAAGCATTGCAAATTCTATTCGTAGAATTATACTTTCTGAAATACCATGTGTTGTATTTAGAACCGCTCCTTATTCTGAAAATAAGGTATTTATTCAAACCAATACAACTCGTATGAACAATGAATTAATCAAACAACGTATGAGTTGTATTCCAATTTATATCACAGACACCTCCATGCCGATGGAACAGTATAAAGTGATGCTAGATAAACAAAATGAAGGGGATACTATATTACATGTCACAACCGAAGACTTTACTATTATAGATACAAACACCGATACGGCTTTACCTCAAACCATGGTAAAGAGTATGTTTCCGCCGGATAGTTTGACCGGAGATTATATTGATATTGTCCGTCTCCGTCCTAGATTATCCGAAACGATTGAAGGAGAACATATCGTTTTATCGGCCTCCTTCGCAATTGGTATGGCAAAAGAAAACGGGTCATTTAATGTTGTATCTACATGTGGTTACGGAAATACTGTAAATGAGGATATGGCAAATGACCATTTATCCAAATATGTAGATGGTCTTAAAGTGGAACAGTTAAGCGAGGATACGATTGAGTTTAAAAAAAAAGATTGGTTGTTACTTAATTCCGAACTCTATTCTATCCCTGATTCCTATGACTTTACAATTGAAACGGTCGGTCCATTTGAAAATAAACAAATCATCCTAAAATGTATTCATGTGATGATGGATAAAATCAATAAGTTTAAATCTGCCGTCCAAACCGAAGACATCCTTCGTACATCCGCTACCTCCTTAGACCATGGGTTTGATATTCAACTCATTGGTGAAGATTATACCTTAGGAAAAGCGTTAGAATATCTATTGTTTGCACGTCATTATGATAGACATTCTCCTACCTCGGACAAATCCCTTAACTTTTGTGGATTTAGAAAACCACATCCTCATATAGATGAAAGTATCATACGTCTAGGATTTGTAGCACCTACGGATAAAAATAGTGTCATTCAAATCTTGACCGAAACTTGTAATGCACTTGAAGCTATATACGTGGACATTGCCACTTTCTTTACAGAATAGTTCTCATACAATTGTGTTATTGTAGATAAATATGAACTGAAACTATCATTATATTTTTTTCCTATAAAGTAGTATACCAGTTTTTACACTTGTAATTCAAATCGTATCACTCGAGTTTTATTTGTTATATTACAAAAGTCGGCGTTTTAATTGTCAATGTGTAATATTTAACAAATCTTCCATTCATGAATATTTATGTTTTTAATAATTGTATTTCTTTTTCTAAATTTTCTACTTTTTTTAATAAATCTTGAACTGTTTTAATTAATGGTGATATTAATTCCATATAATTTACTCCTTGATATTCTCCATGTTTTGAATGTAATGCTAAATTTTCGTCACCAATTATTTTTTCTATATCTTGAGCTATAACTCCAAAATGTTTTTTCTTTTCGGTATCTTTTATGTATATATAGGATACCGGGTTTATTTTTTTTATAAGTTCAATTGAATAGTTAACGTCCAAATCTTGTATATCTTCTTTTAATTTTATATCCGATGGTTCTGTAAATTCTTTTGAAACTACTTCATTCCAAGGATTCCTAGAAGAACCAAAAACAGATTTAGAAGAAGATGGTAATACATACCGAGCGCTTAAATACAAAGTTCCTTCTCCTTGACCATCTGGTGTATCACATTGTATTGTAGCAGTACTATTAAATATTATTGAAGAAGAAGTATAATTACAAGTTTCACTTGAATAATTAATATACAGATTTCCAGGAGTCATATACGTTAAACTTTGTTCATCTCCTACACCAAATTGAGGATTTCCGTTTTTTTGGTTCACTATATTTGTCCATGTCGTAATTGGGTCGGTCAATTGATACCAATAAACATCACCTCCAGTTGAATGTATTATTGGATCTTGTTGTCCATTTGAGTAATCAAAGATATATTATCTCCGGCAGTTATACTATTTCTACCTCCCGGAAAAAATTGCTGTCCGTTTAAATAAAGACCTGATTTTGCCGTTAAATATATTGTTCCATTACCAGAGTTTGATGTTATATAAATATCTTCATTATAACTTATTATTGTCTGATAAGTTCCATTATTGGATGATTGAAAGAATGTCGAGTAATTTGGATTTGCACATTGTAATCCAGATATATTAATCTTTGAATAACTAGTTTGAGTGCTATCAGAAAAACTTAATTCACTATGCGAATATACTGTTTCTCCACTCCATGGATTAGGAGAATATCTTACTCTGTCGCAATAATAGTAGGCGTATATTTCATTCGCGGTTCCTTCTTGAAACCCTTTCATTAAAACCGCATTAGAATTTGTGCCACTTGTTGTGGAATTTAAGTATAAACCGTTTGGCGCCATTACTTGTAAATATTCTGTTTCTGAAGGAGTTGTGCCTTTAGAACTATCTATAATCCATGGATATGACATGATTAATATATTAATATATTAAATATATATGGACGACTTTTATTCAGACTTCAACAAATCTTCTATGAATGACCCTTCTTTAAAAAATTCAATCAAAATAATTTTACTTTCAAGAATTCGGGTTAAAAAATTATATCATTTAATCTGGCATATTTTACATTCATTTTCAGTAATGTATCCAGAAAATCCTACAGAAGAACAAAAAAATCAAGTTAAAGACTTTATTTCAAAAATTAAAACACATCTTATACTTTTTTGTAGTTCTTGTAGTAATAATAATAAAAAAGATAATTTTATTGAAAGTTATGATATTGAAAGCGCAATTAGTTCTAAAATTAATCTAATTTTATTTTTTTGCGAATATCATAAATATATTAATTTAAATCTTAGAAATTATGAATACGAATATACACCTAATATATTTGATGTTAACTTTATAATTAACAGATATACGGATAATGATTATATTTCGTATATTGAAGATAAATATAATATTAATTTGTATAAAATGTTTCAAGATAATATAATGTTTTCCTTTTTTGGTATTTTTAACACAAACACTAAAAAAATTTGTTTAAATGAAAATTACGAGTTTGAATTAATTATTAAACCAAATTAAATAATAGTATTTATAATATTATTTAATTTTTTTACAAACTATTTATTATTTATTATTTATAATGTATTGTGATTTGAAGGATTAAATAAAGGTATGCCAGGATGAGTCGTTCTAGGATTTGTATACCCTCGCCATAATGTGTGAACCTGATTTATCCAAGTAGCATTTGCCATAAATGTGAATTTACCTGTAACAAATTGATGTCCTACAACAGTATTATATGCTGAGGCCCAATACCATTCAATAAACGCATCTTCCGTTGGATTACGAGGACCATCAACTATAACACAATTAAACCTTGCGCGTCTAACACAGTTATTTAAACCTGTGATATTTTGATCTTGACACACTACGTCAGCGTTATGATTACCGACTGGATTATTACAATATTCAGTTTCACATAGGAGTAAGTGAAATTCATATCCATTTATAGTACACACCGTTTCACCAGAATTATCTATACGAGGGAAAGTCAAACCCAATAGACTAGATACAGCACATGAGGGGGTTGTCGTAGCAAATGAAAAATAAATACCTTGAGCAATAAGATCTCCTACATTACCAAATAATGATGCGGAATTAGGAATTACTTGATAATCTAAATAAAAAGGCGCGCCTATTCCGGTTGCTCCCGTAGCACCTGTAGCACCTGTTGATCCTGTAGCACCTGTTGGTCCTGTTGGTCCTGTAGCGCCTGTTGGTCCTGTAGCGCCTGTAGCACCTGTAGCACCTGTAGCGCCTGTAGCACCGGTTGGTCCAGTAGCACCAGTAGCACCTGTATCACCGGTAGCACCGGTTGGTCCTGTAGCGCCTGTAGCACCGGTAGCGCCTGTAGCACCGGTTGGTCC
>Ga0208414_1000328_pt1 | contig 52222 bp, 65 predicted proteins | sample AntAceMetag02UKE_FD_184770 | JGI IMG/M metagenome (GOLD analysis project Ga0208414, IMG submission 184770) | Saline lake microbial communities from Ace Lake, Antarctica - Antarctic Ace Lake Metagenome 02UKE (SPAdes) (version 2) | ecosystem: Environmental > Aquatic > Non-marine Saline and... | reverse complement strand
CACACCCACCGTAGTAACGCTTTCCTGGATACCCTTCGGCGTACTTGTTAGTCAAGACGCTCCCTTGGGCTTCCAATATTGCGTGGGGAACGAAGTTCTCGCTCGCAATCATTTCGAGGGTGCCGCGTTGACGGCCAAGCTCTTTATCCAAAACTTCTTGGATTTCAGGATCAAGCTCGGCGAGGCTCTGGCTCATAGTATTCATGGGTTTCTCCCGTGTGTGTATGGATAGGGGGTTGTCCACTAAGCCCAGGCGCACGGCCAGCACACATTTTTTACGCTCCCCGATGGTGATCCATCTTTGCGCCAGTTGCGTCCTATTAGCCTACCGAGTGAAAGCCGGGGAAAGTCGTGAACCCTCGGGGTGTGGGACTCTAAACTGTCGGAGTGGATGAAAAGCCCTCGCACTTCATTGTGACTCTGGCCTGCAAGGACCAACCGGGAATCGTTCACGCCGTCAGTGGCGCCATTGTCGAGGCCTCGGGAAATATCACCGAATCGCAGCAGTTTTCTAGTCCCGACACGGGACGATTCTTTATGCGCCTCCAAGTGGAAACACCAAAAAATCACGAAGAATTGAGCCGTGCTTTAGACCCCGTCATTGAACGCTATGACATGAGCGCAGAGATTAATACTCTGGGGCGCCCCCTTCGCACCGTGGTGTTGACCTCCCAGGCTGGCCATACTTTGACCGATTTGTTGGTCCGACAGCGCGATAGCCACCTCCTCATTGACATCCCCTTGGTGATGTCCAACCATGACACCCTCAAGCCGATTGCCGACTTTTACGGCGTCCCCTTCTGGTCACGCCCCATCACCACTGCTGCCGATAAGGAATCATTCGAGAACGAGCTTCTTGACAGGGTTGAACAGCTGGACATCGAACTGGTCGTACTCGCCCGCTATATGCAGGTGTTGAGCCCCAGGGTCTGTGCGGCACTTGAGGGACGCGCCATCAACATTCACCACTCCTTCCTCCCCGGATTCAAAGGGGCAAACCCTTACCGGCAAGCGCACGAGAGAGGCGTCAAGCTGATTGGTGCTACCGCGCACTTTGTTACCAGTGATCTCGATGAAGGACCCATCATCGAACAAAACGTTGTGCGCGTGGATCATTCCCAGTCGCCCGAGGAATTGAAAGCTACTGGTCAGGACGAAGAATCACGGACCCTAACCCAAGCTGTGCGGTGGTTTTCCGAACACCGCATCGTGTTGGATGGGGTTCGGACCATCATCTTTAACTAACGAAGCCCCAGAATTATCTGGGGCTTCTGGTCAGAAACTGACTAGGCACACTTGCAGAGCTCATCTGGTCGGTAACCAGAAAGAGCCTCGTCAATGTGTTCTCCACAGCCAGTCCAGGTGACTTTGCTGCAACGGTTACAACGCGCGGGGCTACACACGATGGTTCTCCTTAGGGGTTAGCTTTTTTACGACACCCTCAGTATATACCCCTGGGGGTATTATTTCTCGCCAGCCAGGCGTGCGCTCAAGTTGGCATCCAACGTCGCTAAGAAATCTTCTGTGGTCTGCCAGCTCTGATCAGGTCCCACCAAAAGAGCCAAGTCTTTCGTCATAGCGCCTGATTCAACACTCTTGATGACAACATCTTCGAGGGTTTCAGCAAACTCGATGAGCTTCTGGTTGCCATCCAACTTCCCGCGGTGCATCAACCCTCTCGTCCACGCAAAGATGGACGCAATCGGATTGGTCGAGGTGGGGTTACCTTTTTGATGCTCGCGGTAGTGCCTGGTCACCGTTCCGTGAGCGGCTTCCGCTTCGACAATGGCGCCATCGGGTGTGGTTAACACGCTGGTCATCAACCCCAGTGAGCCAAAGCCCTGAGCGACGGTGTCGGACTGAACGTCACCGTCATAGTTCTTGGTGGCCCACACATAGCCGCCCTCCCACTTCATCGCAGAAGCCACCATGTCATCAATCAACCGGTGCTCGTAGGTGATCCCCGCTGCCGCAAACTTCTCGGCAAACTCAGCCTCAAAAATTTCCTGGAAGATGTCTTTGAAACGGCCGTCATAGGCCTTCAAAATGGTGTTCTTTGTTGACAGGTAGACGGGGTAGGTTCTCAACAGACCGTAGTTGAGAGACGCCCGAGCGAAATCGCGGATGGAAGCATCCAGGTTGTACATGGCCATCGCAACACCGGGACCTGGGGCCTGGAAAACTTCGAAGCTCTGGGCTTCGCCACCGTCTTCAGGCTGGAAGCTCAGAGTCAGAGTCCCCGGGCCGTCGAACACAAAATCGGTGGCACGGTACTGGTCGCCGAAGGCGTGGCGGCCGACAATGATGGGTTTGTTCCACCCAGGAACAAGCCGCGGAATATTGGAAATGATGATGGGCTCGCGAAAAATGACCCCACCGAGGATGTTTCGAATAGTTCCATTGGGGCTTCGCCACATCTTCTTCAGGCCAAATTCCTTGACCCGGTCCTCATCCGGGGTGATGGTGGCACATTTCACACCAACGCCGTGCTTCTTAATGGCGTGTGCTGCGTCAACGGTGATCTGATCTTCCGTCGCATCGCGCTTTTCAATTCCCAAATCGTAATATTCCAGTGTGATGTCGAGGTAGGGGTGGATCAAGCGGTCTTTGATGAACTGCCAAATGATGCGCGTCATTTCGTCGCCATCGAGCTCGACGACGACACCGTCTACTGTGATTTTCTCCACGTGCTGTTCCCTTCGACTTATCCCGGTTTCGGGACGGAAACAGTCTAACGGAAGGATTGAATGTATCTTTACATAAAGATACATTCCCGTTCTTGCCCGCATCGGGCTAGCGTGGGGCTATGGAATCCCTCCACCTCGAAGAGCTCTCCGCCACCACAGCGCTCCAAGCAAACACGCTGGAACTTGTGCCAGGGCAAGAGGCTTTCGTGACACCGGTGACCTACGAACAGTCAGAAGCCACACTAAACCTGGCCAAAACTTGGAGCCGGGTCATCCTCTCCGGTGACGAAGTTGTGGGATTCATCCGGGCACATTTTGACGACAGCCACGAGCAACCGGAATTGCAAAGCTGTATCTGGCGGGTCAGCGTTGCCGCGTCTGCCCAAGGAAAAGGTGTCGGGCGCTTCGCCATAGACGCCGCCAGAGAAGAAGCCACGGCGCTCGGCCACTCCGTCCTCACCGCCGTCTGGTCACGCGACGAACAAGGTCCCGGTGACTTTTTCCACAAACTGGGTTTCCACGACAGTGGCATCACCGACTTTGGTGACCAGATCGGTACCCTCACGCTTTAGTGAAAGAAATGGCGCTCCCCGGTGTGGAAGAGCGCAATACCTTTTTCTTGTGCCGCGGCGATAACTTCGTCATCTCGCACCGAACCACCCGGCTGCACCACAGCGGAGACTCCCGCTGCCAACAGAATCTCGAGACCGTCCGCAAACGGGAAGAACGCATCCGATGCGGCCACACTCCCCACAGCGCGGTCCCCGGCACGCTCAACCGCAAGTTTTGCCGAATCCATCCGGTTGACCTGACCCATCCCAATTCCCACACTGGCAAGGCCTTTGGCCAACACGATGGCGTTTGACTTCGCAGCTCTTACTGCGCGCCACGCAAACTCCAATGATGCGAGCGTTTCGGCGTCAAGCACGCCACCACACACCTGCGTCCACTGGTGAGCAGGAGTGAAATGCTGGTCGGTGTCTTGCACCAACACTCCCCCAGAAATATGGCGCCATTCCGTAGTCGGTGGCACAAAGCCCTCCGGTAACACCACAATTCTGAGATTCTTTTTCTCCCGAAAAACCGTCAGCGCCTCCTCGCTAAAGCGCGGAGCAACCACCACTTCCGTGAAAATTTCTGCGATAGATCGGGCAGTGTCGCCGTCAATTTCCCGATTGCTCGCGATGACTCCCCCAAACGCCGACACGGCGTCGCAATCGTGGGCCATGCGATGGGCCCTCGCCAACACGGGGTGACTGGCAATTCCACACGGGTTCTGGTGTTTGATGATGGCAATCGTAGGGTCGCTATGGTCGTAGGCGGCCCGTATCGCAGCCTCCGCGTCAAGATAATTGTTGTAGGACATTTCTTTGCCCTGCACCACCTGCGCCACTGCTAAGCCTGGGGTTCCTGGGGAGGTGGCAAAAACGGCAGCGTGTTGGTGAGAATTTTCGCCGTAACGCAAATCGCTCACCTTATCCGCGTGGAAACTCACCCGGTGGCCTTCTCCAAACCATTCGGCCACGGCCGAGTCATACCGGGCCGTGTGGGCAAAAGCTTCGCCGGCGAGAGCCCGACGAAGGGACGCACCGGTTCCCCCCGCGGCTAATTCCTCCAGTACCTTCTGGTATCCGCTGGGGTCCACCACAATGGCCACGTTGGCAAAGTTTTTTGCCGCCGCTCGGACCATTGCTGGCCCGCCAATGTCGATCTGTTCAATGACGTCCTCACCCTTGGCCCCCGAGGCCACCGTTTCGACAAAAGGGTAAAGATTCACGATGACTAAACCAAAAGGCTCGATTCCCAACTCTGCAAGCGCACTGCGGTGCTCCTCTTTACGGAGGTCGGCAAGGATTCCACCGTGGATGGAGGGGTGCAAAGTTTTTACGCGACCATCCAGGGCTTCGGCAAAACCGGTGACATCGCTGACCTCGGTAACCGGAATCCCTGCATCCCGGAGCTGTGCTGCGGTGGACCCGGTGGACACCAGGGCAATCCCCAGCTCATGAAGTGCCTGGCCCAGCGGGATAAGGCCCGTTTTATCACTGACAGAGACCAGTGCGCGCGTTGGCATCACACGATCGGGAGAGGTCATGGCGTTCCTTTGGTGTGCGGGATGAGGTGGGAGAGAACGTCAAGCAACAGCCTGCGCTCCACAGCTTTAATCCGAGTGTGCAAAGTTTCTTCGGTGTCTCCCGCCGCAATGTGCACACGTTCTTGGGCGAGAATCTCCCCCGTGTCGACCCCGTCATCCACCACGATGACGGAAGCGCCTGTGTCCTTGACGCCGGCAACAATGGCGTCTGCCACAGCATGAGCACCCGGAAACTCGGGCAAGAACGAGGGATGAGTGTTGATAATGCGAGGGCTAAAGCGCGCCACCATGCGGGCCGGTAAAACTTTCATAAACCCGCTCAACACAATCACGTCGGGGTCAAAGCCAGCAACGATGTCCCCCAATGTGTCGCCCCATTCGTCACGAACTGAGGGTGAGCCCAACGGGAGGACAAAAGTCTCGATTCCTCGAAGCGTGGCGTGGGAGAGACCAGCAGCAGTGTTGTCAGAACCCACCGCAACAACCTCAGCATCGATCCCCGAGCTGGGTAGGGATTCAAGAAGTGCCGCCAGGTTGGTGCCAGAGCCAGAGATGAGAACCACAATTCGAGACGGCACCCCTAAATCCTACCGGCGTGCTGAAGACCGCTGACCGGCGAGACCACCAGAGCCCAACCCCAACAGGACCCCGATGAAAACTTCCACTCCCCACCACACAGCGAGAGTCAAGGGTTCTGGGCCCACCTCAACAAAACGACCCGGCCCCAGCTCCCCCCCCGCTAAGCCTGCTAGCAACGCACCCCCACCCGCGGCAACCAAGGCTGCTAACACCGCTGCCAGGGCGGCCATGATGATGGGTTGTTCGAAGATTGGGGTATCTCCGGGAGTCCAGAGCCCGCCGCGGGCGTCCCCAAGTAGGCGTGTTCGAGAGAGCAAACCGGCGAGGAAAGCCACCACAATCGGGAGGGCAATCACAACTAAAGACCAGGACGGTGGCGTGGTGGGCAGAATGCCCGCAATCGGGAGAGCCGGGAGCGCCTGAAGTGAAGTGCCCAGCGGCGAAACGGTCGCTCCTAACCCCACGGCAAATCCTGGACCGACAAGCCACGAGAACGCCCAGATAACCACCGTGGGAAGTAGCGCCAATTGGGCAACCGAGAGGGCAATAATTCCCCAGGCACCGGGTTGGAGTGATTCATACAGCGCAATGACAGGGGCAAAAGAAATCACCAACATGACCGAAATGAGTAAGGCAGACAAACCCACCATGGCAACGAGGGACCCAATCCCGGCGGCAAACCCGGCTCGCAAAATGCCGGATACACCTCCGGGGACGCGCTCGCGAATAAGCTCCCTCCCTGCGGTGTCAGAACCCGCCCAGGTCGCCAACGCCAGCCCTGCCGCCAAGAAAAGGGCGGGCCGCACCACGGCGTCAACGCTCGAGATGCTGACACTTCCCTCCGGTAAGAAATAGACCAAAAGAAAACTCAGACCCACCATGATGCCGACGGCTAAAAACCAGGTCATCAGAGGGTGACGCCGGGTACTCTCCCGCGCGCCAATGCGGTAGCCCCACAACACCGTCAACAGGGCAATCCCCAGTAACGCCACGTCGACGCGGAAGTTTTGCCCTACCACCCCAAGCCCCAACGACTGCGCTAGGTCCAGCGGAAGGGTCACCTCCAGTGGCACAGCATGCCCCAAAAACCAGCCCTGAACCGCGACCGCCCAAGAGGACAACAGTTCGGTGGAGAAGCCATCGTCAAAAGCCCACACCAAGGTGAGCGGGGCAAAGAAAATCCCCACACCAAGCCCCACCAGCACGACAACGTCGAGCACCGTAGCGAGAGCGACAAGGCGGGGATTCATGGCGGATTGAGCTTATCGCCAGCCACCCCGCGCAGAATGCTTAGGACAGTGTGGCCATGACCTCACGCAGCAGTTCTGCGGCTTCGCTCGGGGTCTTGCCTACCTTTACCCCCGCTGCTTCCAACGCTTCTTTCTTCGCCTGAGCAGTGCCTGCTGAACCAGAAACGATGGCACCGGCGTGACCCATGGTCTTACCCTCCGGCGCGGTAAAGCCTGCCACGTAGCCCACCACAGGTTTGGTGACGTGGGCTTTGATGAACTCTGCGGCACGCTCTTCCGCATCCCCACCAATTTCGCCTATCATCACGATGGCTGTGGTGTCGGGGTCATTTTGGAAAGCTTCGAGAGCATCGATGTGGGTGGTTCCCACAATGGGGTCCCCACCAATACCGATGGCAGTGGAGAACCCAATATCCCGCAGCTCAAACATCATCTGATACGTCAAAGTTCCCGACTTTGAGACAAGACCGATGGGACCAGAGCCGGTGATATTTGCGGGGGTAATGCCGGCAAGCGCTACCCCTGGCGTAATAATTCCGGGGCAGTTTGGTCCAATGATGCGTGTGCCGCCCACCTTTTGCGCGTGCGCCCACAATTCGGCGGTGTCCTGAACCGGAATACCTTCGGTGATGATCACCAGCAAGGGAATCTGGGCATCAATAGCTTCGATGGCCGCGTCTTTCGAAAAGGCGGGGGGCACAAAAGCTACCGAAACGTTGGCGCCCGTTTTTTCCATTGCTTCCTGAACGGTGGCAAAGACGGGTAACTCAACGTCACCGTGGGTGACGGTGGTTCCCGCCTTTCGAGCATTCACACCGCCCACAACGTTGGTTCCGGCAGCCAACATCAACGCGGTGTGTTTGGAGCCCTCTCCACCGGTGATGCCCTGAACGATGACAACGGAGTTTTTATCCAGAAAAATTGACATGGTGTACTTTCCTACTTTCCCGCGAGTTCGGCAGCTTTATCGGCGCCTTCGTCCATCGTGTTCGCCAGCGTCACCAACGGGTGGTTTGCGGCGGCAAGAATCTCTCGACCCTTCTCAACACTGTTGCCATCAAGGCGCACGACGAGAGGCTTGGTTGCACCATCCCCAATGATTTCGAGGGCTTTGACAATTCCGTTGGCGACAGCGTCGCAGGCGGTAATGCCACCAAAAACGTTGACAAACACGCTCTTCACCTGGGGGTCACCGAGGATGACGTCCAAGCCGGCTGCCATCACATCAGCGGAAGCTCCACCACCAATATCGAGGAAGTTTGCGGGTTTTACACCCCCGTGCTTTTCTCCGGCGTAGGCGACGACGTCGAGTGTGGACATCACCAGACCAGCACCGTTTCCAATGACTCCGACTTCACCATCGAGCTTCACGTAGTTGAGATCGTGGGCTTTCGCTTTTTCTTCGAGCGGATCAGCCGATGCGGAATCAGCGAGGTCCGCGTGATGGGGCTGGCGGAACCCCGCATTTTCATCCAAGGTCACCTTGCCATCGAGTGCCAAAATCTGACCGGATTCCGTCAGCACGAGCGGGTTGACCTCCACCAGGGTGGCATCTTCTGCCGCGAAGACCGCATACAGCGATACCAGCACGGGGGCAACAGAATCAATCAGCTCGTCGGGAAAACCGCCGAGGCGGGCAATCTCTTGTGCCTTTTCGAGGTCAATTCCCTCAGCAGGATTAATGGCAACGCGGGCCAGAGCATCGGGGCGCTCCTGCGCAAGCTGCTCAATTTCCATCCCGCCCTCGTAGCTGCACAACGCCAAATAGTTTCGGTTGGCACGATCTAAGAGAACGGAGAAATAAAACTCTTTATCGATGGCGGCACCCTGGGCCACCATCACACGACGCACCACATGACCTTTGATGTCGAGGCCCAAAATTGCTTCTGCCGCAATTTTCGCATCCGCCGCGGTCGGGGCAACCTTCACGCCACCGGCTTTCCCGCGGCCCCCCACCTTGACTTGAGCTTTCACGACCGTGAGACCACCGATTTTCTCGGCGGCCGCGTGAGCTTCCTCGGGGGTGTCCGCAACGATGCCGGCTAAGACGGGAACGCCGTGGCGCTCAAACATGTCACGGGCTTGATATTCGTAAAGATCCACGCCTGGGGTCCTTCCGGGTTGTCGGCTAGGAAAGGGGAGAAAAAATTCTCGTCACTTCCGCCTGCATCAACGCAAGCGGGGAACCGGCTAAGCCTATCGTGCAGGGGAAAGCCTCGTGAACGGCTTAAAGCTTCCTGATCGGAGCGATTTTGATCAAAAGCCTTTTGGTGCCGCGGGAATCAAACTTCACTTCCGCAACCTTTTTTGCCCCATCCCCGGTAACAGAGTGCACCACCCCTGCGCCAAAGTCATCATGTTCGATGTGATCACCCGGCGCCAGGCTCAAATCCCCGTTGTCTCTCACCGACGCTGTCACCCGGTTTGCCCACTCGGTTTTCTTCGGTGCCGCAGGTAACTCATCCGAGATCCGCGGGCTTCGAGAAAACCCACCACTGGACCCTTGCCAGCCCGAACTCTTGATGGAAGATCCCAAAATATGCCCGCTACCGCCGGTAGCGGCCTGGGATTCACGCCACGTTATGAGCGCGGCCGGTATTTCGGAGAGGAATCTACTGGGGGTCGCAATTGCCGTGTCACCAAAAGTGCTGCGAGTCATCGCCAAGGACAGGTGCAACTTCTTCCGCGCGCGAGTGAGCCCGACATACAGCAGTCTGCGCTCCTCTTGAAGCCCGCCCGGTTCATTGGCGCTCATTCGGTGAGGTAGTAGGTCTTCCTCCACACCGGTCAAGAAAACAACATCAAACTCCAAACCTTTGGCCGTGTGTAACGTCATCAACGAGACGGTTCCTGATTCATCGCTCAGGTCATCCGCTGCCGCCACCAAAGAAACCTCGGTCAGGAAATCCACGAGGGTTCCATCGGGGTTGTTTCTGCCAAATTCCCGCACCACGGACACCAGCTCTTGCACGTTTTCTGCCCGGGCTTGGTCTTGGGGATCCACGCTGGCCTGCAACAAAGTGAGGTAGCCGGTGTGCTGGAGCATCATTTCGACCGTTTTGACCGGCGGGTCCTCCGTCATGGTGGCGGAGGCTGCCTCCAGGGCTGAACCCAACGACAGCATCGCCTGTGTCACCTTTGGCCCGAGACCCAATTCGGCACTTTTTGCTAAGGCTTCACGAATGGTGATTCCTTCTTTATCGGCAAGACCCACCAGAGCGGTCTCTGTTGCGGGCCCGATTCCCCGCCTCGGGGTATTCAAAATGCGCCGCAACGACAACGAGTCCGCAGGGTTGGCGATGGCGATGAGGTACGCCATGACATCTTTGATTTCCGCTCGTTCGTAAAACTTGGTTCCCCCGATGACCCGGTAGGGAATGGCGGACCGAATCAAAATGTCTTCCAGCGCGCGGGTTTGAGCGTTGGTCCGATAGAAAATGGCCATCTCGGAATAGGGCACACCCTGATGGGACAACGCCACGACTTGGTCCGCTACGAACTGGGCTTCATCGTGGGCGCTGTAGCCCGTGAAACCGATGATTTCGTCCCCGGCACCACTGTCGGTGAAAAGATTCTTGGCTTTCCGATCAAAGTTATTTCCGATGACCGCATTTGCGGCATCCAAAATGTTTTGGGTGGAGCGGTAGTTTTGCTCCAGCAATATGACGGTGGCGCCAGGAAAATCCCGTTCAAACTCGGTGATGTTGCGGATGTCGGCACCGCGGAACGCATAAATCGACTGGTCAGAATCACCCACCACCGTGAGGGATGCGCCCGCAATTTTGCCATCCTCACCCCGGGGAAGCGAAGAACCCTCCGGGACATGCTCCGGAGCGATAGCCCGGGTGAGCTCACGAATGAGCGCGTACTGTGCGTGGTTGGTGTCTTGGTATTCGTCCACCAGAACATGGCGAAAACGCGATTGGTATTTTGCTGCAACCTCGGGAAAAGCTCGAAGGAGATACACCGTTTGACCAATCAGGTCATCAAAGTCGAACGCCTGTGACCGGGTGAGTTCCCGTTGGTACCGATCCCAAATCTCGATGAACAATGCATCTGCGGGGTCCGAAGAATCTGAGGATCGTCGATACGAATCGACATCCGCTAACTCATTCTTCATTCTCGACATTTTGCTGATCACAGCGCCCGGGGTCAGACCTGAATCTGCCGTGTCAAGTTCTTTGAGGATCCGCTTAATGAGGGCCCGCTGATCCGCCGAGTCATAAATTGTGAAGGAACTTGAATAGCCGAAACGGTCATGTTCTTTGCGCAAAATGCGCACGCAAGCAGAATGAAATGTAGAAATCCACATTCCCCGAGCCGCTTCGCCGACGAGGCTTTCGACACGCTCCCGCATTTCCCCGGCAGCTTTATTGGTGAACGTAATCGCCAAAATTTGGCTTGGCCATGCATCGCGTGACGCCAAAAGTCCCGCAATTCGCGCCGTCAGGACACTCGTTTTTCCGGACCCGGCACCGGCAATGATGAGGAGGGCTGGGCCCCGATACGCCACCGCTTCACCCTGTTGAGGGTTCAGGCCCTCAACTAAGGCGGAGGGGATCTGAGTCATGACGCTTCAGTCTAAAGCCCACCACCGATAGCTTCGCTAGCCTTAGCGTGTGACTACTGAAAACCCTCATGGTTCCGAGGAGGACGCTCCTCTCATCGAGCCAGACGCCCCCGTCGCCACACCCGATCTTTCCCGCGTTGATACCGATCGTATTCTTCGCGAAACAGGAACAATTTCTGTGCCCGCGGAGCGGGAAGAGGTCGCGCCGGAATCTGACGGAACCGAGGACACCGGTGAGACGGTTCAAGAAACCCCAGAAAAAGTGGAAGAACCAGCACGAACCGGTATCAACGTGTTGTCGGTTATTTCCTTGATCCTGGCCCTCACGCTCAGCCCTTTCACCGTGATTTTCGGGTATCTGGCAGTCGGTCAGGCCCGCCGCTCCCACCAACGGGGGGAAGTTTTAGCCTGGGTTGCCACGGGCTTTGGGTGGCTATGGCTGGTCGGATACGTCGTGATTGGCGCAATCCTGTTCGCCGGATGGCAACAGGTGTCCTAAAGCAAATGCTCAGCAAAAACACAGAGCACGCTCTAAAATAGAACCAGTTCGTGACCCAACGAAAGGCCACCATGTCAAACTCCAATCCTGCTTTCAGTCGCTCGCTGGCCTTCAGCGATAGCGCTGTGAGGACCCCCGACGCTGCCGCGTTGGATGCCCTTTACGCGAAGCCTTCCGCTACCGGCTCTGACACGGGTCGGATGACGTATGAAGACACCGTGATGAAGACCCTCATCGCTTTTGGTGTTCTTTTGGTGGGTGCCGTCGTGGGCTGGGTCTTCCCCGTCCTCGCGATTCCCGGTCTCATCATCGGACTGGTGCTGGCCCTGGTGAACATTTTCAAGAAACAGCCCTCGCGCGGACTCATCCTCGCCTACGCAGGATTCGAAGGCCTCTTTGTGGGGGGTATCTCGAACATCTTCAACACCATGTGGAACGGCATTGTTACCCAAGCTGTCTTTGGAACATTGGCCGTTATCGGTGTGACCTTGTTCCTATTCCTCAGCGGACGCTTCCGCACCTCACCGCGCATGAACCGCATCGTGATGGTGGGAATGGTCGGCTACCTGGTCTTTTCCCTTACCAACTTTGGGTTGATGGCTTTCGGAGCAACCGAGGGAATGTTCGGACTGAGAAGCTACGAAATCTTTGGAATTCCTCTCGGTGTCTTCATTGGGATCTTCGTTGTATTCCTTGCGGCGTACTCCTTGGTGATGGATTTTGAATCCATCAAAGCTGGCGTCGAAAAGGGCGCCCCACGGGTGTATGGCTGGCAGGGTGCCTTCGGCATCATGGTGACCGTAGTGTGGCTCTACGTCGAAATTTTGCGCCTACTCGCCATCCTTCGAGGCGAGTAAAACTACTCCCACTCGATAGTGCCGGGAGGCTTCGACGTGACATCGAGGACAACTCGATTCACTTCGGAGACTTCGTTGGTGATGCGAGTCGAAATGACCGCTAGTACGTCGTAGGGCAACCTGGTCCAGTCTGCTGTCATCGCATCTTCGCTCGACACAGGTCGCAAGACAATCGGGTGGCCATATGTTCTGCCATCGCCTTGGACGCCGACAGAGCGAACATCGGCGAGCAGCACAACCGGGCACTGCCAAATTTCTTCGTCCAAACCAGCTTTCGTCAACTCTTCTCGCACAATGGCGTCTGCGGCACGGAGAATTTCGAGGCGTGACGCCGTTACCTCCCCCACAATTCGGATGCCCAGTCCTGGGCCTGGGAACGGGTGACGTCCCACAATCGCCTCCGGGAGGCCCAGTTGGCGTCCGATAGCGCGAACCTCGTCTTTGAACAGTGCGCGAAGGGGCTCCACCAGAGAGAATTCCATATCTTCGGGAAGTCCCCCCACATTGTGGTGACTCTTGATTACCGCTGTTCCCGAACCGCCGCCACTTTCCACCACATCGGGATACAGGGTTCCCTGCACCAGGAATTTCACCTGGGCGCCAGCGCCCTCGGCCCGCTCCACAACTTGGGCGGAAGCTGTCTCAAAACTTCTGATGAACTCACGGCCAATGATTTTGCGTTTTGTTTCAGGGTCCGTCACTCCCGAAAGTGCACCCACAAATTGGTCCGCCACATCGAGAGTCACTAACTTAACTCCGGTGGCGGCCACAAAGTCTTCCTCAACCTGTCGTCGCTCGCCTTCTCGCAACAAGCCGTGATCAACAAATACGCAGGTCAGCTGATCCCCGATGGCTTCCTGCACAAGTGCGGCCGCTACGGCGGAATCCACCCCGCCCGAAAGGCCGCAGATTACTAGGTCATCCCCAACCTGGTGTCGAATTGCGTCAATCTGTCCTGCAATAACATTTTCGCTGTTCCAGGAGTGGTCAAGTTGTGCAATGTTGTGCAAAAAATTCTCCAGAACTTCTTGCCCGTGGGGCGAATGTTTCACCTCAGGATGCCATTGCACACCAAAGAGTGAACGTTCCAGAGAACCAAACGCCGCTACCGCGGTTGCTTCGGTGGTGGCAAGAACGTCAAATCCGGGCGGGGCCTGCTGAACCTGGTCGCCGTGAGACATCCAGGTTGTCTGGGTCTCGGGCTGGCCGGCAAAAAGCGGTGTGAGGGAAGGATTGACAGTGGCCTGTGTTGCCCCATATTCCCGAAGCCCGGTGTTCCCCACAACCCCACCAAGTTCACGCGCCATCACCTGAAAGCCATAACAAATTCCTAGTACCGGCAGCCCAAGATCTAAGATTCCTGGTTGCAAGGCGGGAGATCCCTCTTCATAAACGCTCGAGGGCCCACCGCTCAGCACCAAGGCCACCGGATTCTTCGCCAAAATCTCGTCGGCGGTGGCACTGTGCGGCATGATTTCTGAATACACGCCCGCTTCACGAACCCGGCGAGCAATCAGTTGCGCATACTGCGCACCAAAATCAATGACCACCACCGGTCTGGGTGTGGTCTGGGGTTCACTCACTGCGCGCCACGAATTTCCTGCAACACACCACGGACAATGGAGGTGGCGTGCCTCTCAATGGGGAAAGACAAGAAGGGCACAAGTCCACCGGAGGCCAACCATAAGAAACGCCATAGCGGCCAGCGCAGAATCGACCAGACCCGGAAACAGGTGAAGAGGTACACGACATAGAACCAACCATGGACAATCAAAATTAGCGATGACAGGTTGAGGGCTTGAACGGTGCCATCGGGCACAAAAACGAGGAACCCTTGGGAGCCATTCATCTCTAGTTCCGACCCAAAGCCGTATTTAGCGATCATTTCAACACTCAACAAGATCAACAAAATGCCGGTGATGTACGCCGCGACCCGATACCAGGACAAGGCGCTCTGAAGTCGGTCAGGGACAAGATTTTGCGGGGGAAGAGGGGCGGCCATTATCCAAGTTTAGGGGCAAGGGCTGAAGGCTCATCGAGCTCCCGCTCCCACTGGTCCCTCACCAAACGGAACCACAAGTAAAGAGCAAAGACCCCGAATATCGCCCACTCCAGCGCATAAAAAAGGTTCAACAGGTTGAGTTCGGTCTCCGATTGCGGAACCACAGTCGATACGGTGTCGAGCCCCACCGGTGCACTCGCCATCACCAGGTACCCGCCGTAGACGGGGCCTGGCTCGGCCCATAAATTCAGCAACTCTGCCACCGCAACCGCTTCGCGCTGGCCAGCACGCAGGTCAGATTGTTGGGGAGATTCGGTGGGCACATAACGGCCCACCACTTCACCGGTGGCGGAGGGAATCGTCCCGTTAGCGGGAGCCCAGCCGGCAACCACCGCGAGGGAATATCCGTCGTCACTACGACAGTGTCGAACAAGCCATGAACCACTGCGGTCCATGGCCTGACGGTTTGTGACCATGACATCGTCGCTCGCATCAAAGGAGCAGTTCACACTCACCATTCGACCACTGCCCTCGGTGGTGATGGTGGATTGCGGGGTCTCCAGCGAACTCAAAGCAACTACCGTCTCAGTGTCGCGTTCAATCACGGTCGCCGAGGCAATACTGCGCTCTAGCTGCCACTGTCCCAAAGCAGCAAAAACACTCGCCACCACCAGTGCCAATGCCAATGCGGCCAACCAGCGGGGGCGGATGGCGACGCGCCACAGAGACAGACGTTTGGTCATGATGTTGTCAGACTAAAGCGCGGGGCTGAAGGTGAGATGGGTATCTAGGACTGGATCACAACATCGACGCGCTGGAATTCTTTAAGATCGGAGTAACCACAGGTCGCCATCGAGTGTCGCAGCGCCCCCATCAGGTTGGTCCGACCATCCGCCGAGTGGGCTGGGCCATGCAGGACTTCCTCCAAGCTTCCCCCTTCGCCCACATAGGCGCGGTAGCCCCGGGGCATGGTCGAGTGGTGTGCCTCTGGTCCCCAATGCCATCCCAACCCCGGTGCTTGGGAAGCCCTGGCAAGCGTCGATCCGAGCATCACGGCGTCAGCACCGGTAGCAATTGCTGCGACGATATCGCCACTGCGACCGAGGCCACCATCCGCGATGACGTGGACATAACGGCCGCCAGATTCTTCCAGGTGGTCGCGCCTGGCACTGGCCACATCGGAGATGGCGCTCGCCATCGGCGCGTGGATGCCAAGCGATGCCCTGGTGCTGGAGGCGGCACCGCCGCCAAAGCCCACCAATACCCCGGCAGCGCCAGTTCGCATGAGGTGCAGCGCGGCTGTGTAGGTGGCAGCTCCCCCCACAATTACCGGAACATCCAATTCATATATGAACTCTTTGAGGTTCAAGGGTTCACGATTTTTACTGACATGTTCCGCGCTCACCGTGGTTCCCCGGATCACAAAAAGGTCAACACCCGCTTTCACCACTGTTTCGTGAAACTCTTTGGTGCGTTGTGGACTGAGGGCTCCCGCCACGGGAACGCCGCTTTCGCGGATTTCCTGCAAGCGCTCCGTAATCAGTTCCGCCTTAATCGGCTCGGCATAGATTCTTTGCAGGCCTCTGGTGACTTCACCCTCTGCGAAGGAGGCAATTTCTTGATAGACCGCCTCGGGGTTGGAATACCGGGTCCACAAACCTTCGAGGTTCAGTACTCCCAGTCCTCCCTGGTGCCCCAGCGCAATCGCGGTGGCGGGGGACATCACCGAATCCATGGGTGCCGCAATCACGGGGGTGTCAAACGTAAACGCATCAATCGTCCAGGCGAGGCTCACATCTTCGGGGTCCCGTGTTCGCCGAGAGGGGATCACCGCGACATCATCCAAAGAATAACCTCGGGTGGCTCGCTTGGTCAGACCAATTTCTACTTCATTCACGGCATACGCCTTTCGCGCCCTCTAACGGCGATAATTGGGGGCCTCCACCACCATTTGGATGTCATGGGGGTGTGACTCTTTGAGGCCGGCCGGTGTGATGCGAACAAATTTGCCGCGTTTTTTGAGCTCTTCAATAGTGGCTGCCCCGGTATAGAACATGGACTGGCGCAGACCACCCATGAGTTGATACACGACCGAAGACACCGGACCTCGGTAGGGAACTTGGCCTTCAATACCTTCGGCAATTAGCTGCTCATCGCTCGGGACATCCGCTTGGAAGTAGCGATCCCTCGAATAGGACGTCTTGGTGCCCCGAGTTTGGAGGGCGCCAAGTGACCCCATACCCCGGTAGCTCTTGAACTGTTTTCCGTTCACAAAGATGAGGTCCCCCGGGCTCTCATCAGTGCCCGCCAACAGTGACCCCAGCATGACCGTGTCGGCACCGGCAACGAGAGCTTTTGCGATGTCTCCGGAGTACTGCAAACCACCATCCGCGATGACGGGAACTCCGGCGTCCTTCGCAGCGAGGGAAGCCTCATAGACGGCGGTAATTTGAGGGACACCCACCCCAGCAACAACCCGGGTGGTGCAAATTGATCCTGGACCAACCCCCACCTTGATGGCATCCGCACCGGCGTCGATGATGGCCTGTGCACCCGACCGGGTGGCAATGTTTCCCCCGATGACGTCAATGGCAGAGAAGGCTTTATCTTTCTTCAGCGCTCGGATGATATCGAGCACCCCTTTCGAGTCACCATTGGCGGTGTCCACCACCAGAACATCAACTCCCGCGTCCCGCAGAGCGCCGGCTCGATCAAGCGCGTCGCCAAAGAACCCCATGGCCGCTCCCACCCGAAGACGGCCTCCAGCATCCTTGGTGGCGTGTGGATACTTTTCACTCTTGTCAAAATCCTTGACCGTAATTAACCCCGTGAGTCGGCCCTGCTGATCCACGAGAGGAAGTTTCTCAATCTTGTGTTTGGCAAAAATGGCCAGGGCTTCCTCGCCGGGCATCCCTTCCACCCCTGTAATGAGCCCTTCATGGGTCATCACATCTTTCACCAGAGTGGTGCTGGCTTTCTCGCGGGGAACAAATCTCATATCCCTATTGGTGATAATTCCCACCAACAGTCCATTCCCGGTGACCACGGGAACACCGGACACCCGGAAGGTGGCACACAGCGCATCGACATCTGCGACCGTTGCCTCTGGGGTGATCGTTACAGGGTTGGTGATCATGCCCGATTCGCTGCGTTTCACTTTGTCAACCGCGGTGGCTTGATCCTCAATCGAGAGATTACGGTGCAGGATTCCGAGCCCACCCTGGCGCGCCATCGCGATCGCCATCCGCTCCTCGGTAACCGTGTCCATCGCCGAAGACACCACCGGGGTCGCCACAGAAATTCTTTTGGTCAGCTGGGAAGAAGTATTGGCACTGCTCGGAATAACATCGGTGTGGCCGGGCAACAACATCACATCGTCGTAGGTCAATCCGATGAATCCAAACGGATTTTCTTCTGCCATCAAAATCTCCACTTTTCAGCCTTTTCAGGCCCGTTGAACCTCACAATTGTGTTGCGTTATATCGTAACCGGTTAGACCTGGTGGCCACACCTGGGCATAATGGTTGCACTGGCTAAAACCCCCCTCTTCTGTGAAGTGAAAAAATGAATAAACTGAGCGTCAAGGAAGATGCGAAGGTGAGAACCTCCACCAGACCCCGTTCCGATAATCCGGAGGCCCTGTGAACACAACGAGCTCCCTTCATTTTGCCGGGGGGAAACGCATCATGATGTCGTTTCTCATTGTGGTCTTAGCGTTCTTCGGCGTTTTTGCTGCTCAGCCCGCACTCGCTGACACGGTGGGGGACGAATTTTCCGACACCATCGTGGGAAATATCAAAAACGAGGGTGATGCTCTCGCCAATGTTCAGATCGTTGTCGAAGGCAACGGCTATCAAGCCGAGGTCGTCACCGACGCTGAAGGAAAATGGGCCGTTGGCGTCCCCGAAAAAGGCACTTACACGGTCACCCTCATCGAAGACACGTTGCCCGAAGGTATCTCTGTCCTCGAGGGCGGAGCCCAACAGGACGTGACGTTTGGGCAAACCGGGACTGTAGTTAAGAACTTCTTCATCGGTGAGGGTCCCCGAAATACCATCAGTGTTTTTGACCAGTTCATGATGAGACTTTTTGATGGCTTGAACTTCGGGTTGCTCCTCGGTCTTGCCTCCATCGGACTCTCCCTGGTCTTTGGTACCACCGCTCTCCCCAACTTTGCCCACGGTGAAATGGTGACCTTTGGCGCAATCATGGCGCTGATGTTGGTGAGCTTTGGAGTGCCGTTCTGGCTCGCCATTCCCGGTGCTGTCTTGTTGGGTGGCGCATCCGGTTGGGCGATGGATTCTGGACTGTGGAAACCCCTTCGCGATCGTCGAATGGGAATTGTCCAACTCATGATTGTCAGTATTGGACTCTCATTGAGTGTCCGATACATGTTCCAATTCTTTATTGGCGGTGACACCGCCCAGCTTCCCTACTCGAGCGGGACAGGTGAGATTCAGCTCTTTAGGACTGTGTCGCTCGGCATTGTCGACCTCATCAGTATGGGAATAAGTTTGATCGTCATCATCATTTTTGCGTGGTGGTTGACGAACACAAAGATTGGTAAAGCCACCCGCGCAGTCTCCGATAACGCCGCGCTTGCCTCGGCTTCAGGTATCGACGTCGACAAAGTAATTCGCGTCGTGTGGATTGCCGCTTCTGGTCTCGCAGCCCTCGCCGGTGTGATGTGGGCCTACTTCCGTCCGGGAATCCGCTGGGATATGGGAACACAGATTTTGTTGTTCATTTTTGCCGCCGGCGTTTTAGGTGGTCTCGGAACAGCGTTTGGAGCCCTTGTTGGAGCAATCATCGTGGGCGTGCTGATTGAAACTTCGGCGCTTTTCATCCCCTCAGACTTGAAGTATGTGGGCGCTTTGGTCGTCATGATTGTGATTCTGATGTTCCGTCCCCAAGGCATCTTGGGTCGGAAAGAGCGAATAGGTTAAGGGGCAAAACCATGGACTGGGGATCAATCTTCACCAACACGGCGGCGTCAATGCTGAGCCCCGCCACAATGGCTTTTGCCTTGGCGGCTCTGGGGCTTGCGATGCACTTTGGTTTTGTGGGCTTGCTGAACTTCGGTATCGCGGGGTTCATGGCTGTTGGCGCTTATGGGTACGCCATCTCAACGTTGACCTTCGGGTTCCCGTGGTGGGCGGCGATGATCGCGGGAATTGTTGCCTCCATTCTTTTCGCGATCCTGCTGGGAATTCCGACGCTGCGGCTGAGGGGTGACTACCTAGCGATTGTGACAATTGGGTCTGCAGAAATTGCTCGGCTACTGTTCACCTCACAAGCGTGGCAACCCGTAACGGGCTCTGCTGATGGATTGTCCGGGTTCCAGGACAGTTTCCGCTCCATCAACCCCTTTCCGGACGGTGACTATGGTTTTGGCCCGTGGCAGTACACGGCTAATCAGCTCTGGGTCCTGGTCTTTGGGGCGATACTCCTAGCACTCTGCGCACTGTTGCTCTGGAGGCTGATTAACAGTCCGTGGGGTCGCGTCATCAAAGGTATCCGCGAGGACGAGGACGCTGTCCGTGCGTTGGGTAAAAACGTCTTCGCCTACAAAATGCAGGCCTTGATTGTGGGTGGCGTATTTGGTGGGCTTGCCGGCATTGTTTATGTGCTCCCCTCCTCCACTAACCCCGGGGTGTTCATCACCTCGCTGACCTTCTTTGTGTGGACGGCCCTCCTACTGGGTGGTGCTGCCACAGTATTTGGCCCCCTCCTTGGAGCTCTCATCTTTTGGGTGCTTCAAGCTTTCCTCGGGTCCTTCCTCCCCGGTTTGGTGGCGATTGGCGCTCTTGGTGACTTCACCTCCGCACAGGCGGGCGCCTTGCGGTTCGTCCTCGTCGGCATAGGTCTCATGTTGATTGTGATTTTCCGTCCGCAAGGAATCCTCGGCGACAAAAAGGAGTTGACCTTTGTCAAGTAGTAGCTCAGCACTCCCCACGCCGGAGAAAACCACAGGGCTTCATGTTGGTGAGGCCACTCCCGGTGTTGCCAAAGTTGACCCCATCATGGTGATTGACCACGTTTCTCGGACTTTTGGTGGACTAACGGCCGTGAACGTGGAGCACCTAGAAATTCCGCGCGGCGCCATCACCGCGCTCATCGGTCCCAACGGTGCCGGGAAAACCACGCTCTTTAACCTCATGACCGGTTTTGATACGCCCGACACCGGGACTTGGTCTTTCGATGGTGAAAGGCTTGCCGGCGTCCCGGCCTTCAAAGTGGCGCAGATGGGTCAGGTTCGCACTTTCCAGTTGACGAAGGCCCTCGGTCTACTCACGGTCATGGACAACATGAAGTTGGGGGCAAAGGACCAGCGCGGTGAGAAGATTCTGCCCTCTCTGTTTCCCTTCCTCTGGAAGAAACAGGATGCGGAGATTGAATCCCGCGCTCTGGAGTTATTGGAGCGGTTCAAACTCGTGAAGCTGAAGGACGAGTTTGCCGCAAGCCTTTCAGGTGGGCAACGGAAACTTTTGGAAATGGCCCGTGCCCTGATGTCTGTCCCCACGCTGGTGATGCTCGATGAACCTATGGCCGGAGTGAACCCCGCCCTCACAGAGTCGCTGCTGGGGCACATTCTTGATTTGAAGACCCAAGGCATGACCGTGCTTTTTGTCGAGCACGACATGCATATGGTTCGCCACATCGCGGACTGGGTCGTCGTCATGGCCGAAGGTGCTGTCATTGCTGAAGGGCCACCCAACGATGTCATGAAGAACCCTGCGGTGGTCGACGCTTACTTGGGAAGTCACCAAGAAGTTGATCTCGGCGTGGTCACCGGCCGCATTGAAGGCGATGCTGCCGCGGCCGCCGCTGCACTCTTTGACAAACTCCACGGTGACGAATCTGGAAAGGGCAGCAAGTAATGGCCGATACAACCCCCGTCATCGAGGTCAAAGATGTTCACGCCGGTTACCTCCCCGGCGTAAACATTCTCAACGGATGTAACTTGGTGGCCAACAAAGGCGAATTGATCGGAATTATTGGCCCCAACGGTGCCGGTAAGTCAACGCTTCTTAAAGCAATTTTTGGCCAGGTGAATGTCCGCGAAGGCGGAATTTTCTTGAATGGCGAAGATATTACCGGACTCAAAGCTAACAAGCTTGTCGCCAAAGGTGTGGGGTTTGTCCCCCAAAACGACAATGTTTTCCCCAGCCTGACAATTGAAGAAAACCTCCAAATGGGGGTTTTTCAAAAACCTGAAATGTTCAAAGAGGGTTTGGAGCTTGTCACCGGGCTCTTCTCGGAGCTTGGCGCCCGTCTCAAACAGCGCGCGGGGTCGCTCTCCGGCGGTGAACGCCAAATGGTGGCCATGGGGCGGGCACTCATGATGAACCCCTCAATTCTTCTCTTAGACGAGCCCTCCGCGGGTCTCTCCCCGGTTCGTCAGGATGAGGCTTTCATCCGGGTATCCGAAATCAACCAGGCCGGCGTGACCACCATCATGGTGGAGCAGAACGCACGGCGTTGCCTGCAGATTTGCGACCGAGGCTACGTTCTCGATCAGGGTACTGACGCTTACACCGGTTCCGGGCGTGAACTCTTGAACGACGAGAAAGTCATCAGCCTCTACCTGGGTAACCTCGGCGCCGACTAGGCCACACCAGAAGCTTCCTAACGCCCTCAGCGCCCGCTGGGGGCGTTATCTGTTGGTGTGCGAGGTGTTAGAGGGGTAAGCGTGCCTCAGTGCCACCGCTCACTGGTGGGACGGATGAGAGAAGAGTGCGTTAAACGGCTGTGGGGCCCGAGCTAATGCTCGAGCCCCACAGTGTCGTAACAGACGTTACGCGCTGATCGTTCTTAGCCCTGGTAGGTCTGAGGACGGTTGTCAGCGTCGAACTGGTAGATACCGATTGCGGTCTCCGTGGGGTCACCGGCCTCGTTGAGGGCGATTCCACCGGAAAGACCGTCATAGTCAGCAACTCCGCCGCCGTTGATGATTTCTGCACACTCAGCGAAGGTGCCACACTTGGTGCCACCGCCGGTGTATCCAGAAACCTCAGACATCTTGGCAGCCATTGCAGCGGAGTCCGTGGACCCTGCAGCCAAAGCAGCAAGTGCGAGGAGAACAACCGCGTCATACGACTCGGTGCTGTATGCCCATGAGGTCAGCTCTTCGCCACCGTTAGCGATCCACAATTCGTTTGCACGAGTCTTGTAGTCATCGGAAATGGTGTCGGCAGGAGGACCGGGGAGAGTTCCCTTGGAACCTTCGATGAGTCCGGCTTCAAAGTCAGCCGAGTAGTCAGCGAGGTTACCGTCGGTGAAGTACAGGCCAGAGTTGCTGAAGCCTGCATCGATCAGCGCGGGAACGATGGTCTTGGTCTCGTCGAAGGCCAAGACGACAATGGCGTCGGGGTCTTCAGCGAGCATCTCGTTGATCTGCGAGGTGAAGTTGGTGTCACCCACGTTGTAAGACGGGGTTGCCACAACAGATCCACCTGCTGCTTCGAACGCCAAAGTGGCGTAGTCGCGGAGTCCGGTGCCGTAAGCGTCGTTGATGACGATCATGGCGACAGTCTCGTGACCATCAGCAGCGAGCAAGTTTCCGAGAACTTCACCCTGCAAGACGTCAGAAGGAGCGGTCCGGAAGTACAGCCCATCGTCGTCGTAGTCAGTGAAGGTGGGGGAGGTGTTGGCGGGCGAAATCTGAATCACGCCAGCTTCCTTGGTCACCTGATCGATGAACTGAAGGGACACACCAGACGAAGCAGCACCGACAATTGCGGAGACGCCTTCGTTCAGCAGACGAGGAATTTCGGTCTCGTAAGCCTTGTTGTCTGTGTCACCGGAGTCTCCGAGGACAACTTCCAGGTCGATTCCAGCAGCGGCAGCATTAATGTCTGCCTGTGCCAAAAGCACACCAGCTTCTTCGGGGGGGCCGAGGAATGCGAGGTTACCGGTGACGGGCAGAGCCGTACCGATCTTGAGAGCCAAGGACTCAACAACGGCCGACGTAGTGTCGTCCTCTGCGGGAGTCGCGGCCTCATCGTCAGCGGCTGCACAGCCGCTGAGCACTAGCGCTGAGGCAGCAAGAATGGCAAAACCACTCCCTGCCTTCGAAAGTACGCTCATGATGCTCCTTTTATGATTATGTGTATGGAAAAAGTGGCCACGCTGACGCACAGCCACAAAAACCTAATCTAGGCGCAAATTGTTTCGGTAACAAGCTGATTACATCACATCCGTGTAACATACCGGCCCGTCTACTCCCGTGTGACCGGTGGAAATTAGGGAGTTTCGGTCGGCCGCGGCAACCGGTTGCGATGTGAGTTCAGCGCGTCAACGCTCAAAAGGGCCAAAGCAAACCACACCAAAGCAAATCCCAGCCACCTCTCGAGCGGCATGGGCTCGCCCATAATAAAGACCCCAAAAGAAAACTGCATGATCGGGGCGATGTATTGCATCAGCCCCATAATGGAGAGCGGTAACCGCCGAGCTGCAGCTCCGAAAAAGAGTAACGGGATGCTCGTGACTGCTCCCGCAGCCAACAACAGCACCGTGTGAGCTACCCCCAAAGTGCCAAGAGTCAACCCCTCCCCCAGTGCCACCCACACGAGTAGTCCAATAGCAATCGGGCTCAACCAGAGGGTTTCTAGAGTCAAACTGTCCACCGACTTCACCCGAGGACCCATCCGGTTCTTAACAAACCCGTAGAAACCAAAAGACAAGGCGAGGGTCAGCGATATAACCGGTACAGAGCCGTACCCCACAGCCAACACCACTACGGCAGCCAAGGCCAGACTGAGCGACACCCACTGCAGCGGACGCAGTTTCTCCTTGAGAACCACCACCCCCAACGCCACCGTAATAAGGGGGTTAATGAAGTATCCGAGGGCCGCTTCCACAATGAAGGCGTTCAGGGACGAATAAACATAGACAGACCAATTCACCAGAATGAGCGCCGCCGCAATCGCGGAAAGGCCCCGTAGCGCTGGATTTTTCAGCAACCCTAAGGTCACCCGAACCCGCCGCAAAAACATCAGAATCCCCAGGCAAAATACCAGGGATAACGCAATTCTCCAGCCCAAAATTTCCACCGGACCACTCGGGTCTAAGGCGACGAAGAAGGCGGGAAGCAACCCCCAGAGCCCGTAGGCGGCAAGCGCCGCTAGGAACCCTTTGCGAACCTGCTGGGGATCATCCACCGCCAAAGGCTATACCCGACCTCAAGGGTTTAACACCAGAAGGCCCGCACAGTGTGCGGGCCTTCTGGTGTTGTAGTGATGGTGGTTAGCGTTCCACGACTGCGAGCACGTCGCGAGCCGAGAGGACGAGGTACTCGTCCGCGCCAAACTTAACTTCGGTTCCGCCGTACTTGGAATACAAGACGACGTTACCCACGGCAACATCCATGGGAACGCGGTTGCCGTTGTCGTCGAAACGACCCGGTCCAACAGCGATGACTTCGCCTTCCTGAGGCTTTTCTTTAGCGGTATCAGGAATGACAAGACCAGAAGCAGTGGTCTGCTCTGCTTCGACCTGCTTGATCACGATGCGATCTTCGAGCGGTTTAATGGAGACCGACACGGTTGACCTCTTTCTGAGACTTGGGTTAGCACACTCACTCTTCGAGTGCTAGGACAACTGTATCGAACGAATTAGCACTCACGCAATACGAGTGCCAGAATTGCCTCACCTGACAGAATGTCGTTATGGACCGCAGCGAGCTTGAAGCACTGCTGCAACCGGAATCCCTCCGCCTCCTCTCCACCCTGCGAGAAGAGCACCCTTCCGGGGATCCCGCCCAACTGGTGAAGGCGCTGCGAAAGTCTGGCCACTCCCCGGAGAGGGTCTCTGCCGTCATTCGTCAGTGGAGTCTTGGCCACAAAGCGGCCGACAAGTTCGGCAACTTCGCTCACCGAATGCTGTTCAGCACGGTGGGGTTAGAGCAGTCAACCAGGCTGACAATTTCGAGCCACCACGCTGCTCGCTTCGAGAACAACGCAGTGAGCTCCCTCTGCGACCTCGGGTGTGGAATTGGCGGGGACTCTTTGGCCTTTGCTGGCCTGTCTCTCAGGGTGTTGGCCGTCGAAGCGGATCCCGTCACCGCCGCTCTTGCGGCCTACAACCTTCAGCCCTTTGACACGGTCACGGTCGAACATGCCCGCGCGGAGGATATTGACACCACACCGTTCGACGCGCTGTGGTGTGACCCAGCACGGCGGTCGGGCAGCCTTCGGCTCAACAATCCCGCAGATTGGTCTCCCTCGTTGGAGTGGGTGATCAGCCAAGCGCGTGCACAGCCCGCGGGCATCAAACTGGCCCCCGGGATGGACCGTGATCTGATCCCTGCCGAGATGGAAGCGCAATGGATTTCTCATCACGGCTCCGTGGCAGAGATGGTCTTATGGTCGGGGATACTCAAAAGACCCGGCATTACCCGGAGCGCGCTGGTTCTGTCGGCGCGCGGATCCGCGGAACTGACCGGGTCCGGTGACGCAGCAGATGCCCCGGTTGGGGTATTGCAGGACTACCTCGTGGAACCCGACGGTGCCGTCATTCGAGCGCGCCTCATTGGTGACCTCGCGCGCAACCACGCCGGTGTGATGCTCGATGAATCCATTGCCTATTTCAGCGCACCCCAACCGGTGATGACCCCACTCGCCCAATGTTTTGCGATCGAGGAAGTCGTCCCCTACAACCTCAAACGAGTAAAAGATCTCATCGCCCGAGCACACCTAAAGTCTGTCGAAATCAAAAAACGGGGGATTGACGTGGACCCGGCAGCACTGCGAAAAGAGCTCACTCTGAAAGGCTCAGGCGAAAAAACCCTCATTCTCACCCGAGCACAGGGTGAGCGAGTGGCAATCCTGGCCCACCGCGTCAGCTAACCCTCGAGAATGTATCCGGCACTCACCAGGAAGGCGAGTGACAGCGGGAGTGTCAAAAACACCAACACCGCGGTGCCAATAATTAACGCTCCCACCCCAAGAACCACCGCCACTGTCGATTTGCCACGACCCGCAGGGGCACCCCGTCTCCCAACATGACCCAGAATGATGCCGAGAATTGCGGGAAACACTCCTAGCCCGAAGATGGGGGCAAGGACGAGGCCACTCACAGCCGAACCGAGCGCAATTTTGGATAACTGCGTTCCCTCACCCGCCGAGGGGCGACGGGGCAGAATGCCCGTGGTTTCCACCGACATTTCAGTCACCGAGACCTGCGTAATAGGTCCGGTATTGCGGGGGGTAAGGGGTCCTAGTTGGCTCATATTCCCACCCTAGCGACCTAAGCCATAACTTGAATGACGGCAGGGCTCAGGCTGGAAAACACTCCTGCCCCCAAAGAGGACGGAGCAAAACCCGCCATGATTCGCGCGGAGCCCAACGCCGCAATCATGGCACCGTTATCGGTGCAGAGCTCTAGCGGGGGAACCCGAAGTTCCACACCAGCCGCTGCGCAACGGGTTTCTGCGAGGCTCCGCACCCGTGAGTTTGCTGCCACACCGCCACCCAGCAGCAAGCGCGGTACCCCGTGTTCTTCACACGCTGCCAACGCTTTCGCAATCAACACATCCGCCACGGCTTCCTGAAACGATGCGGCAATATCGGCCACCACAATGTCTTCACCGCGAGCACTCCGTGCTTCTACATACCGCGCAACCGCTGTTTTGAGTCCGGAGAACGAAAAGTTGTAGCGATGCTTTTCCTGATCCTTATGGCTTGTCAGCCCGCGGGGAAAAGCAATCGCAGCAGGATTGCCGTCCTTGGCCACCCGATCGATGTGGGGGCCACCGGGATAGGGCAGTCCCAAGACCCGGGCAACCTTGTCAAAAGCTTCCCCCGCGGCATCATCAATTGTTTCCCCCAAAGGCTCCACATCGCCAGCGAGGTCTTTCACTAACAGCAGTGAGGTGTGGCCACCAGAAACCAGCAGCGCGATCGTGGGCATTTCAAGCTCGTGACCCACTGCCAGGTATTCGACACCCACATGCCCCACCAGGTGGTTGACCGCATACAGGGGTATTCCTAAGCTCACGGCGAGCGCTTTGGCCGCACCAACCCCGACCATCAGTGCACCTGCGAGGCCTGGTCCGGTGGTGACAGCGATTGCATCCAGGTCGCTAAAACATACCTGCGCTGCGGCGAGAGTTTCGGCAAGAACAATGGGTAATGCTTCCACGTGCGCCCGTGCGGCGACCTCGGGAACAACGCCGCCATACCTGGCGTGTTCTTCCATCGAGGACGCAACCTTATGGGCGAGCAACGTTGTGCCCCGCACAACTCCCACCCCGGTCTCATCGCAACTCGTCTCAATCCCCAACACGAGCGGCTCCTTCATTGCGCCCACCCCGCCGAGACTTCGCGTGGTGATCGGCGCATCACCAGCGCATCCACACCATCAGGTTGGTAATACCCCACCCTTCGATCCAGGGTGTGGAAACCTTCCGATTCGTAGAGCGAAATTGCTGCCGGGTTATCGGCTCGTACTTCCAAAAAAATGTCCCCCGCCCCCCGGTTCCTTGCCTCGTCAAGAAGTGCGCGCAAAAGGGTCCTACCTAAACCCTTACCGCGATGGTGTGGCACAACCGCAATCGTTTGGATGTCACCGGAATCCGCGCCAGAGGGGGCAGCCCGCAACCCGGCGTAGCCGGCAAACTCGTGATCCGCATCGGTGCGGGCAACAAGGTAGTAGTTCAGGGGGTGGGAAATCTCTTCCACCATAAGTTCTGGTGACCACGCATCGCTTCCAAAAAGCTCTGCTTCGCTGCCGATCATCTCTGGGAGGTCCTCCAGTTCAGCCCTACTCATGCGATATGTCATTGCGGTGTGCTCACATCAGGCTGGCGGAGATAGCGGGGGGTGGGAGCCGGAAAGTCGCGACCACTCTGGAGGTACTCCCGGGCGACACGGGCCAAAGAGTCCGCTGGAATATGCTCGGCAACATTGCGCGGTAAGTCACGGTCACCCCCTAAGGCTTCCGCCAAATTCTCGGGCCGTGAAAGCGCAGGGCCAACACTGCGCCGCTGAGCTTCCGCCACCCGATAGACCGAATAGGCCACTTCGCCGCGTCTCGCATCGGTGACCACGACCACATCGGTTTCTGATTCGTACCCCCACGCGTCGTGGGAAACGACGGGGAGCAAAGGTACCCCCTGGGACAGCGCAAAGGCGGAAGCTGCTGCCATGCCCACCCGCAGACCCGTAAATGGACCCGGGCCAATCCCCATCACGACATGCGTGACATGGTGGGGTAAAACGTCCGCTTCCGCAAAGACTCGCTCCAACAGCAGGCCAATCATCTCAGCGTGCCCGCGAGGATCATCACTCACCGCTTGCGCCAGGGTGACACCGCTGGGATCCACCAAGGCCACCTGGGTCCCTACCGAAGAGTCAATCGCTAAGAACATCAAAGCCCTCCAGGGCAGCGCTCACTCTGGATAAAAATTCTGAACAGTTTCCGTGTCCTCTAAAAGTGACGGTGCGGGGTTGGTCTGACTCAAAATCCTCGCCCTCACCCATGGGGCGTTCAAAGACCATTTCGACAAAACTTTCACTCAACACGGACGCATAAGGGGCGGACCATTCCGCCAAAACAATCGACCCGGGAACATCAATATCGAGTTCATCCAGTTCAGCTGCGGACCCCACACGATAGGCATCAATGTGCACAAGGCGTGGGATTGGGCCCTGTGCCAAACGGTGTTCCCTCGCCACGACGAAAGTGGGGCTCGACACCGGGGTGTCAAGTTCGAGAGCGTCGCCAAAGCCCCGTGAGAATGTTGTCTTCCCGGCACCGAGTTCCCCCGTCAACACAAAAACATCCCCAGCCTGCGCCACGAGGGCTAGAGCGCCCCCCAGCTTTTCCATCTCGAAAGCCGTGGGAACCTGGACCATCACGGGGCAATCACGCGGGGAACGCGCGCGCCTAACCGGGTCACAATTTCGTAAGCAATCGTTCCACTAGCTTCTGCCCAATCATTGGCACTGGGGTCGCCCTCCGCAGGGTCCCCCCACAGCACAGCCCACTGCCCTTGCGTGACCTTGGAATCCCCAACATCCACACTCAGCTGATCCATCGAGATTCGGCCTGAAACTACAAACTTTTCTCCCCCAATCGCCACCGGACCTTGTGAGGAACCGTGGCGGGGGATGCCATCGGCATAGCCCAAGGGAATCAGCGCCAACGTGGTTTCCCGTGGCGTGCGATACGTGTGGCCGTAACCAACGCCCACACCTGCCGATACTCGCTTGACCAAAATCACTTGAGCACTGACCCGCATCGCAGGAATGAGTCCGACGCTGTGATACCGCTCGGTCACGGGGACGCCATACGCCGCTGCCCCCACTCGGACCATGTCGTGCGCCAGCGCCGGGGAATTACTAGTCCCAATACTCGAAGCGACGTGTCGAATCTGTGGGGTGATGCCATACTCCGCGGCAAGCGCCACACCAGAATCAAAAAGCTTTCCCTGCGCGGCATCAGCGTCACCAGACGCCCCTGACAGGTGAGTGAAGATTCCCACCACCTCCACCGTGGAGGCTTTCTGGGCTAGCGCAACCGCCTGGAAGAAATCGTCCCAGTCTCTGGGATCTGCCCCGTTTCGTCCAAGCCCGCTATCGATTTTGAGATGGATGCGGGCGGGGCGTGAAGGGGACGCCACCGCTACTACCTGGGCAAGTTGGGTGAGGGAAGAAACCCCCATATCAATTCCCTGCTCATAGGCGGGGCCAAGATCCTCCCCCGGGCCAAAAAGCCAGGCCAGAATGGGCGCCTTAATACCGGCCTGCCGAAGCTCTAACGCTTCCTCAAGATCAGCGGTTCCCAACCAGTCAGCGCCACCCTCCAACGCGGCTCGCGCAGCGGTCTCCGCGCCATGGCCATACCCGTTGGCTTTCACCACAATCAGCATGTGCGGGGTCTGAGCCATCCCCCGCAACACCTCAACGTTGTGGGAAATGGCGGAGGGCCGGATTCTCGCTTCCCGCATGTTCTGGCTCACTCTGTTGCCTCCATCACCACGAACGCAATCGCCATCCCCGCATCGTGGGACAACGAAACGTGGTGGCGCGTCACTTTCCGATGATCCGCGCGAGCTTTTGTCCCACCCGTCAGCTGAAGGGCGGGCTGTTGCCCGGACTCCCCAATGACGGCAATATCGTGCCACGAGAAACCTTCAATGTGGCCACCGAGAGCCTTAAGTGTTGCCTCTTTGGCAGCAAAGCGGGCTGCCAAAGAAATTCCTGACAACCCCGCCCCTGCTGCATCGCCAAACAGCCGCTGCGCAAGGCTCGGGGTTCTTTCCAGCGCACGTTCAAAGCGCGCAATATCGACAATGTCGACTCCCACTCCCACCAACATCTTGGGTTCCCGTCTACTCCACCGTCACGGACTTGGCGAGGTTGCGAGGTTGGTCAATGTCCAAGCCTTTCGCACCCGCCAGCTCCATCCCAAAAATGTGCAGCGGCACCACCGCGAGGAGGGGTTCCATAAACGTTGATGCAGGGGGAATCGTGATGACCTCATCGGCGTAAGGCAAGACGGCAGCGTCGCCCTTCTCGGCGATGGCGATCACCCGTGCGCCACGGGCCCGAATTTCTTGAATGTTGGACACCACTTTGCTGTGTAACGAGGAGGGGTCCCGCGGGCTTGGCACAATCACAAACACAATTTGCCCCGGCTCGATCAACGCGATCGGGCCGTGCTTTAGCTCACCCGCAGCAAAACCTTCGGCGTGAATGTAGGCGAGCTCTTTGAGCTTGAGCGCCCCCTCCAAAGCCACCGGATATCCCACGTGTCGGCCCAGATACAGCACGGAGCGGGTATCAGCCATCCACCCGGCAAGTTCTTTGATGCGGGGTCCTGTTTCCACCATTTCTTGTATTTGGTCCGGCAGGCCGTGTAAATCTTCCGCCAGGGACTGCGCTACCTCGGGTGGAAGGACACCGCGGTGTTGGCCAAGGTATAACCCCAGGAGATAAACAGCGACGGCTTGGGAAAGAAAAGCTTTGGTGGAGGCCACCGCAACTTCAGGACCCGCGTGGGTGTAGAGGGTGGCCGTGGATTCGCGGGGGATGGTGGCGCCCTGGGTATTACAGATGGAGAGAGTTTGGGCTCCCGCCTCCGCAGCAAATCGAACCGCCATCAGGGTGTCCATGGTTTCGCCCGACTGGCTCACCGACACCACCAAAACTCGAGGGCCGACGACCGGTTCGCGGTAACGGAATTCGTGCGAAAGCTCCACCGTCACAGGGATACCCGACCACTTTTCCATCGCGTAAGCGCCCAGCATGGCGGCATAGGCCGCCGTGCCACACGCGATAAAAATGACCCGGTCAATACGGTCCGCATCAAGCGCCTCGAGTTCGGGGATGGTGACCTCGCCGGTGAGTGCGAGGCGCCCCCTCAGTGTGTTCGCGACAGCTTCGGGTTCTTCCGAAATTTCTTTCGCCATGAAACTTGGCCAGCCGCCTTTATCCGCAGCGGAGGCATCCCAATCGATCGTGAACTCGGGCGGATGGACCACATCGCCCGCAAAGGAGACAACGTCGATGGAGTCCTGAGTGATGGTGACAATCTGGTCTTGCCCCAACGCCAAAGCTTTCTGGGTGAACGCGACAAACGCGGCCACATCAGATCCGAGGAAATTCTCGCCCTCACCGACCCCGATGACGAGGGGCGAGTTTCTGCGTGCCCCCACCACAACCCCCGGCTTATCCTGATGGACAATGAGCAACGTAAAGGCGCCTTCAAGACGGCCCACCACTCGTTTCATGGCCTCTGTGAGGTCCTGGGTTTCGCGAAATGCGAGGCCCAAAAGCAGGGCTGCGACTTCAGAATCGGTTTCGCTGAGGAAGGTTTCTCCGGCAGCGATGAGCTCTTCTCTGAGTTCGTGAAAGTTTTCGATGATCCCGTTGTGAATGAGTGCAAGTTTTCCGTCATCGGCAAGGTGGGGATGCGCATTCGCATCGGTGGGGGCGCCATGGGTGGCCCAGCGGGTGTGGGCAATTCCGGTGCCACCAATACCCAAAGGATGACGGGCTAACTCATCCGCAAGGACCGCAAGCTTTCCCGCTTTTTTTTGGGACACAAGGCCCCCATTGCGGGCAACAATCGCGACACCTGCTGAGTCATACCCCCGGTACTCCAAACGGGCAAGACCAGCCAAAAGAACGTCAGAACTTGAGCGCTCACCGACATATCCCACAATTCCGCACATGAAAGGAAGTCTAGGCGATGCGCCCCAGCGAGCTGGGCGCAGTACTGTTGTCGCTATGGCATCTGCGGGTCTCGAACAAGAGAATGGCAGCCCCTTCGTCGAATATGATCGCGCAACCTGGGCGAATCTTGCGCCGAGTGCGCCTCTTCCACTCACCGATGATGATCTCGCACGGGTGCGTTCTGTCGGGGATATGTTGGATGCCAGAGAGGTGTTAGAGGTCTACCAACCCCTTGCCCGGTTGCTGTCCCTCTACGCCGAGGGCGCGCGGCATGTGCATTCCATTACGCGAAGTTTCTTGGGGGATGCCATCTCTCACACCCCCTTCATCATCGGAGTTGCCGGCAGTGTGGCGGTGGGGAAGTCCACAACATCTCGGGTCCTAGCGGAGTTGTTATCGCGGAACCCCGATACCCCCACGGTGTCGCTGATCGCCACCGATGGTTTTTTGCTTCCGCTGGCAACCCTGAAAAAAGAGGGACTGCTCGAGCGCAAAGGGTTTCCCGAGAGCTATGACCGCAGAGCTTTGCTTCGTTTTGTGTCTCAACTAAAAAGCGGAATCTCCCCCGTCCACGCCCCGGTCTACTCTCACCTGGTCTATGACCGAGTGGAGGGGGAAACCCTGGCGATCGAATCCCCCGACATCGTCATTATTGAAGGCCTGAACGTGCTGGCGCCCCCCGCATCAAATTCTGCCCTCGCCATCAGTGACCTGTTCGACTTCGGTATTTATGTGGATGCCAGAACCACCAATATTGCGCGGTGGTACGAGGAACGTTTCGTTCAGCTCCAGCAGGGGGCCTTCCGTGATCCCCGGAGCTACTTCCACCGTTACGCCGACCTAGCAGAACCAGAAGCTAGGAAAGAAGCCCAAAGAATTTGGCGCGACATCAATGAGCCAAACCTGCTGGAGAATATTGTCCCCACCAGACCCCGAGCCTCACTCATTTTAAGAAAAGAGGCAGATCACCGCATTAATACGGTGCTACTGCGAAAAACTTAGGGCAACGCAAGTTCTGCGCTAATCACCTGCGCCACGCTCACAGCTGTGCTCTCCGCTGTCTCCAGGTCGCTAGCTTCCACCATCACCCTAATGAGGGCTTCCGTGCCAGAAGGTCGCACCATCACGCGACCGGAGTCTCCCAATGCGGCAGCGGCCAAGGCAATAGCCTCCTGAACGACCGTGTTGGAGGCTAGGCCACCCCGGTCCACTCCCGAAATATTGTGCAGGACTTGGGGAAAAATCTCGATTTGATCCGCAAGTTCAGCCAGGCTGCGCCCGCTGCGATGAACTTCCCGAGCCAGGTGCAGGCCGGTGAGAATGCCATCACCGGTGGTGGAATGCTCTGTCAGAATCACATGGCCTGACTGTTCCCCACCCAGACGGGCGCCACTTCGATCGAGTTCTTCCAACACGTAGCGGTCCCCCACTGCCGTCTCAAGAACGGTGATGTCGTGTTCGGCCATCGCTTTCCGAAGGCCCATATTTGACATCACCGTCGTGACCAGCGTGTTGCGGTGGAGAGTACCGGCCTCTTTCATCGACAGCGCAAGAATGGCCATAATCTGGTCGCCGTCGATAATGCGTCCCGTGTGGTCAACAGCGAGAGCCCTATCGGCGTCACCGTCGTGAGCAATCCCAAAATCGGCGCCTACCTCCACAACCTTTGCCTGCAACAGCGACAGGTGTGTTGACCCACACCCTTCGTTGATGTTGAGTCCATCGGGTTCATTACCAATAACAGTGACTTCCGCTCCAGCATCCTGGAATACTCGCGGCGCAATACCCGAGGCGGCACCGTTGGCGCAATCAAGAACGATGTGAAGCCCTGCGAGGTCCTGGTCCAAGGTCTGCAGCAGGTGGAGAACATAGCGGTCTTCGGCATCAACGAAACGTTGAATGCGTCCCACATCGCCCCCGGTCGGGGCGAGAGCGGGTTCTTGCATCATTTCTTCGATGCGGTCCTCGACCTCATCCGGAAGTTTTGTTCCCCCGTAGGAGAAAAATTTGATTCCGTTGTCGGGGGCCGGGTTGTGAGACGCCGACACCATCACACCAAAATCAAATCCGCCTTCCCGCACCAGAAATGCGGCTGCAGGGGTGGGAATCACTCCCGCATCAAACACGTCGATTCCGGAGCTTGCCAAACCTGCCGCAACGGCAGCCCCAAGGAACTCACCCGAAATGCGGGGGTCTCTTGCCATAACCGCCATGGGACGGCGACCTTCAGCTTTGAGTTCCTCCGCATGGCGGCCCTTGGTGAGCACCAAGGCAGCGCTTTGACACAAGCGCACCACAATGTCTGCCGTGAGTTCGCGGTTTGCGAGCCCCCGGACCCCATCGGTGCCGAAGATGCGACCCATGTGCTGGGAGCGCGACTAGCGCTTCGAGTACTGGGGAGCCTTACGAGCCTTCTTAAGACCAGCCTTCTTACGCTCTTTCACGCGGGCATCCCGTGACAGGAAGCCAGCCTTCTTCAGCGTGGCACGGTTGTTCTCTTCGTCAATCTGGTTCAACGAACGGGCAATGCCGAGTCGCAACGCGCCAGCCTGACCGGAGGGTCCGCCACCGGTGATGCGGGCAATCACGTCATAGCTGCCACCGAGCTCCAAGACCGTGAACGGGTCGTTGATGAGCTGCTGGTGAAGTTTGTTGGGGAAGTACTGCTCGAGAGTGCGTCCGTTGACGGTGTAAGAACCGGTGCCGGGGACGAGTCGCACGCGGGCAATGGCCTGCTTGCGTCGACCAACAGCATGCCCACCCACGGTGAGCGGCTTGCGGGGCTTCTTTTCCGCAACCTCGGCCGTAACCGGCGTTTCGGTGCTGAACGAGGTGGGAGCGTCTGCTTCCACCGAGGAGTCTTTGGTTTCTTCTGAAATATCCACGTTTTGGTGTCCTTAGCTTCGGCGCTACTGCGCGATCTGGTCGAGAGAGTAGGGCTTAGGCATCTGAGCCTGGTGAGGGTGCTCGCCACCGGTGTAAACCTTGAGCTTGGCCATCTGGTCGCGACCCAACGTGTTCTTGGGGAGCATTCCACGGACTGCCTTTTCCACGGCGCGAATGGGGTTTGTATCCATGAGCTTGTCGTAGGTGACGCCGGTGAGACCACCGGGGTAACCGGAGTGACGGTACGCCACCTTCTGTGTCAGCTTGGAGCCCGTCAGGACCACTTTGTCGGCATTCAAAATGATGACGTGGTCGCCCATGTCCATGTGAGGTGCGAAAGTAGGTTTGTGCTTCCCGCGCAGCAACGCTGCGGTGTGGGACGCGAGACGGCCGAGGACAACGTCGGTGGCATCAATAACGAGCCACTCGCGCTGAACATCAGCGGGCTTGGGTGAAAAGGTGCGCGTCATGCGGCATTCCCTTGCGGTTCGAGGTGTTCGTGAATCCCGCTCCGTGGGTGTTCTGAATCAGAACCTCCCGGTGGAGGGCTCAACCTGGTGAACAATCGGCGATTGCCACCAGCGCCCAAGCTTAGGGCACATCGGGGGGCCGGTCAATCCGCGATAGCACCCCGCGCAGCGCGGGTAACAATCGCGCGCGCCGCCAGTTCTTCATCCGGGGGATAGGTGACCGACTGTAGCGTCAGCCCTTGGGCTGGCATGGTCACCCACAGGCTCGTCCGCTCACCCGCATCACGGGCGGACACAAGCTCCGGAATAGTGAGAGTCCCCCGGGCAACGGAAACACACGCTCCCACCAGGGAGCGAACCATTGCGTGGCAAAACGCATCCGCTGAGAGTTGCGCGACCAGCACATCCTCGCTGTCACGCTCCCAGACAAAATGCTGAAGCGTACGAATTGTGGTGGCTCCCACTCGGAGGCGACAAAACGCTCGGAAGTCGTGCAACCCCAGTAGCGCGGTAGCGGCCTCATTCATGGCTCCCCGATCGAGGTCGTACTGAGTCACCGCCGTAATGTCTTTCTTCAACGGGTTCTTTTGCGACCGACGGTCGGCAAGGCGATATTCGTAATGGCGGGAGAGAGCCGAGAACCTGGCATCAAAGCCTTGTGGGGCAAGAGTTATGGCGCTCACCACAATTGAATCGGTCCGCACCGCCCCATTCACCCGTTTTGCGAGCAACGCAAGAGTCGCGGGGCTCAACATCACGGTGTCGGCAATATCGGCGTGGGCGACCTGTCCAACAGCGTGCACGCCAGAGTCCGTTCGCCCGGCAACCACGGTGGATACTTCCCGGGTTGTCACGTGCAAGACCGCAGCCAGCGCCTTCTCAATTTCGCCCTGGATAGTCTGATGGTGGGACTGCTTAGCCCAACCCGAATAGTGCTTGCCCAGGTATGAGCACTCAATTCGCAGTCTTGTTGGCACAACAGCCAGTGTAATTAGACACGGCGCGTTATTTTACGAGTGCTCCGGAAACGACAGAAGCACCCCGCCATTTTTTGGCGAGGTGCTTCTGTGAGGTTCTACTTCTTCTCGTCAGTGTTCTCTTCGACGGGAGTTTCCTCCGCGGGAGCCTCTGATTCAACAGGGGCTTCCGTCTCGGTGGCAGCTTCTTCCAAAACTGCTTCCTCCGCGAGGACATCTGCGTCTGGGGCTAACTCAATAGCAACGTCCACAGTTTCTGTTGCGTCCGCTGTTTCGGGTGCAGTGACATCCTCGAGAACCTCAGTGACCTCCGCGACAACCTCAGGAGCTACGGCTTTTTCTGCTTCCGGCGTAGCTCTCTTGGTCTTTGGCTTCGGGTTCACAGGCTCCAGAACCAGTTCAATGACCGCCATCGAGGCATTGTCACCCTTGCGGAAACCGGTCTTGATGATGCGGGTGTAGCCACCTTCACGCTTGTCCACCTGGGGTGCAATTTCCATGAACAACTTGTGCACTGCGGACTTGTCACGAATGATGGTCATCACCCGACGACGAGCGTGGAGGTCACCGCGCTTTGCGAAGGTGACCAATCTCTCGGCGAGGGGACGAAGACGCTTTGCCCGGGTCTCCGTGGTTTGGATGCGACCGTGGGTGAATAAGGCGGTGGCAAGGTTTGCCAGCATCAGACGCTCGTGGGCAGGGCCTCCGCCGAGGCGGGGACCTTTGGTGGGCTTAGGCATTGTTGTGTTCTCTTCCGTGTTTCACAGGGCTTGGCAGAGGGGAATCCCCGCTGGTGTTAGTACTCTTCGCCGTCTTCGAGACCGCTGTAGAACGCGGAGCCGTCAAATCCGGGAATGGGATCTTTCAGGGAAAGTCCCATTTCGATGAGCTTGTCGCGAACTTCATCCACAGACTTCTGACCGAAGTTGCGGATGTTCATCAGCTGGTGCTCGGAGAGGGCCACCAACTCACTCACGTTGTTGATGCCTTCGCGCTTGAGGCAGTTGTAGCTACGCACCGTGAGGTCAAGGCTTTCAATGGGCATGGCCATTTCGCTAGACAGGACTGCTTCCACCGGTGCTGGGCCGATTTCAATACCCTCGGCTTCTTGGTTCAAGTCGCGGGCGAGACCAAACAGCTCCACGAGGGTGCGGCCTGAGGAAGCAACTGCATCACGAGGACTCATGGAAGGCTTCGTCTCCACGTCCACGACGAGACGGTCGAAGTCGGTACGCTCACCGGCACGAGTTGCCTCGACGCGGTAGGTGACCTTCAAAACGGGGGAATAAATCGAGTCGATCGGGATCCGACCGGCTTCGGCGTACTCGTTGCGGTTTTGAACGGAAGAAACATACCCGCGGCCACGCTCAATGGTGAGTTCCAACTCGAAGCTGGCTTTGTCGTTCAGCGTTGCAATGTGAAGCTCAGGGTTGTGAACCTCCACGCCAGCGGGAGCTTGAATGTCGGCAGCCGTGACAGCACCAGACCCGGTCTTACGCAGGTAGGCGGTAATTGGCTCGTCGTGTTCACTGGAAACAACAAGATTCTTGATGTTCAAGATAATCTCGGTGACGTCCTCTTTCACACCCTCCACCGTGGCGAACTCGTGAAGCACTCCGTCAATACGGATGCTGGTCACGGCGGCGCCGGGAATGGAGGACAAAAGGGTGCGGCGCATCGAGTTTCCCAGCGTGTAACCAAAGCCTGGCTCGAGAGGCTCAATCACGAAGGCTGAGCGGAAATCGGTGAGAGTTTGTTCTGTCAGAGTGGGGCGCTGTGCAATGAGCACTGGTGATTCCTTTCGGCTAAGTGTCCGCTATATGACACTTGTTAGAGGGTCGGCCGGAGCCGTACTAGTTATGGTGTTGTGGGGGTGGTACTAAATCCTGAAGTCAGGACCAGTTCCTGACTAAACGCGACGACGCTTGGGCGGACGGCAACCGTTGTGAGCCTGAGGCGTCACATCGGTAATCGAGCCCACCTCCAGGCCTGCGGCCTGGAGGGAACGAATCGCTGTCTCACGACCGGAACCCGGCCCCTTGACAAAGACTTCAACTTTTTTCATCCCGTGTTCCTGGGCCTGACGCGCAGCAGACTCGGCAGCCAACTGAGCGGCGTAAGGAGTCGACTTACGCGAGCCTTTAAAGCCCACGCCGCCAGAGGAAGCCCACGAAATAACCGCCCCGGAAGGGTCGGTAATCGAGACGATGGTGTTGTTGAAGGTTGACTTGATGTGAGCCTGGCCCACAGCAATGTTCTTTTTGGTCTTACGCCGCGGCTTGCGGGCGGCGGATTTGGGTGCTGCCATGATTTTTCTCCGTAATTCTTAGTCGAGGGGTGGACGAGCCAGGCCTACGCGGCCTTCTTCTTGCCGGCCACTGTGCGCTTGGGGCCTTTACGAGTGCGGGCGTTGGTCTTCGTGCGCTGACCTCTCACGGGGAGTCCACGACGGTGGCGAACCCCTTCGTAACTACCAATCTCCACCTTGCGACGGATATCAGCGGTTACTTCACGGCGGAGGTCACCCTCAACCTTGAACGTTCCCTCAATGTGCTCACGCAGGAGCAACAGCTGGTCGTCCGTCAAATCTTTGACGCGGATGTTGGGATCGATTCCGGTAACCTCGAGCGTTTGCTTCGAGCGGGTGCGACCGACTCCATAGATGTAGGTAAGGGCGATTTCAACCCGCTTTTCGCGGGGAATATCGACTCCGGCTAGACGTGCCATGTCATTTCTCCTGGTGCTGTGAGAGGTCTGAAGCAGAATCTGTGCCCGGGCCTCTCCCCGAGGAGTCCCCCGTCTGTGACGGGATATCGATCCTGCTGATGGTTATTGAGTTATTAGCCTTGACGCTGCTTGTGACGGGGATTTTCGCAAATCACCATGACGTTTCCATGACGACGAATGACTTTGCATTTTTCGCACATGGGCTTAACACTGGCGCTGACCTTCATGGTATTTCCTTTATTTCGCTGGCCTCGTGCCCGAGCGGTTCCCCGGGCCGTTCCTTACCCAGTGCCTACTTGTAGCGGTAGACGATGCGGCCACGACTGAGGTCATAAGGACTGAGCTCCACAATTACTTTGTCTTCCGGCAAAATTCGGATGTAATGCTGACGCATCTTTCCCGAAATGTGGGCAAGAACCTTGTGACCATTGGTCAACTCGACTCGGAACATTGCATTGGGAAGGGCCTCGACTACCGACCCTTCAATTTCAATGACGCCGTCTTTGTTGGCCATAGCCTCATATCTTGTTGTAACGAGTGTGCACTGGTCATGCGTTCGGGGCAAAAAAACCGAAACGGCCTTTTTGACACCAAACTCTTATCCTAGACCCGCTTTAGCGCGGGCACAAGTCCTAATAGAGAACTACGAAGGGTGAATATTGCGGGAGGCAAGCTGTTCCATGATTCGATTCGTCACGTCGGAAATTTCCCCAATCCCATCAATCCTCGCCACAAGCCCGCGGCTTGTAAAGATATCGATGAGCGGAGCGGTTTGCTCCTGGTAGATATCGAGGCGGTGGCGAACCACGGCCACATCATCATCGGTTCGGCCCTGATCAATGGCCCGAAGCCTCAAGCGCTCAACCACAACATCGGGGTCGGCAACCAGCTGGACGACGACGTCGAGGGCCGTGTTGTGGCTGGCAAGGAAATCATCCAGGTGCCGCACCTGGTCCGGAGTGCGAGGGTACCCATCAAGCAAAAACCCGCCAGCACAGTCGGGGTCTTCGAGCCGGTCGGTGATGAGGTCATTTGTCACCGAATCCGGAACGTTATCGCCCGCATCCATAAAAGCTTTGGCTTTCAGCCCCAGCTCCGTTTCGTTCTTGACATTGTGACGAAAAATATCCCCCGTGGAAATAGCGGGGACACCAAATGCTGAAGAAAGTTGAGTCGCTTGTGTTCCTTTGCCAGCGCCAGGAGGTCCAATCAGGAGAAGTCTGGTGCCAGAACTCACTTGAGCAAACCCTCATAACGACGTTGCTGCAGCTGAGCATCGATTTGCTTGACAGTGTCCAGGCCCACACCCACGATGATCAAAATACTGGCACCACCAAACGGGAAGTTTTGGTTTGCGTTCACGGTGGCTAGCGCAATCAACGGTATGAGAGCCACCAGACCCAGGTACAACGATCCCGGCAGGGTAATCCGGGTGAGCACATAATCCAAATATTCTGCGGTCGGGCGGCCGGCTCTAATACCCGGAATAAAACCGCCATAGCGCTTCATGTTGTCAGCGACCTCTTCGGGGTTGAAGATAATCGCGACGTAGAAGTATGTGAAGCCGACAATCAGCAGGAAGTACACCGCCATGTAGAGGGGGTTATCACCCGACGTGAGGTTGTTTTGAATCCATACCACCCAGCCCGGGGTGCCCCCCTCCGCTCCCGTGGTGTTGAACTGTGCAAACAGAGCAGGGAGATACAACAGGGAGGAAGCAAAGATGACAGGAATAACGCCGGCCATGTTCACTTTGATCGGGATATAAGTGTTGGTTCCGCCGAACGTGCGGCGCCCCACCATCCTCTTCGCATACTGAACCGGGACGCGGCGCTGTGACTGCTCCACGAACACCACCAAGCCCATAATGACGATTCCCACCGCGATCACGATGACAAAGATGGCGGAACCATTGGACTGCGCGATCGACCACAGGGAGGAGGGGAAGACGGCAGCAATCGAAACAAAAATCAACAGAGACATTCCGTTGCCCACACCGCGCTCGGTAATCATCTCGCCCAGCCACATGATGAGGCCCGTTCCCGCAGTCATGGTGATGACCATCAACATGATGGCGTACCACGCGTCATTGGAAAGCAACTGGTTACAGGCAGGGACACCAGAGGAACCAAATAAGGCACCGCTTCGAGCCACCGTAATCAAAGTGGTGGACTGCAATAGGGCCAAACCGATGGTCATGTAACGGGTGTACTGGGTCAACTTGCCCTGGCCCGCCTGGCCCTCTTTGTGAAGTGCCTCAAAGTGCGGGATAACAACACGCAGCAACTGGGTAATAATCGAGGCCGTGATGTAGGGCATGATTCCGAGGGCAAAGATCGAGAGTTGCAGGAGTGCCCCACCACTGAAGAGGTTGATCAGTTCGTACAAACCTGCCGTGTTGCCGGTCCCCGCAAGACACTGCTGCACGTTGCGGTAATCGACAAAGGGCGCCGGGATAAAGGAACCCAGACGGAACAAACCAATGACGGCCAGGGTAAAGAGAACTTTCCTTCTCAGGTCGGGAGTCTTGAAAATTCTCCCTATTGCACTGAACACATCATCCTCCTGCACCGTGCCACGCGACACGTGGGTTTGAGCTTACCGGCTCAGCGCACCCGGTGGAAAAGCCGCATTGGCTTTCCCCACCGGGTTGAACGCTTAATCCTTGACGGATCCGCCAGCCTTGACGATTTTCTCTGCAGCCTGCTTTGACACCTTGTCAACGCTCACTGTGAGGGCAACACTCAGGTCACCATCCGCCAATACCTTGACCTTTTCGTTCTTACGCACTGCACCCTTGGAAACCAAGTCTGCAATCGTGACGTCTCCACCCTTGGGGTAAAGCTCACTCAAGCGCCCTACGTTCACAACTTGGTACTCGACCCGGAAAGGGTTCGTGAATCCACGAAGCTTGGGAGCGCGCATGACCGAGGTCAACTGTCCACCCTGGAAACCTGGGCGAACCTGGTAACGAGCCTTCGTACCCTTGGTTCCACGACCAGCGGTCTTACCCTTGGACGCTTCACCACGACCCACACGGGTTTTGGCTTTCTTCGCACCGGGTGCAGGACGCAGGTGGTGAAGCTTCACCACACCGGGTCGATCCACCTTCTCGACAGGAGCTTTCTTCGCGGCCGGCTTTTTAGCTGGTGCGCTTTCGGCAACGTCCTTCTTCTCCGCGGGCTTAGCAGCAGCTTTCGTTGCAGCAGGCTTGCTGGTAGTTGATGCCGCCGCAGGTGCAGCAGCTTTCGCTGCCGCTGGCTTCTTAGCTGCCGGCGCCTTAGCCGCAGCCGGCTTGGCCGAAGCGGTCTTTGCGGGAGCCTTAGCCGCCGCGGGTGCTTTGGCTGCAGGGGCCTTCGCGGCACTTGCCGCAGGCTTCTTCGCAGCGGGCGCCTTAGCGGCACTTGCTGCAGGCTTTTTTGCCGCCGCTGGCGTAGCAGCGGGCTTTTTTGCAGCGGGCTTTGCCGCTGGCTTCTTCTCTTCAGCCATTAGTCAATCTCCTCGACCTTCACCAGGTGTGCAACAGTGCGCACATACCCGCGGTTGGCGGACGTATCTTCACGGACGACGGAATCGCCGATCCTTCTGAGACCCAAACTACGAAGAGTGTCGCGCATATTCTGCTTTTCACTGATCTTCGACTTAATCTGGGTAATTTTGAGCTGCTTAGCCATTACGCACCCGCTTTCACTGCTGCTGCCGCTTCGGCTTCGCCGCGGACAAGGTGTTCGGGCGCAACATCGGCAAAGTCCACTCCACGACGGGCGGCAACGGCGCGAGGCTCTTCGAGCATCTGCAGTGCTGCCACCGTGGCATGAACAATGTTCAAGGTGTTCGAGGAACCCAAAGACTTGCTGAGCACGTCGTGAATTCCTGCACACTCAAGGACCGCGCGCACTGGACCGCCGGCGATAACACCGGTACCCGGCGTTGCTGGCCTCAAAAGCACCACACCGGCCGCTGCTTCACCCTGCACTGCGTGCGGGATGGTCTGGGCAACACGAGGAACCTTGAAGAAGTTCTTCTTGGCATCCTCAACACCCTTTGAAATCGCGGTGGGAACTTCGCGGGCTTTGCCGTAGCCAACCCCGACCATTCCATTTCCATCTCCCACAACCACCAAGGCAGTGAAGCTGAACCGACGTCCACCCTTGACCACCTTGGAGACGCGGTTAATGGTGACCACGCGCTCGAGGAACTGGCTCTTTTCGGTATCCCGTGCTCCGCGGTCTCTCGCACCTGGCGCACGCTCACGGCTACCACGACGAGCCTCACGAGGCTCATTAGTGATATCCGTTTCGGGCGCGGGGGTCGCGGGAGCTTCGCTCACAGCGGCGTCCTTAACTTCTTCGCTCACAGTTCCAATCCACTCTCTCTGGCGCTTTCCGCGACAGCTGCTACTCGTCCGGCGTAACGGTTACCCCCGCGGTCGAAGACCACAGAAGCGACGCCTGCCTTTTTTGCACGCTCGGCAATGAGTCCACCAATTTTCTTGGCCTTCGCCGTCTTGTCATCCTTGGAGGACCGGAAGTCGGGCTCCATCGTGGATGCCGAGGCAACGGTGTGACCCAGTGCATCGTCAACAACCTGGACGAAGAGGTGGCGCGAGGAACGCGTCACGACTAAGCGAGGCTTAGTTGCGGTACCGACAATCTTCTTGCGAAGCCTCGTGTGGCGACGATCTCTGGCCGCGGAACGGCTCTTTCCTCTAACGAAAGCCATCTCTACTTACCAGCCTTTCCAGCCTTGCGACGGACCTGCTCACCCTCGTACCGCACACCCTTGCCTTTATAAGGCTCAGGCTTGCGCAGCTTGCGGATGTTTGCGGCAACTTCACCAACAGCTTGCTTGTCAATGCCGCTCACCGTCAGTTTGTCGTTGCCTTCCACAGTGAACGTGATTCCTGCGGGAGGTTCGACCGTGATCGAGTGGGAGAAACCGAGCTGAAGCTCGACGCCTTGGCCCTTCGAGGCAAGACGGTAACCCGTTCCTACCACCTGAAGATTCTTGGAGAAACCTTCGGTCACGCCCACGATCTGGTTACTGATCAGGGTGCGGGTGAGACCGTGCAACGAACGCGACTCGCGCTCGTCATCAGGCCTCGTAACCACAACCTGGTTTTCGACCATGGCGGCAACAATGGGTTCCTTGACGCGCAGTGAAAGATCTCCCTTGGGGCCCTTCACCGAAACCTGTTGGCCTTCGATGGTGATGGTGACACCAGAAGGAATATCAATGGGCATGCGACCAATACGTGACATCTGCGATCACCACACGTAGGCGAGGACTTCCCCACCCACGCCTTTCTTGGTTGCCTGCCGGTCCGTGAGCAAGCCAGAAGAAGTGGACAAAATCGCCACTCCCAGACCGCCGTGAACCTTGGGGATTTCCGAAGACTTTGCATACACGCGCAAACCTGGCTTGGACACGCGCTTGATGCCCACAATGGAGCGTTCGCGGTTGGGCCCATATTTCAGGTCGAGAGTCAGCGTTTTACCCACGCGTGCGTCTTCCAACTTCCAGCTCCCAATGTAACCCTGTTCTTTGAGAATCTCAGCGATGTGGGTTTTGAGCTTGGAATTTGGCATTGACACGGTGTCGTGGTGCGCCTGATTCGCATTGCGCAGTCGGGTCAGCATATCTGCGACCGGATCTGTCATTGTCATGGTGTTTCTCTTTTCTCTGACTGGTTTCGGCTCGGGGACACCCGAGGCCGACCTTGTTAGTTAGGGGCTAGGAGCCCTCGGGTGTGTTTTTGCCTGCGAACGGGAATCCGAGCGAACGCAACAGAGCGCGGCCTTCATCATCGTTCTTTGCCGTTGTGACAATGGTGATGTCAAAACCGCGGACGCGATCGATCTTGTCCTGGTCGATCTCATGGAATACCGACTGTTCGGTGATGCCAAAAGTGTAGTTTCCGTTGCCATCGAACTGGCGGTCGCTCATCCCGCGGAAGTCGCGGATACGAGGAAGAGCCAAATTGATTAGGCGATCCAGGAACTCCCACGCGCGGTTCCCGCGAAGCGTGACGTGAGCACCAATGGGCATTCCTTCGCGCAACTTGAACTGAGCGATGGAAACCTTGGCGTTGGTGACGATGGGCTTCTGGCCTGTGATTGCCGTCAGATCCTTGATCGCACCTTCAATGACTTTCGAGTCTCTCGCAGCTTCACCAACACCCGTATTCACGACGACTTTGACGACGCCTGGCACCTGGTGGGGGTTCGTGAAACCAAACTCTTCCGTCAAAGCAGGAATGATTTCGCTGCGGTAAATCGCCTTCAGGCGAGGAACAGAAGTGCTGGGTTGGGCAGTTGCAGTTGCCATTAGAGCTCTTCTCCTGACTTCTTGGCGATGCGCACGCGCACCTGCTTTTTGACTCCGCCTTTTTCCGCGGTCTTTGTGATGTAACCCACCCGGGTAGGTTTCTTGGACTTGGGGTCCACCAGGGCGACATTCGAAATGTGAATGGGGGCTTCGAAAGTTTCTAAACCACCGGTCTTGCCGCCACGCTGGCTTTGACCAACACGGGTGTGCTTGGTGACGTAGTTGACACCCTCTACCAAGATGCGGTCGCGCTCGGCGAACACCTCAATGACGTGTCCCTGCTTGCCTTTGTCGCCACCGCGAGCTTCGCTCGCACCGGTGATGACCTGAACGAGGTCACCCTTTTTAATTTTTGCCATGACTAAATAACCTCCGGAGCCAGCGAGATGATTTTCATGAAGCGCTTGTCGCGCAGTTCACGACCCACAGGACCGAAAATACGGGTTCCACGTGGCTCACCCTCTTTGCTCTTGATCAGAACCGCTGCGTTTTCGTCAAACTTGATGTACGAGCCATCGGGTCGACGAGTTTCCTTCACGGTGCGGACGATGACGGCCTTGACGACCTCACCCTTTTTGACGTTTCCACCAGGGATAGCGTCCTTGACGGTGGCGACGATGATGTCACCCAGGCCCGCATAGCGACGCCCAGAGCCACCCAACACGCGGATAGCCAAAATTTCTTTGGCGCCGGTGTTGTCCGCCACCTTTACTCGGGATTCTTGCTGAATCATGGTTTATTTCGCCTTCTCAACGACATTGACTAAACGCCACCGCTTGGTGGCAGAAAGTGGACGGGTCTCGGAAATCACCACAAGGTCGCCAACACCAGCGGTGTTGGTCTCATCGTGAGCCTTAACTTTGGACGAACGACGCACAACCTTGCCATAGAGGGGGTGCTTCACGCGGTCTTCGACCTCAACAACGATGGTCTTGTCCATCTTGTCGCTGGTGACGTAGCCGCGGCGAACCTTGCGGTACCCACGGGCATCCTCATCGCGGACGTCGCGTTCCGACGACTCGTGGCCCTTCTTCACATCAGCGGCCATTATGCACTCTCCTCGGTTGCGTCAGGCTCTGCAGCCTTTTCGCTTTTCTTCGTGGTCTTTTTTGCGGCCTTCTCCACGGGAACAGGCGTTGCCCGAATTCCGAGCTCGCGCTCACGAATTACGGTGTAGATACGGGCTATGTCGCGCTTGATGGCGCGAAGGCGTCCGTGGTTGTCCAACTGGCCGGTTGCGGCCTGGAAGCGCAGGTTGAAAAGCTCTTCCTTGGAGCGACGCAGCTCATCGAGCAGACGTTCGTCCTCAAACGTGTCCAGTTCTACTGGCGCAAGTTCTTTCGATCCGACAGACATTACATGCCCTCCTCACGCTTGATGATGCGAGCTTTCAGGGGAAGCTTGTGAATGGCTCGAGTCAAAGCTTCCTTTGCCAACTCTTCCGACACACCGGCGACCTCGAAGAGGACGCGGCCGGGCTTCACGTTGGCGATCCACCACTCGGGTGAACCCTTACCGCTACCCATACGGGTTTCCGCAGGCTTTTTCGTCAAGGGACGGTCGGGGTAGATGTTAATCCACACTTTTCCACCACGCTTGATGTGACGCGTCATCGCGATACGCGCTGACTCAATCTGACGGTTGGTGACATAGGCGCTGGTGATGGCCTGAATGCCATAATCACCAAAGGCCACAGTCGTGCCTCCCGTAGCGTGCCCGCCCCGCTTGGGGTGGTGCTGCTTACGGAACTTGACTTTACGAGGAATCAACATATTTACTCGGCTCCCCCTGCAGCAACGGGTGCTGCTTCTGCGGCTGGTGCGCCAGCCGGTCCACGTCGTGGCCCACCGCGGTCAGGACGCTGCGAACGCTGTGATGCTTGCTCGCGCGCGAGTTCCTTGTTGGTGATGTCACCTTTATAGATCCAGACCTTCACGCCGATGCGGCCGAAAGTCGTCCGGGCTTCATAGAAGCCATAGTCAATGTTGGCGCGCAACGTGTGCAGTGGCACTCGTCCTTCGCGGTAGAACTCGGAGCGGCTCATTTCCGCACCACCGAGACGACCCGAAACTTGAATACGAACTCCCTTAGCTCCCGCGCGCTGGGCACCCTGGAGGCCCTTGCGCATGGCGCGACGGAAAGCCACACGGCCCGCAAGCTGCTCGGCAATACCTTGAGCCACCAACTGTGCTTCGCTCTCGGGGTTCTTCACCTCGAGGATGTTCAGCTGAATCTGCTTGTTGGTCATCTTTTCCAGATCCGCACGGATACGCTCGGCTTCCGCTCCACGGCGCCCAATAACGATTCCGGGGCGAGCAGAGTGAATATCCACGCGAACGCGGTCGCGGGTGCGCTCAATTTCGATGCGCGCAATGCCCGCACGGTCGAGTTCTTTCTTGAGGAACTCGCGAATGTGAATGTCTTCGGTCACGAAGTCGGAGTAGCGCTGACCCTTCTTCGTGGAGTCCGAGAACCACCTCGACACGTGGTCGGTGGTGATTCCCAAACGAAAACCGTAGGGATGTACTTTCTGACCCATTACTTGCCAGCCTTCTGTGTTTTACGGCCCGGGTTGACCGAGGCCTCGTCGGGCGTAGCCAAGACCACGGTGATGTGGCTGGTGCGCTTGTTGATGCGGAATGCCCGACCCTGTGCGCGCGGACGGAACCGCTTCAACGTGATTCCCTCGTCCACAAAGGCACGAGCGATGAACAGGTCCTGATCATCCAGGAACACGCCATCCTTGTCCGCAGTGACCCTGGCGTTTGCCATTGCCGAAGCGACAAGTTTGGCAACAGGTTCGCTAGCGGCCTGGGGGGCAAACTTCAAGACCGCAAGAGCCTCTGCGGCTTGCTTGCCGCGGATGACGTCGACCATACGTCGCGCCTTCTGCGGGGTGACGCGAATGTTGCGCACCTTGGCGATGGATTCAACCATGTCTCTACCTCCTCGTCACCGCGCTTAGCGGCGACGGCCTTTCCGGTCGTCTTTTTCGTGACCACGGAACGTGCGGGTGGGAGCAAACTCACCGAGTTTGTGACCCACCATCGTTTCCGTGACAAAAACAGGGATGTGCTTGCGTCCATCGTGGACAGCGATGGTGTGGCCGAGCATTGCCGGCACAATCATTGAACGACGCGACCAGGTCTTGATCACGTTCTTCGTCTTGGCATCGTTTTGACGCGCCACCTTTTGCAAGAGGTGGTCATCCACGAAGGGTCCCTTTTTCAGACTACGAGGCATGTCTAACTCTCCTACTAGCGCTTCTTGCCGACAGTGCGACGACGGACAATTTGTTTGTTGCTGGCCTTCTTAGCCGAACGGGTTCGGCCTTCTGACTGACCCCAGGGGCTGACAGGGTGACGTCCACCGGAAGTCTTACCCTCACCACCACCGTGGGGGTGGTCTACAGGGTTCATGGCGACACCACGAACAGTGGGGCGAACACCTTTCCACCGCATGCGCCCTGCTTTACCCCAGTTGATGTTCGACTGTTCCGCGTTACCCACTTCACCGACTGTTGCGCGGCAACGAGCATCGACGTTCCGAATTTCACCTGAGGGCAAACGCAGCTGGGCATTAGGGCCATCTTTTGCGACCAAACGAACCGCTGCTCCCGCGGAGCGAGCCATCTTGGCGCCACCACCGGGGCGGAGCTCAATGGCGTGAACCACTGTTCCCACGGGGATGTTACGCAAAGGCAGGTTGTTTCCTGGCTTGATGTCAGCACCAGCACCAGATTCAATGATGTCGCCCTGGCGAAGTTTGTTGGGCGCAAGGATGTAGCGCTTTGTGCCATCCAAGAAGTGCAGCAAAGCGATACGCGCGGTGCGGTTGGGGTCGTACTCGATGTGAGCAACCTTGGCGTTCACGCCATCTTTATCATTACGACGGAAGTCGATAATGCGGTACTGACGTTTGTGGCCTCCACCAATGTGACGAGTGGTGATGCGCCCCTGGTTGTTACGACCACCAGTTTTTGGCAGCGGACGAAGCAGGGACTTCTCCGGGGTGCTCCGGGTGATTTCCTGGAAATCAGCAACCGAAGAACCTCGACGACCGGGGGTCGTCGGCTTGTATTTACGAATAGCCATGTTCTACTTCCTACCTAGCCGACAGCCGTGAAGATGTCGATGGACCCAGCGGACAGGGTGACAATGGCACGCTTGGTGTCTTTGCGCTTACCCGTTCCAAACTTGGTGCGACGGGTCTTGCCCGTCTTGTTCAGAGTGTTGATACCGGAAACTTTGACTTTGAAGATTTTCTCGATGGCGAGCTTGATCTCAGTCTTTGTCGCACGGGGGTCAACCTCGAAGGTGTACTTGCCCTGATCAATAAGGGTGTAGCTCTTCTCGCTCACGACGGGGCGGAAGACGACGTCCCGGGGGTCTTTATTCCAGGCAGACTGGTGGATGGTCATTATTTGTCTCCCTTGGCTTGCGTCTTCTCCGCGACAAAAGTTTCGAAAGCTTCTGCGGTGAAAACAATGTCATCGGAGTTCAACACGTCATACGCGTTGAGCTGATCGGGGTGAAGAGTGTGAATCCCTGGCAGGTTGCGCACGCTCTTCTGCCCGTTCAGGTCTTCGCGACCCACAACGACGAGAACGTTGAATCCTGGTGCCGTCTGAGACAACAACGCTGCAGCAATCTTCGTGGAGGGGGCCTTCTCGGTGCCAAACCCTTTCACCACGTGAATGCGGCCTGCGCGAGCACGGTCAGAAATGGCCGAAAGCAGAGCTTTTGCAACCATCTTCTTGGGGGTGCGCTGCGAGTAATCGCGGGGGACGGGTCCGTGGACAACGCCACCGCCACGGTGCTGGGGTGCACGAATCGAACCCTGACGGGCACGACCGGTTCCCTTCTGCTTGAAAGGCTTGCGACCGGAACCAGAGACCTCACCGCGGTGCTTAACCTTGTGGGTTCCCTGGCGGGCTGCTGCGAGCTGCGCAACCACGACCTGGTGCATGAGGGGGATGTTCGTCACCACGTCAAAAACTTCGGCGGGGAGATCGACAGAACCGGACTTCTTACCGGTCTGATCCAATACGTCAACAGAGGTAGCCATGATTAGGAACCCTTCCGTGCGTTACGAACAAACACGAGGCGACCTTTGGCGCCGGGAACAGCACCCTTGATCAACAGCAAGCCGCGCTCAACGTCCACAGCGTGGACATGGAGGTTCATCACTGTGACGCGGTCGCCACCCATACGCCCGGCCATCCGCATGCCCTTGAAGACGCGCGAAGGGGTAGCAGAGGCACCAATAGAGCCTGGCTTACGGTGGTTACGGTGCGAACCGTGGGAAGCGGAGACACCCTTGAAGTTGTGACGCTTCATGACACCGGCGAAACCTTTACCTTTGCTGGTGCCGACGACGTCGACCAGCTGGCCCGCCTCAAAAACTCCAGCGGTGAGCTCCTGGCCGACCGTGTAGTTAGCAGAGTCATTGGTGCGAATCTCGGTCACGTGGCGGCGGGGCGTGACGCCTGCCTTCTCGAAGTGACCTTTCAGGGGCTGGGTCACTTTACGTGGGTCGATTCCACCCGAGGCAATCTGAATGGCTTCATAGCCATCGTTGTCCTGGGTGCGGATCTGGGTTACCACGTTGGGGGCAACCTGAATGACGGTGACAGGAATCAACAAGTTGTTGTCGTCCCACACCTGAGTCATGCCGAGCTTGGTGCCCAGCAGTCCTCGCGTTGCAGTCACAGTAGACATGTCGTTCTTCCTTAAAGCTTGATTTCGATGTTGACGTCAGCGGGGAGATCGAGACGCATCAGCGAATCCACGGCCTTGGGCGTGGGGTCAATGATGTCGATGAGACGCTTGTGGGTGCGCTTCTCGAAGTGCTCGCGAGAATCCTTGTACTTATGCGGAGATCGGATGACGGCGATGATGTTCTTCTCCGTTGGGAGGGGAACCGGGCCCACCACTGTTGCACCTGCACGGGTCACCGTGTCAACAATTTTTTTGGCCGAAACGTCAAGACCTGCGTGGTCGTAGGACTTCAGTCGGATACGGATTTTCTGTCCCGCCATGATTATCTCTTTCTTCTTACTCGCACAAGACTCTCGTTTTGCGCTTCGAGGGCAAGCCAGTCCTTTCGGACCGT
>Ga0208414_1000317_pt1 | contig 53830 bp, 55 predicted proteins | sample AntAceMetag02UKE_FD_184770 | JGI IMG/M metagenome (GOLD analysis project Ga0208414, IMG submission 184770) | Saline lake microbial communities from Ace Lake, Antarctica - Antarctic Ace Lake Metagenome 02UKE (SPAdes) (version 2) | ecosystem: Environmental > Aquatic > Non-marine Saline and... | reverse complement strand
CAACGTCGGCTATGGCCGGCCAGAACTCGCCGACGCCGCCGCCCGACAAATGCGCGAGCTGCCCTACTACAATACCTTCTTCAAGACCACGACGCCCCCCGCCACCGAACTCGCGGCGCGGCTCGCGTCGCTGACTCCTGAAGGGCTCGAGCATGTATTCTTCGCCAGTTCAGGTTCGGAGGCGAACGACACCATCGTGCGAATGGTGCGACGGTATTGGCAGATCCAGGGGCGGCCGGAGCGCACCGTGTTCATCAGCCGCGAGTACGCCTACCATGGTTCGACCTTGGTCGGCGCAAGCCTGGGCGGGATGACGGCAATGCACGGCCAGACCGGGTTGCCGCTGCCGGGTTTCGAACACATCCGGCCGCCCTACTACCTTCGCGACGGCGGTAACATGACGCCGGACGAGTTCGGGGTAGCGGCTGCGCAGGCGCTGGAAGAGCGGATTCAGGAACTGGGGCCGGAGCGGGTGGCGGCGTTCATCGCCGAGCCGATCCAGGGCGCCGGCGGAGTGATCGTGCCGCCCGCCAGCTACTTTCCTGAAGTCCAGCGGATCTGCCACGAGCACGGCATCCTGCTGATCGCCGACGAGGTGATCTGCGGGTTCGGCCGGACCGGCAACTGGTTCGGTTGCGAAACCTTCGGGATCGAGCCGGATCTGATGACGCTCGCCAAGGGGCTGTCGTCTGGTTATCTGCCGATCTCGGCGGTCATGGTCGGGAACAGGGTGGCGCGCACGCTGATCGACGACGGCGGGGAGTTCTTCCACGGGTTCACGTATTCGGGCCATCCGGTAGCCTGCGCGGTGGCGCTTGAGAACCTGCGCATCATCCAGGACGAGGGGCTCGTCGAGCGGGTGCGTGACGACATAGGTCCGTACTTCCAGGCCCGGCTGCGCGAGTTGGCCGACCATCCCCTGGTTGGTGAAGTTCGAGGTGTCGGCCTGATCGCCGCCATCGAACTAGTGCGTAATAAGGACGGCCCAGTGTTCTTCCAGCCGGAAGGGCGGGTCGGCACGATCTGCCGCGATCACTGCTTCCGCAACAACGTGATCCTGCGCGCGGTCCGCGACGGCATGGTGACGGCGCCGCCCCTGGTGATCACCCGGTCCGAGGTCGACCATCTGGCGGAGACGGCGCGCCGCTGCCTCGATCTGACCCAGGCCGACCTCGGGATCTGACGTCCGCCGCCGCGACCTTGCCGTTTGCGGCCGCAACCTTCATACTTTGTTAAGGGAAGGGAGAGCGGCCATGGCGATCGGCTCATCGACGTCGTCGCCCTCGTTGTCGAGCCTGAGGCTCGGCCCGGGGACCGGGACGGCCGGCTCGGCGGATGTGCCGCTCGGGCTGCGCGGTGCCGTGTCGCTCGGCAGCGGACTGCGCACGGGCGTGACCGTGGTGAACCGCGCCGTCCAGACCGCCGGAGAACTCAACGAAGCCAGGCAGATCGCGCGCGAGGCGCTGCTGGAGCAGGCCCGGCGGGAGCAGGAGGCCGATGCTGCCGAGGAGGCGGCGGCCCGGCTCGACCCGGCGCGCGCCGAGACCGTCACGCCCGCGCAACCGGTGCCGACGCCGCTACTCGCTGCCCCGGACGAAGCTGTTCCGCCGGTGGCGAGCGAGGCTGCGGCGGCGGCCGGGCAGACCGGTAACCCGCCACCGCGCGGCGCTTTCGTGGATCTGTCGATCTGAGGACCGGGCCGGCGTGGAACGGCAGCATTGACAGCGTCCGACCGGTGCCTTGTGATCGCAGTGCACAAACAACGGCGCCCCATCGCAAGCGGGCCGTGACAGGGACAACAGCTTCGAGAGGCTAGACGGATGGTCGACAGCTCCACCCTGCGCGCGACGCGCCGCTCGTTCCTGGCCGGCAGCGGTGCCGTGGCCGCCGGCGTCACCCTGCTGCCGACCCTCGGCTGGGCGGCCGAAGAGAAGAAGCTGAACTTCTACAACTGGGACACCTACATCGGCGAGACTACGCTTGTCGACTTCAAGGGGGTCACCGGCATCGACGTCAAGATGGACCTGTTCGCCGACAACGACGAACTGTTCGCCAAGCTCCGCGAGGGCAATCCCGGCTACGATATCATCGTGCCGACCAACGATTACACCGAGCGCATGATCACGGCGAAGATGCTGATGCCGTTGGATCACTCGAAGATTCCGAACATCGCGAACATCTCCAAGTCATTCATGGACCCGAAGTTCGACCCCGGCCGCCGGTACTCGTTGCCGTATATGTGGGGGACGGTCGGCATCGGCTACCGCAAGAGCCGCGTCGACGGCGTGCCGAACAGCTGGAAGGTGCTCTACGATTCCGACAAATATTCGGGCCGTATCGCGCTGCTCGGGGCGTCCCAGACCGTGCTTCAGGTCGGCTGCAAATATCTCGGCTGGCCGCTGAACGAGGCCGACCCGGCGAAGCTCGAGAAGGTCGCCGAGATGCTGATCAAGCAGAAGCGGCACATCAAGACCTTCGCCGACGACAACGGCCAGGACCTGCTGCTGTCGGGCGAGGTCGATCTCGCGATGGAGTGGAATGGCGACATCCTGCAGGTGATGGCCGAGGACAAGGACATCTCCTATGTCGTGCCCGATGAGGGTGGGCTGCTGTGGGAGGATACCCTGGTCATTCCGAACGGCGCGCCGCATCCCGAGAACGCCCACGCCTTCATCAACTACATCCTCGATGCCAAGGCCGGCGCGGCTATCGCCGACTTAATCCAGTACGCCACCCCGAACGCGGCGGCGAAGGCGATCATGAAGCCTGAATACACCGGCAACCCGGCGATCTTCCCGAGCGACGAGGTGATCGCGCGGTGCGAGCCGGCGGTCTATCAGGGGACCGACTACACGCAACTTGTCGACCGTCTCTGGACCCGGATCGGCGCCGCCTGACCACGGCGGCGCAGCCGGGGCGCGCGCGGGTTGGAGAGCTGGCGGCGCAACCCGCTGGTGTTCTGGATGGTCGGCCTGCCGCCGACCGTCTGGCTTCTGCTGTTCTTCCTGGTTCCGCTGGCGCTGATCTGGATCCTCAGCTTCGCCGAGTTGCGCGGCCTGGTGGAAATGGAGGTGACGGGAACGCTCGCGAACTACGCCCGGGCGCTCGATCCGCTGTATCTGCAGATCTTCGCGAAATCGTTCCTGTTCGCAGGAGTGACCACCGTCGTGTCGTTGGTGTTCGGTTTCCCGGTGGCGCTCGCCATCGTGTTCGCCCCGCCGCGCTGGCGCGCCTTGCTGCTTCTGCTGGTAATCCTGCCGTTCTGGACCAACCTGCTGATCCGGACCTACGCGCTGATCGCCGTGCTTCGCACCCGTGGGATCGTCAACTTCAGCCTCGAGTGGGTGTGGGACCAGGGCAATACCGCGCTCGCCCTCTTGGGGCTCGGCTCCTACCAACTGCTGGGAGAGCGCTTCGAGCCGCTTGAGCTTCTGTACAACAACACCGCGGTGGTGATCGGGCTGGTGTACGTGCACCTGCCTTTCATGGTTCTCCCGCTGTACGCGTCGCTCGAGAAGCTCGACCGTTCGCTCATCGAGGCGGCGCTGGATTTGGGTGCGTCGCAGGTGCGGGCGATGCGGACCATCGTGGTGCCGCTCGCGCTGCCGGGGATCGTGTCCGGATCGATCCTGGTGTTCATTCCGGCGCTCGGGTCGTTCCTTACCCCGGATCTGCTCGGCGGTACCGACAGCCAGATGATCGCCAACGTGATCGAACGCCAGTTCAAGAGCGCGAATGACTGGCCATTCGGCGCGGCGCTGTCGTTCCTGCTGATGTATCTTACTTTCGCGGCGCTGGCCCTGCGCGCGTTTTACGGCCGGCGCGCCGCCCGCCGGGGAGCGGCGTAATGGCGGCGCCCGTCGGTCCGCTCGACTACTCGCGCCGCCTCTGGGTCCGGCTGACGCTGCTGGTCGTGTTCGTCTTCCTGTACGCGCCGATCGCGACCTTGATCGCCTTCAGCTTCAACGACAGCCGCCGCAACATCGTCTGGCAGGGGTTTACCCTAGACTACTACGGCAGGGCGTTCCGGAACGCCGACCTGATCGAGGCGTTCGCGAACTCGCTGACGATCGCGCTGTTCGCCACCGTGATCTCGATCGTGCTTGGCGCTCTTGCCGCCGTGCTGCTCTGGCGCTTCCGATTTCCGGCGAGGGCCGGGTACGAAGGCGCGATCGCGCTCCCCATCGTCATTCCGGAGATCTGCATGGGGGTGGCGATGCTGGTGTTCTTCTCCCGGGTGGGGTGGCCGGCTAACCTGCCGTGGCCTTTCAACCTGTCGGCGATCACCATCGCCCACGTGTCGTTCTGCTTTCCATTCGTGGCGGTGGTGGTTCGCGCGCGGCTCGAGGGGTTTAACCGCGAGCTGGCGGAGGCGGCCCAGGATCTCGGCGCCACCGAGTGGCAGGTTTTCCGAGACGTGATGATTCCGTTCATGCGGCCCGGGCTGGTGGCCGGCGGCATGCTGGCCTTCACCCTGTCGCTGGACGATTTCGTCATCACCTTCTTCACCTCCGGACCGAACACGGTCACGTTCCCGGTGAAGGTCTATTCGATGGTGCGGTTCTCGGTGACGCCGGAAGTGAACGCCGCCTCGACCATCCTGATCGTGGTGACGGTGGTGATGACGGCGGCGGCGCTGTGGATGCAACACCGGGCCGGGGTCAAGGCGGAGGCAGCGGCGAGATGACCGAAAATCGCGATCTCGACCGGCCGATCATCGAGATTGCCGGACTGAGCAAGCGCTACGGCCCGATCACGGCGGTCGATTCCGTCGACCTGACGATCCGGCGCGGCGAGTTCTTCGCGCTGCTGGGGCCGTCCGGCTGCGGCAAGACCACGTTGCTGCGGATGCTGGCGGGGTTGGAGTTGCCGACCGAGGGGACCGTGCGGATCGACGGCCAGGACGTCTCGATGGTGCCGGCGAACCGCCGACCGGTGAACATGGTGTTCCAGTCCTACGCGGTGTTCCCGCACATGACGGTGCTCGAAAACGTCGCCTACGGCCTGAAGGTCGACGGGGTCCCCAAGGACGAGGTGAGGCAGCGGGCAGAGCAGGCCCTCGAATTGGTGAAGCTCGGTGGATACGGCGCGCGCCGCCCCGATCAGTTGTCGGGTGGACAGCGCCAGCGGGTCGCGCTGGCGCGCGCACTGGTCAAGCGGCCGAAGGTGCTTCTGCTCGACGAACCGCTGTCGGCGCTCGACGCCAAGCTCCGCGAACAGATGCGCTTCGAACTGGTCAACCTGCAGGAGTCGGTGGGCATAACATTCGTGATCGTCACCCACGACCAGGATGAAGCGTTGTCGATGGCCGACCGGATCGCGGTGATGAACGTCGGCCGGGTGCAGCAGACTGCGCCGCCGGCCGAACTGTACGAGTTCCCGCGGACGACCTTCGTGGCGGATTTCATCGGCTCGGTGAACCTGATCGAGGGACGGGTCGAGGCGAGCGACCCGGGGCGCGTCACGCTGTCCGCCCCCGCCGTTCCGGTTCCGATCGAGATCGAGCAGGATGCGAGGCTGCCGGTCGGTTCGACCTGCTGGCTGGCGCTGCGGCCGGAAAAGGTCGATATCGCCAAGCAGCCGCCGGCCGATGCCGCGCGTAACACGGTGGCGGGGACGGTCGAGGAGATCACCTATCTCGGCGATGCGTCGGTGTTCCACGTCCGGGTCGGCCCCGACCACCCGCTGGTCAAGGTCACGATCGCCAACATCGATCGTGTCACGGGACGCCCGTTCACCTGGGGCGACCGGGTCCATCTCTCCTGGACGCCGACCTGCGGTACCGTGCTGGCGCAATGACGGTGATCCACGGGCAGGAGTCGATCGCGGCGGCGGGCGGCGACGTCGTGATCGTCGAGCGCCCGGGCGGTGTGCGCCTGCGGGCCGCTCGATTCGGCGGTGCGGGCCCGCGCGGCGGTTGTGTGTTCCTGACGGGCTACACCGACTTCATCGAGAAGCATCTGGAATCGATCGTCGAACTCACGGCGCGGGGCTTCCGGGTGGCCACGCTGGACTGGCGGGGGCAGGGGCTGTCGGACCGCCTGCTTCCGGACCGTCACAAGGGGCACATCGATCGCATGGAGACCCATCTCGAGGATCTCCATGCGACCCTGGAGGTCCTCGGCGGATTTGGCGACGAACCGCTTACCGTGGTCGGCCATTCGATGGGCGGGCATGTCGCGCTCCGATACTGCCTGGAGAACCGCCAACGGGTGCGGCGTGCCGCGCTGATCGCGCCGATGCTGGGGATCGGGCGTCCGGGTCTCCCGGACTGGCTGGCGAAGCGTCTGGTGGAGTGGCTGTGCCGGACACCGCTGGTTGACGGCTACATCTTCGGGGGCGCCGGATACGGCCCCCGCCGGCTGCGATTCGACGGCAACCCGCTGACCGACGACCGGTCTCGCTTCGAGTTGATGCACGCGCTGCTGGCCCAGAACCCCGACCTGGTGGTCGCCGATCCGACGTTCGCCTGGGTGCGGGCGGCGATCCGCTCGATCGACGCGGTCATGGCTCCGGGGGTGCTGGAAGGGCTGTCCACGCCGATCCTGATCGCGCTCGCCGGACGGGAGGTCATCGTTTCCAACCGGGCGATCGAGGAAGCGGCCGCCCGCCTGCCGAACGCCCGTCTGGCTCGGTTCATGGACGCCAAGCACGAGATCCTGCGTGAGCGCGAACCGATCCGGCTCGCTTTCTGGGGGACGCTCGACGGGTTTCTGGAGGATACCATCAACTGACCCCATTGCGGGGCTTGCTGGCGTGTCGGACGATTGCGACCGCTGCGGGGCGTCAAGGCGCCGCGGCAGGTGGACCGTGGAGGGTGGGGTGCTGCTGATCGAGCGCGTGATGGCTGCGTTTGCCGGCTTTCTGGCCTGCGACCTGTTCAAGCTCGACAGCCGCGACATCGAGCGCGCGCGCGCCGAACGCTACCCCCCGCCGCCGGCGTCCGCTGAGAAGCAGCGGCAGGTGATCGTCCGGTTCGGCCGGTGAGTCAGACCCAGCCGCTCCATCCGATCGCCGCACCGGCCGCCCCGAACCCGACCACCACGATCCACGGCGAGACCTTCCAGACCTCCAGCAGCAGGTAGGCGACGAGGGCGGCGGCGACGTCGCGCGGTCCGAAGATCGCCGCCGTCGCGACCGGATCGTACAGCACCGCCACCAGCAGTCCCACAACCGCCGCGTTGATGCCGTCGAGCGCCGACCGCGCCGGTCCCCAGGTTCGCAGACGGTCCCAGAACGGCAACGCACCGAACAGGATCAGCGCCGACGGCAGGAACACCGCGACCAGCGCCAGCATCCCGCCCGCCAGTCCGCCGGGGGTCGGGGCGGCGGTCCCCAGGAACGCTGCGAAGGTGAACAACGGCCCGGGTACTGCCTGGGCCAGTCCATAGCCGGCCAAGAATGTGTCGCGCGCCACCAGGCCGGTCTGCACGGTGTCGGCCTCCAGCAACGGCAGCACCACGTGGCCGCCCCCGAACACCAGCGCTCCCGCCCGGAAGGCGGCGTCGGCGACGCGCAGCGCCTCCGGCACGGTCACCACAAGCGGGGCGATCAGCAGCCCGGCCAGGATCGCCAGGAAGGCCAGGGCGAGCGGAATCGGGACATGGATCGCCAGAGGCGCCGATCCCGAGCCGCCTGGCAAGCCATTGCCCAGCCGGCCGACGAGTAACCCCGCCACCGCGCCGAGGGCGATCGCGCCGAGCTGTCCCTGCAGTCCGGGCAAGGTCAGCGCCAGGGTGGCCGCCGCCGCCAGGATGGTGGCGTGCGGGGCGTCGGCGGCCAGCCGGCTTGCCATCTGCTTGACGGCTTGCGCCACCACCGCGACCGCGACCAGCTTCAGTCCGTGGATGGCCATCGAGGTCGTCGGGTCGTCGGTCCCGAAACGGACCGCTCCCCAGGCCGCCAGGATCATCAGGATGGCCGAGGGCAGCGTGAACCCGGTCCAGGCGGCGAGCGCCCCCAGCGGTCCGGCTCGCCGGGCACCAAGCGCAAGGCCAACCTGCGAGGACGCCGGGCCCGGCAGGAACTGGCAGAGCGCCACCATGTCGGCGTATGTGGCGTCATCGATCCAGCGCCGCCGCTCGACGAACTCGGTGCGGAAATAGCCTATGTGGGCCACCGGGCCGCCGAACGCCGACAGGCCGAGCCGGAGGAACGCCAGGAACACTTCAGCGACGCTGCCGCGGCTCGCCCCGTCGACAGCAACCCCGCCCTGTTCCCGCATTTCACCCTCCGGTTCGCCCGAGATTGGAGCGTCGGTCGCCGGTGCCCCTTGGAAACCGCATTACCACGGCGCGGCGTTGTCCTGTCATCCTTTCTAACGTCGCGTCCGCTTCCTCATCGCGCCACGCCGTGGCGAAACAGCAGCGCGTCGAGAGCGCCGCCGCGTGTCAGCATCGCCGAGATCTCGGCCGCCGACGGCACGGCGCCGGGGCGGGTGACGGCGCGCCACGCGTAGACCTGGTCGTGGCGCCGCGAGATCAGCAGCCGGCCCCGCTCTCCCGGATGGTCCGACAGGTGTCTGCGGAGATAGGACATGGTCACCACTCCGACCTCGACGTCTCCGCCCAGCACCAGGTCGATGGTGGCTGCGTGGTCGTCGACTAGCGCGATGTCGAAGCGTCGACGAAGCTCCTCGGGATCGTTGCGGAACCCGGCAAAGCCGTAATTGTAGCCCAGGATGGCGGCGATCCGGCGGGTGAGGAGACCGTCGAAATACCGCTCGTCGCGGTTCGGCGCGGCGCGCGCCACGTATACCTCGGCGTCGGAGGCGAACGGCTCGGACACGTCGAGGGTGATGCCCCGGTTGGTCCAGCCCCACTCGGGCATCTCGAACAGCAGGCCGTCGAAGCGGCCGTCCCGGAAGTCCTGGTACCGGCCGCCAGCCGTGGTCGGGACGAACCGGAACTCGAAGCGATCCTGCACGCGGTTGAGTTCGGCGAGCGCATCGGGCATCAGGCCGGTCGCCTCGGCGTCCAGGATCCGGTCGACATACGGCGGGAAGAGGTAGCCGCCGACCGATACCCGGTCGCGTGCGTCGACCGTCAGCGGCGCGATCGCCGTCACGATCAGGGCGATCAGGTTGGACAGGTGGTAGCGGTTGAGAAGCGCCATGGCGACACCGTTCCGACGGATCGCCGTCGGCCGAGGCCGGGGCGGCCGGGGACCGTATCATCCCTTCCACCAGGTCATCCAGCCATCCTTCCACCAGGTCATCCAGCCATCGCGTTTCGAGGGCCGGCGGGGCAGAATGCCGCCGCGCTCGAGGAGAAGGAGGGTCGTGTGGCGGGACGTCTGGCGGGCAAGGTGGCGGTAATTACCGGAGCGGGCTCGATCGGTCCCGGCTGGGGCAACGGCAAGGCGACCTCGGTGCTGTTCGCGCGGGAAGGCGCGCGCGTCGCCTGCCTCGACGTCAACTCGGCGGCCGCCGAGGAGACCCGTGCGCTGATCGCAGCCGAGGGGAACGAGGCGATCGCGGTCACCTGCGACGTTTCGCGCAAGGATCAGGTCGATGCTGCGGTCGGCGCGGTGGTCGACGCCTTCGGCGGCATCGACATTCTCGACAACAACGTCGGCATCGTAAGGGTCGGCGGGCCGGTCGAAGTCGATGAATCGGATTGGGACCGGGTCGCCGAGGTGAACCTCAAGAGCGCCTTCCTGGTGTGCAAGGCGGTGATCCCCGAGATGCTGAAGCGGGGCGGCGGGTCGATCGTCAACATTTCCTCGATCGCCGGAATCCGGTACACCGGCGTGGATTACATCACCTACTCGACCACCAAGGGGGCTCTGATCCCGTTTAGCCGCGCGATCGCTCTGCAATACGCCCGTCAGGGAGTACGCTCGAACTGCATCCTGCCCGGGCTCATGAACACCCCGCTGATCTTCGCCGGGCTTCCCGATGCCTACGCGAAGGGCGACGCCGCTGAGATGGTCCGGCTGCGCGACGCCCAGTGCCCGACCGGCAGGATGGGCGATGCGTGGGATGTCGCGCACGCAGCCTTGTTCCTCGCCTCGGACGAGGCCAAGTACGTCACCGCGACCGAGTTGGTGGTCGATGGCGGGATCACTGCCAAATTTGCGTAACAATTCGCTGGTTTCACTCCCGCCTGCGCGGGTCACGAGAGCACGGAGAGAACGGTCTATGGCGTCGGCGACACGATGGATGGCGGGGGCTTGGGTTCTGGCCGCCGTCCTGACGGCGGGCGGAACGACACCGGCGCTGGCGGAATTCAAGAGCGGCCCCTGGACGGGCAACGCCTACGCTCGGGAGAACGGCGCGTTCGAGCGGTGCGTCATTACCGCCGACCAGCCCAAGGGCCTGCGCCTCGGCTTCGGTCGCTCGGTGGAAGGCGCGTTCGAGATCTGGCTGATGAACAAGGCGTGGAACCTGCAGCCGGACACTCCCGTCCCGGTGACCCTTTGGGTGGACAGCGAGGCGAAGCGCTCCGGTTCCTTCCGGGTGGTGTCCAAGGAGGCCATGGCCGCCCAGTTTCCGGACAACGCCAAGGTTGCGGAATCGATGATGCGCGGCAACGTTCTTCACCTCACGACGCCGTCGGAGACGATCGACATCAAGCTGACCGGAACCTTCAAGGCGATCGGCGAGCTCGACCAGTGCTGGGCGCAGAATACCGGTGCCGCCGGCAAGCCGGAAGTAAAGACCGCCGCCCCGGCGCGCCGCGTCAAGGGAATGGATCTCCTATCCTTGCCGCCGCGCGACTTCGCCGGTCAGGTCATCACGAGCGGCAAGTCCGGCTACTTCGCTTTGCCGGATACGCTGCCCGCGGCAATGCGGCAGTGGAACGCCGCGCTGGTGTGGGACGTCAAGAAGGGCCAGGGCATCGGCCTTGCTGCTGGCATAGGGTCTAACCCGGACGTGGCCGCGCTGCGCGACAACTTGATCCAGCAGAAGAAGCCCAAGTGCAAGGGCGAGATGACGTCAGCGTCGGATGTCCGTATGCTGGAGGGCGCCTCCTCGATCCAGGTCAAGCGGGTCGAAATCGGCTGCAAGGACATCGGTGACGGAACGTCGGTGACCGAAGTCTTCGCTTTCTACCCGCACCTGTCTGGTCAGCTCCTGGCGATTTCGCACATCTCGGCCAATCGGTCGCTGGCGGTCGAGGCAGACGGCGAATTTGCCAAGCGGGTGTCGGCAATCCTGTCGGCGAAGTGAGCGCGCGAGCGCTCACATTCGTCCGGTGCGTCGCATGAGGCGAAACGCCAGCGGTGCCAGGATAACGATAAAGCCTATCCGAAAGATGTGATGGGTGGCGACGAACGCGACGTCACGGCCGAGCGCGAGCGCCACCAGGCTCATCTCAGCCAGTCCGCCCGGGGCGTAGGCGAGCACCAGTACGAACCACGGCACCCCGGTAATCTGCTCGAGGCCGACGCCGAACAGGACGCCGAGCACCAGCAGAATCACCGTCGAGCCGATCGAAATCCCGACGATCCGAACGATGTCGCGCACCGCGGTGCCGGCGAACCGGCAGCCGATTCCGGTGCCCATTACAACCTGGGCCACTGCCACCAGGAGGCTCGGCGGGGTGGCCTGAGTGACTCCGACGACGTGCAGCACCGCCGATAGCAGCATGGGACCGATCAGCACGGCCGCGGGGATCCTTAGCCGCTTGGCCACGATCGTGCCGACCACGCCGCAGCCTGCCAGGATTGCCCAGTCCAGCGCCGGCATATCGAGCGAGCCACCGCTCGGCAGCAGCCCTGCGGGTGGCGTGTAGTCGGTGAACATCTGGAACAGGAAAGGCAGCGTCATAACCACCAGCAGGATCCGCGCCGAATGGGTGAGTGCTATGACCCGGTCGTCGCCGCCCATTTCACGCCCGACGATCACCATCTCGTTCAGCCCGCCGGGCGACGACGCGAAGTACGACGTCACGGCGTCGTAGCCCGCCGCCTTGCGGAAGTACCAGGTAACCAGCCCGCCGGCGACGACGGCGTACACCAGCAGGCCGGCGATCGAAATGGCCCACTCGCTTATCTGGTCGACCAGCGACGGCTGGAAGGCGCTGCCGAGCATGACACCCAGAACGCAGATCATAACCGTGCGCAGGCGATGGTCGACGCGGATGTTCGCCCCCGCCACCGAAGCGACCGTGGTCGCCACCATGGCGCCCATCATCCAGGGCAGGGGCAGCTTCGCCCAGGCAAACAACAGGCCACCCGCGGCCCCAATCGCCAGCGCCAACAGCATCGAGCCCCTGGCCCTGCCGGCGGTCATGCGGTCGCCGCCAGGTGCCTCTGTGCTGGGCGGCGGCTCGTCCGGTCTCGGATCAGCCATCGACCACCCGACCGAGGCGAACAGCGGTCTGACCGACGGCGAGCCGGCGCGACGGCATGATCAGGATGCAGCCGTCATACGGCGTGTGGATCGCCTCGTCGCCGTCGTGGGCGATCAGGGTGCCGGCCTTCGGGATGGTCTCCATGCCCGTGTAGGGGGCGACGAAGGCGAAGGTGTCGGAGCGCACCGTGATCGCCTCGGTGACCTGGACGACCCGCTGTGGGCCCGGGTCCGGGCCGAGCCAGCGCTCGACGGCCTGCCGATGGACGCAACCGGTCGCCAGCAGGAAGCGCAACGCCGTCTCGAGCGCCACGGACTCGGATGATCGCGCCCAGTGCTGGCCGCATTCCACAAGCAACGCCGCTCGTTGACTCGACGGGTCGTCGAACAGCGCGTAGTCGCGCATCCGGGCGCCGGCCGCGTGACCGGCATCGATGACGATGGTGGCCGGGTAGCCGACGCGTCGCGCAAGGTCCAGGCCCTTCTGACAGGCCCCAGCCAGGATCAGCGGGTCGGTCGGATTCTGCATCGAGTGAAGATCGAGGAGCAGGTCGACGGAGTCGAGGAGCGGGCGGATCGCTCGGGCCCGCGCCAGCTCGAGAGTGGCGCGTGGACCGTCCAGCGTATCGCGGTCCCAGACCCGGTTGAAGTCCTCGTCGACGAAGCGTGACAGCGTCGGGTAGGCCGGATCGAACGCCAGGAACGCGGCGACGTTGCAGAATCCAAGTGTCAGACGACCCCGGACCGGCCGTAACTCGGCCCGCAGCAACCGGTCGAGGACCAGCGCGCCGCACAACTCGTTGCCGTGTACCAGCGCTGTCACCAACACGTGCGGTCCCGGATCGGAGGCTTCGAAGCTCCAGAAGAACGGGATGCCGGTGTTGCCCGCGCGGTACCGTTCGAGGTCTGGAGCCTGCAACTCGACCGGCCAGGATGTGGGGGGGGCGTGATCAGCGGCCATCGGCGGGGACATCCGTATGCGTGTGGACAGGCGCGTTCCGGGCGCGGCGGCCCGGCGGTGTGACAGCATCGAACTTGGGCTCGATCGGCGGGATGGCGTGCGGACGCCGGACGTCCGGAAAGGTAGGTCATGGTGGCTGTCTTGGCCAGACCGCCGACACCGCGCGTCAGCGGCCTTGACACCCGCGCCGGCTCGGGCTGCGATCGCCTTGACCCACCTCGGAGGCTTTCCATGACCGCGCTTGAGCGCTGTGACCTGCTGCTGACCGGCGGCACCGTGATCGATGGAACCGGTGCGCCGCGCCGGCGCGCCGACGTGGCGATCGTCGACGACCGGATCGCCGCCATCGGCGACCTCGCCGGCGTCAGCGCCGGTCGCACAGTCGACGCCACCGGCAAGATAGTCGCCCCCGGTTTTATCGATGTGCACACCCACGATGACCGGGCGCTGCTGTCGAAGCCGACCATGGACATGAAGGTCAGCCAGGGGGTGACCAGCGTCGTCGTCGGCAATTGCGGGATCTCGCTCGCCCCGCTGGTGCTGGATCGCCGGCCGCCGCCGCCGCTCGACCTGCTGGGCGAGGAGGAGTGGTGGCGATTCGCCACCTTTGACGCGTTCCTCGGTGCCGTTGACGAGGAGCCGGCGTCGGTCAACGCCGCGTTCCTGGTCGGTCATTCGACCCTGCGTGTCGGCGCGATGGAGAAGCTCGACCGCGCCGCCGACGCCGGCGAGATCAAGGCGATGCGGGCGAACCTGGAAGCGTCGATGGCGGCGGGCGCGGTCGGGCTGTCGACCGGCCTGTTCTACGCGCCCTCGGCTAAGGCGCCGACCGAGGAGGTGATCGAACTCGCCAAGGGCCTGAAGGCCTATGGCGGCCGCTACGTCACGCACATGCGCGACGAGGGCAACGACGTTCTCAAGAGCCTGGAGGAGACCTTCCTGATCGGCCGTGAGGCCGGGGTACCGGTTGTGGTGTCGCACCACAAGGTGCACGGCAAGGCCAATTTCGGTCGTTCGAAGGAGACGCTTGCGCTGTTCGAGCGCTATCGGACAACCCAGAAGATCGGCCTCGACGTTTACCCGTACCACGCGTCCTCGACCGTGCTGAAGCACGACTCGATCCAGCACGCCAACCGGGTCCTGGTCACCTGGTCGAAGGCGCACCCCGAGATGTCCGGACGCGACCTCGCCGACATCGCCAGGGATTGGGGCTGCAGCGTCCACGAGGCGGCCGACCGCCTGCAGCCGGCGGGCGCCATCTATTTCGCGATGGACGAGGACGACGTGCAGCGCATCCTGTCCTACCCGCACGCCATGTTCGGCTCGGACGGGCTGCCGCACGACGAGTTTCCGCACCCGCGCCTCTGGGGCACCTTCCCGCGGATCCTTGGCCATTACGCCCGCGACCTCGGGCTGTTCACGCTGGAGGAGGGGGTGCGCCGGATGACGTCGCTGTCGGCGGCTGAGTTCGGATTGACGGACCGCGGGACGATCGCCGAGGGCAAGTACGCCGACATTTGCGTGTTCGACGCCCAGACCGTCGTCGATGCCAACAGCTTCGAGGATCCGATGAAGCCGGCGGCTGGGATCGAGGCCGTGCTGGTCAACGGTCGCCTTGTGTGGGCCGACGGGCGCTGCACCGGCGACCGCCCGGGCCGGGCGCTGCGCCGCGGCGGCTGACGGGGCCAGGGCGCGGGGGTCGGATTGTCTCCCGTCGTCATCCACAAGCGATGGTCGTGGACGCGGTCGAGGACGACGCTGGCGCTCGTCCTGCTGATCGCCTGCCTGACCGCCGCACCGGCATTGGCCGCCGAACGCACCGTGCTCGCGGTCAACATCGGCTGGCATGTCGGCATCGCTTTCGCGGCCGAGGACCTTGATCTGGCGGAGTTCCCGGAGATCGCCGACTTCCCGGACGCGCGCTGGATCGAGGTCGGTTGGGGAGACGCGAAATTCTACCGGGATCCTGACCCGGACCTCGGCACCATCCTGGCGGCCGCGCTGGTCCCGACGCCGGCGGTGATGCATCTGGTGGCGATGCCGGCGCACCCGCAACGGTACCTGCCGGCCGCCGAGGTGACGGCGATCCCGCTCGACGCGGCGGGCTTCGCGCGTCTGGTCGGCTACGTCTCCGGTACCATGGACCGCGGGGGGCGGCCGCGCGCCGAGGCGCTCGGAGACGGCCTCTACCCGGTCAGCCGGTTCTATCCGGCGCTCGGCCAGTTTCACCTCGGCCGAACCTGCAACACCTGGGTTGCCGAGGCGCTCGCCGCGGCCGGCCTGCCGATCGATCCCGACGGCGTATCGCAGGCCGCCACCCTGATGACGCGGCTGCGAGCCGCGCTCGGCGAGGCGCCGGCCGAGGCGCCGTCGCCGTCAGATCTTCGGTAGCGCCACCGGCCGCAGGGTCTCGTACGCCGCCGAGGCGGTCAGCACCTTGTCGTCGCGATTCTTCGGCCCGACGATGTGCAGCCCGACCGGCAGCCCGTCGCTGGTCAGGCCGCACGGGATTGAGGCGGCCGGCTGCTGGGTGAGGTTGATCGGATAGGAGTAGGGCGTCCACTCGGTCCATCGCCCGAGGTTGGAGCCCGGTGGCACTTCGTGTCCGGCCTCGAACGCCGGCTGCGGCAACGTCGGGGTCAGCAGCACGTCGTAGCGTTCGTGGAACAGGTTCATGGCGGTGCCCATGGCCTCGCGCTCCTTCACCGCCGCCAGGTACTCGAGCAGCGTAAACGCCGCGCCCTCGGCGGCGATCTGCTGGAGGCCGGGGTCGATCACCGCCTTCTGCTCGGCGCTGAAGGCGGTGAACAGGTTGGCGGCGCCGGTGAACCAGTGCTTGCGGAAGGTCTCGTGGCTGTCGGCGAGCGGTGACTCCACCTCTTCGACGATTGCGCCGAGTTCGGCGAATGCCTCGGCCGCGGCCCTCACCAGGGCGGCGACCTCGGGATGCACTGTCTTGTTACCGAGCAGCGGGCTGTAGGCTATCCGCCAGCCCTTCACCGAGGCGGTGCAGGCGCGCCGCAGGTCGCTGCCGTCGGCCGGCAGGGCGTACCAGTCGCGGGCGTCCGGCTCGCCCATCACCGTCAGCATCAGCGCGGCATCGGCGACCGTGCGGGTCAGCGGGCCGATGTGCGCCACCGTTCCGAATGGCGACAGCGGATAGGCCGGAACCTTCCCGAAGCTCGGCTTGATGCCGTAGACGCCGGTGTACCCGGCCGGCATGCGGATCGAGCCGCCGCCGTCAGAGCCTTGATGCAGGGCGCCCATGCCGGTCGCCGCCGCCACCGCGGCACCGCCGGAGCTGCCGCCCGGCGTTTTTCTGGGGTCCCACGGGTTACGGGTGATGCCAGTCAGCGCGTTGTCGGTCACGCCCTTCCAGCCGAACTCGGGCGTCGTGGTCTTTCCGAGCAGCACTGCCCCGTGCTCGCGCAGTCGGGCGACAAATGGCGCGTCGACGTCCCACGGGCCTTTCGGATCGATCGCCTTGGAGCCGCGCAAGGTCGGCCAGCCCCGGGTCAGCGACAGATCCTTGATCGACGTCGGAACCCCGTCGACCAGGCCTTTCGGCGCCCCCTTGGCCCAGCGCGCCTCGGACTCGATCGCCGCCTCCAGCGCGCCCTCGACGTCGACCAGGCAGAAGGCGTTCAGCCGTTCGTTCAGGGCGGCTATGCGGTCGAGCGCGGCCTGGGTCGCCTCCACCGGCGAGACGGTGCGGGTCGCGTAGCCGTGCAGCAGCTCGGTGGCGGACCAAAAGGCGAGTTCAGTCTTCGGCATTGGAGGGATCCTTGGAATTCGGGAGGCGGAAAGGGAATCAGGACGCGCGGAGTGGCGCCGGCCAGCTCGGGTCGCGAAACTCCTGAATCTCGAAGCGGTAGCCCTCGATCCCCCGGAAGAAGCAGGAGTAGACGTTGAATCGCTCGGATAGCTTTGGCGGCGCCTCGAACACCACGCCACGAGACAGAAGCGTCCGGTACATGCCGTCCACGTCGGGAGTCACGAAGCTGTAGGTGACCCCGGGTTCGGCGGGCGGCTCGCGGTTGACGCACACGCCGAGGAAGGCGTTGGGGGCGACCTCGTAGATGTGGCAGAGATCGTTCTGGTTCAGCGCCAGCCGGAGGCCGAGCGTGTCGCGCAGGAACCCCGATGAGGTTGCGATGTCCCGCGTGTAGATGAACGTGACCTGCTGGGCGATCGGCGGTCGGATCGTCACGGGCTGCCCCCAAGTTTGGTGAACGGCCAGCTTAGGAATTCGCGAGGTTCCGTGTCGAGCGTCAACGTGCCCGGGTTGCCCTCATCGGCCCCGGACGCTATCGAGTGGCCAATGACGGTCGATCCTTCGAGCATCCAGCGTCCGGAGCTGCGCGATCTGTTGCTGGCTTGGCAGTCGCGTCGGAACGACCGGGGCCCGCCGCTGAAGAGCCGGTTCGCGCCGGTCGACGTCGCGGAACAGTTGTCCAACATGCTGTTCGTCGAGGTGATGCTCGAAGATCGGCCACGCTTCCGCTACAGGGATGTCGGCGTCGAGTTGGTGCGGCTCTACGGCGAGAACTTCACCGACCGTTACATCGACGAGATGCCCAGGTTGTTCCGGACGTTCGCCGAGCCGGCCTATCGCGCGGTGTTCGACCGGCGGGACGCGACGCACGGCTCGTTCCGCTTCGTGGAGAACTGGTGGATCGCCACCTACGAGCGGTTGATGCTGCCGCTGGTCGACGAGCAGGGCGCCGTGGTCGAGATAGCGGTCGGGATTTATCCGCGGATCCGGGCGCGCCGGGCTGACGAGTGATCGACGCCCGGGCGGCGACTCAGTCGCGCCTGATCTCGCCGACTGGCCGGTCGGCCGGATCCTCCACGGCTGCGCCCGTTCCGGGTGCCGCGCCCGCGCCTTCTTTTGGCGCGCGGAAGCTTCCGGCGCGCGGGGTGCACTGGTCGGACAGCATCTGCTGCACCAGGCTCTCCTTGCATTCCGCCCAGGGCCGGTCGATGCCGCCCGAGGAATCCTGGTACATCATCGCTATCGCCATGACGGCGATCAGCGCCGCCAGGATCCACATTCCTCGACTCATTCCGGTCGGCTCCGTCGTTGCTCGCGGTGGATATAGGGACGCCGGAGGTCGAGCGAAACCTCGGATCACGCCGGCCAATCGACCACGTGGTCCGGCAGCTCGGCGTCCTTGACCAGTCTCTCGGAGATCACCCGGCCGCGCACCGACATCCCGGCCGCGTGAACGGTGTCGGGGTCGCCCGACACCAGCGGGTGCCACCACGCCAGGTCCCGACCTTCCCTGACCAACCGGTAGGCGCAGGTCACCGGCATCCAGGACAGGTCGGCGACGACCGCCGGGGTCAGCACCACGCAGTCCGGCACGCGCTTCTTGCGCCGGGAGTAGTCCGAGCAACGGCAGGTGGCACCGTCGAGCAGTTTGCAGGAGACGTCGGTGTAGGAGATCTCGTCGGTATCAGGGTCCTGCAGCTTGACCAGGCAACACTTGCCGCAGCCGTCGCACAGGCTCTCCCACTCCTCGCGGGAGAGTTCCTGCAGCGTCTTCCGCTTCCAGAACGGCTGTTCACTCACGGTAACCCGGGTCGATCCGGTCCATCTTGCGCATCAGGGCCGCGAACTCCAACTCGCCGTAGCCGTCCTCGATCGCCGCGAACGAGTTGACGTCGTCGCCCGACTTCTTGGCGACGTTGCCGCCCATGACGTTCAGCGTCCCCGCCGAGCCGGCGTCGATCTGCACCTGGGCGGCGCGCTCCAGGCGGTACAGCCAGAGGAACGCCTCGGCCACCGTGCGCCCGGTGGTCAGCAGGCCGTGGTTGCGCAGGATCATCGCGTGGTTGTCGCCGAGGCTCTCGACGATCCGGTCGCGTTCCTCGAGGTAGAGGCTGACGCCCTCGTAGTCGTGGTAGCTGATCCGGTCGACGAAGGCGGTGGAGCCCATCGAGATCGGCAATACGCCCTCCTTGACGGCGGCGATCGCCATGCCGGCACGGGAATGGGTGTGCATCACCACCCGGTGCAGGTCGCTGTGCGCCATGTGCACGGCCGAGTGGATCACGAACCCGGCCTGGTTCACCGGGTAGGGGTTGTCCTCGTCGATCTTGTTGCCCTCGACGTCGATCTTCACCAGGCTCGACGCCGTCACCTCGTCGTAGGACAGGCCGTAGGGGTTGATCAGGAAGTGCTTGTCGGGGCCCGGCACCTTGGCGGTGAGGTGGCCGTAGATCAGCTCGCACCATCCGAAATGGTCGACCATGCGGTAGGCGGCGGCGAGCTTGACCCGCAGGTCCCACTCGGCGTCGGAGCAGGTGGACGGGCGGGTCAGGCGGATGCTGGCGGGGCTCAGGTCGTTCATGACGGTTCTCCCTCGTGCGTTCAGCCGGCCCGCTGGATGGCGTCCAGGACGGGCAGGATGTACTCGCGGAACTTGGCCGGGTTCTCACTCATCGGGAAATGGCCCTGTTCCTTCATGATGACAGCCTGCGCCCCGGGAATCGCCGCGGCGGTCCGCAGCGTGTCCTCGGGCGTGCAGGAGTAGTCGTACTCGCCGGTCAGAAGGTAGAGTGGGCAGGCGCCGGTGTCGATCAGGGCGGTGCGGTCGCGGAAGTCGGAATCCTCCCGGTAGAAGTAGAGGTCGCCCTTGAACACTCCCGGACCGCTTTGCATGTAGCCCCAAAGCGTCTCCCAGCGACTCTCGTCGGGCGACTGCGGCGCCACCAGCCCGGAGACCATGGCGGCGCAGATCTCGCCGCCGTGCACGTCCGGACGGTTGAGCCAAGTGGTGTCGTACCAGGAGGTCTGGTGGTCGGCGCATTCGACCCCGATCAGGGCGCGGAACCGACGGGCATGGTAGGCGGCGAGTTGCAGCACGATACGCCCGCCCATCGAGCAGCCGATCAACGCCGGCCGGTCGAGTTCCAGCGCGTCGGCGACCGCCAGGATCGCCTCCGTGTAGGTCGCGGTGGTCAGGCGGTACTCCTCGTCGTGAAAGCCGGCCGGCGGGTTGGACTTGCCGTGCCACGGCAGGTCGAACGCGATGACCCGGAAACGCTCGGTGACGGCCGGATCGGTCATCAGGTGGCGGTATTGCCGGCCGTCCGAGCCGGCGGTGTGCAGGCAGAGCAGGGGGATGCCCGCCCCGGCCTCCTCGACGTAGATCCGGCAAGCCCGGCCCGACAGGGTGAGCGTGAAGTAGCGTCCGACGATCGGCTCGAACACGGCGGCCATCGTCAGCTCCCCCCGAGGGTGCCGCGCGGCAACGCCAGCACCTCCTTCACGTAGCGCAGGTTAGCCATCAGCGGCCGCAGGTCGCCCTCCAGGCGCGCCACGCCGAGCCGGCACATGGCGATGACGTCGTGGTAGCCGGGCGCCGGCACCGGCTCCCAGAACCGTCCCCAGGCATCGGCCTCGGCGCGGATCGCGAATCGCCAGGCGCGCATCCGGAACGGGCCCTTCTCGACCGTCTCGACGCGGCCCTCGGTGACCTTGACGTGGACCGGCACTCCGTCGGCCTCGACCAGGAACTCGCCGGAGAAGAATTGCCCGCGCCGCACCAGCGGCTCGCGACCGTTCACAAGTTCCGGCAAGCGCTGCAGCGTCGCGGCCACCTCGTCGGCTGTCACGGCTTCCTCCCTCGGCGTTTCCTCTTGTTCGGGACGATACGGCAGGGCCAGGGCGAGGTGAAGGGGTGTATACAATCCGCTGGCGCGGGCGCTTTGTGGCCGGCCGTTCATCTCACCCGGCGCTCAGTCGCCCGCCTGCCGCAGTCGCGAGGCCGGGCGCTTCAGATGCCGGGCCTCGTGGGCGTGGATGTAGTCGCGGGTCTCCGGCACCGCGGCGATCGACTTCGCCAGCTGGATCTGGAACACCATCAGGCAGCCATGCCGGAACGCCGTCTCGCACCCCGTCAGGTAGAACTCCCACATCCGGAAGAACCGCTCGTCGTACATCGCCACGATCCGCTCGCGGTTGGCGGCGCAGCGCTGTCGCCACGCCAGCAGGGTGTCGGCGTAGTGGCTGCGAAGGATCTCGATGTCGGTGATGAACAGGTCGGTGTCACGCTCGATAGCCTCGGTCTGCTGGCTCAGTGAGGGCGTGTAGGCGCCGGGGAAAATATACTTCTCCATCCAGGGATTCTGCGGGGCCGGCGGCCGGAACACGCCGATGCTGTGGATCAGGGCAACACCGTCCGGCTTCAGCAGGCTCGCCACCTTACGATAATATTCGCCGTAGTGGCGCGGTCCCACGTGCTCCAGCATCCCGACCGAGACGATGCGGTCGTAGCGCTCGTCGACGGTGCGGTAGTCGCGCAGATGGAAGGCCACGCGGTCCGACATCCCGGCGGCTTCGGCGCGGGCGGTCGAGACGCGGTGCTGCTCGCGCGACAGGGTGACGCCGTCCACGCTCATCGTCGCGTGACGGCCGGCGAGGAAGAGCCCGAGACCGCCCCAGCCCGAGCCGATGTCGAGGACGCGGTGGCCCGGTCGGGCGCGCAATTTGGCGGCGATATGGACCTTCTTGTTGTACTGCGCGGTCTCGATATCGTCGGTCGGGTTGAGGAAGTAGCCGCAGCTGTACTGACGGTCGCTGTCGAGGAACAGGTCGAACAGATCGGCGCTCAGGTCGTAGTGGTGCGAGACCTTGCGCTGGGCCGCCCCGATCGGATTCCAGTGCCGGAACGCCGCCCGCAGATTCCGGACCCACCGCAGCATCCACTGAATGCTCTCGGTCTCGGTGCGCCCGACGTTGAGCATGCAGAGATCGAGGAAGCCGGCGAGGTCGGTGCCGTCCTCCATCACCAGCCCACCGTCCATGTAGCCTTCGCCGACCGCCATCTGCGGGCCGAAGAACAGGCGGTGGTGCAGCGACCGGTCGGTCAGGCGGATTGTCGCCCGCGGCCCCTCGGAACCTTGAAAGTCGTGCCGCCGGCCATCGGCGTCGACGATCGTGAGATGGCCGACACGGATGAACTGGCGGAAAGCCAGCGCCGCAAGCATCGTTCCAATCCCCAGCCGTCGCGTCTATGGAACGGGGGCGGGTAACGCCCGCATGGTTAACATGTTAGCAAATCCGGCTGCGGATACCAGATACAGCGTCAGCGGGTAGTGTCTCATAGACACTACCCGTCAGCGATGGGAGAAGAGCGATGCGAACAAGACGATTCGGGCGCACCGGGATGGCGATTCCCGAAGTGGTGTTCGGCGGCGGCTGGGTCGGCGGCGTGCTGATTCACCCGGAGGACGGGGTCCGCCGGGCGGCGTTCGTGAAGGCGCTCGACGCCGGCATCGACTGGATCGACACCGCCGCCAGCTATGGCGATGGCGAGTCGGAACGGACCATCGGCCGGCTGAGAGCCGAGCTGCCGGCGGAACGCCGGCCGCGCATCTCCACCAAGGCCCGCCTCGATCCGGCGTCCGTCGAGCCGGTCGGCGACCAACTGCGGCGCAGCCTGGAGCGGAGCCTGGAGCGGCTGCGCATGGACCGGGTGGCGCTGTTCCAGCTCCACAACCCGATCGCCCCCACGACCGGTGGTGGCAGCGTCGCCGCCGACGCCGTGCTGGGCGCGGACGGTGTGGCCGACGCGCTCGACCGGCTGCGCGACGAGGGGTTGTGCGACCATCTCGGCTTCACCGCGCTCGGCGACGCCGCAAGCTGCATCCGGGTGGTCGAGAGCGGGCGTTTCGACAGCGCCCAGGTCTACCTCAACATGCTGAACCCGACCTCCGGGCTGGCGTCGCGCGGGGCGCTGACCGTGCAGGACTTTTCCGGGCTGCTCGAAGCCTGCCGGCGCCACGACGTCGGCGCCATGGCGATCCGGGTGCTGGCAGCCGGCGTGCTGGCGACCGATGCGCGCCACGGCCGCGAGGTGCCGATCACGGCCGAAGGCGGCGACCTCTCGGCCGAGGAGCGGCGCGCAGCGGCGGCGCTGGCGGCGGTGGGTCCGGAGCACGGCACTCGCGCGCAACGGGCCCTGCGTTTCGTCCTCGCCGAGCCTCGGGTATCCTGCGCGGTGGTCGGCATGGCCGAACTCGGGCATCTCGACGAGGCGCTGGCCGGGGCTGCGATGGGCCCCTTGCCGGAGCCGGCGCTGGCGGCTTTGCGCGCGGTGTGGGACCGGGATTTCCAGTCGTAGCGAGTTGGACAGTTTGGACAGCGGAGAGGGTGTTTTGAAATTTCTGGCAGGCTGGCCGGCGCTGTTTGCCGGTCTCTTTGTGGCCGCCGCCGGGCCGGCGGTTGCACACCCACATGTCTGGATCGACATGCGTTCGGCGGCGATCCTGGACGCGGACGGGCGCCTCTCGGCGGTCCGCATCGAGTGGACCTTCGACCGGTTCTACTCGTCGTTCGCCGAGCAGGACATGGACACCGACCGCAGCGGCACGGTCAGCGAGGCCGAGGCCGGGCTGTGGGCCGAGACCGCGTTCGAGAACATCGCCGTCGCCGGCTATTTCACCGAAATCCTGGTCGACGGCCGGTCCTACGCGCCGACCCGGGCCGAGCGGCCGGTCGGGCGCTGGCTGGACGGCAGGCTGTTCATGTCGTTCGTGGTCCGCCTCGACGAGGCGGTCGATCCGCGCGCCGTGCCGGTCGGCTTCATGTCCTACGACCCGATGTTCTACATCGACGTCCGCCACCCCGACGGCGCCGCCGCGGCGACGGTCGAGGGGCCGGGCAGCGCCGCGTGCTCGGCCAGCGTCGGGCGCTCCGAGCCGGCGCCGGAGACCGTGGCGTCGGCCGCCGCCCTCGACAAGGACGATACCGCCCCGCCGGGCCTCGGCCGGCTGTTCGCCGACTACGTCAAGGTGACCTGCCGATGACGGCGATGGTCGCGCGCTGGCGCTGGCCGGCCCTGGCGATCCTCGCGGTCGCCGGGCTGGCGGCGGGGCTGTGGGCGGCCGGAATCGACCCCGACAACGTCGCCCGCGCCCTGCAGGACGGCCGACTGACGCTGCAGCGCCGCCTGTCCGACGCCATGGCCGGCGCCCGCGACGGCCTCGACCTGGCCGGCGCGGTGGCCGCACTCGGAATCGGATTCGGCTATGGCGTGCTGCACGCCCTCGGGCCCGGCCACGGCAAGGCCGTGGTGTCGACCTACGTGCTGGGCGCCGAGCGGCGGGTGCGCCGCGCCGTCGGACTGGCGGTGGCCTCGGCGCTGGTCCAGGGGGTGGTCGCGGTCGCGCTGATCCTGGGGGCGGCCGAACTGCTCGGCATGACACGGCGCGCGACGTTCGATGCCGCCGGCTGGATCGAGCGCGCCAGCTATGCCCTGGTGGCGCTGCTCGGCCTGTGGATCGCCGGGCGTGCCGTCTTCGGCAGGGCGCCGGCGCACGACGACTGCGCGGTGTGCGCGCCGGGCCAGCTGTCGTCGTTCGCGATCCGGGACGGCGAGCTGCGCGACCGCCGGACCTGGTGGGCGGCGCTCGCCACCATCGGCATCCGGCCCTGCAGCGGCGCCCTGCTGGTGCTGGTGCTGGGCGAGAGCCTCGATCTGCGCTGGCTGGCGGTGTCGGTGGTGGCGGCGATGTCGCTCGGCACCGCGCTGGCGGTCGCCGGGCTGGCCGGGGTGGTGTCGGGGCTGCGCGAGGCGACGGTGCGCCTGGTCGGCGGCGACGAGGCCCGGGTGGCGCTGCTGCGCCGCGGCCTGTCGGTGGCGGCCGGCCTCGGCCTGGTGGCACTCGGGCTGATGCTGCTGGTCGCGGCGAGCGGCCCGAAGCACCCGCTGATGTAGCCGCCTGGGCGAGCCGGTTTCGACCTCGGTCAGGGCAATCCCCGGGTCGGCGCTCGCTAACATCAGTACGGCGGCGGCGCCTTTGCCCGCTGCGCCTTGGCGGCGTGGGTCCACCAGATGAGATCGTCGGCGAAACGGGTGAAGGCGCGCTGGAGGGCGGCGCCCGGTTTGCCGAGCGGCGCGCCGCCCTCGTCCAGGGTCTCGGCGATCGGCCCGACAGCGAGCGTGCTCGAGATGACGACCATGCCCATCTCGGACAGCAGGCTGTTCCAGATGGTCGCCGAGCGCACGCCGGACAACCGACCGGCCGAGTAGCTGGCGATCGCGGCCGGCCGCCAGAACCACTCCTCGAGGAAATGGTCGGTGAGGTTCTTCAGGCCCGGCTGCGGGCCCCAGTTGTACTCGCCGGTGACGAAAACGAAGGCGTCGGCCTGGCGGATCTTCTCGGCCAGAGCCTCCATCGCCGCGGGTGCCTCACCCCTTGGGTGTTCCTTGTACATGCGATCGAGCATCGGCAGGCCGACCTCCTTCGCGTCGATCAGCTGCGGTGTGGCGCCGCGCGCCGCAAGGCTCGCCACGATGAAATCCGCCAGACGGATGCCCACGCGGTCGCTGCGGTACGATCCATAGAACACGAGGATGTTGTCGCTCATCGCCGACTCCTGTCGCGTCTGTTTCCGATCCGCCCCGAGGACGATACGGCGCCTCGGGCCTGCTGGATGGCCGCAGTGGCCGCCAGCTCCCGGCCGATGTTCATCGGCTGAGTCCCGCCAACCAGTCCTCGAGCATCGCGGTGCCGGCCCTCTCCAGTCCCGTTGCGTAGCGCCGCGCGTCCCCGCGGAGCGTCGTGGGGTTGATGCTGGCGGTAGCGAGTTCGCTGGCGTGCCCGATCAGCCAGTACTCGAACCGTGAAGCCATCACCTCCGGGTGCAACTGAAGGCCCAGAACGTCAGTTCCAAGCGCGAAGGCCTGATTGAGGCAGAGCGGTGTGGAGGCAAGACGATCGCAGCCATCCGGCAGATCGAAGGTGTCGGCGTGCCAATGGAGGACGGGGAGGCTTTCCAAGGCCGCGAGCGGGTGACTCCGTCCGGCCGGCGTCAGCTCGAGAGCCGACCAGCCGATCTCCTTGGAGGGTCCCGGATAGACGCGTGCGCCCAGAGCTGCGGCCATGAGCTGTGCGCCGAGGCATAGGCCGAGCGTTGGTCGGCTGTCGCGAAGCCGTGCCTCGAGCAGGACCCGCTCGATCGAGACGATTGGGTAGGCCTCGTGATCGTAGACGCCTATCGGGCCACCCAGCACCACCAGAAGGTCGGGAGCGAGCGGGTCGAGCGCCGCCGGATCGCAGTCGGCCATCTCGACATAATCGATCTCGTAGCCGGCCGCGCGCAACGGCGCCTCAAAGCTGCCGAGGTCTTCGAATCCGACATGGCGAAGGGCCTGGACTCTGCGTCCTGTCATCGATCCATGGTCCTTCTTGTGCGGGGGCGACCGGCGTGGCGCGCGATCAGGATATGTTCCAGATCCTTCAAGGCCGCCGCGGCGGTCGCCAGAGGCTCCGTCCCGGAGCCGATCGCGATCGTCTCGCCCATGGCGTCCGTGGTGATGCGGATCGCCTTGTTCTTGCCTGTCACCCGTGCGAGCGGATCGTCCGACGGGTAGGGTCGGATGCCGACCGCAGCGCAGACCGCACCGTTCTCATGAACGAGGCTGCCGACGAGCTTGGGAACGTGTCCGTCACGCTGCCATGTGGCGATATCGTCGCGCGTCACCCCCTGGATTCCCGTCACGGCCAGATCGCTTGTCGTCAGATCGAGGCCGAGGCCAAAGTTGGCGAGGATCAGGAGTTTCGCGGCCGTGTCCCAGCCTTCCGTGTCGTTGCGCGGATCGGCTTCGGCGAACCCGCCCGCCTGGGCTTCGCGCAATGCCTCCTCGAAATCGACGCCGCGTGCCGTCATGGCCTCGAGGAGATAGTTGGTGGTGGCGTTGAGGATGCCCTCGACCTGGAGCACCCTGCAGCCGAGCAGGCTGTGTTCCATAAGGTCGATCGTCGGCAGTGCCGCCGCGGCCGCGTCGCTGATCCTCAGCATCGCTCCCGAACTTTTGGCGCGTTCGCGCAGCTCGCGGCCGCTGTGGACGAGCGCGCCCTTCGAGATCACGACCGCGTCGAGGCCGTCGGACAGCGCCGAGCGGAGATAGGCAAGGCCCGGGCCGCCGGTGCGATAGTCGCTGGGACCCGCCTCGATCAGGACCGCGGCGCCGCTTGCCGCCACGAAGTCCGGCCCGGTCAGGCCGAGCTCGAGGGCATCCAGCCGGTCGGGCTCGAGACCTTTGGCATTGGCCAGAGGCCCATCGGTCCACGCGTCCGTGACAGTTTCGCAGATCGCCTCCCGTCTCTAGCGCGGACCGCGGTGCCGGCCAAGCGCCGCGGTGCGCATGGCGGCCTTGCGCCGATGCGTCACCACGTCGCGACCCGGCGCGCCGCCTGACCGGACTTCGAACCGCAGACCGCCACCAGGCGAACCTCCGTCCCGTACAGGCGGCGGTAGCGCTCGCGTCGCGACAAGAGCAGATGGGCGGTGGCGCGGCCGACGCCTCCGAAGCCTGCGACCGCGACCTTCAGAAGCTGCATCGGTCCGACCTCCTCGCCGCCTGTGTGACATGTACTTGCGAACCAGTCCCATCGGGGGCGAGGCCGGCTCCCGAGGGTGCAGCAGGTTCGTTCAAGCGCATTCCACATCCGGAGTACGGTTGCGCAACTCGTCGACCAGCACGCGGGTGTTCTCGGAATAGTCGATCGGTACATCGACCAGATGGACACCGCCGCCGGTGAAGGCCGCCTCGAGTGTCGGCACGAGGTCCTCGACCGCGCTCACCCGGGATCCCTTCGCGCCATAAGCTTGGGCATAGCGCACGAAGTCGGGATTGCCGAAGCTCATGCCGAAATCCGGGAAACCGTCCACCGCCTGCTTCCAGCGGATCATGCCGTAGGCGCCGTCGTTCAGAATGACCACCACGAGGTTCAGCCCGAGCCGCACCGCCGTTTCGAGCTCCTGCGAGTTCATCATGAAGCCGCCATCGCCGCAGACCGCCATGACGCGGCGGTGGGGATGGAGCATCGCCGCCATCATCGCCGAGGGGAGACCGGCCCCCATCGTCGCCAGCGCGTTGTCGAGGAGCAGTGTGTTGGCGACATGGGTGCGGTAGTTGCGCGCGAACCAGATCTTGTACATGCCGTTGTCGAGGCAGACGATGCCGTCCTCCGGCATGACTTTGCGGACATCGTGAACGATACGCTGAGGCGTCACCGGGAAGCGGTCTTCCTCGGCGCGATCGTTGATGCGGGCGAGGATTTTCCGGCGCAATTCAAGCATCCCCGCGTCGGGGGACAGGCGTCCCTCGAGGCGCGCGCCGAGCGCCTCGACAGCAGCCTCGATATCGCCGATCACCTCGGTATCCGGATGATAGACCTGTTCGACCGTGGCGGATTGGTAGCCGACATGGACGACCTTGGGACCGCCGGCGCTCTTCATCAGGAAGGGAGGCTTCTCGACCGTGTCGTGGCCGATAGCGATGATCAGGTCGGCGCGCTCGACGGCCTCGTGGACATAGTCGCCCTCGGAGAGCGCGGCGGTTCCCATGTAAAGGTTGGAGCCGCCCGTGACCGCACCTTTGCCCATCTGTGTGTTGAAGAAGGGCAGGCGCGTGCGCGATACGAAGGTCGACAAGCTCGAAACCAGCGCAGGCCGATTCCCCGCCGCGCCGACCATCACGAGTGGTCGCTTGGCAGCAAGGATCATCTCCGCCGCCCTGTCGAGCGCGGCTGCAGGCGCAACAGGGCGCTCCAGCGAGTGGTGCGGAATGATGAAGGCATTCCCGACCTCCTCGGCTGCGACGTCCTCCGGAAGTTCGAGATGCACCGGTCCCGGGCGCTCGTCGACCGCGACGCGAAATGCGTCTCGGACCGTGGCGGGAATGGCGGCCGCGCTGACGATCTGGCGCGTCATCTTGGTCAGCGGCTTCATCGAGGCGACGATATCGACGATCTGGAAGCGGGCCTGCTTGGCACTCATCACGGGCTTCTGGCCCGTGATGAGGATCATCGGCATGGCACCCAGATGGGCATAGGCGGCACCGGTCGAGAAGTTCAGCGCGCCGGGGCCGAGCGTGGCGAGGCAGACGCCGGGCCTTCCCGTGAGCCGCCCATGGGTCGCGGCCATGAAGGCCGCCGCCTGCTCATGACGCGTCAGGACCAGTTTGATGCTCGAATTCCGCAGCGACTCCAGCAGGTCGAGGTTTTCCTCGCCCGGCACACCGAAGATGCGGTTCACGCCCTCGTTTTCCAACGCGGCGACTAACAGTTCCGACCCCTTGCGCATGGTTTCGATCCTCATGGCCGTGATCTCGGCGGAAATGCCTGCCGACCATATGGGTATGCTCGCGGCAGTCATGGCCGGGCCGAACGGCGTTTGCGGGTTCGGGCACGGCGAGCGGCTACAGTACAGCCCAGGCTGCCGCCGGATGTCACGTCCCTTGCCATGCCGTTTCCGGTCGGGCGCGATCTGCTCCTTCTTCGGGCTCCTTCTTCGGGACCCGGGCGCTGCGAAGGATGACGAGTCGGTTCGCAGGCTCGCTGTGAGAGGGGACGACGGGACGCGATCGATGCCGAGCCGAGTTGCGGCGCCGAGCTCGATGCCCCCGTCATCCCCGCTCTGATCAGCCTGCGGTGCGCGGTACCGGCGTGTTGAGCAGCTGCTGCTCCCACAGATACGCGATGCCGCTGCCGCCGATATGGTACTTGAGGGCGTCGTTCAGGGCCGTCGGGGGCGCGCCAGCCCCAGCCAATGAACCAACGATGAATTAATCCAGCGTCATCAATCCGTCCTCTGACTGCGCTGTCCGTCGGCGAGCGGAGCGCATCGAAATTTGCACCCCCTCAGCCGGGCCGCCTCAGCCGGGCCGCCTCAGCCGGGCCGCCTCAGCCGGGACGGCCGCCGGGACCGAGTCTTCGGGGCGAAGAAGCGAGGCGAGGCCGTTGCGAAAGGTCATGGGAAAACTCCTGTGTCGTGGACAGCGAGCTCGGCATGACGCCAGAGGTGCCGCTGGGGATGTCGGATGTGTTCCGGCTGCCGCCATGACAGGCGTTTCACGCGGCCGGCGATCAGGAAAGACCCACGCGCCCGCATGACCGGCGCATCCGCCTCGTTCCGTCGCGGACCACTATCAAATCCGCGCAGGGCGAATGCACTGTTCGATCCTGCGATTCTCAGCCTGAAATTGCGGCGGAATCGTTCAGCTTGCCCGGTCGCGTCGCCATGCCCCTGGTGCCGCTCCGGTGAGCTTCCGGAACGTCCGCCCGAAATGCACGGCATCAGCGAAGCCGGTGGCCTCGGCCACCTGGTCGAGCGAGGCGCGGGGGTCGATCAGCAGGGCTTGGGCGCGCCGGATCCTGGCGTCGAGTTGCCAGCGATAGGGCGCCATGCCGGTCGAGGCCTTGAACGCCCGACTGAAGTGCGATTGCGAGAGGCCAGCCAGCACCGCCAGATCCGCGAGGTCGACACGCTCAGGCAGGCGCGCCTCCAGATAGTCGACGACGCGCTTGAGCTTCCACGGCGCCAGGCCACCGCCGTCGGTGGCCGACTGCGCTGGACCGGCCTGCGCCGGACCGGCCAGGAGCCGTGCCATGATCGCGGCGGCCAGTCCGTCACCGTAGAGTTGGGTCGATGGATCGGGGTCGTTCACCGCGTCGGACAGCAGCTTGACCAGGGGCCAGATGCGGTCGTCGGAAAAGCGCAGCCGTGGCGTGGCGATCGCGTCGGCGTCGACTTTCGTTTCCAGCCTCTCGCCGAGCGCCGTGAAATCGAAAGCCAGCGCCGCGTCCTTTACGAAGCGCGCGTCGTCGCTGTAGCCCCACATCTCCATGCCGGCGGGGGCGAAGTCCATGTGTCTGTGTGTATAGCCGACGGGGCAGGGCTGGTTCGCGCGCAGCCGTGGTTCACAGGGGCTGCCGACCTCCTCGAGCAAGGCGACCAGGCGGGTCTCCGTCTCGTAGCGAAACCTGTGGGATACCCTGCCGGCGCCCTGCCATTGGCTGACCTCCACGCGCACGCCGTTCCACGCCCGCCGCGATACCGAAAAGTCGAGAACATTCTCGGGCAGAGACGTCACGGTGTCTGTGGAGACATCCACGAATGACCACTCCGAGTATCGAAACCACGTCAATCATCGTCGTCAGAGAAAGCCAGTTGGGGAGGCAATCTCGATAGGGCAACGGCAAAATGGCTGCATCCAAGCATAGCGGATGCGGAAGATCCTGTCGCCGCTCAGGTGTCTGTACCCAGCGGTGGGCGTATCGCGATCGGCCACGACCACCCGGATTTCGGGAGATTTCCGAGCAGAGGCCAGGATCCGCAAGCGGCTCCGTCCGCGATTCCGTGGCGGTTTCGGACTGCTGTTCGCAGGATCGAACAGTGCCGCCAGCAAGCCGGTGCGGCAGGCTTCTCTCGAACGGCCAGTCACCAGCCGCCGCCACAGCCCAGGAGCCCTCGAGGCGAAAGGAAACCCGACCATGAGCAAACAACACCTTCGGGTATCCGAACTACTTCGCCATGATCCCCACCGGGCCGGATCCGAACGCGGCGCTGACCGAAGGATTCTTCAAGCTGGCCGCTGCGCAGACGCCTCGGCCGGTTTCCGTGGCCCTGGTCTCGGCGGATGCGGAGTTCTCGCGCAACCCGATCCTGGGCGCCGAAGCCAACGCGGAGAGGCACGGCTTCCGTATCGTCCACGAGGCCACCTATCCGCTGACGACCGAGGTCTTCACACCGGTCATCGATGATGTCGCCGGAAGCGATTGCGAACTGTTGCTCCTCTGCTCCTACCTTGCGGACTCCGTCGGGCTTGTGCGGGCGATCCACGCACATCGCTTCAGACCCAAAATGGTGGGCGGCGCGATGATCGGTCCGCAAAACACGTCGGTCAGGACCACCCTTGGCCCGCTGTTGAACGGTCTCGTTAATTACGAGTACTGGGTGCCCGTTCCCAAAATGATGTTTCAGGGCGCGCGCCGGCTGATCGGCGCCTATCAGAAGCGGGCCGGCGAGGCCGGCGTCGATCCGCTCGGGCACTGTATGGCGCCGCTGGCCTATGCCCAGATGCAGGTGGTCGCGCAGGCCGTCGAGGCGACTGGCGGCCTGGATGACATCATTCTGTCGGCCTACGCCAGCGAGGAGACCTTCGACACAGTCATGGGCGACATCCGCTTCGGCAAGAACGGCGAATGGGCGCATCCGCGCGTCCTGCAGGTTCAGTTTCGCGGCGTCGCCGGACACGAGGCCGACCAGTTCAAGGATGGATCGAGGCCGGTCGTTGTCGCACCGAGCCCGCTGGCATCGGGGCAGTTGATCTATCCCTATGCCGAGGCGCTTCGATCCGGCGGGTAAGCACCCGGCCGCCGCCCCGCTTCAGTAAACCGCGCGCCCGCCGGACAGGTCGAAGGCGGCGCCGGTCGAGAAGCTGCAGTCGGGCGAGCACAGCCACGCCACCAGGGCGGCGCATTCCTCGGCGGTGCCGAGCCGGCCGAGCGGGCTCTTCGACACCATGATCCGCACGTGCTCCTGGCTCATGTGCTTGACCATGTCGGTGTCGAGGGCGGCCGGCGCCACGCTGTTGGCGAGCACGCCGGTCGCCGCCAGCTCCTTGCCGAGCGACTTGGTGAAGGCGATCACGCCGGCCTTGGAGGCCGAGTAGGCGGGGGCGTTCGGGGTGCCTTCCTTGCCGGCCAGGCTGGCGATGTTGACGATCCGTCCCCAGCCGCGCGCCACCATGACCGGCGCCACCAGCTTGCAGGCGAGGAAGGTGCCGGTGAGGTTGACCTCCAGCACGCGGCGCCAGTCGTCCAGGCCGTAGTCCAGCGCCGGAACGGTCGGCCCGGCGATGCCGGCCGAGTTGACCAGGATGTCGAGGCCGCCGAAGGCGCCGTGCGCCGCGTCGCGGGCCGCCTCGATCGCCGCCGGGTCGGTGACGTCGACCGTGGCGACCGCCACTCTCTCATCAGCCCCGAGCCCGGCGCGGGCGGCCTCCAGCGCCGCCGGGTCGGCGTCCCACAGCGCCACCTTGGCGCCGTCGGCGAGCAGCCGGGCGGCGACCGCCAGGCCGATGCCGCGGGCGCCGCCGGTGACGATGGCGGCGCGGCCTTCGAGGTCGAGACGGCTCATGGGCGGGCTCCGGCGGTCAGAGGGCGTCTTTCAGGGTGAACTCGCCGTCGCGGATGCGGTCCGGCCAATCCTGCACCATGTCGGCGACGGTGCTCTCGCCGTAGATGTCGATCATGTCGGTGAGGGCGGCGAAGATCGCCGACGACGCCACGATCTCCGGCGAGGCGCCCTGGGCGATGGCCTCGTCCCAGGCCTCCAGCACCACCTTCAACGCGATCCGCTTCTGCTCGTCCTCCGGCAGAATCGGGGGTTCACGATCGTCGCTCATGGCGGCTCCTCCTGCTCGCGTCCAGGCATAGCGCGCCGGCCGGCCGGTGTCACCCGGCGCGTCGCGGCGCCGGCCCTCTCCCGGCTCGCGCTGCGCTTGGCCGGGATGACGACGGGGGGAAAGGGGCGGAGCGGCCACATTGACAGGCCCGTGCCCGCCCGGCGGCTTGACGGCCCTCTCTCCATTGTCGTCATCCCGGACCGGGCCGCCGCAGGCGGGACGGATCCGGGACCAAGAAGCGACGGGCGCCGGCTTTCTCCCGGCTCGCGCTGCGCTTGGCCGGGATGACGACGGGGGGAAAGGGGCGGAGCGGCCACATTGACAGGCCCGTGCCCGCCCGGCGGCTTGCCGGCCCTCTCTCCATTGTCGTCATCCCGGACCGGGCCGCCGCAGGCGGGACGGATCCGGGACCCAAGAAGCGACGGGCGCCGGCCTTCTCCCGGCTCGCGCTGCGCTTGGCCGGGGATGACGACAGGGGGAAAGGGGCGGAGCGGCCACATTGACAGGCCCGTGCCCGCCCGGACGTCGGCCCATCCGGCGGCGCGTGACCGGGTCGCGAACTCCGTGGCAGAGTGCCCCTCGGCCACGAGTGCCCCAACCACCGAACCACGGGAGGACTGCCATGAAATTCCTGCACGACGTCGCCGAGACGTCCAAATTCGCGACCGACGGGCTTCGCGATTTCTTCCAGTACCGCGATCTCGGCGTCAAGGCTGCGACCGACGGCCGGTTCCAGGCCAACGTCATCCGGGCGGTGCCGGGCAAGCACGCCGTGCCGCAGTGGCACAGCCACACCCTGGACTTCCAGATGGTCTACATCCTCAAGGGCTGGGCGATCTTCGAGTACGAGGGCCAGGGCCGGCACACGCTGCGGGCGGGTGACTGCATCCTGCAGCCGCCGGGCATCCGGCACCGCGAGATCGAGCATTCCGACGACCTGGAACTGGTCGAGATCACCTCGCCGGCGGAATTCGAAACCCAGTTGACCGAGGCGCCGTCGGAAGCCGCCGAATAACCCGGGCGTGGCCGGCGGGGAGGCACGCGATCCCGAGAAGCGCGATCCGGGGGATCGCGATCCCGGGCTCGTGTTTCGCGACGGGGTGCCGGCCTCGTCCCGGTTCGACGACGTCTACTTCTCGCGCGCCGGCGGCCTGGAGGAGGCGGCGCGCGTGTTCCTCGCCGGCGCCGGCCTGCCCGAGGCGTGGGCCGGCCGGCGCGCCTTCACGATCGCCGAGACCGGTTTCGGCACCGGGCTGAACTTCCTGGCGACCTGGGATCTCTGGCGCCGCCGGCGGCCGGCGGGCGGCATCCTGCACTACGTCTCGGTCGAGGGCTTTCCGATCCGGCGCGGCACGCTCGCCGGCGTGCTGGCGCCGTTCCGGGCGGTCGCCGGCCTCTCGGCGCGCCTGATCGAGCGCTACCCGCGGCCGGTCGAGGGGCTGCACCGGGTCTGGTTCGACGCCGACGGCGTCTGCCTGACCCTGGCGATCGGCGACGTGGCGGCGGTGCTGCCGGGGCTCGACGCCCGGGTCGACGCCTGGTTCCTGGACGGCTTCGCGCCTTCCCGCAACCCGGCGATGTGGGCGCCGGAGGTGCTGGACGAGGTCGCCCGGCTGGCCGCCCCCGGCTGCCGCCTTGCCACCTTCACCGCCGCCGGCGCGGTGCGCCGCGGGCTGCAGGAGCGCGGCTTCACGATGCGCCGGCGCCCGGGGCTGGGCGACAAATGGCAATCCCTGGCCGGCGAGTTTCACCCGGCGGAGGGTTCTGCGGCGGGAGGCGAAGCGGCGGGAGGCGAGACGGCGGGAGGCGAGACGGCGGGAGGCAGTGGGGGGCGGCCGACGCCGCGTGTGGCGGTGATCGGCGCCGGGGTCGCCGGTGCCGCGCTGGCCGGCGCGCTGAAGCGGCGCGGCATCGATCCGCTCTGGCTCGACCGCCGGCCGACCGTCGCCGCCGAGGCCAGCGGCAACCCGGTCGGCATCCTGATGCCGCGCCCGACCCTCGACGGCGGCCCGGCCGGCCGGCTGTCGGCCGCGGCGTTCCGACACGCGCTGGCGGCCTGCGCCGGGCTCGGGGTGCCGGTCGGCGGCAACGGCGTGCTCGAGCTGGCCGAGGACCCGGCGGTGCTGGCCCGCCACCGGCGCCTCGCCGAGAGCGGCCAGCTCGACGCCCTCGACGGCAGGCTGGTGGACGCCCAGGAGGCGAGCCGGATCGCCGGCGTCGCGCTCGACCGGCCGGCGATCTGGTACCCGCGCGCCGGCTGGGTGTCGCCGCCGGCCCTGGTGCGGGCGCTGGCCGGCGGCGCCGAGGCGACGCTCGGCCGGGCGGTGGCGCGGCTGGAGCGCGGCGACGGCGGCTGGCTTCTGGTGGATCCGGAGGGCCGGGCGATCGCCGAGGTCGACGCGGTGATCGTGGCGACCGGTGCGGCGCTGTGCACCCTGGCGCCGCTCGCCCACCTGCCGGTGCGGGCGGTGCGCGGCCAGGTGTCGGCGCTGCCGGCGACCGCCACCAGCCGGCGCCTCGGCGCGGTGCTGACCTTCGGCGGCTACCTGGCGCCGGCGGTCGACGGCCGGCACGCCGCCGGCGCCACCTACGACCGCGAGGGCTTCGATCCGGCCGACTGGCCGCTTCCGGTCACCGACGACGGCCACGCCCGGATCGTCGCCGCGCTGCCGGGGCTGATCGGCTCGTGGTTCGACGGGGTGACCGCGACCGGCGGCCGGGCGGCGCTGCGCGCGACCACCCCTGACCGGCTGCCGCTGGCCGGGCCGGTGGGCGTAAGCGTGGGCGTGGGCGTGGGCGGCGGCGACGGCGCCCCGGCGCCGCCCGGGCTCTGCGTGCTGGCCGGCCTCGGGTCGCGCGGCCTGCTGACCGCGCCGCTGTTGGCGGAGACCGTGGTGTCTGGGTTGCTGGCGGAGCCGAGCCCGATCGAGCGCGACCTGGCGGCCGCCGTCGATCCGGCGCGGTTCGCCGAACGCCTCAGGCGACGGCAGCCGTCTCGCGGCGGTCGTCGCCGGTGAAGTCGCGCATCTGGCGGCGGCGGTCGGGGCCGAAATATTCCTCGCCGACCTGCACGAACGGGCGCGGCCGCTCGATCAGCTGGACCAGGCGCTTGTAGATCGCCTCCGCCGACACCGGCTTGGCGAGGAACTCGGTGGCGCCGGCGTCGCGGGATTCCAGGATCCGCGGGATCCGCGTGTCGGCCGAGACCACCAGCAGCGGCAGCATCCGGATCCGCCGGTCGCGGTGGTTGCGGATCGCCTTGATCAGGTCGACGCCGTCCTGCTGCTCCAGGTCGAGCTCGGTCATGATCATGTCGATCCGCGAATCTTCCTGCAGCCGGTCGGCGGCGTGGTCCAGCGAGCGGGCGGTGATGATCCGGCCGACGCCCAGGCCGTCGAGCAGCTCGCGCAGGATCTCGCGCATGAACGCGTTGGGATCGACGGCGAGCACCGTCACCGCGGACATGTCATAGGATTTCATCGCGCCCTCCCCGAACCTCATTAGGGGCGAGTCTGCGCCGGCGCCGGTAAAGGAACGTTTAAGGCGCGCTCAGCCTTGGGACCGAGCCCCGAGGCGCCGGTTGCTCTCGTCGAACAGGCGGCGGATCTTGGCGACGTCGTAGGCCGCCTCCGTCGGCGGCTCGCCGTCCCATTCGCTGCGCGGCGTGCCGAAGAAGTCGCCGCCGTAGACGTGCAGCGCGCCGGTCAGCCGGCCGAGCGGGTTCGACACCGAATGGATGGCGCTGGCGCCGAGCCAGACCGCCTCGCGCTCGCCCAGGTCCTTGGCGCCGAGCCGCTGCAGCCCGGCGCCGTCGCGGCGCCAGAACACGTTGGTCTCGCGCCCGGTGTAGATGCCGATCGCCGCCCACATGCGGTGGTCGTGCGGCATCAGATCCATCTCCGGCCCCCACACCAGGTTCAGCACGGTCAGCCGGTCGCTGTGATGCAGCGTGTAGATGCCGCCGCGCTCGGGCTCGCCGATCGCGCGCATCACGGCGGCCGGATCGGTCACCGCCGCGGCGACGAGCTCACGCACCGCCATCTCCGGGGCGGTCTCGTCGAGGGCCACCGTGCAGTCCTGGACGAAGCGATCGAGATCGAACATGGCGTCCTCCCGGTGGTCTCCGGCTTTGCGCCGGTTCTTCGGCTTGTCGCCAGTATCGCACCGGCGGCCGGTGACCTCCACGAAGACAATGTTTCAGCCGGGTAACAGTTCCGGCGGTTTCAGCCGGTTAACAGCGTCGGCCGCCTCACGGCCCGACCCGCCAGCGCTCCAGCACGTCGCGGCGGATCTCGATCCCGAGGCCGGGCCCGTCCGGCACGTGGCCGACGCCGCGCTCGACCCGGATCGGCTCGACCAGCAGGCCCTGGCGGAACGGGTGCGGGGTGCTGTCGTATTCCAGCATCGGCTGATGGGCGCCGACGGACGGCACGTTGGTCGGCAGCACCGCCAGCAGCTGCATCGCCGCCGCCAGCCCGATGCCGGTGCCCCAGACGTGCGGATTGTAGCGCACGCCGTGGGTCCAGGCCATGTCGGCGATCCGCTTGGCCTCGGTCAGGCCGCCGCAGGAGGCGGTGTCGGGCTGGATGACGTCGACCGCGCGGGCCTCCAGGATCCGCCGGAAATCGTGGCGGGTGAACGAGCATTCGCCGCCGGCGATCGGGATGGTGGTGGCGGCCCGCACCTCGCGGTAACCCTCCAGGTCCTCGGGCTCGACCGGCTCCTCGAACCAGCCAATGCCGTAGGGCTCGATGGCGCGCGCCAGACGCTTGGCCTGGACCGTGTCGCAGCCGTGGTTGGCGTCGACCAGCAGCCCGACGTCCGGGCCGATGGTCTCGCGCAGCATCGCCACCAGCGCCACATCGTCGTCGAAGCCGAAGCCGACCTTGGTCTTCATCGTCCGGAAGCCGGCGGCGAGGTAGCCCTCGGCCTCCTCGCGCAGCAGCCGGTGGTTCTCGGCCCGGTCGTCGGTGCGCCGGTACAGGCCGGTGGCGTAGGCCGGCACGGCGGTGCGGATCGGCCCGCCCATCAGGGCGTGGACCGGCGCGCCGTAATGCTTGCCGCGCAGATCCCAGAGCGCGATGTCGACCGCCGACAGCGCCTGCACGGCGATGCCGCGCTGGCCGTGGTCGCGCAGCGAATTGTAGAGCTCCTCCCAGATCGCGTCGCCGGCCAGCGGCGAGCGCCCGACCAGGCGCGGCGCGTAATAGCGCTCGATGACGGTGGCCAGCGCCCAGGGCGGCCCGTAGCCGTCGCCCCAGCCGACCAGGCCGCTGTCGGTCTCGATCTCGAGCACCAGCCCGACCCGCCGGTCGACCCAGGCCTGCGAGAACGCGAACCGCGCCTCGATCGGCGCCTCCAGGATGTGCGCGCGCACCGCCGTGATCTTCATCGCCGCCTCCTCGGTCTCCGTTCCCGCGACCATAGCAGGCCCGGATAGCGGGCCGGCAAGCGGCCGTTCAGCGGGGGCGGGCGGGACTCGGAACCGCCGCCGTGGACCGGCGTTCGAGACGGGGAGGGCGGACCCGGAGGTGTGCGATGACGTCGCGAGTCGTGGCCCTGATCGTGCTCGCCCTGGTGAGCGCCGGGTGCCAGTCGGCCCATGTGGCGCTGCCGGGCCCGGCGAAGAACACGGTGTCGCCGCCGCCGGCCCCGTTGATCAAGTCGTTCTGGATCTGAGGGGTGATCGGGAACGTGTAGTGTCCACCAGCCTCAATCGTGGCATTTTGGACACGTTTGACAACATGTCCGAGCCCATTTACCTGCTTCCCCGTGCTCTCGCTTGGTTGATATCAAAGTCCATTGCCAGGAAGACGATTTGCAGAGCCCCTAGCATGACGGCTGGGTGTGTGCTTGTAACGAGGTGTCGTCAATGGAAAGTGCTGGACGGACGTTCAACCGTGTTATGTTGAACTTTAGGGTCGTCTCGCTGGAGCGAGCAAGGGCTGACGAAGCTGGCGAGGTTTGCCAGCGGGCTCATCTCAAAGTTCAGATGGCTCTGACGACCACTTTTTACGCAATTCACCAGCCTCATTGGCGCTGAGTTGTTCCTCTTTCGCCGGGTAAATGACGACAGATTGAAACCGAGCGCGGTTATCATTCCGGATCATGCGTAAGAAAAAAATCTCAGTTTTATTACGCTGTCGAAACGGCATTTCTAGAGATGTGTTATCTGGAGAGCCATCAATCCAGGGTCGTCGATAACAACAATAGCGAGCAGTTTCGAGTTTTGCTAACGTATTTATAAACATATCGCGACTAACTGATACTCCATTATCAGCGGTTTTGGAGGCAAAAAGTCCTGAATTGTCGACCAAAATGATTGGATCGGACAAAACAGCCTCTATATCTGGCTTCCGTTGGTGGTCGTTGCTTGGATTTCTAGAGAAACTTCCAATAGCATCAAAAGCGGTAGTGACAGTGGACCAGCGAATCGGCTCTGGGCCCTGTTCCTGTGCCAAGGTAATCGGAATACCCATTCTTTCCATAAGTTCTTTATATTGTGGGGGTAGGCATGAGGATTCAAAAATGTTGCGACTGGTACTAAAATTTGAACTAAGAAGGATCCATCTCATTACATTAATCGTGTCGAAAATATTGAGGCCGATGTCTCTCTGAACTAGAGAAATTATTTCCTCGCAGGATTTGGTGAATGCCTCTGGATCCGTTGCGTCCAAGCGTGGTGCGCCCCGTCTTGTTAAGTGATCACTCAAGGTCGTTCTGCGCTCGCTGTCGATCCATATAGTTGTTCGGGGGTCGGTAAAAGGATCAACTTTCGGAACCGAATCATGAAAGGTTTGGCCTGGCTTAATAACTTGAGCTCCTTCAATCGTAGAAGTAAGAAGAGCCTGCATGGAAATCTCAGCAATCGCTAATCCATCATTCCCGATCAGTGCATAATTTTTCTCGCGTTCGCCGTTGGAGGCGGGCCGCAAGGCTCCTGTGACGGTCGACTGAACGGTCTGGCTCAACAACAAGGAGATGATGTCATCAGTTCGTTCAGTTGCCTTTTCAACGAGAGGTTTTGAAAGTGCTGAAAAAACCCAGTTGTTTCCAGCAAGCCCGGCGGCATGTTTTGTTAGTTCAGCAACTTTCTGCGCCAAGGGAACCGACTGGTCTCTTGCGGAAACAAAAGAGAACCGATACTCTAGCGTTGTATTTCCGGATAATCGGACGAGTGGTGAGTAGTACCGTTCAACAACGGTGCTTTCCCACGAGCTTGATTGAGAGTTATATTTGTAAGAGAACGGAACAATAACTGGCAGTTCGGTTCCGTTGATAATTGGAGTGACTGATACGCCAAATTCTCGAACTTCTTGACCAAATATTTGAAAAGCGTAGCTCAGAAGATTTCTCGCTGACGGACCCGTGAAAGAGCGACTGCTTAGTGTTGGCTCGACTATAAGTTGCCCGTAGTAGTGGTTAGGAATGGGCAATGGTGAAAACGGGTCTCCATCGTCGAGTCTTTTTATGTTCAGCCCGACTACATTGCCATTTAATGCAGAACTCATCGGAGGATTCTGCTCCCTAGTCGCCACGGGTTCGGGTCGGGATGGATCGCATCCTGCAACACAGACGCCCAATGCGGTCCCTAAAACGGCCTTCAACACGTTATACCACATCGTGCCTGCCCTCCCCGCCCCGCCTATGCATGTTTGCTGGAGCCTATGATAGGATGATCCAATCAGGAATATCAAGTCACGGTGGTGCCCACTGGCAATGTATCCGTGAAGAGCTTCTATTTTTTGACAACTGCGCTATAGGATGTGGCTGATCGATCTCGTCCGAGGACGACATCAGCGGACCACATCAACCCTCTGAAGGAAGGTCTGCAGCACCGACTGGCTTGGAGGCTGGGTAGGTGAAGGCATTGAGCGACTGGCACTGTGAGTCGCTCGATGGTCGGTCTGACTGCGAGCACCCGCAGCATGACGAGGGCCTACGGAATTTGCTACCTTCCTGCGAATTCGCCTAGAAGAAACACGATCCAATAATGCGGTCACTGCAGTAACTGCCATTAAGAGCTCGTAGGCACCTATTGGTCGCAGTCACGAGAGCGACATTTGCGATGTGTCGCCCTCTGCCTCTCCCTCACCCCCGGATCGCGTCCAGCGCCTTCCAGTCGAACGCCACGCCGTGCCCGGGCCGCTCCGGCGCCACGGCCTTGCCGTCGGCGTCGAGGGTCAGCGGGTTCTCGATGAAGCGGTCGAGCCCGAAGCCGTGGATCTCCAGGAACGAGTTGTTCGGGATCGCGGCGAGCAGGTGGACCTGCAGATCGTGCACCCCGTGGGTGGTGACCGGCAGGTTGTTGGCCTCGGCCAGGTGCGCGATTTTCAGCCAGGCGGTGACGCCGCCGCAGGTGGCGACGTCCGGCTCCGGGAAGTCGACGGCGCCGGCGTTGATGAAGTTGCGGAACTCGTAGACGGTGTGGAAATTCTCGCCGGTGGCGATCGGCGTCGCCCCCTCCCGGGCGATCCGCACGTGGCCGGCCAGATCGTCGGGGATGGTGGGCTCCTCCAGCCAGACCAGATCGTAGGCGGCCAGCTTGCGCGACGCGCGGATGGCGGTGTCGACCGGCCAGCGCATGTTGGCGTCGACCATCAGCGGGAAGTCGGGGCCGAGGAAGTCGCGCATCGCCGCCACCCGGGCGACGTCCTCCGACAGCCGGTCGCGGCCGACCTTCATCTTGATCGCCCTGAAGCCGCGATCGAGGTTGTCGCGGGTCTGCCGCAGCAGCTCGTCGACGGTGAACAGCAGGTCGATGCCGCCGGCGTAGGCCGGCACGCGCGGGTCATGGCCGCCGAGCAGGCGCCAGAGCGGCAGGCCGGCGCGCTTGGCCTTGAGGTCCCAGAGCGCGATGTCGACCGCGGCGATGGCGAACGCGGCCGGCCCGCCGCGGCCGATGAAATGCAGGCCCCACCACATCCGCTCCCACAGCTGCTCGACGCGGTCGGCCTCCTGTCCCGCCAGCAGCGGGGCGAGCTCGCGGGAGATCAGCGAGCGGATGGCGTCGCCGCCGTGGCCGACGGTGTAGGTGTAGCCGAGCCCCTCGGCCCCGTCGCTGTCCCGCACCCGGGCGGTGATGAGTTCGAAATGGGTGATCTCGCCGTGGGTCGAGTCGGACAGGACGACGGGGAGCGGGATCCGGAAGTGGTCCGCCTGGATCGCGGCGATCGGCATGCCCGGCTCCTGTGTCGAGGGTCGGCCGCCTCGGGTCGCGGGGCGGCGGATGGAGCGGGGAGTATGGCACCGGGGGTTGGAGGACAGCACTCACAAAAAGGCCGCCCGGGGCGGGGCGGCCGTTGGCGCTTCGGCAGAGCGATGGCGGTCTTCAGCTGGGCCGAAGCGCCATGTCCTCTCGGTCCTGGGCGTCCGCCGAGTCCCTCCGCCGACGGCGTTTGCCCCGTAAGCCATGTGCCGGGCTAGTCAGCAGTCCGTCAAGCAACGGACTGGACGCCTTGTAGAGGCTCCCGTGCCTGCTGGCCCAGGCGGGCCGGGTGTCGGAGTAGGCGGCCCGGGGGCCTTGTGGCTCACGAAACGCGATTCATGAGCCACAACCGAGTTTACCGTCATTCTGTGAGCCACAAGCGACCGACCCGGCAGCATCGCGCCGGTCGCGTCACACCCGCGCGTCGGCCCCTGGCTGCCCGGCCCCTGCCTGATCCGGGTAGCCGGCTTCCAGCTCGACCCGCGGCTCCGCCCGGCCGTCCCAGGTGAACCGCCATCGCGTATCCTTGCGCACGTTCCCGACCAGCGCCGGGCGGAAGCAGGCGAGGCAGGTGCCGCCGGGGTGGCGCACGCTCGGGTAGAGGATGCCGGCCGAGCCGGCGGCGAGCAGCCGCTCAGCCAGGCCCTGGGCCTCGACGTAGCTCGTCGGGCTCAGGCACGCCTCGAAGCCGGGGGCGTCGCGGATGTCGTGGAACTCGCCGCCGAAATCGGCGCGGTAGTCGTCGTAGGTGACGCTCTCGTGGAACCAGCCGATCTCGGCCAACTCGACCGATTTGTGCCAGGCCACCTCGGCCCGCGAGGTCTCGAGCTCGAAGCCGGCGTACCACGCGCCGCGGTCGGGGCCGTTGAAGCGGCTGCCGAGCGGGCTGGCGTGGGTGAAGGCGGCGTTGATGATCCGGTAATGGGCGATCCCGAAGACCAGCTCGTCGACCCCGATGCCGGGCAGGAGGTCGTTCTCGGCCAGCAGCCGGTCGTTGGTGGCGTCGTCGAGGTCGAAGATGCCGCGCAAATGGTCATCGTCGTCGGCGATCCGCACCAGCACGCTGGCGCCGCCGTCGCTGTATCTGGAGGGGATCAGACGGTGGCTGTCGAGTTGGCGGATGCCGGACAGTCTCGGCCCCATCACTGGCAGCGTCGTCACTGGCTGCCCCTCATTGGCCGCCCCGGCGGGCGTCGAGCAGTCGGCGGACCGTGGCGAACGCCGGCAGGCCGCCGCTCTTGAGGTAGTCGATCGGGGCCTGGCCCCGGAAGATCCGGTTGCTGTTCGCCAGGCTCATCCAGCGGTCGGCCAGTTCCTCGCCGTAGAGGATGTTCAGGGCCTTGAAGATGCCGACCAGGTAGGAGATGCGCCGCAGGCGGTCCTCGTCGAGCACCCGGTCGGCCTGCTTCTTGAGGCCGTAGAACGCGCCGTTCGAAATGCCGCCGAGCAGCAGGCGGGCCTCCTCGTCGCGGATTTTCCAGCGCGCCATGATGTTGAAGAACGCCCGGATCGCGTCGGCGCTGAGGCGCGCGCGCTCGGAACGGTCGGACAGGTCGATCGGCGGCGCCACCGCGTAGCGGGTGGCCGGGTAGGCGAGTGGGGCGGCCATGGTTTCTCCGTTCATGGAGAAAGGTTGGTCCGAATTCGGAGAACGTCAAGAGGCTGCGGCCGGCCGCGGAACCCTCGGCGGTCGCCGCGGCTTTCAGCGGGGTGGGCAACAGGCGACCGACGGTCAGCGGGAAAGGCGAGCAGCGATGAACCGCAACGACGAGGGCATCAAGCCCGGCCCCCGCAACGATAGTCCCCAAAAGCCCGCGGGGCCGGCGCCCAAGGACGAACGGCGCGAGACCCAGGAGCGGCTGGCCGAGGCGATGGGCGGGGCGGGGCGGGGCAACGCGAAGGATGCCCTGAAGGACGATCCGGGCCTGTCGGATACGGACGGGAAGCGCGCCGAGACCGGGACGGCAAAGCCCGGAAGCAAGGAGGGCGGGGGCCGGGGCTGAGGCCGGCGCCGCCGACGGCTACGTCCCGGAGTTCCCCCGGCCGCCGTAATGCCGCGCCACGAACGGCGGGGTGAATTTCCCGGACTCCAAATCCTCGCGGATCGCCTCGTCGCTCCGCTCCGCCGGCGGGCCGTAGCCGCCGGCGCCGGGGGTGTCGAGCACGACGCGCTCGCTCGGCTTCAGCCGCACGTTCGACGCCTTGGAGGCGAGGCTCCGCACCGCGCCGCCGTCGGTCTCGATGCGGAAGGCGCCGACCGCGCCGGCCTCGCCGCCGAAGATGCCCCAGGGCTGGTGGCGGAAGCGTTCGCCGACGCCGTTGAACTCGCAGACATGGCCGACCGGCCGGAGGATCCGGCGGATCCCCATGCCGCCGCGGTGGCGGCCGGCGCCGCCGCTGTCCTCGATCAGCTCGTAGCCCTCGACCCGCAGCGGGTACTCCTGCTCGATCGCCTCGACCGGCAGGTTCGAGGTGTTGGTGATGTGCACCTGCACGCCGTCCTTGCCGTCCTTGGCGACGCGCCCGCCCATGCCGCCGCCGAGGGTCTCCAGGTAGACGTATTGCCGCCCGGTGCGCGGATCGGTGCCGGCGAACACCGCGCTGGTGTTGGCGCCGTTGGCGGCGCCGATGACCCGGTCGGGCAGGGCCTCGGCGAGCGCGCCGATGACCACGTCGACGACGCGCTGGCAGGTGTTGGCGCGCATCGCCACCGCCGCCGGGGCGACGCAGTTGACCACCGAGCCCTCCGGCGCCGAAATGTCGATCGCCTCGAAGATCCCGTGGTTGTTCGGCACGTCCGGATCCAGCAGCGCCTTCACGGCGTAGCAGACCGCCGACTGGGTGGCGTTGTAGGTCAGGTTGAAGTTGCCCGGCATCTGCGGGTCGGAGCCGGCGAAGTCGAAGGCGATGCGGTCGCCTTCCTTGCGGATCGTCACCGCGATCCGGATGTCCTCGGTGCCGGTGCCGTCGTCGTCCATCACGTCGGCGAAGGCGTACTCGCCGTCCGGCACCGTCGCGATCGCCGCCTGCATCCGCCGGCGGGTGCGGGTGACGATCTCGTCGAAGGTGCGCAGCAGCCGGTCGGTGCCGATGCGGGCGATCACCTCCTCCAGCCGCCGCCGGCCGAGCCTGGCGGCGGCGATCTGGGCGTTCAGGTCGCCCTGGCGTTCCTCGGGCAGGCGCATGTTGAGCATCAGCAGCCGCTGGATGTCGGTGACCAGCTCGCCCTGGCTGTACAGCCGGACCAGCGGGATCCGCAGCCCCTCCTTGTAGATCTCGTCGAGCCCGCCCGACATCGAGCCGACCGCCGCCCCGCCGACGTCGGCGTGGTGGATGATGTTGGCGACGAAGCCGACCAGGCGGTCGCCGTCGAACACCGGGGTGGCGAGGTTGATGTCCGGCAGGTGGGTGCCGCCGGCGACGTGCGGGTCGTTGCCGATGAACATGTCGCCGGGGCGGATGCCGTCGCCGAAGATCGCCAGGATGTGGGTCATCAGCCCGGCCATCGAGGCGAGGTGGATCGGCAGCGCCTGCTCGGCCTGCACGATCAGCCGGCCCTTGGCGTCGGCGATGGCGGTCGAGTGGTCGTGGCGCTCCTTGACGTTGGTCGAGAAGGCGCTGCGCATGATCGTCAGGAAGCATTCGTCGGCGATCGACTTCAGCCCGTTCCAGGTGATCTCCAGCGCGATCGGGTCCATCTCGGCCCGGTCACTCTCGGCCCGGTCACTCTCGGCCCGGTCACTCTCGGCCCGGTCACTCTCGGCGCGGTCACTCTCGGCGCGGTCACTCATGTCCGATCTCCATCAGCAGGCTGAGCGCTGGGTCGACGGTGACGGTCGCCCCGGGCGGGACGACGGTGGTGGCGTCGAGCTGGGTGACGATCGCCGGGCCGGCGAGCACGGTGCCGACCGGCAGGGCGGAGCGCTCGAAGATCGGGGTCTCGACCGCGGCGGCCTCGTCGAACCACACCATCGCGGTGCCGGACGGCGCCGCCGGGCCAGCCGGGCCGGTCGGGTCGCTGCGGCCCTGCAGCAGCCGGGCGAGCGCCTTGGAGCGGACGTTGACCACCTCGATCGGCGCGTCGGGATCGGCGTGGCCGTGGGCGCGCCGGTGCTCGGCGAGGAAGCCCTCGCGCAGCGCCGCGACGTCGCCGGGAGCGCCGGACAGCCCGGCCGGCGCCTCGACCGACAGCTCGTAGTTCTGGCCGACATAGCGCATGTCGAGGGACAGCAGGACGCGGCCGTCGGTCGCCGTCGCGGCCTCCTCGGCCAGCCACGCCTCGGCCTGGCGGCGCAGCGCCGCCGCCGCCTCGGCGATCCGGCCGATGCCCCGATCCAGCGGGGCCCGGCAGGTCATCACGAAGTTCTCCTGCAGCTCGGCCTCCAGCAGGCCGTCGGCGCACAGGATCCCCGGCGCCCGCGGCACCAGGGCGCGGCGGATGCCGAGCGCGCGGCAGACGTCGGCGGCGTGCAGGCCGCCGGCGCCGCCGAACGGCATCAGCGTGAAGTCGCGCGGGTCGTAGCCGCGTTCGGTCGAGACCGCGCGGATCGCCCGGGTCATGTTCGAGGTGGCGATGCCGACGATGCCGAGGGCGGCCCTGACCGGGCTGACGCCGAGCCGCCCGGCGATCGCGGTCACCACCGCCTCGGCCCGGGCGCGGTCGAGCGACAATCCGCCGCCGGCCAGCGACAGCGGCAGCCGGCCGAGGAAGACGTTGGCGTCGGTGACCGTCGGCTCGGTGCCGCCCATGCCGTAGCAGGCCGGGCCCGGCACCGCGCCGGCGCTTTCCGGACCGACCTTCATCAGGCCGTCGGCCTCGACCCGCGCGATCGAGCCGCCGCCGGCCCCCACCGTGTGGATGTCGACCATCGGCAGCCGGATGCGGAACCCGGCGATCTCGCGCATGTGGGTGATCTCGGTCCGGCCGTCGCGGATCAGGCAGACGTCGGTCGAGGTGCCGCCGATGTCGAGGGTGATCAGGTTGCCGATGCCCGAGGCCCGGCCGGCGGCGGCGGCGCCGACGGCCCCCGCCGCGGGACCCGACAGGGCGGTGCGCACCGGGAACTGTGCCGCCTTCTCGACCGACATCAGCCCGCCGGAGGACTGGAAGATGCCGACCCGGGCGCGCGGTGCGACGTCGTGGATCGCCGCTTGCAGGCGCTGCATGTAGCGGCCGACCTCGGGCTGCAGGAAGGCGTTGACCAGGGTGGTGGAGAAGCGCTCGTACTCGCGGAACTCCGGCTGCACCTCGCTGGAGAGCGAGACGTAGAGGTCCGGCCGCGCCCGGCGGATGGCGGCGGCGAGGCGCTGCTCGTGCTCGGGGTTGACGAAGGAGAACAGCAGGCAGACGGCGAGGCCCTGGATGGCATCGCGCTCGGCGAGCTTGGCGAGTTGGTCGAGCGTGTCGGCGATGCCGGAGTCGGTCAGCGGCTCGATCACCGCCCCGTCCGGCCCGATGCGCTCGGCGACCTCCAGCCGGTGGCGGCGCGCGGCCAGCGGCGGCGGCGCGTCGACCTGCAGGTCGTAGATCGCCGGGCGCACCTGGCGGCCGATCTCCAGCAGGTCCCGGAAGCCCCTGGTGGTGACGACGCCGACCGCGGCACCCTTGCGCTGCAGCAGCGCGTTGGTGGCGACCGTGGTGCCGTGGGCGAAGCGCCCGACGTCCTTGCCGGCGATGCCGATCTTGGCCAGCAGCTCCCTGAGGCCCTCCAGAATGGCTTCCGACGGGTCGCCGGGCGTCGAGGGGCGCTTGTGGATGGCCAGCTCGCCGGTTGCGACGTTGCGCGCCGCGAAATCGGTGAACGTGCCGCCGACGTCGACCCCGACGATCCAGCCCGCCGCTTCCGTCCGCTCGCCCATCGCCCGCCATCCCCCGTTCCCGCGTCGCCGCCCGTGTCGGCGCGCCCGTATCCGCGTCGCCCGTGTCCGCGTCGCCGCCGTCAGGTGCAGACCGGTCAGGTCCGGACCGTATACGGTCGCCGGTCGTCCGGTCCAGCTCAGCCGCGGCCGTCGCCGGGCCAGCCGCCATAGCCGATGTCGCGGCGCGCGCCCATCAGCGACACCGTGAAACCGGCGATCACGTCGATCAGGGTCATCAGGAACAGCAGCAGGAAGTCGCTGGTGCCGAGGGCGGGGATCAGCAGGAAGCCGAGCAGTGCCGCCACGCAGACCAGCATGCTGAGGGCGTGGTCGAGGGCGGCCGAGGCGCTGGTCCGCGTCGCCTTCAGGATCTCCAGGAACAGCAGCACCAGGCCGACGGCGACGATCAGGTCGCCGAGGTTGAAGCCCCACACCGCCCCCGACGGCAGCGTCAGCTCGACCGGCGCGCCGCTCAGCAGCGGGGCGGCGATGAAGGAAGCGACCGCGTAGAGCGCGAGCGCGAAGGCCAGAAGGGGGATCATCCGCATCGCACGCCGTCCATCGCCATTGCCGCACCCGCCATCGCCGCGCCCGGGAGCGAACTTCGCTACGGCCGGCGGGTTCCGCCAGCACTATGCGGGCCGCGGCCGGCAAAACGCCAGCGGGGCGTGAACGGTACGACGGGCGGCGCGGGTTTCGCGTCTTGACGCTCCCGCGTGATCGAGCAGGCAGGGCGTCTGGCCCCGTCGGCCCGCCGTCTTTCGTTCGGGTCGAACTCTCCTATATACCCCACGGGTTTTGCGGGGAGGGGGCATGGACAGCATCCTGGCGCTGGCGGGGGCCAATCTGGTGTCGCCGATCATCCTCAGCTTCGCGCTGGGGCTGCTGGCGGCGCTCGCCCGCTCCGATCTGAGCTTTCCCGAGGCGATCGCCAAGGGGCTGTCGCTCTATCTGCTGTTCGCCATCGGCTTCAAGGGTGGCGCCGGGGTGGCGGCACACGGCGTCGACGCCGGGCTGGTGGCGGCGCTGCTCGCGGGCGTGGCGCTGTCGCTGCTGCTGCCGTTCGTCGCCTTCGGGTTGCTGCGGGTCCTGACGCGGGTGTCGGTCACCGACGCGGCCGCGGTGGCGGCGCATTACGGGTCGATCTCGATCGTGACGTTCCTGGCGGCGAGCTCGCTGCTCGCCGGGCGCGGCATCCCGGCCGAGAGCTACATGGTGGCGGTGGCGGCGGCGATGGAGGCGCCGGCGATCCTGTCGGCGCTGTGGCTGGCGGCGCGGCGGGGCGGCGGCCAGGGCGGCGGCGGCCAGGGCGGCGGCGGCAAGGGCGGCGGGGGCAAACCCGTGGGCGCCGAGCTGTGGCGCGAGATCCTGCTGAACGGCTCGATCGTGCTCCTGCTCGGCGCCTTCGCGATCGGCTGGATCACCGGCGAGCAGGGACTGGCGGAGATCGGCAGCTTCATCGTCGAGCCGTTCAAGGGGGTGCTGTGCCTGTTCCTGCTCGACATGGGCCTGATCGCCGGCCGGGGGTTGCGCGCCAGCCGGGGCGTCCTGACGCCGGCGGTGGTCGCCTTCGGCATCCTGATGTCGCTGGTCGGCGCCGCGTTCGGGCTGGCCGCCGGGCTGGCGCTGGAGCTGTCGCCGGGCGGCGTGGTGCTGCTCATGGTGCTGTCGGCGTCGGCCTCCTACATCGCCGTGCCGGCGGCCATGCGGGTGGCGCTGCCCGAGGCCAACCCCGCCCTGTCGCTGATGCTTTCCCTGGGCGTGACGTTTCCCTTCAACCTGACGGTCGGCATTCCGCTCTATATCGTGGTGGCGGCCGCCGCGACCGGGAGCTGACGACATGGAGATGCACAACGCCAAGCGTGTGGAGATCATCATCGAGGCGATGATGGAGCGGCAGCTCACCAAGGCGCTGAACGACGCCGGCGTGACCGGCTACACGGTGCTGCCGGTGAGCGGCGGGTCGGGACGCTCGGGCCAGTGGAGCCGCGAAGGCCAGGTCGGGCGGGCCGGCGGCATGGTCGCGGTGGTCTGCCTGGTCCGCCCCGAGCGCCTGGCCCCGCTGCTGGACGCCGCCTTCGCCGTGGTCGAGCGCCACATCGGCGTGGTGAGCGTCTGCGACACCCAGGTGCTGCGCGCGGAGCGGTTCTGAGGGGGGCGCGGACAGCGGGAACCGGCCGTGCGCTTTGGGTTGCAGGGCGCTTGGGTGACGGGTTCTGGTGCCGGCAGCAGGACTCGAACCCGCGACCCCCTGATTACAAATCAGGTGCTCTACCAGCTGAGCTATGCCGGCACGGGGCTTTCGATACGGTGGGGCGGGCGGCCCGTCAAGCCGGGCGGGGCGGGCGGCGGCGGGGGTGCCGCCGGGGGCGCCGCCCGGGTGCCGGCGGTCAGAAGATCCGGGCCTCGGCGAGGCGCTTCTGCAGGTCCTTCAGCCGCGCCGCGCGCTCGCCCTTCTGGGAGGCGCCGTCCAGGTAGCTGTCCAGGAAGTCGGGGCGCTTCATCAGGTCGAGGGCGGCCTGGCGGGCCCGCTCGGCGTTGCGGCCGTCGGTGAACGCCTCCTCGCGGCAGAGCTCGATCACCTTCAGCAGCCGGTCGGCGGTCGAACCCTCGCCGCTGCCGAGCTTCTCCAGCAGGCGGGTGCGGTCGAGCAGGTCGTTCTGGAAACGCTCGACCTGGTTGGCCAGGCGCTCCTTGGTCTTGACCGGCAGCCGCGACTTCCTCAGCTCGCCATGCAGCCGGCCGAGCAGCCTGATGCGCTGGCGCGGCGAGGCCTGCTCCGGGACGATGGCGGCGTCCAGCTTGGGCTGCGCCATCAGCTCGCTGATGTAGGTCTCGAGATAGTGCAGGGCGTCGTCGCCGAAGATCCGGCCGTGCAGCTGGACGGCGCGCAGCACGCGCTCGCCGACGCTGCCTGTGCCGGCCATCAGCAGGTCGATGGTCTGGTCGGACAGCGCCCGGGCCAGCCGGCGGCACAGCGCCTCCAGGGTCTCGGCGCCGCCCAGCAGCTCGCCGTCGCGGGTCATGCGCTCCTTCAGGTCGACGACGAAGGCGATCTCCTCCATCAGCGGGCGGCGCGTGAACTTCTCGTTCGAGCGCGCCACCGTGATGGCGTGCTCCAGCAGGACGGCGCGGGTCTCCGGCATGGCGGCGACGGCCAGCAGGTCGAACAGGGCGCGCGCCGTCGGCGGGGTCGCCGGCGCCGAATCCGGGGTCGCCTTGCCCTCGGCCAGCGCCAGCAGGCGCAGCAGATCCTCGCCGACCGTGGCCTCGTGCCCGAGCACCGCGTCGAGCCCGGCGGCCGGCCGCAGGATCTCGGCGATCAGGGCGTCGAAGAACTCGAACGCCACCAACCCGGCGACGCCGGCGCCGAGCTCGGCCAGGACCGCGAATTTGGGCCCCCAGCCCTGCCGGTCGGCGAGCGTCAGGGTGAGGGCCGTCAGCACCCGGAAGCGGCGGTCGGGCTCGGCCTCGTCCGGGCGGTGCGCCAGCAGTTCCGGCAGCCCGGCCAGCGTAACGGGTTGCGGCGGCTCGGCCTCCAGCCGGGCGGTGGTGGTCTTCTGGACCCCGTCGGTCAGCTCCCACAGCCGGCGGATGCGCTCGCTGACCGGGACGCTCAGGCCGCGCACCTGCCAGCTGGCGGCCTTCTGCACCGCCTGCATGGCGTTGGTGCCGGCGTTGGCGAGCTGGCGCTGCCGGTCGGGCGAGTGCAGCAGCTCGATCGGCGTCAGGCAATGCGGAATCAGGAACCCGGCGGCCGCCCGTCCCAGGGCCAGCCGGGCCATCGGCGTGTAGAAATCGCCGATCTCCTCGCACACCGCCGCCTTGGCGGCGCCGACGTCCGACAGGGGCCCGTCGGTCATGTCCCCAATCCCCCCGTTTCTTTCCTTCCCGGGCGCCGGTCGGCGCCAGGTGAAGTGTAGACCAACTCACCCGATGCGCGCGAGACGGGCCTGGTAGAGCGCTACCGCCGCGGCCGCCGACACGTTGAGCGAGCCGATCGGCGGCAGGGTCGGCAGCCGGGCCAGCGCGTCGCAGGTCTCGCGGGTCAGCCGGCGCAGCCCCGACCCCTCGGCCCCGAGCACCAGGGCGGAGCGCCCGGAGAGGTCGACGGCGGCGAGATCGACCGCACCTTCCTCGGCCAGGCCGGTGCACCAGAAGCCGTTCTCCTGCAGGTCGCGGAGCGCGCGGGCCAGGTTCACGACCCGCACCAGCGGCACCACGTCGAGGGCGCCCGAGGCGGTCTTGGCGAGCGCGCCGCCGATCGGCGGCCCGTGGCGGTCCTGCATGATCACCGCCGACGCCCCGAAGGCGGCGGCGGAGCGCACGACCGCGCCGACGTTGTGCGGATCCGTCACCTGGTCCAGCACCACGACCACGACGTCCTGGCGCCCGCTCCAGGCGTCGATCAGGTCGTCGAGGTCGGCGTCGGCGAGCGGCTCGACCCGGAGGACCAAATCCTGGTGGACCGCCCCGGCCGGCAGCCCGGATTCGAGCTCGAGGCGGTCCAGGCTCTGCGGCAACGGCAAGGCGGCGCGCCGGGCGTCGTCCAGCCCGCGCAGGATGGCGTCCAGGGCGCCGGCTGATTCGGGGGTGTGGCGGATCGCCACGACCCGGCGGTCGCGGTTCACCAGCGCGGCCTGAACGGCGTGGCGGCCGTACACCACCGCCGGATCGTCGAGAGCGGCCTCGGCGGGGCGGCGCGCGGCGCCCGGCGTGAACCGGGCAGGGGCTTCCGTGCCCGCGCGGGGCCTGGGCTTGCGTCGCGGCATGTGTGTGTTAGCCTTCCCTCATGTCACGACCACACGGGGACGGCAATCGCCGCTCCCTTCTCTGTGGTCGTGTTCGTCGTTGACAAACAGGAGCGAATTACCATAGTTCGCGCTCCCTCCGGAACGGGGTCGTCGCGACGCGGTGATCCCCGGGTGGCTGAAGGTGGGGTGGCCGAGTGGTTAAAGGCAGCAGACTGTAAATCTGCCCGCGTACGCGTACGTAGGTTCGAATCCTACCCCCACCACCATTTCCGACGCGTCGCCGGCCTGGCGCCGACGGCGACCGGAAGCGGAGACTGCGAAATTCGGAGACTGAGACGTCCAGAGACTGCGAAGTTCCGGACACTGCGACATTCAACGACCGGGCGCCGCAACGGTGCCGCAACGGGAAGCCGACGGGAAGCGACGAGCGATGGCCAAGGTAAAGTTCGAGCGTAACAAGCCGCACTGCAACATCGGCACGATTGGTCACGTTGACCATGGCAAGACGACGTTGACGGCCGCGATCACGAAGGTTCTTGC